>Ga0224554_1001398_pt1 | contig 15336 bp, 9 predicted proteins | sample 714S22024metaG_FD_180666 | JGI IMG/M metagenome (GOLD analysis project Ga0224554, IMG submission 180666) | Peat soil microbial communities from Stordalen Mire, Sweden - 717 S2 20-24 | ecosystem: Environmental > Terrestrial > Soil > Wetlands > Peat | place: Sweden: Norrbotten County, Stordalen...
CCGCCGCCTGCAGATTGGCCGCACCTCCGTGCGCCGTATCCTGGGCTGACCTATTTCCCGGAGAAATAGGGGCCAGTTTCTGGCCTACGCAGGCTTACCGAAAGGACACGCTGGGTGGCGGACCCTGTGCTGCTTCTTGCTCACACATTGCTCACACGCGGCGACTCCACACCAGCAGGATCGCCGAATCGATCAGCACTGTTCAATGTAGAATCATATAGATAGGGCAGGAGCGGCTGTGATCGGACGCCGCGCAACGGTTTCGATTCCCGTTAGCGCTACCATGTTTTCATAGAGTTACGGACGGCGGGGCAGCACGGGGCAGCACGTGCGATGCGCCAGAAGAGAGACTCCGCGTTGTGGCGCCCCAGCCTTAGCGTTGACAGCCATACTTTTCGCGAAGTTCCGATGCGTCGCGATAGCCATGTCTCTGGAACCTGAACGACCTTAGACGTTCCGTACCTGCGCCCAGAATATGGTGGGCCGATAATGATTAGAAGGAGTTTTTGTGTACACATTGCAGCGGCCACTTCATCCCGATACCGTCAGAGGGGTTTTTCGGCAAGATGACGTGCGGCTGACGACGGTCCAACTAGCGCGAGCAGTAGGACACCCTGTCTCAGAGCTTGATCGGCTGGGCGTTCCGGTCGGAGCGGACAGCTTGATTGGCAGCTCTGAAATGTCGCGCTGGCAGTAACGTTCCGAGTTTTTCTAGCGCTGGGGCAAGTCCGGTCAAACACGCGTTCGCGTGATTCGTGCACGAGTGGCAAACCTCTCGTTCCCGGACAATCTCGAGCTAAGGGTCACCGTCAGCCTAGGGGTGGCAGCTACGCGCCATGATGGCACAGGCACAGAAGACCTCGTGACAAGGGCCGACGCTGCGCTATATTCTGCAAAGCGTCTGAGGCGCAACTGCGTCGAATCGTCTGAGTGAATCCCTCCAGTGCCGGTTTACAGCCGTGACCGCCGTTTCACGAGACTGATCCCCTGTGCTGCCACGTTTCCCAGATCCGGACTTCCTGGGCGTGTCGGCCGGCGTACGTCCGCGAGTCGGGCGTGATACGGCCAAGTGAACGGAACGTTACTTGTTCCCCGCAACAGCCGCACGGTGCGCAATCGGAGGTATAGGGACTTGGGCCCAGAATGTAAAATGAATTGTTCCGATTTATTGCGGTTGTCACGCAGGCTAGGGAAAATGGCGAGCTATAGAGTTAAATGGACGTGGTAGCCGGTGCTGGTGCATTCTGTGCGGACGGCCGTGCGGCTGTGGTTTCGCTGCTGGAAGCGCGATTGTTCGGGCTGCCGGCAAGCTACTGGGCACCGATTGCAACTCTCGTGATTACGCAGCCGTCACTCGGTCGGACCCTGCATGGATTGTCGCATTTCATCGGTTTGCCGAAGTGTCCGTCGGAATTGGGGTCGCGCTGTTGTTGGCGGTGGTCTGGCCCGAGACGGAAGCCACACCAGCGAGCTAAGATGGATTTCCAATCTAGTCCCACAGAGAGGATGGCGTCATGGCGAAAAGAGTAGCAGACGTGTTAGTGGATGTTCTGGCAGAAGCAGGAGTCCGGCGGATTTACGGTATCTCCGGCGATTCGCTCAATGGCATTACCGACTCGATTCGAGCAACCAAACAACTCGATTGGATTCATCTGCGGCATGAAGAAACGGCAGCCTTTGCCGCGGGCGCGGATGCCCATCTCACCGGCGGATTGGCGGTCTGCGCCGGGAGCTGCGGTCCCGGAAATCTGCACTTGATCAACGGACTCTACGATTGTCACCGCAGCCGGGTTCCGGTCCTCGCCATCGCGGCACAGATCCCAAGCGATGAAATTGGCAGCGGATACTTCCAGGAGACCCACCCGGAACATCTCTTCGCGCAGTGCAGCCACTATTGCGAAGTGATTTCACAACCCGAACAGATGCCTCGTATTCTTGAAATTGCCATCCAGACCGCGATCTCGCGGCGCGGCGTTGCCGTCATTGTCCTACCGGGCGACGTGGCTTTGCGAGATGCGGTCGAGCAACGGCGGCGTCTGCATTTTCATGCACCGAAACCGACGGTATGCCCTTCCGATGACGAAATCGCAGAACTGGCCACACTCCTGAATAACTCAAAGAAAACGACGATTCTGGCAGGAGCGGGCTGCGCCGGAGCTCACGATGAGTTGATCGAACTCGCGGGCAAGCTAAAAGCCCCCATTGTGCATGCCCTGCGTGGCAAGGAGTTTGTCGAATACGACAACCCCTTCAGTGTCGGTATGACGGGGCTTCTGGGCTTCTCCTCCGGCTATCACGCGATGATGAATTGCGACACGCTCCTGATGCTCGGAACCGACTTCCCGTACCGGCAATTTTACCCGCAAGACGCGACCGTCGTCCAGATCGACATTCGGGGTGAGCAGATCGGCCGTCGCACCAAAGTAGACTTAGGCTTGATCGGCGATGTGAAATCTACGCTGGCCGCGCTCAGCCCCCAGCTTCGCACCAAGTCGGATGAGGCGCACTTAAGTGCTTCGCTCAGGCACTATAGCGAGGCCCGCAAAGGCTTGGACGATTTGGCGGCCGGCGGACCTGGACAAAAACCAATTCACCCCCAATACGTCGCAAAACTTCTGAATGAGCTTGCGGCGGAAGATGCTATCTTCACCTGCGACGTCGGTACGCCAACCATCTGGGCCGCGCGCTATCTCCATATGAATGGCAAGCGCAGATTGCTCGGCTCTTTCACGCACGGCTCCATGGCCAACGCGCTCCCGCAAGCGGTTGGAGCGCAGGTCAGTCATCCCGGCCGTCAAGTGATCTCAATGTCCGGAGACGGTGGGTTCGCCATGCTCATGGGCGATCTGCTCTCGCTTCGCCAGTTGCAGTTGCCGGTCAAGATGATCGTCTTCAACAACAGTTCCCTGGCCTTTGTCGAATTGGAAATGAAGGCCGCCGGCATCCTCGATTTTGGAACCGACTTGCATAACCCGAATTTCGCGAAGATGGCCGAGGCCGCAGGCATCCTGGGGCTCCGGGCCGAAACGGCGGATCAGGTTGAACCGATGATCCGGCAGGCGCTCAGCCATGACGGGCCGGCTCTGATTGAAGCTATGGTGAGCCGGCAGGAACTCTCTATGCCGCCTACCATTAGCGTCGATCAGATCAAGGGCTTCAGCCTGTTCATGATCAAGGCTGTTCTCGATGGCCGCGGCAGCGAGATCATTGATCTCGCCAAAACCAACCTTTTGCGCTGAGGTAACCAAGCCTGGCCGACGGTCAGAGGCGTGGGTCCTGAAGGTGCGTCCGCTCAATCATGACGACGTTGCGATAAGCCTGCGCGTTTGCATCGAGCGCGTCGCCGCAGTTCGCCCATAGCAAGCTTCCAGTTCGTGGACGCCCCAGATACGGCGATGTGGGATATCACTCCCTTGTCATCACTGGAGTTTTCCTTCTACGCGATCCCCGGTTCCGCGGCGTTGAAATTCGTCCCAGCGCAGGGCCGCCTCGTCGTCTTGGCCTCGGATCGCATGCGCGTAGACCTCCGCCGTCGTCCGCACCGAGGAGTGCCCGAGGCGCTCCGACACCACCGGCAGTGGCACACCATCGGCCAGCAGGTGCGACCCGTGACTGTGGCGTAGGGAGTGCAGACTCGCGCCCTTCGGGAGATTCAGCCTGCGGAACAGAAGCGAAACCACCGACGAGACTGAATTCGGCCGCAGCGCCGTTCCGTCCGGGTTGGCGAAGATCAGGTCCAGGTCCGCCCGGTAAGCAGGCCCGAACTTTTTGCGGAATTCATCCTGGCGCTTCCGATGTGCGTCCAGAGCCGCGAGTGCAGACGCCGGCACTTTCACGTCTCGTGGCCTCTCGGTCTTCGTGCCCTTGAATGCCAGTACCTGCCTCGTCTGCGTGAGCGATCGCGTGATGATGGCGCGGCCCTCTTGAATATCCGACCAGCACAGCGCCAGGACCTTCGGGCACCCCTTGTGACAACACCCCTTGTGACACTTGTTTCGACGCTCTGAACCGGATAGAATGCCATGCCATGAAGCTTCTTCTTGGAGGTATCCTGTTCGCGAGTGTCGCCGCACAACTCGCGACTGGTCAATCGGCCATATTCGGCGACAACCTGATCGTGAATGGAGGCGCGGAGTCGGGCGCCGCTGGGGATGGTGTGACGCGGGTTACGAATGTTCCGGGCTGGCAGGCCAGCGGAGGATGCGACGTCTACGCATATCAAACCGCGTTCGGGAATGTGAATGCCGTGTCGCCCACCGACATCGTGCCGCGAGGCGCGGGGGATAACTATTTCGCCGGTGGAAAGGCGGCGGCGAGCTGCACGTTTGTGCAAAACCCGGCCATGGATCTCTCGGCTGGCGCCTCGACGATCGATGCCGGTACAGCAACGTACGCCATGTCGGGATATCTCGGGGGTTACGGCGCGGACCACGACAATGCGACGCTCATGGTTACCTTTCAGAACGCCAGCGGCGCGGCGATCCAGACCTACACGATAGGCCCCGTCACAGCGACTGACAGGGTCGGCAGCGGCCTTTACCTGCGGCGGCAGATCGGGCAAGTTCCGGTGGGCGCCAGAAAAGCGGCCATAACGCTCAACATGAACTGGGTGGACGGCGCGACCAATGAAGCGGCCGCCGATAACCTGGGTTTGATCCTCAACGCTCCGGCGCCTGCCCAGTCGCTGCTCGGCATGAACCTGATCAGCAATCCCGGCGCGGACGCGTCACCGGGCTTGCTCAACAGTTCGCCGACAGGCGCTTCGACGGACCTTCCCGGTTGGGTGCGCAGCGCCTACCTGACGGCGGATTCCTATCAGGACAGCGGCGGCGACCTGTACCAGTTAACCTCCGGTATTCCGCTGGACGCCAGCTCGAATTACTTCTACGGCGGTCTGGACGTATCGGACAGCTCTAATCCGGTCGCGACCGCGTACCAGGACATCGATGTTTCCTCCGCGGCCAGCCTCATTGACGCAGGCAATGTGCCGTTTGCTCTATCGGGTTGGCTGGGCGGCTACGCCGACCAGGATGACAACTGCGTGGTCGCCGTTCAGTTTCAGCAATGGGATGGTACAGTTCTCGGCTCCGCCACGATAGGCCCGGTTCTGGCGGCGGATCGGAACAACGTCAGCATGCTGTTGCAACGCTCGACGAGCGGGTCGGTGCCGACCGGAACGCGCGTTATGCACGTACTCATGACCATCACGCGCGAGGAGGGCGCCAACAACGACGGCCTCGCCGATAGCTTGTCGCTGGTGCTGGGATCGAATGGGAACGTTGGTCCGGAGATTTCCGACTCCATCATCAGCGCGGGGGCTTTCGGTGCTTTCGACGCCGTTACGCAAGGAACGTGGATGGAGATCTACGGCGCGAACCTAGCCGAGGACACGCGGGTATGGGCTGGTTCCGACTTCAACGGGGTCAACGGCCCAACTTCTCTCGATGGCACCACCGTCACTGTCGCCGGCCTGCCTGCCGTGATTTATTACATCAGCCCCACGCAGGTGAACGCACTCGTGCCAGGGAGTGTGGCTGGAGGACCGCAGCCGGTGGTGGTGAGCACTGCCAACGGGCCGAGCGTCCCCTTCATGGTAAGCGTGGACTCGGCCGAGCCTGGCTTCCTCGCGCCGCCGTCCTTCGTGGTGAACGGCAACCAGTATGTTGTGGCGCAGTTCTCCGATGGAACCTTCGTTCTTCCCCAGGGCGCCATTGCCGGTATCACATCGCGGTCGGCCAAACCGGGCGACACGATCATCATTTATGGAATCGGCTTCGGCGCCGTAACACCGGCGGTCCCGATTGGACAGATTACTGAGGTTTCGAACACCCTGTCCGCGCCGTTCCAATTCTTTTTCGGGTCGACGCTGGCCAACACCAACTATTCCGGCCTGGCGCCCGGGCAGATCGGCGTGTACCAGTTCAACGTGGTTGTCCCTGCGATTAGTGGCGGCGATCTCACTCCGATCAGCTTCTCGCTGGGCGGGGTGACTGGCACACAGACCTTGTACACGGCGGTGCAGGGTAACTAGGCGAGCACAGCATTGCGATCCCGGCGGCGGAGCGTTAAGTGGTGTTATCGCTAGCCGTTCTGCCGGACAAATCGCACCAACCCGTTGCGACGGCAACATCCAGGAAGCGGGGAATCCTGGGCCTTGCGGAATTTCGCTGGTCCGCAGCCTGAACAGGGTGTGGAGCCCGACTCCGAGTACGCCGTGATCCGGCCAGAATCGGAGAACACCCGGCGCTGAATTGCACGACTTGGCATCTCGGCTCAAACGAGTGCCGACTGGGATATACTCGGGCAGAAAGGAGATTCATGCGCAACATCGCGCTCGTCGTCGCACTGGCTAGTGTGACGGCGCTCTTTGCACAGTCACCATCGTCTTACCGCATCACCCACACCTACACACTGGGCGGGGATGGCCGCTGGGACTACGTTGTGCCCGACCCACCCAATCACCGTCTGTTTATCGCCAGGCAGAATCGCCTGATGGTCGTCGACGAAGACAGCGGGTCGCTGCTTGGCGAAGTCAACGGCATCGATGGCGCGCACGGGACTGCGCTGGCGCCTGCCACGGGTCATGGATTCGCCACCTCTGGTAACGACCAGTCCGTGGTGATGTTCGATTTGAAAACGTTCAAGGTGCTCGGCCGGATTCCGGCCGCCGAAGACGCCGATGCGATCGTCTACGACAGCGTATCGAACCGCGTCTTCACAATGAATGGGGATGCGCACTCCTCGACGGTGATCGACCCGCGGGCGGGGACGAGGATGACGAACATTCCGCTCGGCGGCAAGCCCGAATACGGCGCGTCAGCCGGAGACGGCAAGGTGTACGCAAACCTCACGGACACGAGCGAAGTGGTTGAGATCGACGCGAACGCGGCGACCGTGTTGCGGCGCTGGTCCACGGCCCCGTGCAAGCAACCGGTCTCCATGGCCATCGACACCGCCCACCATCGGCTGTTCAGCGGATGCCGCAGCGGCCTCATGGCGGTCTCCGACTATCAGGCCGGCAAGGTGGTGGCGACGGTCGCGATCGGCACCGGCGTCGACGGCGCCGGGTACGATGCGGCCTCAGGCAACGCGTTTGCCTCGAATGCGAATGGCACGCTCACCGTGATTCATCAAGACACTCCGGACCAATATCGCGTTGTCGAAAACGTGCAGACGCCGCAGGGGGCGCGCAACATGGGGCTCGACCCAACGAATCACCGCGTGTTCATCGTCTCCGCAAAGTTTGGACCAGTGCCGGCGGATGCGGCTGGCAGAGGCAGGCCACCGGTGCTGCCCGGATCGTTTACATTGATGGTCATCGAGCGCGATTCGTCAGCACCCTGACCGAGTGGAGGTCCTGGTCGACCGAATTGCGAATCGACCTGGCGACGGCGTTATTTCGGGTTATCGGTGGCTACATCGCCGATCACGCCTGGCGCGCTACGGCAGCACGGTGAAATCGGTCCACTGGCCGGCGGCGGCTTTGCCGCCGTTTGTCTCCGCCGCGAGCACTTGCAGATCGTAGTCGCCGGGAGTAAGTCTGTCCGTCAGTTTCAGCGCGCCGAACACGACCTTCCCGCTGCCTTGCACGTCGATCACCTGCGCCGGCGCCGAGAACACTTCCTTGCCATCGCGCAGAAGGCGCACCCGCGTGGTCAGATCTACATCCGGCTTCTTCTTGCGGCCGTTCTCAACCATGCAAAGAAACTCGAGCGAGCCGCCGCGCTTGAACTGCCGCAGCGCCGGCATGATGTCCGGCAGGTCGTGCACGTCGTGCGACCGTTCGCCATCCAGCAGGATCACGCTGGCCAGCGCGAAACCCGTCTTTTTCAAATCCGGAATTTGGATGAACTGGGTGGCCGAGCCGATCCTGCCCGTCGCCTCGTCCCGTGCCGCCACGCGAATCTGGAACGCCCCGCGTTTTGGAACCGGCACGTCCAGCTGGTAGAGTGCACCATTCCGCTGCGCCTCAGCCATCCTGCCCGGGGCTACCCGTATATTGAAAGTGCGGCCCACCGCGGCCAACGGTTGGTCGCCGGTGCCGGTGGCGACCGCCAATACCATAACCCGCGCCCCATCGCTGCCGTCGACGTTATGCTCCCAAGTCAGGTCGGCCACATTGATTCTCATAAGGTTGCGGACCACCGGACCACGTGGTTTGGGCACCTCCGTATATAGCGCCGTCAGCCGCATTCCCACGCCGGAGGACCGGAAAGGCGATAGCATGGCGGCGCGCAATTGTTCGACAGGTGTGTTGAACTTCGGAAGCGGCTGATCGTCCGTCTCGCCGAGGAACCCGGATCGCGAGCGCACGTGCAGCCCGGCGCGCGTCACTTTCACCTGGATGCGGTGGAAGTCGCTCCTCTTGTTCTTGCCCAGCAACGTACTTTCGGGTGGGTGATACCCCAGCAGGTAGTAACCCGCCTGGTCCTCCAGCACCCGATCAAGCCCCCTGTTCAGGTCGTTGCCGTTATCGTAGGCCAGCCCGCCCGTCTGGTCCGCGAGGTAACCGAGATTCTCCTGCAGAATATTGTTTCTGATGCCCTTTCCGCTGCGATCGACGACTCGGGTCAGGTTGTTTGCGGGGGCGCCCACTGGAGTTACCGGCATCTCATCCGGTGGCGGATTGTCCTGTGCGTCGAACTGCAAACTCTGCAATCCGGTCGCGCGCATGGTGTAGATCACGGTGCCCGACTGATTTGCCCGATCGGTCAGGATCCGAAGGGCCCGCTGAACGTCGGCGTTAGTATCCAGGGCATCGTCCGCCGCCTGCGTATTTAGTCTGTGGGCGTGCGAACCGACGCCGGCTTCAGACACTTGCAGCCCATCGGAGAACAGCACGATTGATTTGCGCCCAGGCATCTCGCTGAGCGCGCCGACGATATAGTTGATTGCCCCGAGCGTGCCGACGGTTGAGATGGCGCTGTTTTCGCTGTCATATCGCGCATCGAGCGACTGGGAATCGTCGCTGAGGGCGGAGCCGATCAGGTCCCCCCACGACGAGGACTTGGCGTATGGATCGAAGTACGTTATGCCAAAGCGTCCATTGGGGTTCCAACGCAAGCCGTCGATGACCGACAGCAGCACCCGTTTATCTGCGCTGAATTGCTGCAAGGCGCCCGATCCGGCGCCCGTCCGGCAGACCGCGACCAGGTCGCCCGGCTGCATCTGTTCGCTGACAAACTTGCCCAGCGAATTGCGCACCAGTGCCATGCTTTTGAAGGAAAGGCCGAGATCATCCACCATCAGCACGATGGTCCGCCGCACGTCTTCCGGACGAAGCTGCGCCAGCGGTGGAGGCGGCAAGGTCGCAACGGAGCTGGGCGAAGGTTTTTCACGCGCCGCCTTGAGTTCCGCCGCCTTGGATACCGGGGTTATCTGGACGTACGAAAAATGCGTCAGCTTTTGCAGCTTGCCGTCCTCGAAGACCTGGAAATCCGCCGGGGTGAGATTGGTGACCTGGTGCCCTTTGGAATCGGTCACTATAGCGTCCAACTGCACCAGCGTCGAGGTGACGGCAAAAACCGCCTCGGGCCGCGGGGAGTCCGGCGCCGGCACGGCAGGCTGCTGCCCCGAAGCAAGCCACACGCCAATCAAGATGCCGGCGGCTGCCTTCATAATTTAAGTCTGACAGATAGGTACCCTCCGCGCCAGCCTCTTTCGAGCCATGCCCATCGCCCGGCTCAGCGTGCTTGCGCAGGCAGTCGCTGTCTGCTTGGCCTTTTCTCTTATGCCGCATCGTGGACAGGCCGGTGCCGACCGCGCATCGCTCAGATAGCCGCCAAGCCGACTCTCTATACTTGCATCGCGAAACTGCTGTTTTCTTCAAACGGCTTGGTAGTGGAGGACGTTATCGCGCCATATCGGTAGAAGCAGCTTCAGACTGTTGGTTTCGGCCGCTGCGGGCACTTCCCACAACCGGCCCGTGGTTTCCCGATCTTTGATACGCTTTACAAATGATCCGCCTTTTCCTGCTGCCTTTTCGCCGGTGCTCGATTGAATCTGCCATGGCTCTTCGGCCGACGAATGTAAGCCGAGCCACGGCGGGACTGCTGCTGGCGCTGGCGTGGCTGGCAGGTGCGCCGCTTGCGGCATTAGCGCAAAAGCGGCCGATTACCCATCAGGACGTCTGGATGATGAAGCGCATGGGCGAACCCGTGGTGAGCCCAGACGGCCGTTGGATTGTTTTCTCCCTGACGGAGCCCGATTACGATCCTGCAAAACAAACTTCGGATCTCTGGGTTCTCCGGTCCGATGGCACCGAGCCGCCTCGGCGGTTGACATATACGAAGGAACCTGAGAACGGAGTGGCTTGGTCTCCCGACGGAACACGAATGGCTTTCTCCACCAAGCGGGAAGGCGATCAAACGCCGCAAATCTACATCTTGCCGATGTCGGGCGGCGAAGCGCGACGCGTCACAAACGTCCCTGGTGGCGCTACCGGGCCGCAATGGCGTCCGGACGGAAAGGCGATCCTCTTTCAAAGCCAAGTGGACCCCATTGCCGAGCAGCGAAAGGACCGAAAATGGAACGCTCGCATTTACGATGCCATGCCGATCCGCTTTTGGAATGCCTGGCTCGATGAGCGGCGACCTCATGTCTTTGTCCAGGAGCTGAGTGATTCCGCCCAGCCGCTCGACCTAGTAAAGGGATCTAGGCTCGCGGAAAGCGCGGGCTTCAATGGTGTTTTCAACGAAACGGGCGGGCAGGACCTGCAGGCGGTGTGGGCGCCTGACGGCAAGTCCATCGTGTTTGTCGCATATGCCAATCGAGACCGGATGATGGGCGAAGAAGTCGAGTCGAAGCTCTTTGTCGTCGCAGCGGCCGGTGGTGAACCGGCCGCGATTACGGAAAGGGGCGCTAGCTATGAGCATCCGCACTTTTCGCCGACGGGCAATTATTTATATGCGCAGACCGAGCGCAGCCCGGACCCGGCCGGACGACTCTATTCGCTGACCCGCTTGGCGCAGTTCGGCTGGCCCGATACAGGGAAAGTAAAGATCCTGACTAAGGGTTGGGACCGGTCGATCGGGTCGTTCTCGATTTCGCATGACGGGCGTAACGTCTACCTTGCGGCGGAGGATGACGGATTCGACCAACTCTTCGAACTCACGGTATCAAGTGAGAAGCTGGAACGGATCATGCAAGTGACGGAGGGCGGCTATACAAGCGTTCAGCCGGTTGAAGGTGGTATGGTTGCTGAGTTTCAGACGTCCTTGCGGCCGCCAGAGATTGTGCGCCTCGATCCCGCCAAGGGCTCGCACACCATGCTGACGAACTTCAACGCGGCGGCGGTGGCCGATATTGACGCACCCGCTTCCATTCATTTCTGGTTTGTGGCCAAGAATGGCAAACGCATCCACAGCATTATGACCCTGCCGCCGAGGTTCGATCCAGCCAAGAAATATCCCCTGGTGGTGTCTCCGCATGGCGGCCCGAACTCGATGTCGAAGGATAACTTCACGACACGCTGGAACAGTTACCTGCTTACGTCGCCCGGCTACGTACTACTCAGAACCGACTACACCGGTTCGACGGGTTTTGGCGAAAAATTCGCCGATGATATCGAGCACGATGTGCTGCGTGGCCCGGCCCAGGAGATCTTGGAGGCGATTGACGAGGCGGCTAAGCGGTATCCCTACATCGACACCAGCCGGCAGGCGGCGATAGGCGCGAGCTACGGGGGTTACTTGATGAATTGGTTCAACGGGCACACGAAGCAGTTCAAGTGCCTGGTAATTCACGCCGGCGCGATAAACAACGAATCGCAGTATGGCTCAAACGATGGTGGCATCGACCGTGAACTGCGCATGGGCGGTCCTATCTGGGAGAAGGGCGGCCAGTGGAACGATGAGAGTCCGTTGCGCTATGCGAATGAATTTTCAACCCCCGCGCTCATCACGGATGGCGAGCAAGACTTCCGCGTGCCGTTGACAGAGAGCATTACGACTTTCAAGATCCTGCAGCGGAGAGGCATCCCTGCGCGGTTAATTGTTTTCCCAGACGAAGGTCACTGGATTCTAAAAGGCGAAAACAACAGATTGCACATGGAAGAAGTGCTGGCGTGGCTGAAGCGTTATTTATAGTGGCGGTTCGATAACTCGCCAAGCGGCGTTCCGGGAAGTGGGCACAACCGAACGGGCGTTAAGACCTGATATCGCTGGCCGTTCGTTGCCCTACAGCTCAGGCACATCCGTGGTTCGCGCGTTATGCCCTGCGCGGCTGCTGCTTTGCTCTTCTTCCGCGCACTGAACAGCCGAGTCCAGAATGATCACACTGTTAACGGCTCACTTTCTTAATTGCTGGACGAAGAAATCCGCCATCATGTGGTTAGCCTCGATGGCCTCGGGAAGCGCAGAGTCGTACCAGAAGGCGTGGGGCAGAGCGTCGAAGACAACCAACCGCGCATCGACGCCGGCGTTCAGGTAGGCGCGGTGCAGGTTGACGGTGCCTGAGAGCAGCAAATCGCGGCCGCTGGTGATGAATAGGGTGGGCGGCAGCCCATGCAGGTCGGAGAAGATCGGCGAGAGCAAGGGATCCCGTCGGTCAGTGGCGGCTGCGTACTCCGAGTCATGAGGTTCTGGCTCAGGCGAATCCAGATGCCCCGAGAAGCCCCGCAAGCCGTAAACCGCCTCCGAGTCGCCGTAGCGTGCGAAGTCGCCCATCCCGCTGAAGATGCCGAGTGCAGCCGGCAGCGGCAGGCCCAGTTGCTTCAGGCGAGCGGCCACCTCTGCGGTCAGAATGGCCCCGGCCGAGGTGCCATAGATCACTATCTGGCTGGGCTTGTAGGTTTTCAGCAACTCCTTGTAGACGGCGACCGAATCATCGACGGCCGCGGGAAACGGATGCTCCGGCGCCAGCCGGTATAGCACGGCTACCACCTTGATCCTGCTGTAGCCTGCGATGGGAATTGACTCCGTATAGGAGCCGGAATCTGAGTTGAAGCCGCCACCGTGCAGGTTGAGGAGGACCTTGTCACGGTTGGCCTCGGGCAGCCCTTCCGGGGTGACAACGCGAACCGGAACTGCGGCGATCTTGTCCTCAACGAGCTGATTGGGGCAGAGCCGGCTCCATTCCACACGCGCACGGGCCGTGTAGCCATCGGTGCCCCGGCGGCGCTCGGCTAGAGATTGCGGGGGGCCCTGGTCGGGCATTTGTCGACTCAACGAGCGCTGAGCCTCGGCGCTGATGGTCTTCGGAACAGGAACAATCCGGGTGACGTGCGCCGTGCCCTGGGTGTCGATGTAGCTGGTGTCACGTGTGGGAGACTGAGCTGCCGTCGTGGGCTGGGGGGCGGCGGTGGGCTCCTGCGCTTGGACGATTGCGGAAGTCAGCAAGAGCAGCAGTGAGGCGGAACGGGCGAAGAGATTCATGGAATTGAGCTCCTCTTATGAAAGATTAATTCTGGCGCGCTCACACGCGGTCAGAATTGGAACTCCTTCACGATACCAAAGAGGGATGCGTGTGTTCCCCTGCCATGAGCGACGCCCGTTCCGCGCGAGCGATATGGTTCGATATCGGTAGCCAACTCCACAAGCAAGCCGACCGCTGCGCTGTTTCCGAGTAGCGCGTAACACGTTCCCCATCCGTTTTCTGATCGGCTAAACTTAGCTGAACCCCTTCTATGCCGCTGTCACCGGGCGACAAACTTGGTCCGTACGAAATCCTCGCGCCGCTAGGTGCGGGCGGCATGGGAGAAGTGTATCGCGCACGCGATCCGCGCCTCAATCGCCACGTCGCCATCAAAGTTTCTCAGGAACGATTCTCCGACCGCTTCGAGCGCGAGGCCCGCGCAGTGGCCGCGCTGAACCATCCGAACATCTGCCAGTTGTACGATGTCGGGCCGAACTACCTGGTGATGGAATTAGTGGAAGGCGAGGCGCTGGCGGCGCGATTGCGGCGTGGAGCGTTGAAGCTGGAGCAAGCTGTTGCGGTGGCGATTCAAATCGCCGATGCACTGGCGGAGGCCCACGGCAAGGGCGTGGTGCATCGCGATCTCAAGCCCGCCAATATCATGCTCGGTAAGTCCGGCGCCAAGGTGCTGGATTTCGGGCTGGCGAAGATCGAGCAGCGGGTAACCGATCAGCAGGAAACAATCACCATTACCGCGCAGGGGGCCATCCTCGGCACGGTGCAATACATGTCGCCGGAACAGGCGCAGGGGAAGCAGACGGATGCGCGTCGCGGGACAACTTCAGCGGGCGATATCACCTCATATCGGTAGCTTGCGGTAGGCAAGGCAGACTGCCCGCGTGTCCCGCGAGAGTTCCCTTGGGACAGCTCCTACTTTCCGCTAGCCGCGTTTTCCTGCCAGAACCCGTCACTTCTCAGTGTCGACTACGCGGCCAAGTGACACCGGGCCATTTCCGACAAGCTCGGCTTTGCAGCCGCAACCTAATCTATGGCCTTTCTTCTTCAACTGATCGCACGCTGTGCGGGCCGTTAATTAGCGCGAGAACCGGATTGCAACTCCGCCGGTAAACTCGTCCATCATCCAATTGCCGCCGTAGTGTTTATCGAACCAGGGCTCGTATCGCAGCTCGGGAGCGACCGTCACGTTTCCAAAGCGGAACGGGAATTCCAGCGCGGCGGCTGCTCCCGCGATCGCTTGGCGGGAGACGGGAAAGGAGTAGTTGTCCACGGAGGTAGAAGTTCCGGAGAACGGATCTACAAGCTTGGCCATGCCTTCCGTGCCCGTGAGGAACCGCGGGTCCCATGCAGAACCGGAAATGCCGAAGCGGTTCTGCCTCAACCAGGGCGGGGAATTGCCACCGGTTTGCGGTGCTCGACGTTTTGCCCACTGCCTCGCCAAGCGGGCTGTTCACCCCGTACTGATATACGTCAATGTAGCTCGCAGCGCTGATCCCGACACGTTGATAGACCGGGTCGAAGCGAACCCGCAGCCGCGGCGCAATCGGAATTGAAGCTGAAAGCCCAATGGCTGGGTGGAGAGGCGCGCTCTGGTAATACCCGCATTGCGCACCGGTCGCACAAAGCTCGGGGTAGGAGTAAGTAGTTAACGGCCCTACGAGCGGTGCATCGATTCGCACTCCCATTTCAAGTCGGGGTTGGGAAAAAACGATTGGAGTAAAGAGAAAAAGGACCAGTAGCGTACGATTCACATATCTAAGACCGCCGAGCGGCTTCAATTCAACTACAGCACCGGTACCTTTTTTGCAGAACTTTCCGATACAGTTGCCAGCTTGGGTCGCTAACAGGCGAAAAAACTCACGGCGCATCGGATGTCCAACTTCCCCTCAGCCCGCAATCCTCCCGAAGGTTCTGGGTGTCGTCGGTCTGCAGACGCGGGTTTGCGCTACCATCAGGAATTGACAA
>Ga0224554_1001399_pt1 | contig 15313 bp, 15 predicted proteins | sample 714S22024metaG_FD_180666 | JGI IMG/M metagenome (GOLD analysis project Ga0224554, IMG submission 180666) | Peat soil microbial communities from Stordalen Mire, Sweden - 717 S2 20-24 | ecosystem: Environmental > Terrestrial > Soil > Wetlands > Peat | place: Sweden: Norrbotten County, Stordalen...
CAACTCGCGGACTCATCGTTAGGTGCAGCCACTCGCCTTTCCCCTCATACATCGCTTTGCCGGACGTCGCGCGCAACGGTGGTTGCGACTGCGCGCCGGTTTTTTGCGCGGGTTGCTCAAACAGCACCACATTCCCGTCAAGCTCCGCTGACTGCACGAGAGTCGCGCCATCGGCAGGTACGACGGCACCGCTCCCGGGCACAGCTCCCTTGGTCCCTCGGTCCCTTGTTCCCTTGGTCTCTTGGTCCCTGTTTTGCGCCGCAGCAGGCGGCGCAAAACTCGCCTCCAGCCGGTCGCCGCTCGCGGTCTGCCGTGTCCCTGTCGCCGTCGTCTGTTCAATCCCCGCATGTCCCACGCCGTTCACCGCGCGCAGCACCGAACCCGCGCCGAAGATCCCCGTCACTTCATCAGCGCTCATCTTTTGTGGCGCTGCCGCCGCATTCCCTCGCTGGCTCTCGCTCGCGATCGTCACTCCACCCGACCCGCGCATCGTCTCCATTTCCAACTGTCCGTTGCCCTTTGCCCCTGCCTGCCGAAAGTCGATGTCCACCACAGGTGAGCGCCACGTCCGGCTCACACGCAGCGCATCCTTTCCCGAATCTTGTCCCGCGCTCTCCTCGCTCGTCTCCTCGCTTTCCATCTCCACGCCGCGCTCCAGGTGCGCACGCTTCAGTTCGCCCTTCGCGCCGAACGCCAGCTCCGCGGTCGGAGAGGTCCCATGCATCGTGCGCCCCCCTTTCGCGGAATCGTTCGTCGAGTCCATCGTTACGCCGCCCTCCATGTGCCCCTGGCGCGGCTCGTTGTGCTCGTCAAAGTCCATCCACGCTATGGGCGCGGCCACGTTCCCGCCGTTCGCGGTCGCAAGCGTAAACCCACCCTTCGCATCCAGCCGTTCCGCAGACCCATCCGTGCGAAACAGGATTTTCGCTTCAGCCGCGTCTGCTCGCGCGCCGTGGTACTCCGCTTGCGCCTTCTCCAGCAGGCACGTCTGCTCTCCGCGGTCAAACTCCGCCTGCTGCGCGTGAATCTGCACTTTATCGGCGCCGCGATGCGTCGTCAGCTCCACAGCCTGTGCGAGCGTCAGGTTTCCGCTCTGCGAGTCGTATCTGGCGCCGATCGCGTTCCCGTTTCCCTCCGCCGTGGAAAAGTCCACCCGCTGCTCGGTCGTCACCAACCCTGAATTCCGGTCGAAGGTCACTCCGCTCGTCTTCACGTCAATCTGTCCCGCCGGGCCTGTCGCCGCACCAACATCGGCAATCACATGGCCCCCGGCCTTCCCCGGTATTGACTTGCCCGCTGCCTCCATGGCCGCGGTGGTGCTCGCCGACGGCCGCGTCAACAGCATTTCCACCGGTCCTTGCGCCATGGCCTTGCCCGTCTTCTGGTCGTATTCGAAAATGTCGCCCGAAATCCGGTCAATCTCGTTGCCATCTTCGCCGTAAAGGTCGATCTGCACGTCGTGCAACTCGATAAAGTCGTTCTTCAGCTCGACTTCGCGCGACGCGTGAATCCTGTACTGCGAGTGCGCCCCAAACGCGTGAACGTACGTGTACCCGTCGGCCTCCTGCACAATGTCCTTGGCCAGCCGATGCGGAAGATCGTGCCGGTTCAGCAGGTTCTTCCACTTGGCTCTCACCAGAAACACGCCCAGCGTCATCAGCAGCAGCGCTCCCGCCACCAGCACCAGCGTCCGGATTCGCTCGATCGTGAAACGCACGCCTACAACCGGTCTCATAAATTCCTCTGCCGCATCGTGGGCAAGAATGGAACCCGACACCAAGGCGGCTCCCATGAGTTCAGTTGGGATGACAACGACCGTTTATGAGACCGGTTCTAGTTTTCCATTCCCAAACGAGCCGCCAGCCGCTGCGCCAAACTCTCGCCCAGTTCGCTCCACAGCAGCCGCGCCGTCGCCCCCGACGCCTTCTCCACCCCAGCCGTCAGTTCCACCAGTTGGCGCACATTCTCTGCAATGTGTTTTGCGCCGACTTCACTTAGGTCGACGTCCTCCTCGAGAAACGGCGCGTCCGATCCAAAGTCGATCCTTATGTGCCCATCCTGTTCGTATGTGCCCTCGTCGAACAGCGGCCCGTATCCCGTCACCCGCACCAGCCTCGGGCCCCGCGCCCATCGCGCCGTACCGCCGGTCTCCAGACCGGGGCCCCCGGCAAGCCCGCTCTTGGCTTGCTGGGGTGGAAGACCGGCTGTAGTGCGGGCGTCCTCGCCCGCACCTCCTCCTTCGGTACTGTTATCCCGAGCACTCAAATCCAGACTGTCATCCTGAGCGAGCCCAGCGCGAAGCGCGGGGCGAGTCGAAGGACCTGTGGTTGCTTCTTCTCTTCTAACCCGCGCGGACTGCAAAGCCGAAGGCCCCGTCTCCAGCTCCCACAAATTCCACCCGATCTGGAACTCGTACGCGTAGTCCTCGTGCAGCAGTTCCATCGCCTCTTCCACGGCCAGCCGCGGTTCAACGCCGGGCGCTTCACCCGGTTCCAGCCCGACAGTCATGCGCCCATACAGGCGCTCGAACACCGGCGTCTCATTCCAGCTCACCGGCCATACCGTCGCCGAATACAACTTCGCCTCGCCCCCATGCGCGGCAAAGGCGCCCAGCACCGCAACCAGCTTGTCGGGGAGCGCCTCCAGGCGCAGGTTCGGATACCACAGGCTCAAATAAAGCGTGTCCGCCATCTCTCTCGATTTTAGACGTTTGTGGCCTTCGGTCGCCGCACAAGCGCTGGGCAAATCGAAAGGGATCGGTTGCAGGAGGGCTGCCTAGCTGGTCACAATCTCGCTGAAGTCCGCAATCGTCGAAAAATTGTGCAGAACTTCGGCGATCAGTCCAAGGTTCGCGCTGCGAACCGTCTCGTTGGGATCGAGCACCATCACCTTGTCGAAGAACTGGTCGACCGTCGGCCGCAGCGTTGCAATGAGCACCAGCGCTTCGCCATAATTCCGTTGTTCGCCGAGCTTGGCAATCTGCGGCGCAATCTCTTTCGACCGATCCCAAAGGTCAATCCCCTCGAGAGGAAGCTTGCCGGCGAGTTTGCCGACCTTCTGCTCGTCGGGACGAAAACCCTTTTCCTCAGCCTGCCGCAGGATGTTTTTGATGCGCTTACATGCAGCCGACACAGCGGCGAAATCCTCCGAACCCCGCACGGAGGTCAGTGCTTCGGCCCGCGCGATGGTGTCGCGCACATCGTCCGCGCCCACGGCCAGCACCGCATTCACCACGTCATACGCGAATCCGCGCACATCCTTCAAATAGAACTGCAGCCGCTCGCGGAAAAACTCGTTCACCTGCGATTTGCCGGCATCGCTAACGCTGCTGGCATTGACCACATCGCTCAGCGTCAGGGGCAGTCCCGACTCGGCAAGAATCTTCACAATCCCGTTCGCCGCCCGCCGCAGCGCAAACGGGTCTTTCGATCCCGTTGGCGCGTTGCCAATCCCGAACATCGCCACAATCGTCTGCATGCGATCGGCGAGGCCGAGTAATTGCCCTTCGACGGTCGACGGAATCGCACCCTCCGTCGAGGCCGGCGTGTACTGGTCGTAAATCGCCTGCGCAATCTTCTCGTTCAATTCCTGCGCCCGCGCGTACAGCCCGCCAATCACGCCCTGCAGCTCAGTGAACTCCTTCACCAGCTCCGTCGACAGATCGGTCTTGGCCAGCTCCACTGCCTTGAAAAGAGCCCGCTCGTCGAAGGACACGTCGGCACTCTTCACAATCGTGGCCAGCGCATTCGCCACCGCCAGGTTCTGTTCCGTCTTCCAGTAGTAGCTGCCCAGCTCCTTCTGGAACGTGACGTTCTTCAGGCTCTCCATACGCTTCGCCAGCGGCGTCTTCTGGTCCATGTCCCAGAAGAACCGCGCATCCTTGAACCGCGCCCGCAGCACGCGCGCATTCCCGTGCCGTATGATCGCCGCGCCCTCTTCGTCCGCCTGCGTGTTCAGCACCGCCAGAAAATGTGGCGCCAATTTTCCCTGCGCGTCTTCCATCGCAAAGTACTTCTGGTGGTCGCGCATCACCGTCACCAGAACCTCTTCCGGCAGCTCCAGGTACTCAGCTTCAAAATCGCCCAGAATCACCGCCGGCCATTCGGTCAGGTGCACCACCGTCTCCACCAACGGCTCATCCTCGCGCCAGCGCGCGTCCGCGACCGTTCGCGTCGCCGCGTCCAATGCTTTCCGAATGATCTGTCGCCGCTCCGCCACGTCCACTACAACCTTCGCCGCGCGTAGCGTATCAGCATAGCTCTTGGCCAAAGGTAAAACCACGGAGTGGTCACCATAGAGCACGCGATGTCCGCGACTCGCATTGCCGGCGGCAATCCCCGCAATCTCCAGCGGAACGATTTCCGCGTCAAGCATCGCCGCCACCCAGCGCACCGGCCGCACAAAGCGCTCCGGTTTGCCCGCGCGCCAGTACATATTCTTGGCCCAGTAAAGCCCCAGCACTTCCTTCGGCAACTCGGCAATCAGGATGTCGCTCGCAGTCCGCCCCGTGAGCTTCACCGACGCGCCCACGTACTCGCCCTTCGGCGTTTCGATCTTCTTCAGTTCGGAAACTTCCACGCCCGCTTTTTTCGCAAAGGCCTCGCCCGCCGCCGTCGGCGTGCCGTCCTTGAACGAAATCTTCCAGGACGGGCCCATGACCACTTTTTCGGTGTCGGCCTGCTTCGCCTGCACGCCCTCAACCAGCACCGCCAGCCGCCGCGGCGTGGAATACGTCGCCACCTTCGCGCCGTTGCCCGCCAGCCGCTCGCGCTTCAGCAGCTCGCTCACGCGCTTGCCCAGCTCGGCCTCGGCCCCGGCAATCATCCGCGCCGGAACCTCTTCGAGCCCGATCTCTAGTAGAAAATCCGCCATGCCTGCTCTTCTTTTCGCTACCCTGCTGACTCACTGACTTGCTGTCCTGCTTCCTGCTGCATCGCCCACGCCTTCGCCACGCCCACTACCAGCGCGCGAATCCGCCCGATCACGCCCACGCGCTCCGTCACGCTGATCGCCCCGCGCGCGTCGAGCAAATTAAAAAGGTTCGAGCACTTCAGCGCCAGCTCGTACGTCGCCAGCAGCGGAAATCTCTTCTTTTCCCCTGGACTGGCATGTTCGTCGGTCAGCACAGCATTCGCTTTTTCCAGCAGCGCCTGCGCCTCAGCCTCATACGAATTGAAGTGCTCCCAAAGCTTGGCCACATCGGCCATCTCGAAGTTGTACACCGAAAATTGCAGCTCCTCGGCCAGCCGCACGTCGCCGTAGGTCACCACCGCGCCCGTCTCTTTGTCGCGCGCCCACACAATGTCGTAAATCGAGTCGACGTCTTGCAAAAACGCCGCAATGCGCTCCATGCCGTACGTCAGCTCGGCGCAGATCGGGTCCAGATCCATCCCGCCGCACTGCTGGAAGTAGGTGAACTGCGTAATCTCCAGCCCATCCAGCATCACCTGCCAGCCCACGCCCCACGCGCCTCCCGCCGGCCACTCCCAGTTATCCTCTTCGAACTTCAGGTCGTGGTGCTTCAGGTCGATGCCCATGGCTTCGAGCGATTCGAGATACAGCTCCTGCACATTCACTGGTGGCGGCTTCAGGATCAGTTGGAACTGTGTGTGCTTATAGAGCCTGTTTGGATTCTCGCCGTACCGCCCGTCGGCCGGCCTGCGCGAGGGCTGCGCATAGCCCACCTTGTAGGGCTTCGGCCCCAGCACGCGCAGAAACGTCTCCGGACACATCGTCCCCGCGCCCACTTCCACGTCGTAGGGCTGCTGCAGCACGCATCCGCGCTCCGCCCAGAACGCCTGCAGGCGGAACAGCAACTCCTGAAAGGTGAGGGAACTCGGGCTTACGCGCGCTTCGGGCTGGGCTGCGGACACAGGCAAATCTCTCTCATCGAAACTAAGGGATGATTTTACCAGCCTCAGTGAGCGAAGTCGGCAGGGTGGTGGTACCGTAAGTAACCGGGGAAGTTTGACATGAGCCTGTCGATGGTTGCCCTCTTTGTCGCCCTAATGTCACTCGCCTATCTCGTCGCACCAGCTGCGATTATCTGGGGCTGGAGGCGCTGGGTGAAGCTGCGACCGCGATCATGGACCGTCGCGCCTACCTTGTCTTTTGTCGGACTCCTGTTCGCATCCCTGTCGGGGGCTTTCGCACTGTTCGTGATTACTTATGGTTGGAGCGGCGGATTCGAGCACACGGCGGGACTTTCGTACTATTCACCAAATTACCGACTCTTCTATCGCTGTTTTCGTGTGGGCGTATTGCTTTCACTCACGGGGCTCGTGTTCTCGATCGGCGGAGCCTGGCGCAGTAGCTCCGTTCGGTGGCAAGCACCAACGAGCGCTCTCGGCACTCTTGCATTCTGGCTTCTGGCAACCACTTGGCCGTAACTCACCGCTCTCACCCACCGAGCCTCCGCAACCGTCTTGCCTCGAGTTCCAGGCGCAAAGGCGGATTCTATTCGGTTTCAAACAGCGCTTTGGTGAGGCCCGATTGGCGGATGATGCTCTGCAGAGTGCCGCGCCTGAGGGTATTGTGAAGCGGCACCGGGACGGTGACGGTGGTCCCATCTTTCTGCGACTGCATGATTCGATGGCTGCCGCGCTGGCGAACCGCAACAAATCCGTGCTGTTCGAGTATTTTCGAGACTTCGGTTCCGGAAAGAACCCGCAGTCTATCCAACCGGCACCTCGACCTGCGTGACAAAAACTTCGCCGTGCAGGCGGCGTGCGACCTCTGAAGGGGAAGCGGTCTCGAAGAAGAGTGTGAGGGCTTCGATGAGATTCGCCCGCGCCTCCTCAATCGTCGAGCCTTGGCTGGCGATGTCGAGCTCCGGGCATAACGAGACGAAGCCGTCGTCTTCGCGCTCGATAATTGCCGTCATTCGCTGGAGGTTATGCATACATTAATCCTAGGCGACCAGGAAGCGTCGCAGCCGGTCGCCGACCTGCTCATGAGTCAGCGATTCGCCGCGCGCCAAAGCGGCTTCACCGCGTTCGACGGCTTCGACAAAGCGGTCTTCCTCCTGAAAATAGAGCGTGACCACATCCCGCAGCGCCTCGTCGGGGCTGAGGCATTGCCGCGCCGCGCGCTCAGCGAGCCGGGCTTCGATCTCGGGAGTGAACTGCACTTCCATGGATATAGTGTAGGAGGAATCTGGTTTCCGGGCAACGCAGCCAGCTTCGGCCCTTTACCCGCCCAGCCTCGCCAGCGCCTCTGCCGTCTTCAGCTTCCGCTCCAAATGCCGCTCGAGCATCTGCACCGTGAACCGCCGCAGATCCTGCCCGCGCTTTCGCGGCCACGACTCGCCGGCAAAACTCGCCACTGGCGCCCGCAGCATCCGCTGCGCCAGTTGCCAGCTATCGGCCGAGAGCGCGCTCCCGCTCCCATTCCCGTGCAGCCCGCAAAACAACCCATCGGCATACGCGTTGAAGCGCACCTCGCCCGCGCCCAGCGAGTCTCCGCACGTCATGCAATGGCCGATGTCGGGCAGCAGTCCCATCAGCCGCGTCATCCACAGCGAAAAATATGTCAGCGCCATCCATGGCTGCACAACTTCCGACTCCACGGCGCTCGTCTGCTCCAGCACCGAGGCGAGCAGCCGAAACACCGTCGCCTGCGGATCGCGCTCCGGCAGCGCCTCGTCAATCACCTCGGCATAAAAGCTCAGCACCGCCATGCGCGCCTGGTCCACCGTTGTCGACAACGGTGACCGCAGAATCTCCAACTGATCCAGCCTGACCAGCTCCTGCCGTGGCCGCTCGGCAAACCACGCCCGCGCCAGCGTCATCGGTTCCAGCGCGCCGCCGAACCGTTTGCGGCTCTTCAGCGCCGCCTTCGCCATGCCCTTCAGCCGCCCGTAATCGCGCGTAAAGAAGCTCACTAGCAGGTCGGACTCATGCACCGGCCAGGTGCGCAAAACCACCGCTTCTGAAGTGAGCACGGACATGGGGCTATTATCCTCGCTCCCCGCCCGATTCGTCTTTGCCGCTGAATTGGAAGGGGTTGTCTTAATGTAAGGGGCAATAGACAAGAGTAAGGTATCTTACAATTAGTAGGACACATATGGAATTCGTAAGGTATAATTAGATTTGTAAGGGGATCCGATGCCAACTGCTACCGTCACATCGAAGGGTCAAATCACCATTCCAGCAGACGTGAGAGAAGCCCTGAACCTGAAGCCTGGAGAGAAAGTCATCTTTTTCCCCGGCGAGAATGGGGAGTTTATCGTACGGCGGGTCGGCTCGATTCTTGAGATGGCGGGTTGCCTGGCTGGGCTCGATGTACCGAAGACCGACGAGGAAATGAACCAACTTCTTGCGGACTATGCTGCAGAACTTGATGAGGCCTCAAAGAGTCATTCGAAGAAAGTGGAGGCGGATAAGGTCGAGGATGGAGAAGCAGCGTGATTGGGCTGGATACGAATGTTCTTCTTCGGTATTTTCTCATTGACGATCCCATTCAAAGTCCAAAGGCGCGCCTCGTCATGGCATCGCTCGACTCGTCCAACCCGGGATGGGTCGGGGTGGCAACGGTTCTTGAATTGGTTTGGGTGCTGAAAAGCAAGAATCGTGCACCAAGAAGCACAATCGCGGCAACGATCGAGCAGTTGCTTGCGAAGGATGCCTTGATCGTTGAGCGGGACGCCATTGTGGCTCTGGCGGTGCGCAGGTTCCGCTTCTCAAGGGCAGAGTTTGCCGATTGCCTGGTCGCGGCTTCGGCACAAGCTGCAGGATGCAGCAAGACGGTGACCTTCGATCACATTGCCGCTCGCGATGCAGGGATGGAACTCATCGCCTAGAGCAGTTTCGGAATTAACGTAGACTTTTTGAGAGCATTAAAAGGTGGCATTTTCTTGATGAAAATGCCACTTTGCTTAGTGCATTCGGTCTACACCAATTCCGAAACTGCTGTAGCCTGCGGCTGGAGCGCTCTAGCCGCCGGCCCGAAACGCTTCCAATAAAAGCCAACCTAGACACAAACGCGCATCCCGGCAACCGGGATGCGCGTTCCAAGAGACCTTTACCGCAGTCTGACGCTCAGCCGTCTACCGGCCGAAGTGCGCGGCGTTCTTCTCGGTAAAGTGGGCCCACTTCTCCGGCAGATCGTCCTGCGCAAAGATGGCCGACACCGGGCATACCGGCACGCACGCGCCGCAGTCGATGCACTCGACCGGGTCGATGAATAACTGGTCCGATTCGGCATAACCGGCTTCATCTTTCTTGGGGTGGATGCAATCGACGGGACAGGCGTCCACACAGGCGCTGTCCTTGGTGCCGATACAGGGTTCTGCAATGATGTATGCCATCTCTGCTCTCTCCAGGGATTCCCGCGGCCTCGCACATGCGCGCCGCTCTGATCTTTACGACGCTGATAGTAGCATACGGCCCCGCGGCCTGACTTCCACGTTGTTCGCAGGCGTTTTGCCATGCGGGAAGCGAAAAAACAGGGACCAAGATACCAAGGGACCAAGAAAGCGTGGCGCGCTCACAATCAAGAATGCCCGGCAACAGGCAGCGGTCCAACTCGGGCACAGAGATCGCATCCTGTACGCACGAACTTGGATAACGCTCAGTCCTCGCCTTCTTGTTCCCTCGATCCCTTGTTCCCTTGTTCCCTGTTTCTCGCAAACTCTTCGGGCGTCGGAATCGGCGCAAAATCGCGTCCTGCGAACATGTCGCCGAAGAGCCCGACCAATTCGTCGTGGATCAATCCGTTCGACGCCAGAATCTCGTCGCTCTTGAGCCGGAACCGCGCACCCGCAAAGTCCGTCACTCGCCCGCCGGCTTCCTCAACCAGCAGAATTCCGGCTGCCGTGTCCCATGGATTCAGATTGAACTCCCAGAACGCATCCATCCGGCCGCAGGCCACATACGCCAGGTCGAGCGCCGCTGAACCCGCCCGCCGCACCCCGTGCGAACGCAACGTGAACTCCTGGTAGAAGTGAATGTTGGGACTTGCGTGCCGCTTGCGGCTGGGAAACCCGGTCGCCAATAGCGCTTCAGCCAGCTCCGCGTTGCGCGAAACCCTCGCCGCCTTCCCATTCAATTGCGTCCCCTGCCCGCGTTCTGCCGTGAACAGCTCATCCCGCAGCGGATCGTAGATCACACCGGCCACCAGCGTCCCGTCTTCACCGGGTTTCATGTCCCCCGCCGGGCGGTCCAGGCCCCCCCGGCGTTCGAGACTCGCCCGCTGCTCCAGACTCGCCCGGCGCTCCAAACCTAGCGACACGCAGAACTGCGGAAATCCGTGCGCGAAATTCGTGGTTCCATCCAGCGGGTCCACGTACCAGCGGAACTCCCCCTCCAGCCGCTCGCGCGTTCCCTCTTCCCCGTAAACACCGTGATCCGGGAAAGCCTCGCCGAGCCGCGTGCGAATCAGCTTCTCCACCGCGCGGTCGGCCACGGTCACAATGTCCACGTCGCCTTTGTACTCGGTCTCCACGCCCTGCGCGTAGAACTCGCGCAGCCGCGCACCCGCCTCGCGCGCAATCTCCGCGGCCTTGGGAACAAAAACCAAATTGGTCGCAATCGCCGGCTCCGCTCGGCCGCTCACAGCCCCGCCCCATCCCGTCCGTGTCTGTCCGGTTCTTGTCCGTCCGGTCCATTTGCGTCCGCAGTCTCATAGCGCGTAACTCGCCGCCTGCCCGCTTCGCTGATCGTCCGGATCTGGTTCTTGTAGATAAATAAATTGGGTTGGCCTTCGCGCGTCAGCCGCAGCATGGAGTCGTCGAAGTACTCGATCCACCCGCGCACCGTCTCGCCGTCGCGCAGCTTGATGTTCACAATCACCTGGCGATCGCTCAGTGAGCGCAGGTAGAGCCCTTCCTGGCCGGTTTCACCCGGCGGCGGCGTCTTGGAGCGGCGGCGCGACGACAATGGAGAAGTCATGTTGCCATTTTAGATGCAATTGCCTGGAACGGCGTTTTGCTCGGCATCCGGGTTGCCGCAACTCCGCGGAGATCGGCCAGTTTTTAAGGAGCTTTTGCAGCCAGCGTCAGTTGCCCTTCACCGCCGTGTCCGCATAGTAGCCGGCCTTGTTGCGCACGTTGAATTCGTCCGCCGCCGCGCGCGGAACGGTCACCACGACTCGATGAAAATCTGTGCCCGGCACTTGGTGTTGCGGATAGTACCCGATCAAGTATTGTGTGCGCAGGTCGTCGCTCACCTTGGCAAACGCCTTGTCCAGCCCGCCCTCGCCCACGTAGAAATGCTTTCCGCCGGTTTGTTCGGCCAGGGTAATCAGCGCGTGCTCACCGCCCGTGTCGCGCCCGGCGCTGGCTTCAATCGGCACGTCGATGAGCGAATAAATCATTACCTCGTTCTTCAGCGCCGCCTCCACCGCCTGCGCGTAGGTTGAAGACTTGGCCGTGTCGTCCCCGTCCGAGACAAGCACCAGCACCTTGCGCCCCTGCCGCTTGCCCAGCGCTTCGGAGCCCAGGCAAATAGCATCGTACAGCGCGGTCGCCCAATCAGCGTGCAAGGCGCTCAAACCGTGGTCGATCTGCGACAGATTATTGGTGAACGGAGTCAGCTCGGTGACGTCCGTTGCAAACTCGAGCACGCTCATCTGGTCCTGCGGCCGCAAAATGTCGTGAGCAAAGTGCCGTGCCGCGTTCGCCTCCTCGTCCAAATCCTTGCGAACGCTCCCCGACGTGTCGATGGCCAGCGTCAGATTCAGCGGCACTTCCGCCTGCCTTTCAAACAACGCAATCTGCTGCGGGCGGTTATCCTCGAAAACCGCGAAATCGTCTTTGGTCAGCCCGCTGACGATGGACCCATTCTTGTCCGTCACGTTGACGAAGATGTTCACCAGCTTCACGTCCACGTGGAACGTGGCCTCTTGCGCAGTCATCGCCAAGGGAGTCGCTGCCAACACCGTGCACAGCCCGGCAGCCGCACACACGCGAAGACTGTCGAGCCTAGCCCTCATCCGCCGCCTCCGCAATGCTCAGTCCCTCCGGGAACGGCTCGCCCGGCGCCCACACTGCGCCATCGGCAAACGTCTCCTTCTTCCAGATGGGTACGGTTTGTTTTATGGAGTCGATCAGCCAGCGGCAGGCTTCAAACGCAGCCGAGCGGTGCGCGGATGCAACCACGATCAGCACGCTCGTCTCGCCGACTTCCAGGTGCCCCAGCCGGTGAACCACCGTCACCTGGCGCACGCCGAATCGCTCGCGCGCCTTCCCACCCAGCTCCCGCATCTGCCGAATCGCCATCTCTTCATAGGCTTCGTAGTCCAGAAAAATCGTCCTGCGTCCGCGCGAATGGTTGCGCACAATCCCGTCGAATACCACCACCGCGCCGTCCTCGCCGCTCTTGGCCGCCGCAACAATCCTGTCCGCATCGATCGCCTCCCGCGTCAGCGCAACGACAACCCCTCGTTCTCCCTCGCCCTCCTCCGAAACTTTCGCCGTGCGCGCAGCACCCCCGCCCGACACCGGCGGCAACAACCCGACTTCATCGCCGTCGTGAAGGATCTGCCCGGCCTGCGCATATTCGGCGTTCACGCCCACCGCAATGCCGCGGAATGCTTCTTCCGGAGCGTTTTCCGGCAGTCTCGCACGCAGCAGCTCAAGCAACGTCGCCACCGTCGCGCCCTCCGGCAGCTCCACCGTAGCCGTAGCGGGACTCAGCCACTCCGTCAAAATCCCGAAGGGAATCACGTGTACCTGCATGGTAAGAAAAAGCATATCGCCTAATGCGGTTCTCCGGTTGCCCTGGGGCAAAGCCACGGCTGCTGAGTGGCTTTTTCATCAAGAAAAAGCCACCCCGCACGACATCGGCGGTGTCAGGCATACTGGAGAACCGCTCTCCAGCTTAGACGCAGTTGGCTGAAAATCAGGGATTGAAACAACAGCCGGTTCAGACGGCCCTGTAAAGAAATCCGGTCGGTGTGCCCCACAGGTTCCGGGCCCGGTCTTCATAGAAGATGCTGAACTCGATCCCCGAAATGTCGAAGTCAAACAACGGGACGCGATCGAAAGTGTAATCGGCCCGCGGCGAATACTCATCGCCTCCGCAGTCGATCATCAATGAATCGCCGCTCGACAAGCGCTCAGGATGTGTCAGCAACATGCAGCCAATGGCAAAAACGCCCAGGCAGAATTCATTGCCAGCCAAAGCCATCCGCGTGCGCCGCGCGGAGGATCCGCGATGCAGCATGCCCGCCTGCGCGGCAACCACCACGATGTCGCTCCCGGACTGCTGATCGGCCAGAATCCTCTCTGCGAGCGTGCTGCGCTCGGTTTGCCGCAGATACTTTTCTCCCAGCCGCCCGGCAATGCGGTTGGAAAACCTGCGCCGCGAGGCAAGAACCCCAAGCACCATCTCTACCGCTTCGTTGTATGTAGGCGCCAAAGCCTGCCAACGCGGAATTGCAAACCAGCCTTCGGGTTCATCGGGCAACGGCAGCCGCCCCAGCTTCTCCTGGCAGTTGCCCAGTGCGGGGAACAGCTTTCTCAGCTCCGTTACCTGCGCCTCCACCGGCCGCAGATGGTAAGTCGGTGGATACGCCCGGTTAGATGGCACTTCCTCGTCTTCAAACTTATGGCTCACCGTATGGCTGTGAATGATTTCGAATACCGCCGCACTGACCTCGGCTTTGAGCTTGCCGGAGTCTTCAAGAACAGCCTGCGTGCTTTGCCGGTCAAGTTGCTCAATGGCCTCGCGGTAAGCGCTCTCGACAGCCTCGCCAAGGCATCCCTGCAGCAGTTTGTTTTGCTGCTCGGTCGTGTTTCCCGATAGATGCAGCGGAACGATCGTGTGAGTTGCCGCCATAGTCCAACTCTTCGAGTAGGATCACAATGCCTGCGCTCTGGCCGCTTCCGTGTGGGTCCGTAAGAAGCAAGAAACCACTCAGCCGCAGTGGCTTCAGGGCGAGGCAACGTGGGAATCTCAGCGTGTGAGCGCACTGGGTTCCATGGTCTTCATCGGCGAACCTGCCACTTCACCAGCCAGATTCAGACTTGTTGCGCAGCGGCTTGTGCCAACTTTGAACTACCCTTCATCCGGAATCAGACGCGCGGCCCGAAACGGGATAAATCCGGCATTTTTTCCACGCAACAAAAAGGCCGGCTCAAGCGGTTCCACAATTGCTATACCCAGCGCCGCAACCGCCGAATGGCTTTTTCATCAGGAAAAAGCCACCCTGCGAGACCTTGGACAGGGCACTTGAATTGTGGAACCACTCTTCTTCGCCGGCCTGCTTACACAAAATCGGAAAAGCTTATGCCGCTGCGCTCGCTGCCCGGATCGCCGGTGCAGGTTGCAGTTGCGGCCGTGCCGCCAGCAGCGGTAAAGCTACTGCCAGCACGTCCTCGATCTCGCTCGCGTAGTGCACCGTCACGCCTTCCATCATCTCCGGCATCAGGTCCTCCTCCACGTTCTGGCGGTTTTCTGCCGGCAGAATGATCTGTTCCACTCCGGCCCGCCGCGCCGCCAGGAACTTCTCCTTGATCCCGCCCACCGGCAATACGTTCCCGCTCAGCGTGATCTCGCCCGTCATTGCCGTTAACGGCCGCACAGGTGTATCCGTCAGCAATGATGCCAACACCGTGGCCATGGTTACGCCGGCCGACGGCCCGTCTTTCGGAATCGCTCCCGCCGGTACGTGGATGTGGATGTCCATCTCCTTGGTGAAGTCCTCGGCCAGTCCCAGCCGCGTCGCGTTCGAGCGCACCCAGGTCAGCGCGGCCTGCATTGACTCCTGCATCACTTCGCCGATCTGCCCGGTCATCGTAAAGCCGCCCTTGCCCTTCATCTTGTTGGCCTCGATAAACAGAATGTCGCCGCCGGCTGGCGTCCACGCCAGGCCTACAGCAACTCCGGGCCGTTTAACCCGCTCCGCTACCTCGGTCTCCACGCGCACCTGGATGCCGCCAAGGAACTCCTTCAGCGTCTCCTTGGTCACCACCAGCTTCTCCGCGTGACCCTCCACCACGCGCCGCGCCTGCTTTCTGCAAACCGTCCCGATCGTCTGCTCCAGCTTGCGCACGCCCGCCTCGCGCGTGTAGTGACGGATGATGTACCGCACCGCCGCCTCGGGAATCTCGATCTGCTCTGCCGTGATTCCGTTCTCCGTAATCTGCCGCGGAATCAGGTACCGGCTGGCGATGTGCACCTTTTCCTCTTCGCTGTAACCCTGCAACGGGATGATCTCCATGCGATCGATCAGCGGCGGAGGCACTGTATCCAGCATGTTCGCCGTGCAGATGAACAGCACCTTCGACAAATCGAACGGCACGTCCAGATAATTGTCGCGGAACGCGTTGTTCTGCGCCGGGTCCAGCGTCTCCAGCAGCGCCGATGCCGGA
>Ga0224554_1001403_pt1 | contig 15289 bp, 11 predicted proteins | sample 714S22024metaG_FD_180666 | JGI IMG/M metagenome (GOLD analysis project Ga0224554, IMG submission 180666) | Peat soil microbial communities from Stordalen Mire, Sweden - 717 S2 20-24 | ecosystem: Environmental > Terrestrial > Soil > Wetlands > Peat | place: Sweden: Norrbotten County, Stordalen...
AAAACAAAGTAGTGGCCGTCACCGGCGCGGCCGGGTCCATCGGTTCCGAGTTGTGCCGCCAGATCGCCCGTTTCCAGCCGGCGGCCATCGTGGCTTACGACTGTGCGGAAACCGCGCTCTTCTATATCGACCGCGAGATGAGCGAGAGCTTTCCCGGCCTCAAGTTCCGTCCCGAGATCGGCGATATCCGCAACTTGCAGCGCCTGAACGAAGTTTTCGCAAAATACCGTCCTTCGATCCTCTACCACGCCGCGGCCTACAAGCATGTCCCGATGATGGAGGCACACGTGTTCGAAGCCGTCGAGAACAACGTGATCGGGACCTGGAATGTCGCCATCGCCGCCGCCGAGAACGGGATCGCCGACTTCGTCATGATTTCCTCGGACAAGGCGGTCCGGCCGACCAGCGTCATGGGCGTTACCAAGCGCGTCGCCGAGTTGTTGATCCACGCCCTTCAAAACGGCCGTACGAAATATGTCTCCGTCCGTTTCGGCAACGTGCTGGGCAGCAACGGAAGCGTGATTCCGCTTTTCAAACAGCAGATCGCCGCGCGCAAGCCCGTTACCGTCACGCATCCGGATATGCGCCGGTACTTCATGACGATCCCGGAAGCCGCTCAACTGGTTATCCAGGCTTCCACCATGGGGAATGGCGGCGAAATCTTCGTTCTGGACATGGGCCAACCGGTCCGGATTCTAGATTTAGCCAACAATCTCATCCTGCTTTCGGGGCTACGGCCCGGCGAGGACGTCAAGATTGTCTTCACCGGCATCCGCCCTGGCGAGAAGCTCTACGAGGAACTCGCCCACCTGGACGAAGAAATGCAGCCCACGTTCCACCAAAAGATCAAAAATTTCGCCACCCACAGTCTTCCGGCGCACGGCGCACTAGAGCGGATCGAAAAACTTCGGAGCCTCTGCACGGAGCGTAAACTTTCCGATATAGTACTGGAATTAAAGGATTTAGTTATAGATTACAATCCCAGCGCCCACCTCCTGCGGCAGATGATGAGTCTGCCCAGCGAACAACTGGCGAAAGACCGGGCCGTCATCGTCGGAAGTTGAGAAAAGCAAGGTGCGCCGGGGCCGCCGCAACGCGCACTATTTTTACGTTGCCAAAGCTGGGCAATACTAGTACTATATAGTGGGTAAGGTCTTAAAAAACCTATAGATATCCTCCAAGACGGGGGCGTATAATCATGAAAGGTGAGAGCCGAATGAACAGCCCAGAATCGGATGAGCGCCTAGAGCAAGAGCGTCCGGCTGCGCGCCGGCCGTACGTGAAGCCCGAGTTTTCGTATGAGAGTGTGTTTGAGACGGTCGCCCTCACTTGCGGTGAAAAGCACCTTAGTTCGTAGAGATTTCGATAAAGGGGTCCGGAGACTGAACATGAAAAAATGCCTGCTGATGTTGAGTTGTTGGTCAGCGCTTCTTCCCCTAGGGCATGCTTCCCCGATCACGTTGTTCGACACGATTGACGGCGTCACCAGCGCGGGCACCCTCCTGAATTACCAGGCGGGCTACTTTAGCATGGTCGCCTCTTCTTTCTCCACTGTCAACTCGCCTTTTGTTCTTAAAAATGTGGCGCTTGAACTGGGGCCTGGCGCAAACGATGCGGGGATACTTGACATCTATCTCTACTCGGACACGGGCAGTATCGCGCCAAACTTATCCACCGCGATCTCCTTGGGATCCATCAGCGACAGCACACTTTTCACTGACGGAGTTGGCGTCTATAATTTCGCAGCCGATATTAGTCTCCAGGCGCATACACTGTACTGGATTGGCGTTAACGACCTTGGCAATGAGGCTGTCCCCTCAACGTCGAAGTGGGGGTACGTCACGACCCTGGCGGGCACAATCGGGGCCGCGGGCGAGTACAACTACGACCCGTATGACGGAACGTATGGAAATACGACAGTCTTGTACGGGGTGGCCGCAAACCAAATGACGGTGACTGGCGACGATGTTCCAGAACCCGCAACGAGCCTGCTCGGAGCCTTAGGCTTGGGCGCCTTGGCTTTCTTGCGGCGCCGCCGGTCCGCCATCTAGCTTCTTTAAAATCACGCTTGCCGAATTAGTGAGGGGATTCTGCGTTCCCCATCTGCCAGCCCTGTCCATTCCCACTGTGAGGAACGTCCGGTTGCGTCGAACGCTGGCGGCATTCCCGCCCACGACGTCCGATGCGACCTGGCGGCGGAGGCTCTACGGCTTTCGGGAAGGCTCCGGCTGCAAGTCTCCGGCAGCAGTATGTTGCCGTCAGTCTGGCCTGGAGACATCCTCGTGATTCATCGGGCCGAGTTCTCCGGCCTGCGTACCGGCGACTTGCTATTCTATGCCCGAAATGGCGGGTTCGTCGTCCATCGCGTCGTTGGGAAGAATGTCGACGCGGTGATTACACGCGGCGATGCTTTGGCCCAAGACGACGATCCGGTTGCGCCCTCCCGCGTGCTCGGCAAGGTGGCTGTCATCGAGCGCGGCCGCGCCCGATTCGTCCCGAAGGAAAAACTTACTTCCGCTCAGGGGCTCCTCCGCTCCCTGATTTGCCGCTACGATGGGTTTAGGGTTCTCTTGCTGCGTCTGAATGCGCTTCGTCTCAGGTTCAATCGCCCTCAAGCCGAGCCGCGGAATTTGCAAATATGACATCCGACACGGTTATCGAGATCGCCGGCATTCCGATCCTGCTGCGTTCGCACGACTCCGTCTTCGAGCCTGCCGTTAGAAAGTATTATGCGGACTTCATCACGCCCGTGGCTTCCGTAGCGCCTGTCGAATTGACCGTAGAGGTGGACGCCAGCGGGTTCCCCGACCCGGAGACCGTCGGCGCCGGCGGCGCGGTCCCGGTTGTCGATGTCGCGTGGACTGGAGACCGGTGGCGGTTGGAACGTTTCGATTTTCGCGGCGAGTGGTCTCCCGGGACAGGCCGGGGACAGGTCTGCCTGGCTCAACCGCAGGCGCTGCAGTCCATCGACTCCGTTTTGCGCATATTGCACTCGATCCTGGCGGTTCCACCGGGCGGTTGTCTGGTGCATGCCGCCAGCGCCGTGCGCAATGGGAGCGCCTTTCTATTCCCGGGAGTTTCCGGGGCTGGGAAATCCACGCTCTCCGGCCTGATTCCGTCGGATGCGACGCTGCTCACCGATGAAATCTCTTACGTTCGCCAGGCGGAAGGCGGATACCGGGCGTTTGGCACGCCCTTCGCTGGAAATTTAGGCGCCCCCGGGAAGAACGTCTCGGCGCCGCTCAAAGCGGTATACCTGCTGGCCAAGGGATCCAAGAACAAGATCGATCCCCTCTCTCGCAAGGAGGCCGCCACCGCCCTGCTGCGCAACGTTCTGTTCTTCGCTAAAGATCCCGAATTGATTCGGACGGTCTTCGAAACGGTCTGCCGTTTGGTCGCTTCCGTTCCGGTATATCGGCTTACTTTCCTTCCCACGCCTGAAGTATGGGAGATTATTGCATGAGCATCTACATAGCCCGAAGTCCCGCGGTAGCCGCACGATCCCTGGATGGCGAAATGATTATCATGTCTACGAAAGACTCCAAGCTTTTCACGCTAAACGAAGTGGCCACCGAGATCTGGCAGGCGGCCGATGGGCGCACCCCTCTCTCGCGGATCGTTCAAGACGTGGTGTGCGCGAAATTCGAAGCGGAGCCGGAAGCCGCCTATGCGGACGCCGAGGATCTCTGCCGCAGGCTGGCGGAACACGGTATCCTGGTAATCTCCGATCAACCCCTTGAATCAGCGAGGTAGACGCCGATGGCCGATGTAGTCTCCATTGCAACAGCCGGAACGGGAGCGCGGACCTCTTTGCTGGACCGGATCGGCGCAAAAGCCGAGGCCCGCGGGATTCCAATATCCGTCCATCTGGATCTCACCTGGGCATGCAACGAGGGATGCGTCCATTGTTATCTCGACCATAGCGTAGGCGGCGACATGAACACCGCGGAGATCAAGGGCGTGCTCGACCAGTTGGCCGCGGCCGGAGTGATGTTCCTAACGCTAAGCGGCGGGGAAATCATGCTGCGGAAAGACATTTTCGAGATTGTGGCCTACGCGCGGTCGCTGCTGTTCGATGTCAGGCTGAAGACCAACGGGATTCTGATTGGCGAGGGCGAGGCGGACCGTTTCGCCGAACTCGGGGTCCGCGAAGTCAACATCAGCATCTATTCCCACCTGCCCGAAGTTCACGACGCCATCACGCGGGTACCCGGATCGTTCCTCCGTTCCATTGAGGCCGTGAAGCGGCTGAAGAGCCGCGGCCTGGCGGTGGAAATTCGCGTTTGCGTCATCAAGGGCGGGGTCAGCTACGCGCGCCTGCGCGCGCTGGCGGAAGAACTAGGGGTCAGGATCCAGTACGATGCGACCGTCGCGCCCATGATTGACGGCGACCGGACGCCGGTTTCGCTCAATATCTCGCCCGAGGAACGAGCGGAATTCTACGCGGACCCCGCGGTGCTGCCCGGGCTGGAAGACGCCTGCGCGCCCGCGTCAGCCGATGAACTTATGAACGGGCATTCTTGCGGAGCGGGGCATAACGGGTGCTACATCTCGCCGCAGGGAGACGTCATGCCGTGCGTGCAGTTCCCGCTGGTTTGCGGCAGCCTGCGCCAAAGCAGTTTTCTGGAAATTTGGAAGTTCTCGCCCCAATTCACCGAAATTCGCGGCATTCGGAATCGCGACCTTCACGTGTGCGGTTCCTGCTCAAGCCTGTCTTCCTGCGGGCGTTGTCCCGGCCTGGCCTTCCAGGAGGGCAATATGCGCGGAGCGTCCCGCCAGGATTGCGAGAACACGTATTTCCGGACGAAGGTTCCTACACCTCTGTATCCCGCACCGGAGATCGATCCCGCGCCACGGCGCCAGACGCCCGTCTCAAGCCAATTCGTGCCGCTGGCAGCTTTGCTTCCGGCGCAGCGAGACGGCGCGCATCGTGAATCCGCTGCTTATTGAGTGCGCCCGCGCTCACCCCGATCCCGGCGAACTCCGGCGCCTCTCCGGCCTTTGTTCGGACTGGGACGATTTTGTCCAGGCCGCTTTGAAACAGAGGCTCGCTCCCATGGCGTTCTGGGCGCTGAGCCGGGCCTGCCCGGACGCGGTTCCACGCGAGACCCTGACAGCGCTTCGGAATCGGTTCCGGGAGGGCATGCAACGAAATCTGCTCCATGCAAGGGAACTTTTCCGCCTTTTGGATCTGTTCGGCGTGGCCGGCATCGAGGTTCTTCCATTCAAGGGTCCCGCGCTAGCCTGGTCGCTATACGAGACTCCAGGGCTGCGCTTCATGTCCGATCTGGACCTGCTTGTTCCGCCAGGCGACGTAAACCGCGCCATCGGTCTTCTCACGTCAAATGGCTATAGGCGATGCGACGCGAATATCGGTTTGCGGTTCTTTTCCGACAGCGGCGAGGACCTTCTCCGGCGCTCGGATGGAATCTTTGAAGTGGATCTTCACTGGCGGGTGGCGCCGGCGCACTTCAATCCGCTGGATGCCGCGGAAATCCGATCCCGGCGCGTGTTCATCGATGTCGCCGGGCGCCAGACGCCGGCGTTCTGTCCGGAAGATCTGCTCGCCTACCTGTGCTTGAATGGCGCGAAAAACGATTGGAACTCGCTGGCCGGGATCTGCGACCTGGACAGGCTCATCGATGTCTGCCGCTTGGATTGGGGCGCGATTTTGTCGCGCGCCGCGCGGCGACGCATGTCGCGAATCGTCTCTCTGGGTCTCTGCCTCGCGCAAGACTTGCTGGGATCGAACCTGCCGCCGGAGGTATCGAGCCGCGTCCACGCCGATACCCGCGCTGTGGCGCTCGCCGCATCGATCCGCGAGCGGCTTCAGGAGGGCCGCGCCTGGAGTTCGCGGGACCGGCTTATTCTTAGATTCCGGCTGATGGAAGGCGCCTGGAGGAAAATTTGCTTCTTCCGGCATATCCTCCGGCCCACCCCCGCCGACTGGGAATTGCTACACATCCCCGAATCCCTGTTCCCCGTTTACTATCTCACCAGGCCAGTCCGGCTAGCGTGGAAGTGGTGTGCGCGTCCGATTCTTAATCCAAGACGCCGCGCCGGATTTCGCGCATGACCATGCGGCTGCCGCTTCTAATCCGGATAAATTTTGGCGCGGAACGAATCCTGGGCGTCGCGAAGCGCCTTCACGCCATGTTCCGGGATGAGATACTCTGGGCCTGGTTCGGCCCAGAGGAACGTGAGGCGGTCAACCGGATTATCTGGGAAGGGCGACCAAGCTACCTGCCCGGAGGGTATATTTTCGAAGGAGGACTCTTAGAGTGGGAGAGGCGGGCCATTAGGGAACCTCCATTCCCAGAGGCTGGGCGGATCCTGCTCGGGGGCGCCGGCGGCGGGCGGGAACTTGTTTCGTTGTGCCGACGGGGCTTCGATGTGGTTGCCTTCGAGCCGTCCGAGCAGCTTTACGAGGGCGCCCGGCAGGCGGTTTCGCCCTTTCCGAACAGCGTTGTAGTTCAGGCTTCCTACCGCGACCTTGTAGCCGCTGCGCAGGAACATGCCGGTCCGCTGGCATCGCATGTTCTGAACGCCTCTTTTGACGCGGTCCTCTTCGGCTGGGCGAGCTTCAACTATGTTTTCACGGAATCGGATCGCCACGAGCTGCTTTGCGCTACCCGTACGATCGCGCCAAAAGCCCCTTTGCTGCTGAGCCTGGGGATGTTGCGGGACGCCGAGAATGGAAAGCTGGATGGTTTACGCCCAGGCATCCGCAGGATCTGCAAGTTGCTGGCGGCTCCATCGGTTCGAAGTACGGGCGACGTTTTCCTGTCATATACCGGCTTCACGCATCTCGCGTCCCGGGATGAGCTCGAGGCCGCCGCCGGCGGTTCCGGTTATCGCATACTCTACTTCCGGGCGCCTGTCGAGTCTTCCCCGCATGCGCTGCTGCTGCCGCAATAGAGCCGGCCCCGCGGCCTTCCGGGCGCCTGTCAGGCGGGCCGCTCCCCGGAAGTTCGCTCCCCTGCCGCTTCCCGCGCCGCCAGCATACCGATAATCAAAATCGGCCACGACCCCAGCGCAGGCCTTGAAAAAGGGTAGTCCACGGCGGCATGCAGAAAAACGGCGATCACCCCCAGCCCCCACACCGAGCGGAACGCCGGCAGAACACACCAGCAAAAGAGCGTGGCCATCGCAATGCCAAACGGTATCCCGCCTTCCGCGGCCCACTGGAGCCAGTCGCTGTGCGCCTGGTTGGCGAAGGTCCCAGGGTCGAGGATGGCGTAGCGAGGATACGCCGTGGGCCATGCGCCCAACCCCACGCCGGACCAGGGGTTCGCCGCAATCATGTGCAGCGAGGAAACCGCGAATTCGCGGCGGATGGCCATGGGATCCGGCGTCAGAAAACGGTCCCTGACATGCTCCCATCCCACCACGGCCGTGAACGCAGCGAACAGGACGGCCATCCGCAGAAGCGCCGCGCCCACCGCACGGCCGCCGGCCAGCCCTCCCGCGCATAGGAGCGCAGGCGCCACCACCACTTCGGCGGTTGCCAGCACGGTCCCCGCGCGTGAGGCCGAGGCAATCACCGAAGCGTACATCACCGCAGCCATCCCGGCATAGAGCAGGCCGCCGCGCTCCCGCCGCACGGCCTCGTAAAGCGCGAAGGGCAGCGCCACTTCGATGAACACCGCGTAATGACCGTGATTCAGAATAGGCCCCATCACGCCGGTGTATGGCGCGGAGAAGAGCCAGAATATCTTGTCGGATGTGAAAGTTTGAACTGTGGCTAGAACTGCGACCGCGAAAACAAACCAAAGCATTGCGGAGCGAAACCACCTAGCCATGCGAGGGTCGCGGCACAAGCTGAAGCTAACCAGAAAGACCGCCAGGAAAGTAGCCCATTTCACGATCGCGGATTGCGTATCGAAACCGTAAACGGTACTGCCCGTAGCCCATTGCAACAGCCCCCAGACAACCGCCGCCAGCAACGGGAACAGCGGATAAGGAAAGCGCGGAACAGAATGACGGGATCGCCAAAGCGCAATTCCGGCGAGCGCAAAAACCCCCGCTTGAAAAACGGTGACCGGCCAGTAAGCCGGAACCCAAAGAGTCAGGATGGCGAAGAAGAAAAGCGCCGCCAAAGCGACGTGCATGATCTAGTATAGGTTGGCCCGGCCGTTTGCTCGGAGTTATGGAGTCGAGGACGAAGAAAATGGCCCGGCCCCGGCAGCCGCCAGTCCGCCCAGCGTGCCGCCTACAACTACGGCGCCGATGCCGGCGATCAGCCACCCGTTGACTCCGCCCGCAGCGGCGGCTGCTCCGCTCCCTGCGCCCGCTAAAGCAGCGGCCTTTCCGGCTTGGGAACTAAGCTGAATCTTGGTGACCTGAACCACCTGAGAAGCTCCCCCGGCCGCCGTCGCTCCCAGAATGACCGAACCGACGATTTGAACGCTTTTCCCCCGAAATTTCACCAGGTCCGCTCCCCGGATCTCCACTCTGGTTTTGCTGGTGGTATCGGTCAGGAAATATCTGCCGTCCGCGAATTCCAAAACGCCCGTCATCTGCATTGCCGCAGCGGCGCCTGCCTGGGGGGTGAATGCAAGTCCCATGCCGGGACTCAGACTGGCCAACAGAAAGCCGGCCGCAGTGCGCACTTGAGCGGAGCCGCTGCTCGCGAAAACCTTCACATTCTTCGGGCCGCCCATTGCGACCAGCACCACGCCGTCTTTCCCGGCCGATGCGATTTGCAGCGTCGCAGCTTCGATCGTGTGTTCCTCGCCGTTCCGCATCAATTCGGAGCCGCTCTCCAGCACGGTGCGATCCCGATATACTCGTGCGCTCGAGTTCGGCAACAGCGTAATCTGAGATCCGCCGAGATCGACTGTGGAACGCGCCGCAGTCGTCTCGATCAGGCTGCCTTCGAATACAGTACTGTTCCCGCGGATTGTAGAACCGTCGACCCGGAAATCTCCGACCGATTTGACGATTCCAACGGAAGGCGCGGATCCCATGAGTGTGATGACGCAACCCACGAGGATCAGGCAGATGACCAGTTTCACGATTCCTCCGCTACTTTTAATACGACTCCGTCTTATATTATAGCCTAAGAATATTGTTGGCGTTAAATCATTTATTTGTGCAAGCTATGTCATACAGTCGTGTTACGAATGGTGGCGTCACGGCCCACGAGCGAGCAGGCATTGCGCGGTTCACCGGCGAGAAAAACAATTCCATGGTACGCTCCCTCGTCCTCGCGATAGCGCTCGCCGGCCTGGCGGCCGCCTCGGTTTGGTCCATCCTGGTTGGATGGGCCGATTATTCGGCGCGGCAGCTAACCGTCGCCGGAACCGAAAGAGCTCTGGCGCTTACGCCCTGGCAGGCGGCTTATTACGTTCAGCTCGCGGCGCTGATATCGGACGACGACCCCAGGAGGGCCTCCGAAGCGCTGCAGCGCGCCGTCGCTCTGGACCCTTACGATTCGGTCTCCTGGATCGAACTTGGTCTTAGGGTCGAGGCCGACGGCCACAGCGCGGCCGCGGAGCCATACTTCCTGCGGGCAGCCGAGGTGGACAAGGAGTATCTTCCAAAATGGACCCTCGCGAATTACTACTTCCGGCGCGATGAAGAATCCAAGTTTTGGTTCTGGGCAAAGGCCGCCGCGCAAATGCTCTATGGCGACCCGCTGCCGCTATTCCGCTTGTCCGGTAAGGTCGTGGAGGATGGGAACCTGATCGACCGCCTGGAAATCCGCCGCCCGGACATCCAAGCGGCATATCTGACGTATTTGCTCTCTCAAAACCGCCTGGATCTGATCGGTCCCGCCACTTATCGGCTGCTCGATCAGGGGCGCCAATCGGATGTCCCTCTGCTGTTGACGGCTTGCGACCGGCTGATGGACGCGAAACTCGTGAACGAAGCTCTGGAGGTATGGAACCGGCTCGCCAAAGCACGGCTGATTCCCTATGCGCCCTTGGATCCCGGCGCGGAAAAGATTTTGACCAATGACAGCTTCCTGCCGACCCCCGCGGTGCAGGGCTTCGCCTGGCGATTGTCCACGGTAGATGGGATTAGCGCCTCGCGCGAGGAGACCCCCTCTGGCCTGCGCCTTACGTTCTCCGGCGCGCAACCCGAGAATTGCGAACCCCTGTTTCGGATTTTACCGGTGCGGGAAAACACCGCATACGAGTTCACCGCCTTGTACCGTACCGCCGGGATACAGCCGGACACCGGCCTCGGTTGGCGCGTAACGGATATGGCGGGCGGCTTGATTATGGGGGCGCCGGAAAGCCTGGCTTCGGAAGGTGGCGCACAAGCTAAAGTTCGTTTCATCGCCCCATCCGGCTGCCACCTGGTGCGAATCGCTCTCGCATACCGGCGAGCTCTGGGGACAACCCGCATCGAAGGCTCGATCGTTCTACGAGAGGCTGGGTTGCAGCGGACCGCTCAATTTCCCGAAAAATTGCCGGGGCGCGTAATGTAATAGAGAAAGCTCAGGAAAATCAAAGCGCCAAAACCATAAAGCAGGAGGGCGCGTTTTTTCCGCTTCCAGCGGATGCGGACACGGGTCGTTCGAATCTCCCGCTCCGTTTCCGAATGCTTGCCGGGGCTTTCGGGGGGGATCGCATAGCGGAACTGCAAAAACCGATAACCGCACTCCCGGCAGCGATACGGATAATAGCCGATCCAGCTCCCTAGACGCTCCACGACGCCCTTACGATGAGAACGGTGCGCGTGATCGGCTTTGCACCTTGGACACAGCATGAAAACGGACTTTCAGGCCTCCATTTTAGTTCAATTCCGATTGCGGCGTCGCTTATATCAATTCCGCTCAGCGCGCCGCGGGATTGCCCTTCCCCTGGGGTATAGGTCTCTTATACAGTATCGATAAATTATACGGTAGTGCTATCTTATACCGTCTTACTTTCTGGTACGGTATGCACGTGCCGGATCTTTACTTTCTGGTACGGTAGGCCGAACAAAAAGGCGCATCGGCCGGTCGAATTTGGGCATTTGCCCAAATTCGCAGAAGACGCAGGTTTAGAATCAGCATGTTACAGACCCGGATTTGGGCGTTTTGCCCAAAATCGTATCCGAAGAGGGCCGGTTTTTAAACGGCTGGCTAAAGCGAAACTCCCGTTCCGCCGACGTATTGTCGTATGGCGCTGTGCGGATACCGGATGCTCTTGCTGGCGAATTGCGCGATTCTAGCCGCGGGTGCGGGACGAAGAGAACCCGTGCCGCTGTTCTTTCTGGCGAACCATGGCCAGGCGCCTCCGGCGGTCCGCTTTATGGCAAAGGCCCCCGGGTTGACGGCCTATTTTTCCCCCGGCGAAGTGTTGTTCCGCATGGCGGGCAAAACCCTCCGCATGCACTTCGAGGGGGCCGTTCGCGCTTCCCGGCTGGAAGCCGGAAACCGCCTCCCCGGAGCGGCGAATTTCTTGACTGGGCCGAAGGACCGATGGCTGCTGGCGCAGCCCTTGTACGCGGGCGTCGTATATCGGAATCTCTATCCGGGAATCGACATGCTTTACGGGGGCGCCGGACCAAACCTGAAGTCCGAGTTCGTAGTGGCTCCGCGGGCGGACCTTTCGGCCATTCATGTACGGTATCTCGGCGGCGGCAAACTGCGCATCGGAGAGGATGGCAGTCTGGCGATCCTGACCGGCGCCGAGGAGTTTCGCGAAGAGGCGCCCATCGTATACCAGGAACGCGATGGCCGGCGCGTTGCCGTGGATGCGCGGTTCGTCCTGACGGGTGAAACCGTGAGTTTCGCGATCGGCAAGTACGATGCATCGCTGCCTTTGATTATCGATCCGGCGATCTCCTACAGTACGCTCCTGGGCGGGTCGGGCCCCGATGCGGCGAACGCCTTGGCGGTAGACTCGACGGGAGCGGCGTATCTTGCGGGCTTCACCGCGTCTTACAACCTGCCCACCGCCAATCCCGTGCAGAATTTCAACGCCGGGGGCGACGATGCTTTTGTCGCGAAACTGAACCCCGCGGGCACCGCGCTGGTCTATTGCACCTACCTCGGCGGCTTTGGCAACGCCCAAGCGTACGGAATTGCGGTGGACGCCTCCGGGGCAGCCTATGTCACGGGATCGACAACATCGCAAGACTTCCCAGTGGTCGATCCGCTGCAGTCGCAGCTCGCGGGCAACAAAAACGCGTTTGTCCTGAAATTGTCCGCCGCCGGCAACAGCTTGGCGTACAGCACGTATCTCGGTGGAAGCGCGTCGGATTCCGGCAATGGAATTGCCGTGGATGAGGCCGGGGCCGCCTATGTTGTAGGAGACGCGACGTCCCTGAACTTTCCGGCGAGCGGCTGGCAGAAAGCCAATCGCGGAGGCCAGGACGCTTTCGTCGCCAAGTTGTCCGCCGATGGGAGCCGCCTGATATACAGCACTTATCTAGGCGGGTCGAATACCGATCACGGCGCCGCGATCGCCGTGGACACGACAGGGACCGCCTGGGTGGCGGGGTCGACCTGGTCGGCCGATTTCCCGGTGGCGGACGCATTTCAAAGCGCTTCCGGCGGCGGCCAGGACGCGTTTGTGACCCGGCTCGCGGCCGATGGGAATTCGCTGTTATTTAGCTCCTATTTGGGCGGGAGCGGCGGCTCGCTCGGCTACCCTGAGGCAGCCCAGGCGATCGCTTTGGACTGGCAGGGGAACGCTTATCTCGCGGGAGTCACCAGTTCGGTGAACTTTCCCCTGCTGAACCCGCTGCAATCGTCGCTCAATGGGACGGTGGACGCTTTTGTGACGAAAGTGAATGCTTCCGGAACCTTAGCTTACAGCACCTACCTGGGGGGCTCCGGAATGGATGTCGCCAATGCGATCGCGGTGGATTCGAGCGGCGCGGCATACGTTGCGGGCTACACCTACTCTACGGATCTGCCCGTCGCCAATGCGTTTCAAAGTTCCAACGCTGGAGATTGCGACGCATTTCTGGCCAGAATAAGCGCCACGGGGACCTTGGGCTACTTGACCTATCTCGGAGGAAACGGCGCCGACACCGCCACGGCCGTGGCGGTGTCGTCGGCAAACGTCTATGTGGCGGGTTGGACCCTCTCCACCAACTTTCCGCTGCGGAACCCTTATCAATCCGTCGACGCCGACAATTATGGAGCGTTCCTGACGGAAGTGGACTCCGGTTCGCCGCCCGTCAACCAAGGGGTAACGCCGAATTCGGGAGGCGGCGCCTCGCAGACGTTCGGCTTTCAGTTTACCGATCCCAGCGGCGTAACGGACCTGACGACCGTATCGGTATTGTTCAATTCGACGCCTAACGTCGCAAATGGGTGTGCGGTGGTCTATAACCGAGCCGCAAACACCTTGTCCTTACTGACGGACGCGGGAGGCCCGCCGGCGGGAACGCTTACCCCCGGCAGCGGCATGAAGCAGAACAGCCAGTGTTTCCTGAGCGGCGCCGGATCGAGCGTGTCGGCGGCAGGGAATGTCTTGACCCTGAATCTGGCGATCTCATTTCTGCCGCCGATGGCCGGCGTCACGAACATTTACATGCAATCGGCCAACTTGAGTGCTGCGACGGGCTGGGGACTCAGTGGGAACTGGACGGTCCCGGCGATGATCGTCAGCCCTCCCAACCAGTCCACGCTGCCTGGCGCCAGCGTGGCTTTTCAATGGACCGGCATCGGCAGTTTTATTGAATGCACGCTTTCCGTCAGCGGCATCGCACCAGGGGGGACGGACATTTTTGGCGGCGTTCTGGGAGCCGGTACGTCGCGACTCCTGACAAACCTGCCCCTGAATGGCGGATTGATCTATGCGCGCATCGGTTCGAAGACCAGTTCCGGCTGGCTATATATCGATTACACCTATATAGCCGCAATCCCGATTGCCGCTGCGCTTACGAACCCGCTAAACGGCGCCACCCTGCCCGGCTCCACCGTGACCTTCCAATGGTCCGCCGGGGCGGGGAATTCCCAATACTGGCTTTACGTCAGCAAGGTGGCTCCCGGCGGGGGCGATCTTGACAGTATCAACGCCGGCGTCCAAACGGCATCGACGGTGACGAACCTGCCCCTCGACGGCAGCACAATTTACGTGCGCCTGTCGTCGCTGATGAGCGGCGCCTGGCAGTACGCCGATTACAGTTTTACGGCCGAAGGTTCACCGGTTGCCGCCATGATTAGCCCCGCTAATGGCGCCACCCTGCCCGGTTCTACCGTGACCTTCCAATGGTCCGCCGGGATTGGCGTCTCCCAATACTGGCTCTACGTCAGCAATTTGGCTCCAGGCGGAAAAGAGATCTACAGCGGCAGCCAGGGAACCAACACATCGACAACGCTTACAGGCTTACCCACCGGCGGCAGCACGGTCTATGTTCGTCTCTGGTCGGAAATCGGCTCCGCCTGGAAATTCCTGGATTACGGCTACCAAAGCGCCGCGGCTCTTATCCAGATCGCGCCGCCCACGAATTCCGCCTCGCTGGCAGCCTATCTTGCCGCTACTCCGTCCGCTGCTTTTGACTTTTCCTCCTTCCCCGAGTACAACTTTTACACCCCGCCCACAGCGACTCAGCTCACCGACGGCGTTCTGGGCCTCACTTTCAACGCCGCGATGTCCAGGTTTACGGTTCCCGACGCCTGGGGCTGGGCCGTATCCCCCAACTCGCAACGCGTGGACGCCAATGCCCTCTTGCCGATAGTCGATCCATACAACCCCCTTTTCAATCCAACGCTTGCATGGAATACGCAAACCAATTGGTTCGGTCTCCCCAATCTCACCATTACTCTTTCCCAGCCGGTGTGGACATTCGGCTTCGAGGCGTTGCCTGACGATCTCGGCACGATCGCCGCGACCTTCTACACGACATCTTCGGGATCCTTAACCATCAGGATGAACGGCATGTCCTATCCCCAATCCAGGGTCTTCGCGGCCACGGGAGCTCCGATCGTGAAGGTAGTCATAGCGCTCACGAACGCCGACGGCCCGGACTTCGCGGTCGGCGCGTTCCGGTATGCGCTTTCGAGCGCTGTCTCGCCGGATCTCTCACAGGTTTCGGATCTCTCCAAGACCGCCACTCCTTCGCCGGCGGTCATGATCAGCCCCGCCGCCGGCGCTACCCTGCCCGGTTCCACCGTTACCTTCCGGTGGTCCGGCGGGGTTGGGGTTTCCGAATATTGGCTTTACCTCAGCAAGATAGCGCCAGGCGGTAAAGAGATCTATAGCAGCGCGCTGGGATCGAATACGTCGATGACCTTTACAACCCTGCCCACCGATGGCAGCACACTCTATGTGCGCTTATGGTCGCAGATTGGCGTCGTCTGGCAGTACGCCGATTACAGCTACAAAACCGCGGGCAT
>Ga0224554_1001405_pt1 | contig 15231 bp, 15 predicted proteins | sample 714S22024metaG_FD_180666 | JGI IMG/M metagenome (GOLD analysis project Ga0224554, IMG submission 180666) | Peat soil microbial communities from Stordalen Mire, Sweden - 717 S2 20-24 | ecosystem: Environmental > Terrestrial > Soil > Wetlands > Peat | place: Sweden: Norrbotten County, Stordalen...
GCCGCGACGTCGCCCACGTGCGCCGACCACGCCTCGCCTTTCAAGATCCCCTCAAGAAGCGACACCGCGTAGGTCAGCGGCAGCAAGCGCGCCACGACTTGAAGTGCGGGCGGCAACGACTGTACCGCAATTCGCGAAGCGCTGGGGAGTTTCTATATCCCGGAGGATCAGCCCATATGCGTGGCCGCCGCCTTTTGTCAGGGGTGTGCATTTTCAAACTGACCCCCTACCCGGATTCGCACGGGAGCCGCGCACGCCTCGAAGCTGGCTGCTATTCGCCGAAGCTGAGCGCGTTTCTCGGCGCGAAAGATTCGCATGGGAACCGCGCACGAGCTGCGCTCATCACCGCCCCATCGAGACGCCGCGGCTCGCGGGCGGCGCCAATCCCGCGTTCGATTCCGCGGGCGCGGGATTCGTCGGGTCGCCCGCCGCGGTGCTCGCGCGGACTCGCTCTTCGCGGCGCGCGTGGTCGGCGAGGAGCGCGCGATTCGTTCGACGTGGTGCTTTCGCCGCAGCCTTGACGCCTCGGAGACCCGCACGGGAACCGCGCACGCGCTGCGCTCATCATCGCCCCATCGCGGCGGGCGCGCGCAATTTCGCGCTCGATTCCGTGCACGTCGGATTCGCCGAATAGCGTGCCGTGGCGCTCGCGCGGACCCGCTCTCCGCAACTCTCGAACGTCGAGGGCGGCGCGATTCGTTCGACGTGGTGCTTTCGCCGAGGCCATGACGCCTCGGAGATTCGCGCGGGAACCGTGCAGGAGCTGCGCTCATTACCGCCGCGGTCGCGCCGCGCCGCGCGTTCGGCGCAACTCCCCGCTCGATTCCGCGCACGTCGAATTCGTCGAGCGGCGGCGCGGTGCTCGCGCGGCGCTCTCCGGGGTATTCGCGCAGCGCGCGGCGAGAACGCGTGCGTCACGCTTCGCGTGGCCCTCACAGCCGCAACGTGGGTTGCAGGAGCAATGGCAGTTCGCCGGCTTGTCCACCAGCAGACCCAGCGCGCGCATGCCGGCTTCGTTGATCGCTGTTGTGCCAGGGACCGTGGTGACCGTGGCTACGGGTAGCTGTACCTTTAGCCACCGCGCGTCGTCCCGAGTGCGCCGCCCCTTCTTCGGAAAAGCGCTCTCAGGGTGGACTCGAGTGGGGTCGCTCTCAAACCATGGCTCTGCGATTTCCGGCGATTGTCGTTTTTGGTTTTCTTCTTCAAGCACATCTTCCATGCGCTCACGATGATCCTTTAGCCGAATCCCAGTCCACGCTTTTCCACTCACGCCGCGGCTCGCGCGAACTCCGCGTCGCCTGCCGCGTCTTGACGAAGAGTTCTTGGAGATCCCCCATTGCCGCCCCGCTGTGGCCGCTCCTAAGCACTTGACTTCCGGGTGGCTTTATCCGAAACTGCGGTTATGCAAGGCAAACCAAAAGTCATCGCTCTATTGAATGAAGCACTGCAAAAAGAGTTGACGGCCATTACCCAATACTTCCTTCACGCCGAGATGTGCGAGAACTGGCACTATGACAAATTGGGCGGCTACATCAAGAAGCTGTCCATTGTTGAAATGAAGCACGTCGAAGCACTTATCGAACGGATCCTGTTTCTCGACAGCACGCCCAACCTCACCGAGTTGTTGAAGCTCTCCGTGGGTCAGAACGTCAAGGAACAGGTCGAAAGCGATCTCAAGCTGGAAATTGAAGCCGTGGCGCTATACAACCGGGCAATCCAGATCGCTCGTGACGAAGGCGACAATGCCTCAAGGGAGTTGTTCGAGTGTCTTTTGAAGGCCGAAGAAGGTCACGTCGATTGGCTGGAAGCGCAACTCCATCAGATTGGCGAGATCGGCTACGAACGCTACCTGAGTCAGCAAATCCGGGAAGAGAAGTAGGGACACCCACGAATTTCAGTTCCGCTCTTTGCGGAGCGGACGACGAGAGACGGGATTCGGGTGAACTTGGTGATGCACTAGCGGAGTGGGGCGAAGGTTCACGCCCGGTTCGCTTTATCCGCACCGCCGATGGGCTGCACGAGCACCGTTTTGAAGACGCCAGCTAGTTCTTTCGACCGATGGACAACCCTACGGGACGATATCGAGCAACTTCGCCTTGATTTCATCAGGACTGACTTGGGTGTGTGCATCACGTTCGCCACCGTTGCAGAAACGGCTTACAGGATGGGCCACTGGGAACACGCCGAACGGACCCTTGCCAGTGCGGAACAGGGCTATTCCACTCTGCTTCGGTTCTTTTCCAAGGCGAAAAGGCTGACACAGGGGACAGAGCAGGAATTGCAGTCAAAGTTCAAACATCTTCGTGAACGGCTGGACTGGCTTCAGCGACTCCGGTGACGAATGTCCAAGTTTCGCCGGGGCCAGCGGACCGAATACCTCACGATTGCCTTGGACTGATCACCGCTTCAATGGAATCCCGTAAGGACTTGGCGGTGAACGGCTTTTGAAGACAGGGAAACCACTCATCGAAGCCTCTTCTCTCCACACAAGATCGCTCGACATCATGAGCACTTTGGTGTCAGGGCGTTCTGCTGCGATTGTCCTACAAAGCTCCAGGCCATTCATCCGGCTGTGCTGGAGCCGAGGCTGTTTTTTTCGCCCCCGACTTCATTACCCGCCACATATTCGTCGGTCGCCTTGAGCCGATCCCGACGCTCGAAGCCGATTAGTCATGCAAGACGATATTCAGCAGTGAACTGTGAATTTTCAGGCCACCGTTGTAGTCAATGAAGGCTCCATGTCCGGTGACGAGGCCAATTCGTGTGCACCTTCTTCGGACTTCAATTGACTGATCGGGATTCGCTTGATGGGGTCGTCGGGCATGGTGGTGGCTCCCGGTTGGAGTTTAACAAGAAACGATGCCGAGCCATCAGCGCCATCCGCCTTGACGCGGCGAAGTACCCCGCGTAGGACGAAGTCGCGCTCTCGAACCACCGCCCCCTCGTGACCCCGCGGCGCACGCGCGGCGCAATCGCGCGCTCGATTCCGCGTCGCGTCGGACTCGTCGACTCGCCCGCCGTGGTGCTCGCGGAGTCGCCCTCCGCGGCGCACGCTCGGCGAGGGCGGCGGCGATTCGTTCGACGTAGGTGCTTTCGCCGGCGCCTTGACACCAGGAGATTCGCGCGGGAACCGCGCACGCCGCGCCGCGCTCCTCGCCGCCGTCCGTCGCGCCGCCGCGGCGCACGCTCGGCCGCCGATGACGTTCGCGCCGGTGCCCGTGGCAGCATCCCGGGGAACTGTTCAATCGCAGCGCAACGCCTGCATCGGGTCGAGCCCGGATGCCCGACTTGCTGGCACGAAACTCGCCAGCACAGCGATTCCGATCAGCATGCCGGCGGCGGCCGCCAAGGTCGGAACATCGTAGGGCTTCAGATCGAACAGCAGCGTTGCGGCGGCGCGGCCTGCGAGCAGCGCCAGCGCGGTGCCAGCTATCACGCCCGCGGCCACCATCCACGCAGCCTCCCGCATCACCATGCCGATCACCTGGCCGCGCCGCGCACCGAGCGCGATGCGAATGCCGATTTCGTTGCGGCGCCGCGCCGCCATGTAGGAGACCACGCCGTAGAGTCCTGCCATGGCCAGCAGCGCCGCCAGCAAACCGAAGAATCCCGAGAGCATCGCCATCAGGCGGTCGCGCACCAGGCCGTCGCGGATCAGCGTCTGGAAAGAGCTCAACTGCGTAGCCATTTCGGGATGTTTTTCGGCCAGCCGCAGCTTCACGCGACTCGCGATTATGTCTGCCGGCAGGTTCGAATGAATCAGGATCGCCGTCCACGGGTGCTGAGCTGGGAATTGAGATGCCGGCGCGAACGTCATCGGCGGTGTGCCGCAACGAAGGCAGGCGTACTTCGTGTCCGGGATCACGCCGACGATAGTGTAAACGGTCGATGGATAATCCGGCTCCTGACCGGTGCGCATCGCCATTCCGATCGGATCGGTACCGCCCGCATACTGGCGGACGAACGTCTCATTGACCACCGCCACGCGCGCCGAGTCCGCCGTGTCGCTGGCGCTGAAGCCGCGGCCTCGAAGGAGCGGAATGCCCATCGTCGCGAGATATTCGGGGCCAACCCAGGTGAACTTAGAATCCCCGTGCGCCGAGCCGATTTGAATTCCGTGGGTCCAACTGCCTCCCAAGAGCGGCGGATTGGTTGTCGTCGCCGCGCTGATGACTCCCGGCACGGCCCGCACCTCTTCAACCAGTTGCTGTTGGAACTGTAGATAGCGCTCGGCCGGGATGTTGGATTGCTGAAATCCGATGAACGCCGCGGTCACCCCTTCCTCGCGCATGCCGGGATCGAAGGTCATCAGTTTATGGAAGCTGCGCACGAAGAGCAGCGCGCCCACCAGTAGTACCAGCGAAACCGAGATCTGCGTCACTGCCAGTGCGCGTTGGAGTGAGAATCGGTCGCGGCTGGCTGTCATCCCTCGACCGCCGGCGCGGAGCGCGGACAGCGGCTGCAAGCCTGCGGCGCGTAGCGCTGGAATGGCGCCGAATACCAGGCAGGTGAGCGTGGTGACCGCGGCCGTGAATGCAAGCACGCGCGAGTCGATCGCCATCGGCAGCAGGACTGCGTTGCTCTCGGTCGAAAGCGACCACACCAGGGCGCGGCTCACCATCTGCGCGATGCCGATCCCCAGCGCCGCGCCGGCGACGGCCAGCAGTGTGTTTTCGGCGAGCAACTGGGCCAGCAAACGGCCGCGGGACGCGCCCAGCGCCAGACGCACGCCGAGTTCGCGTTCGCGCGCGCTGGCGCGAGCCAGGATCAGGTTCGCCAGGTTGGCGCAGGCGATCAGTAGCACAAGGCCCGTGATTCCCAGCAGCAGCCAGAGGGAAGAATCGTACTCGTCGCGCAGCCCGCTGACTCCCGCGCCGGCCGGATATGCCGCCAGGCGAAAACGCCGGTACCGGGCCACCGTTTCCGCGCTGTATCCGGTGATTTCCGTGGCGGCCGTGATTCCGGGGCTCAGCGCCGCCAACTCCGCCGAGGCGCCCGCCAGCGATATCCCTGGCCGCAGCCGCCCCATCACCGTGACTTCGAACAGATTGCGCATCAGTTGTTTGGGCTCACAGAACGGCAGAACGATGTCGAAGCGATCGCCCACGATCAGGCCGAGGAACCCCGGCGGCGTCACCCCGGTGACCTGCATGAGCTGGCCATCGATCAGCAGCTTGGTGCCCAAGTCAATCTCGCGCCCGCCCATCTTGGTCTGCCAATAGGCGTAGCTGACCACTGCCGTGGTCACCGGACAAGCGTGCTCATCCTCCGGAGTGACCAGCCGGCCGCGCCACGCTTCGACGCCCAGTACTTGAAACAGGTTACCGGTTACATAGAACCCGTTCACAGGTTCGAGCTGGCTGCCGGTACCCACCACGTCGCCGTTGACGCCCCACGCGAAAAGCCCCGAGAATGCCTTCTGCCGCTGGTGCAGTTCTTCCCAGATCGGCCGCGTCAGATCGCCGTACCGGTTGTTCTCGCCCATCCCCTGATTGCCGCCCACGATCTTGATCTGCGCCAGTTCGTTCGGATTCCTGACCGGCAGGGTGCGCAGCCGCACGGCGTCGAGCAACTGAAAAATGGCGGTATTGGCGCCGATACCCAACCCCAGCGAAACGATCGCAACGCACGAAAAGACCGGATTCATGCGCAACAGGCGCGCGCCATGCAGAAGGTCGTGCCACAGCCGCTCCAGCCAGGCGAATGTCTGCATATCGTGACGTGCTTCCTTGAGCGAAGTGGCGTTGCCAAATTGGCGGCGGGCCTCCCTCCAGGCCGCCTCCGGCGTCATGCCCCGCCGCGTGAAACGGTCCGCCAGCAGAGCCATGTGGGTGCGCGCTTCCTCGTCAAAGTCCCGCTCGGCAAGTGAACCCTCAAAGAAGTGGCGCAGCTTCGCCAGGATGGCCCGCAGCTGTTCCATGGCCGATTACCTCCGCACCTGCAAGAGGCGGCCGATAACGCCCGCCATGCGCTCCCATTCCTGGGTTTCCCGCGCCAGCTGCTTTCGGCCGCTTCGCGAAATCGAATAGAATCGCGCCCGCCGGTTGTTCTCCGAAGATCCCCACTCCGACGCAATCCAGCCCTGTTGCTCTAACCGCAACAAGGCCGTGTAAACCGTGCCCTCGTTCAGTTGCAGTACTGAGTCGCTGATCTGCTCGATGCGGCGAGCGATCCCATACCCATGCAGCGGCCCCAGCGCATCCAGCGTCTTCAATACCATCAGGTCGAGCGTGCCCTGGAGGATGTCGGTCTTCTTCTGGTTTCTGGTCACTTCTTTGGACATTCCAAAGGGATGGTAACATGACTCCTTTGGAATGTCCATAGGAGATTTGGCCATGGGGCGGCGCAATTCGTTCGACGTAGATGCTTGCGCCGAGGCCTTGACGCCTCGGAGATTCGCAAGAGAACCGCGCACGCAGGCAGGCCACCGGCGGCACACTCCTGCGCTCGATTCCGTGCACCCCGGATTCGTCGAGCGACGGGCCGTGGTGCCCGCGGAGTCGCTGACGCGGTATTCGCGCGGCCCGCGCGCTCGGCTCGGGCGGCGCTATTCGTTCGTCGTGGTGATCCTCGGACCGAAACCTGGTGTGAATCGCGCGCAGGGCGTACTTTGTGTCTGCCCGCCAGCCTGTGTGTTGAGAGCCATGCCCATCGCGTTGGACGCCTGGTTTTTTCGTACGGCCAAGGCGTTGCGCCTGGAGTATGGAAAGCGGTGCTCCAGCAGATCGACAGTGCTGGAACCGCCCCTCGAATGCCGCCCGTTCCGCCTCAGGCGTACTTCAGCAGCGCCTTGAACCCGTAGTCCATATGGTGCTGGATATGGCAATGAAACAGCGTTTGCCCCGGTTGGTCGGCGGTAAAGTCCACGCTCACTCGGCCATATGAGGGAGCCACCACCGTGTCCTTGATAATGCCCGCCGTTGCCCTTCCGTAGATCTCCGCGATCTCGAACTGATGCCGATGCAGGTGCAGCGGATGCGAATCGTCCGTCCGGTTGCGGAACGTCAGCCGGTAGCGCGCGCCCTGCTTCAACACGAACTCCCGGTCGTGCGGATAAGGCGTACCATTCACCGTGAACAGGTTGAACTTCCCGGCCCCGCGCGGCACCTTCTCGAAAATCATCTCCAGCCGCTCCGTTGGCGCCGGTCCTGATGCCGCCTTGCCGAACATCGTGTAATCCCATCCCGATTGCGGTGGCGGCATCCATTGCGGGCTCCGCCGCTGGTTGGCGTACTCGACCACCACGCCGAGCCCGCCGTCGCGCACCGTATCTTCCGGCGCTCCCATCACCCACACGCCCGGCTGATTCATCGCCACCCAGGCGTCGATGCGCTCGCCCGGCCCCAGCATCAACACGTCCACCGCCGCGCTTCGCGGCGCCGGGTTGCCATCGAGCGCCACGACATTGAACTTATGCCCGGGCAGCGCCAGATGCCGGTTTTCGATCGCGCTCGCGTTCAGAAAATGGAACATGACGCGCTCGCCTGCCCGCACCCGGATCGGTTCGCCCGCCCCCAGCGCTTTGTCATTGATCGAATACAGATCGGCCGCCACCTCAAGCCCCGGCGGCCGCGTATCCAACACCGCAGGCTTTTCCGGCTTCGGCCCCGAGGGGTCGAGATCGTCGGTGTCCATGTACTGCGACGTGAAGTACGGCTCCCAGTCGCGCAGCGCCAGGTAATGCTCCTGATCGTAGTTGCCGGGGTTGGCACCGCCTTCCACGATCAGAAACCCGAACTGTCCGGTGTATGTCCCCCGGTGCAGATCGTCCATCGACATCGCGTGCGTGTGATACCAGCGCGTGCCCGCGGGCGTCGGCGTGAATTTGTAGCTGCGGCTGCCATGCGGCGGCGCCGGCGGCGTACCTTCCTCTTCGGAACCGTCCACGTCGGCCGGAATCAGCAGTCCGTGAAAATGGACATACTCGGGCGTATCGGTCTTGTTGAGTACGTTGACCGTGACCGGCACGCCTTCCTTCATACGCAGCAGCGGTCCCGGCGACATGCCGTTGTACCCGATCGTGCTCACGATCCGGTTGGGCGCAAGTTCCACCGTCACCGGCGCGATCTCGAGGTTGAATACCGTTCCCGAGATCTTTTTGGCACCCGAAGGCGTTGGCGTCATAGGCGTCGGCATCTGCGTCTGGTGCCCCGCCAGTGGTCCGGCGGCCGCCGCCGCTCCGGCCAGCTTTAGGAAATCGCGGCGATCCATGAGGGTTGGGCTCGGCATCGAAAAGGATTCGCTGTGACTTTCGGCCCGCGGGCCGTTCGTGGTACGCTTCAGGATAACAAAGGCCGCTACGGACCTTGAAAATGGCGCGTCCCTTGCTTGCGATCGGCCTGCTATTGATGGCCGCCATCGGACTCTCCGGCTGGCAACGGTTCGGCGGAGCACCGTCCGCCGGCCTTCAGCCCTACGACCAGTCCGACCTGTCCATCCCTTCCGAGTTCTTCTTCAGCCGCCTCCGCTACAACGCCGGCTATGGTGGCGGCTACGGATATCGTCGATTCGGCGGCGGATGGGCGCAGGACTTCCCGCGCGCCGACCACGATTGCCTCGTCGCCCTCCGCCGTCTCACCCGCATCGATTCGCCCTCGCCCCTAAACGTCGTCGATATCGATGACGACCACATGTGGGACTACCCATGGATCTACGCCGTCGGCGTCTCCAACTGGGCCTTCACCGACTCTGAAGCCCAGCGGCTCCGCAACTTCATCGCGCGCGGCGGATTTCTCATGGTCGATCACTTCCACGGCCAAGACGATTGGAACCGCTTCATGAGTGGCATGAGCATGGTGCTGCCCGACGCCGTCGTCGAGGACATCCCGGACGACGACGCCATCTTCCACGACCTCTATGACATCCGCGAGAAGTTCCAGATCCCGGGCGAGCAATACGTGTCCACCGGCCGTACCTATGAGAAGGACGGCTATATCCCCGGCTGGCGCTGCATTCGCGACAAGGACGGACGCATCGTCGTCGCCATCTGTTTCAACATGCACCTGGGCGACGCGTGGGAGTGGGCCGACGCCGGCGATTATCCGGAGAAGTTCTCAGGACTCGCCTTTCGCATCGTGCTCAATTACATCACCTATGCCATGACGCACTGAGGCCCGGCGCGTACCCGCCCCAAAACCTCCAATCACACGAATTCCTCCGCAAGATCTTCTCCACCTCTCCGCGAGCGTCAAGCGGCGGGCGTACTCGGCGAGGGCGGCGGCGATTCGTTCGACGTAGCGCTTTCGCCAAGGCCTTGAAGCCTCGGAGATTCGCATGGGAACCGCGCACGACGAGCCGCCCCAGAGCCACTCGCCGCAGCTCACGGTCGCGCAATCGCGCGCTCGTTCCCGCGCACGTCGGATTCGTCGAGCAGCCCGCCGCAGCGCTCGCGCGGGCTCGCTCTCCGCGATAGTCGCGCAGCGAGGGCGGCTCGATTCGTTCGACGTAGTGCTTTCGCATAGGCCTCGACGCCTCGGATCCTGCGTTCGATTCCGCCCACGCTGGATTCGTCTAGCGGCGGGCACGCGGCCACGGGAGTAGTCTTAGATTAAGTGCCACCGGGAATAGATGGATCGCGCAACTTCTCTAGTGGTGCTCTTTCGGCGCAGGCAAGCGAGTTAAAGCATGAACCTGAATGGTAAGTTGGCATTTCGTATCGCCGCTATTGTAAACTGGCTGGTAGCGATTGGGGGCTTCGTGGATCCGACGAAGCTCGCACTGGTGGCCGGCATACCTCCCGCCAACTACGCATTTCTCGTCCGCATTTGGACGGGGATGGTAATCATGTTCGGTGCAATGTTTTGGGAAATTTCCTCTGACATGGAGGGCAAGAGGTATCTCATTAAGTATGCTTGGATCGAGAAAAGCGTTACGGCGCTGAGCGTGACCATTGGATACTTGTTTGAGCGGGCGCCGGGTAAAATCCTCATCCTGATTGTTTTTACGGATTATATCTGGATACCCATGTTCCTACATTTCGACAGGTTGCTTCGACGAAGGTACCGCGACAGTGGAAATCGTTGATAAGGTCTAAATGAAATTCTGGGACCGCGCTCCAGGCCTCTGAGGCCGCGTTTCAGATCGAGGATCTGGTTGCGGACCACGTGCCGTCCGAAGGCTCGGTCGGAGCGGTGGCTGTTGCGTTCCTGACAGGTCTTTTCTGGCGTGTTCACCACGATGGCGACCGCAAAGCCGTGATACTTGCGGGCGTGCTCGATCAGGCGCTTCCGATCTTCGGCACGAACATTGGTCGCGTCGACAACGGTCAGCTTGCCGCGGGCGAGCCGCTTTTCGAGTATGTAGTAAAGCGCGTCGAATGCATCGTGCGTGCATGTCTGGTCATTCTCGTCGTCGCTGACGAGCCCGCGGAAGAAATCCGACGAAAGCACCTCCGTCGGGAGGAAATGCCCGCGCGCCAGCGTCGACTTGCTGGAGCCGGAAGCGCCAATCAGCGCCACCAGGGCCAATTCGGGAATCTCGATGGTTCTCATTGGGCGCCCTGCCTTTCTCCCGAAGAGCTTGGCAGTGAAAAGACGGCCATTTGTGACGGCGCTCCGAGCAGGGCATCCACCGGTCCGACTGGCTCGAAGATCACCTGATAGCCGAAGCGCGCGCCGGTTGTTTCCGCCCACTCGGCGAACTCCGCTCGTGTCCACTCGAAACGGTGATCGCGGTGGCGCAACTTTCCTGCCGGAAGCGTGGGAAATAGCGCGTTATATATTCCCGATTCGGCGTTGTGACGACCGCATGTCGCGGCCGGGTGAACTCGAACACCACCCGCTCCATTGCAGCCACGCGAGGGCGGTCCAGATGCTCGATCACCTCGATCAACGCCGCTGCATCGAATCCACTCAGCCGTTTGTCGCGATAGAGTAGGGATCTGTTGGCGCGGTCGTCTTTCGCGGTCCAATCGGACTCGATTTTGGCCGTAAGCGACTTCGAAAAAGCGGTTTCAGGGTGGCCCCAAGTGCCACCACGCAGGGCCCGATCTCGACAGTCGTACTGTTGTGACCGGGGCAGATCATCCTGGGGCGCCTGTCCAGCGGCAACGGAATTGATACGACCGAGCAAGACGAGAATGTGCCGCCACGCACCGGCGTGCCCGGCGGCGTCCAACAGGTGGGTGCCGGAGCCGTTCCACACAACATGCTGCACCATTTCCAGTAACCGGGTCAACGCCGCCGCAGCTACGCCCGTACCGATACCCGTGAGCAGCACCGCCAACCAGAAGGGGCAGCGATAGCGAGTCATTTCGTCGGCGGAACGACCGGACCAAGAGGGGCGCTGTACGGCTCAGTGATGAGGCCATCTGAGTGGACGCCGGCCAGACGGCGCATGATAGAATCACCTTATCCAAGATGCGTGTCAGGTCCAAGAAGAGCGCCGACCGCGGGACGCCCGACGAGACAGGCTCCGGCAAGGACCTCGGGAACTTTACAGGGTTCGCCCATTCCAGAATCACGGCCCATTTCCATGCGGCGCGGACCGGGTATTCAACCACTACCTACGATCCCATCGCGGCTTTCCTTCCGAGCAGGCTTTTCACGTGGATATCACAGGTTGCGAAATACTGGTTTCACAAGAAGCACGCGTTCAGAGATTACACGACGCACGGAAAAGGAACAGGCATTTATCCGATCGATGACCGCGTGAAGATCAGCATCGCGGGCGATTGGGGCACAGGGACGGATGAAGCGAGAATAGTTGCTGCGGCAATGGAAACATCCGATCCGGCTTTCACAATTCACCTGGGAGATGTGTATTACGTAGGCGACGCCAATGAGGTGCGGGAAAACTTCCTTGGGGAGAAGACGAGTCCCTATGCACCGGTAAAGTGGCCGATGGGCGCGAAAGGCAGCTTCGCACTCAATGGCAATCACGAAATGTACGCTGACGGAAACGGCTACTGGAGAATGGTTCTGCCGAGGATGGGATTGAAAGAACGCGGCAGCGAATGGGGAGCGGGACAGTGGGCGAGCTTCTTTTGCCTCGAAAACAAGCACTGGCGCATCATCGGACTGGACACAGGCTACAATTCCACTGGTTTTGAATGGGATAAAGTGCCGGTGCTGCAGCGGAGCCAATGGCTTCGCAAGCCGCGATCCGCCTCGCCCTGGGGATTGCCTTCATCCGAGGCTTTGCCCGGGAACGTTCGGCCACATTGGGGAACTTTTGGGTTGACCTGGTCCGCGTTCTCCTTTGGGTCCTTTTGCCTCTGGCCCTGGTGGGCAGCCTGGTCCTGATCTGGCAGGGCGTGCCGCTCAACCTCGCGCATTATACGGAAGCCCACACGTTGGAGGGTGGAATTCAGACCATCGCTCAAGGACCGGTGGCCGCGCTGGAATTCATCAAGAACTTGGGGACCAACGGTGGCGGATTCTTCAACGCTAATGGCGCCCATCCTTATGAGAATCCGACGCCGCTAGTCAATTTCCTCGGGTTGCTGGCCATCGCGGTCCTGCCCGCATCGCTCACCGTCACGTTCGGCCACATGACCGGCAGGCCTCGCGCAGGTTGGGTATTGCTGGCCGTGATGGTTGTGTTGTTCGTTGGCGGTCTGGCGGTCTGTGATTTCGCCGAGGCCGCTACTCCGCGGCAACTCGCGAACCTCCATGTCACCGGCGGAAACATGGAGGGGAAGGAAGTGCGTTTCGGAATTGGCGGCTCGGTCCTCGCGGCGGTTGTCACGTCCAACGGAGCGACTGGCTCGTACAACTCGATGCACGACTCCTACCAACCCATGGGCGTTATGGTGCCCCTGATGAACATGCTGCTCGGGGAGGTCGTGTTCGGAGGTCTGGGAACCGGCCTGTTCAGCATGCTCATGATCGCGCTGGTTGCTGTGTTCGTTGGAGGGCTGATGGTCGGCCGCACCCCGGATTACCTCGGGAAGAAACTCACCGCTGCCGAGACCAGGCTGACTGCCTTGTATGCCCTGCTGACGCCGGCGGTGGTGCTGGTGTTGACCGCGGTGGCGATCGCTACGCATGCTGGCCTGGATGGAATGGCGACCAACAGTGGGACGCGAGGCTTCACCGAAGTGCTGTTCGCCTATGCCTCGTGCATGGCCAATAATGGACAGACGATGGCCGGCCTCAACACTAGCAGTGTGTTTTACAATGTGACCACTGCTATCGCCATGCTGGCCGGACGGTTCGGATTGGCAGCGCTCGCGCTGGCGCTGGCTGGACGATTCGCGGCCCAGGGACGCCGGCCAACGACCGCAGCGACGTTACCCAGCGATTCCGCCGCGTTCGGCGCCTTGGTCCTCGGCACCATCCTACTGGTTGGGGCGCTGTGCTTCCTGCCCGCCTTGGCACTTGGCCCGATCACAGAGGCGCTGCGGCACTGAGATCCCCTGCGTGCACTGCGTTCGACCTTTGGGAGAGATCTGACCCTTCAGTGAGTCGTAGCCAAGGGAGAATGGTCTCCAGGGCTCGGGCGTCTATGTGCCGCCGCACAACGCTCCCTGAATGGCCCTGTGCTTGCGATTCTGCGATTCTCAACTTCAGTACTTGTCTCGGCCACGCCATTTCCGGGTGCCACGCAGTGGTCAGACCGGATAAGCCGCCACCCTTGTGGAATCGATGGGCGAGCGGGCTTTCAGGTTCATAGCGGCCAATAAGACTCAAGCCACAGTTGAAGCGTCAAGTCATGGCGGATTTCGTGGGCCAAGAGATTCGGACGAAGTTCGGTGTAGTAGCGCTCCTTCAGAACTTCCGGCGTTAGATAGCCAGCTCGTGCAAGCGCGTGCACGTCGTCACGGTCGCGCTCCCCGTTGCGCTCCAGTTTGGAAAGCGCCAGATCGTGAGCTTCGAGCGCGAAGAGCTGGAGGCGGCGCCACCCGCCGAGGAACATGGGCACCAGGCGATCTTCGTAGTTCTCGGGCGGCGTGGCGACGGTGACGGCATCCAGATAGACCTTATGCTTTCGGTGCAAGTCGGACCCTTTCCCTCCAATCTTCGTTAGTTCGCTCATCACGTTCGGCACGACGGCCAGGAAATCGACGTCGCTCGTGGTGCGGGCCACGCCGTAGAGTTGTGTCACGACGAAGCCGCCGCAGCAATGCAGTTGGACGTCGTCGTTGAGGTGGGAGTCCACTTCAGCGAAGAAAGATCGCCGCGGCTCCGGCGGCTGTTCAATGCGAGGCATACGGTAGCTGTTCGGTTGTGAGGCCGGTCAGCAGGCTCCAATGGGCAGCGGCTTCAGGACGATTTGCCCTTAACCAATTACGCTCGGGCTCCGACATCGAATCGCGGCAGAGCGTTCCTTCACGGGCGAGGCGGGCCTCTTCGAGTTCGTTTTCCCATCGAGACAGGACTCGAACGGCACTCTGGCCCTCCGGCAAAGCGCGCGCTGTTTGCTCTGCGAGATGCACGAGATAACCCAGGCGGTTTTGAGCGTTGTTCAATTTGGCGCGGTCGCGCAGCCATTCCCAATTCAGATCGGTATACGTGCTCAGGACCCAGGGCAGAGCTTCCGTCAATCGCGTGTCCAGGTCCGGCTCCACCACGGCGTTGAGGACCACTTCAGCGGGGTTGCTCACCGCCTTGGAACGAACGTGCTCAAAGCCGGGGTAGCCGAGAGCGGCGAGCTTTCGCTGAAGTTCGTCGGGCGTGGTGCCCGGAATGTTCAACGGCTTGGGCAGAGGGAACGCCGCAGGCAGTTCGTAAAGCTTCGCGGCCTTGCGCGCAAGTTCGGCACTGGCCACCCGCAATCCCGTTTCGAGTTGCGACAGATACGGCTGCGACACGTTCAGCGAACGCGCGGCCACAACCTGGCTCAAGCCCGCCTTCTCACGTCCGCACTTCCACTGCGCGGCAGTCATATACTGTTATCCTCGCGAAAGTTAATATAGCACAATTAGCTATATTCTGTAAAGCAGCGCCAACCAAGCAGGCTCGCAAGGGTGGCATTACGGCCAGACGAACCGTTAGTCGTCTTTGGGTGTTGCGACTGAGCCGAGGGCTCGGCCAAGGAGCGTCAGTTGAAAAGAGCCAGTCAGGACGCAACGTGAGGGGCGACCAGAGAAAAGATCTCGAAAGAACCGCTACAAAAACCACTACAGTGGACAAAAACGAACGGCCTGGATTTTCATCCAGGCCCCATTAACCGCTTTATAATCTATGGTGCGGAGAGGGGGACTTGAACCCCCACGAGATTGCTCCCGCTAGCACCTCAAGCTAGTGCGTCTGCCAATTCCGCCACCTCCGCGTTGCGTGGCTATTTCTT
>Ga0224554_1001406_pt1 | contig 15227 bp, 13 predicted proteins | sample 714S22024metaG_FD_180666 | JGI IMG/M metagenome (GOLD analysis project Ga0224554, IMG submission 180666) | Peat soil microbial communities from Stordalen Mire, Sweden - 717 S2 20-24 | ecosystem: Environmental > Terrestrial > Soil > Wetlands > Peat | place: Sweden: Norrbotten County, Stordalen...
GTTTAGGGAAGGAGAACCACAGTGGATGGATTCTTAGAGATCGCAGGGTTGATCACCCGTTGGGTTATGGCGGCTCTTGCTTGTTGGTGGTTCTTTTTGTTCATTACTTTGATCGGTGCTTCATCAGACAATGCTCAGTACTTGGCCGGTACAGCCCTCATGAAGGCAGTCATCTGTGGAGGGGCGGCGGGCATCTGGTTCTATAGGGCCAGAACGGCGAAAGCCGCGATGAGTCTCAGGGAGTATTCGCTTAAGTCTCAGCAGCCGTTCCCGACAGAGTTACCAAGAGTGATTCCAGCGCCCGAACCGCACCAGGATACCCAGCCAGCAGCAGTCTTAAATGCGCCTCTGAAAGCCAGCGAGCCCCAGGGAACCACCAAAATGATTTGCGATGCCTGTGGCAAGGAATCCGCAAGCGAGTTCACCTTTTGTCCGTACTGTGGAAAGGCATTTGTTTCTAAACCTTCCCTGATTGAATCCCCGAGTCCTTCGACAGAAGTTCACTCGGAAACAGATGCCCTGACCGATGAATCTGAGCCGATTGAAGACGGCGTGGCCGAGTCGGGAATCAGAGTCGGCACCTTGGTGTTTGGGGCATTTTCTGTCATTTGTCTGCTGGTATCAATAGTCAAGGGGCTTGTTCCAATCTATCTGCTGGAGGCCGCTGGATGGGCTGGGGCCGCGTGGTATTGGCAAGGGAAAAAGGCACATAGCGATGTCGCCAAGGCCATTGTGATTGTTCTCGCTGTCTTGGTTGGCATTGGCGAGGTCGTTCAAATCGTTTCACAAGCTGGGTCGAAGCCTGCCACTGCAACAGCAAACGATCCGTTTGAGAAATACGCAGTTCCGAACGGTACTTCTAGTGCTCCAGATTACAGCGCGACTGGCAGCGCAGGCCAAAGCCAAGCGTCTGTTGCTGTCGGATCATCGTCCGTCTCGGACATTGCCGAGATCGAGCAGAAGGCAGTTTCGCTTTACAAACAGAAGCGGTATGTGGATGCCAGGCCTCTCTTTGTTCAGTCCTGCGACGGCGGAGAGATGAAGGCCTGCAACTACCTCGGCTATCTCTATGCCAAAGGCCTCGGCGGTGTTCACGACACGAAGAAAGCGCGCGACGTTTACCAGAGAGCCTGCGATCAGGGAACCTTGTCCAGTTGCGCCAGTCTCGGCTCACTTTACCAGGACGCGGGGAACAGCGAGGATGCACGCAAGTACTTCAACAAGGCCTGCCAGGGCGGAGTGGCCGAAGCCTGCGAGCTACTACGCGGCGTGCAGTAAGCCACGGAGCGGCGAAAATGGCTGGTGGGAAGCAACACAGGCATCTCCTCTTGTCAGAGGACACACGAAAGGATGAGATGAGGAACGGGAAGATCGCTGGTTGGGCGCTGACCGCATTCATGGCGACGGCTACTGTGCAGTTGATGGCGCAACAGAATGAGGGACCAATCCTGCTTCCAAAGAAACCAGCGGCCAAGCCGGCGGCCGCGACACTGTTGGTTATGTGCGACCTGGCCTGCAACTGGAAGCTGGACGGCGAGCCGAAAGGCCATATCAATGCCGGAGGGGCGGCAAGAGCGAGGGTCGAATTCGGCCAACACGTAGTGGTTGCCGCGACCGATGACGGAGCCGATCAGGCTCAGCAGTTCAGCGAGATCAAAGCGAGCGGCCAAACAGTCGTAACCGTCGAACTTAAATCTGTGCGTGCTGCCCGTCTCCAAGCCCAACAGACTGCGCAGGAAGAGGCTGCCAGGATGCAGGATCTGCGCGATCATGCCGGTGAAAGGTTGAAGAAGGGACAGACGCTCTACGACATGAAACGCTACGAGGAGGCAAGACCGCTTTTGCAGAATGCCTGTGACGGCGGAAATATGGCCGGATGCTATATCCTCGGCCATCTCTACGATTATGGGCAAGGCGTCAAACATGATCCTGCCCAGGCCATCCCGCTTTATCAGAAGGCCTGCGAAGCCGGAGAGTTATCCGCATGCAGCGAACTCAGCGGGTACTACGCCGGTGGCTCAGGAGTAGCCCAGGACTACACACAGGCGCTAGTGCTGGAGCGTAAGGCCTGCGACGGCGGAAATATGGATGGATGTGTCAGACTCGGCTATCTTTTTGACTCGGGCAAAGGCGTGAACAAGGACTATTCCCATGCGCGGGCGTTGTTTCAGAAGGCGTGTGATAGCGGCTTCATGGACGGATGCACCGCTCTCGGTTATCTATATGACAACGGCCACGGCGTGCCACAAGACTATGCTCAGGCGCGGGCGATTTACCAAAAAGCTTGCGACGGCGGTGGCAAGTTCGGCTGCGTCTCACTCGGGCTCCTATACTACAGTGGTCACGGCGTGCCACAAGATTTTGCCCAAACGCGAGCTTCTTATCAAAAGGCCTGCGATGCCGGTTTGATGGTAGGATGCACTGGCCTAGGGTACCTGTATGACAACGGCTACGGTGTGCCCCGGGATTACTCTCAGGCGCTCCAGTTTTACAAGCAAGCCTGTGACGGCGGAACGGCGGCTGGGTGCACAAGCCTCGGCAATCTGTACTACCTTGGCCACGGTGTGCCCCAGGACTATTTCGAGGCCCGTTCGTTTTATCAGCAGGCATGCGACGGCGGAGATGCTGCCGGATGCGCCAGCCTGGGCAATGTCTATTGCAGCGGCCAAGGCGGAACCAAGGACTATGCGCTTGCGCGTACACCCTATCAAAAGTCATGTGACGGCGGAATCATGTCCGCTTGCGCCAGTCTCGGCAATCTCTACTACAGTGGCCAAGGTGTAGCGCAGGACTACACCCATTCCCGGTCGCTTTATCAGCAGGCCTGCGATGGCGCGTATATGTCGGGATGCTCTTACCTAGGCACGCTTTACTCAAATGGCCAAGGTGTAACCCAGGATTATGCGCTTGCGCGCACGCTCTACCAAAAGGCTTGCACCAGCGGAATGATGTCTGCATGCACCAGTCTAGGAAATCTCTACTATAGTGGCCAAGGAGGCTCGCAGGACTTTGGCGAGGCGCGCTCTATTTACCAGAAGGGCTGCGACGGAGGAGACATGGTTGCATGCAGCAGCGTTGCCAGTCTCTACTTCAGCGGCCAAGGCGTGACGAAGAGTTATACTCAAGCGTTTTCGTACTATCAGAAGGCCTGCGCCGGTGGTAATTTCTCTGGATGCTCAAGTGTTGGAGCTATGTATGAAAGTGGGCAGGGTGGGACCAAAGACTATGTTCAGGCACGCTCGTTCTATCAGAAGGCATGCGATGGAGGAGAAGTGACGTCCTGCAGCAGCCTCGGCGGGCTATATTTCAAAGGGCACGGCACACCCAGGGATTATGCGCAAGCGCGCCTTCTCCTGGAGAAAGGCTGCGGGGGCGGAGTTTTGGTTGCTTGCAACAATCTAGGTTGGCTCTACGAGCACAGAGATGGTGTATCACAGGACCTTGCACAGGCACGTTCACTCTACCAAAGAGCCTGCGACGGAGGCGTAAAGTATGCCTGCGATAACCTGCGGCGACTGAAGTAAGCCAACCCGGCAACCAGGAGTTGCGAAGCGCAAGGAACCTGACTAAGCTGCGGCTGAGGGTGGTTCCAATATCCAAGCAGAGCGAATGGTTGCGTAAGAAGGATTGATGGGCCGGAGAAATAATTCCGACGGCCGCCAACAGATAGGAGAAGGAAAGCCGATGACAATATGCATTGCGGCAATAGCGCAGGATGAATACGGTCCAGCAATCGTGACGGCAACGGATACGAAGATCTCCTGGGTTGATGATTCAACGGAGGGAGTGATCACAAAGATTCGGCGGATAAACAGTCACTGGTTCTTCGCGTTTGCTTCGGAGGATATGTCGACGCTTCCGCTTGTTGTTGATGATTTTCGGAAAGAACTGGACGGGAAATTCACGCTCTCTGATGTTTGGAAAGGCTCAGGGTGCGTTCACGCCCGTCTCGGCAATCCCGCACAATGGCAATTTCTCGTGGCAGGGTTTGACGAAAGCGACACACCCCATGTTCTGTCGATTGATGGCTCCGGGCCATTGCTGGAGGACAGCATCGGGTACGCAGCCATTGGATCGGGGCGTTACAACGCCAAGTTCTCTTTTAACTCCCACCCCTATCGACCCCGCATGTCACTTCCTCTCGCTATATACTGTGTTGCGACCGCAAAGTTTGCCGCAGAAAGAGCAGAGGGGGTTGGGAAACAGACGTTTATGTCCGTTCTCCGGCCCAATCAATGGTATCTGGACAATAGCGTTCCGTTCATGGAAGAGGACATAATTGATGAAATCCGGGTGGCCTGGGAATCATTGCCCACCATCCCAGATGGTATTGAAGAGCACATTGGAGAGTTTCTCCAAGCAAAAAGCCATTACGCGGTGTGATTTTCGGTCGCATGAGTTCGAGCATTGGAGGCTGACATGAAGTTTACTCACGAATTCTTGTGCTCCTGTGGACGCACCTTTCAAGTCTCAACATACGGGGACGATCCTTGGCCGGATGCCGTCTGCACGCAATGTGGGTCCATGGTAAGCCTAATCAATTCGTTGAGCGTCAGCGTCACGGCGGAACGCCTTTTGAATCGCAGCAAAGTAGAGTTGGACGGAGGGGACTACAGCCTGTCGATTCTAATTGGCACGATTGCTGTTGAGTCCTTTCTTGCTCGGCTGTTTCTCAAGCTAAAAGGAATGGAGAGTTATGCCACAACATTAACCCTCCCAACGCCGGCACAAGAAGAAGCGTGGAAGGACGATTTTTGAAAGAGCGGTTTCATTAAACCCGCTGACTTTGTTTCCAAGGCGAGGACGGGAATGACCTTTGACGATTTCGCTGGCAGCAATCCTGCTGCAATTAAGATCATGGCTGTACTTCCAGGCGCGCCACATTTTTCCGCGAAGAAATACTTTCAGATGGAGCTTTTCAATCGCCGGAATGAAATCGCTCACTGGGGGTATGTGAACTCCAAACAGGAAGAAGCTCAGCTGTGTCACACCTTAGCTGTTGCAATCCTCGCAATCCTCCAAGAGATGGACAGATCGACGGTCAACGTTTTTTAGAAACGCGAACAATAAGTTCAACAGGAGTACAATTCGAGCCATGAAAAAGACAAGCAAGCCCACCAAGACTTCGCCCGCTACTTCGCAAAGCCTCAAGACCTTAGCTTCTGAAGCAATGACGCATCCAAGTCAGTTGAACGCCGAGCAGGTACGAAAACTTGGGGCCGAAGTCATGCGACATATCGAACCCCGCAAGGACGGCAAAATCTAGCGTATCCGTTATTTTGCTGCGATGGGGTACAGCATTGATCAGATCAAGGCTCTCACTGTCGCGTCCGACAACGGCCAGGTGTCCCGTGCATTGGCGGGCCGCATATAGTCCAGGATTTCGTAGGCGAATGGCTCGGCGCGAACTTGCTCTGACTTCCCAAACATCTTTTCTCGCCGCCCCCCACGGTTGGACTTGGTCTCGTTGATTAGGTTTGCATTTCTCTCCCTTCATGCAATGAACCCGCTATTTCACCGGCTAACCATTCGCGCGAACTTCTTTGATTGCTAATGGTTATCCTTTACTCTTTTACTACCATACATGTTTACTGTAATATACATCATGTCAAGGAAGCCATATGCCTATCGCGAAGAAGGCCACAACCCGACCTAAGCGCAGAATTGTTGCCCCTGCCGACGAGCGGGTTCAGGTTCGGCTGACCGTCGATTCCAAATTCACCAAGAGCCATTTCAGCCAGCTTTTCGCAGTGCTCAAAATCCGCAACAAGAACGCGCTGGCCGAGCACATCATCATGAATTTCAAAACCAAGGCCGCACAGTCGCAGCTCCTTGCGTTCTACAACAACCAATGGCTGAACATTCCATTTCAGGGCATCGACACCGCATTCGTATTTCCATTGACCTACGAGATCGCCGATGAACTGGACCGAGTTGGAGGAGAGATTCTCGGCGGAGTAAATCGGTCCAAGACATTCCGCGTAATGGTCGCCTATTTTGCATTCGTCCATAAACTGAAGAATCAAACGCAGACGGCAGGCGCATAATCTCTACACTGCATCTTCCAGGCGAGATGGCACTGCTGCTTTCGATCGGCTTTCGTGCCCGTAGCCGATGCTCAGGAACGTGCGGCATGTGACCTGCAAATCGTCGCCGTGTTGGAAAAGTGAGCCGTCGGAAGCCCTTCCGGCGGGATACACTAATTCTCGAACGCAGTGCGAACAATCTTCGATCATCTTCGAACGCTGTTCGACGTTGTCCGAATTCCGTTCGGTCTTTGTAGATTCTGTCACCATCGCTAAGCCGTCAGGCTTAGGGATGGTGTCTTCCTTCAAAGCGAGCGCAGCGAAAATGGTTTTTTGGTTGTTCTCTCAAAATGACGCTCGCAGTATCAGGCGGCTTTGACTGCAATGCGGGTAGATCACAATGCTAGATTGGCCTTCACTGCATCTCCAAGTTCAGCCCGAATGCAATAAGGTATTGCATGATGCGCTCTTCGGGTTTCTGTTGTGGGTTCCTCAGCAGCGTATCGTGACATAGGCTGTTGCATTCGGATTTCGAACAGGGTTAGCGTTGGGTTGTGCTGACTTTGCGAGCCATGACGGGTGGTGCCGGATATGCTCAACGGCATCTGGAACACAGCGACTACTACGATGAAGGCCGTCGTGTTCAAGGTGAATGGCATGGTCAGGGCGCGGAGTTGCTGGGCCTGCGTGGAGAGGTGACGCGGGAGCAATTTGAAGCAGTTCGTGAGGGGTTGCATCCAGAAACTGGAGAATTCCTTCGGCCTCGCCACAGCGCTGACCGGACTGATGCAAATGGCAGCGAACAGAGCAAAGGCAGGTCTCTGTATGACCTGACCTTCTCCGCGCCGAAGTCGATTTCGATTCTGGCTCTCGTCGGTGGGGATAAGCGCCTGATTGCCGCCCATGACAAAGCTGTCCGGGAGGCACTGGCTGAGGCAGAGAACTATGCTGCCGCGCGCGTCCGGCTGAACGGCGCGAACGAGGATCGGGCAACGGCAAACTGGATTGTGGCCGCCTACCGGCACGACACCAGCTGAGAACTCGATCCGCAATTGCACACCCATGCTGTCACGGCCAATTTGACCTATGACGGCGTAGAGGGCCGGTGGAAGGCATTGCAAGCATCGGGACTCTATGAACGCCGTGCGTATCTGACTGAGGTTTACCGGAACGCACTGGCGCGTGAAGTCTTTGGCCTGGGATATGAGATTGAGCCGCGCCGCGATTCCAAGGGAAGTGATCACGGCTTCGAGATTCGCGGCATATCGGATGAATTGCTCGAAAAATACAGTGTGCGCAGCGCGCAGCGGGATGCCGCTATCGAACGATTCACGGTGGAGCATGGCCGCAAGCCAACCAATAATGAAGTCGCCGTGTTGGTCCGTGAATCCCGTGCTGACAAACTAACAGAAATATCCACGGAGAGATTGAGGAAACAGCAGCAGGCAAGACTGTTGCCTGAAGAGAGCCACGCGCTGAAGCATCTGTACGAAGAGTCTGTTGAGCATGCCGGAGAAATTCCGAATGAACCCACTCAGGCAGCGGGATCGCTTCAACACGCTAAAGAGCATCTCTTTGAGCGCAGTTCCGTCGTGCGTGACCATAAGTTGATGACGGAAGCCCTGCGGCACGGACGCGGAAAGATTGATCGTGTCCAACTGCGCGGCGCCCTGGAACTGGAGCAGTCACAGGGTGCTCTTATCCGGGCCGGGAACAATCTGGCCACGCGCGAAAGTCTTGAACGCGAACAGCGCATGATTGCAGCGGTAGACGGTGGCATCGGGCGTTATGAGCGGCTGGGCAGGGAGTGCGAATGCAGCCCTTCAGAATGCCTGCGAGAGGAACAGAAGCGGGCCGTTCATCAGATACTGGACTCGCAGGATTTTGCCATCAATCTGCGCGGAGCCGCTGGAACTGGCAAGACGGCTACGCTCACGGAAATGGCTCTCGGATTACGCGATGCCGGTCGTGAATTTTTGGCAGTTGCGCCGACACGCGGCGCGGTTGAGGAATTGCAAAAGGTCGGATTCCGCGATGCAATGACGATCTCGCGATTGCTGGAGGACCCAAAGGCGCAGGCAGCACTGCAGGGCAGAGTGCTGGTTGTGGATGAAGCGGGCATGGTTTCAGGCCGTCAGATGGAAGGCTTGCTCAAGCTGGCGAAGCGCGAAGACGCGCGGATTCTGTTCTCAGGGGACACGCGGCAACTTCAGAGTGTCGAGGCATCGGATGCCCTGCGTATTCTGGAACAAGAATCGCGCATGAAGAGTGTGTCGTTGACGGCTGTGCAGCGGCAGACGCAGGCTCAATATCGGGATGCAATACAGACGTTGCGGCAATCGCCGGAGCAGGGACTTGAAAAGCTGGAGCAGCTTGGTGCCGTTCGTGAGGTTCCCTACCTGGAGCGCGCGCAAGCGGTGGCATCTGCCTACCGCTCGCTCACGTCGGATGCAAACCGTTCGGTTCTAGTTGTTGCCGGTACGCATGACGAGATCGGCAAGATTACCGATGCCATCCGTGAGGATATGAAGCTGCGCGGCGAATTGGATCGCGGCGTTGTTTCCGAGCGTTACGTGCCGCTGCAATGGACCGAGGCGCAAAAGAAAGACTTGGCGAACTACAAGTCAGGGCAAGTTCTGCTCTTCCATCGTTCTTCGCATGGGATCGAAAAGCATGAGGCGCTCACCGTCGAGCGGACTGACAAGTTGGGCATCGATGCCAGGGACCAGCATGGCATGGAGCGCACGGTGAGTCCATCGCAAGCGCGCTCCTTTTCCGTGCATGAACGCCAACAGATTGAGGTGGCCCCTGGCGACAAGTTGCTGCTGACGGGCAATCGCGGCGGTGCGGGCTTCCGAGCCACCAACGGCGAACTGGTAAAAGTGCGTGATGTCGATGGCGGCCGTATTCACCTTGAGGATGGCCGGATGCTGCCCGCCAATTATCACGAGTTCGATCACGGTTATGCGGTTACCGCGCATCGCAGCCAAGGAAAGACGGTGGATGCGGTGATTCTTTCTGCCGATGCGATGAAGCAGAAGTTGTTCTACGTTGGGGCTTCGCGTGGCCGCCAGGAAATTGTCGTGGTCACCAGTGACCGTGAGCAACTGCGCGACTTGCTCGGCATCTCCACGGCGCGGCCATCGGCAACCGAACTGGCGAGAGAACAGGCGTCGCCTCATCCCGCGCCAACACTTGACTATGGGCAGTCGCTATTGCAGACGATTGAACCGTCGCTACTTCGGAAAAAGGACGGCCATCGACGCGATCTGGGGATGAGCCGGTGATTCTTGGGAATCACTATAGCGTCTGAGCGTCACAGCAGCCCCTGCGATGTACGATTATTTTACGGTATTTCAAGAAGATTTTGTCAGCGGACGGAGACCCACGGTGAATAAAGTCGATGGTGAGCTTCCCGACGCTGGTGCGTCCCTCGCGGAAGTGCGACGACTGCGGGAAGAGAACTCCCGCCTGCGTAGCCTCTTGATTGCCCATGACATACGAATTCCGGAATCCGCGAATTTCACTGGTGAGCCCCCTCAAGCCTCCAATTCTGCTCCTGAGGTACGGAATCCTATAGTGGCCACAGCGGAGCAGCGAATCGCTTTGTTTCGCAGTTTGTTTCGTGGACGTGAAGATGTCTATGCCATTCGCTGGGAAAATGCCGACGGTCGATCTGGATACATGCCCAAGGCAGATCGCGACTGGAAGTCGTATCTAAGCGCCACAGCCGAGGATCGCAAGAAGGTTGATCGTCTGACACGAACTTACAGGCCGCTCACTGATGACGTGGTGCGCGCGCATCTTGTTGGCGAGCATACGGCCGGGATATATCCGCTCCTACAGGACGAGACATGCTGGCTCTTGGCGGTCGATTTTGACAAGAAGACGTGGCAGCAAGACGCCACCGCATTTCTTGAAGCCTGCCTCGAACTCAACGTTCCAGCAGCACTGGAACGCTCACGCTCAGGAAACGGCGGCCATGTTTGGGTATTCTTTGAACGAGCGATTCCGGCCACAACCGCGCGAAAACTTGGCTGTGTAATTCTCACTCGGACAATGGAATCCCGCCACCAGATAGGATTGGATTCCTATGATCGCTTTTTCCCCAACCAGGACACGATGCCCAAAGGCGGTTTTGGCAATTTGATTGCCCTCCCGCTGCAAAAGTCACCGCGCGCAAACGGGAACAGCGTCTTTATTGATACAGAGTTCCGCCCCTATCCGAATCAATGGGAGTTTCTGGCAAGCGTGAAGAGGATGCCTGATGACGCCGTTGAAGCAGTGGTCCTGGAGGCGCAAAAGCACGGAGACGTAATCGGTGTCAGAATCAACAATGTTGACGATGAAGACGTTGATCCCTGGATGTTGCCACCATCAAAAGCGAGAGCAGAACGCGAAATCCCTGGACCTTTTCCAGCGCGGGTACAAATTGTTCGGTCGAATCTTGTGTATGTCGAGAAAGATGGGCTTCCTCCAGCGATGTTGAACCGGCTTCTACGCCTGGCAGCATTTCAAAACCCAGAGTTCTATAAAGCCCAGGCTATGCGGCTACCGACGTTCAACAAACCACGAGTCATTGCGTGTGGAGAAGATCTCGCCAACTATATTGCGTTACCTCGTGGTTGTATTGCTGAAGTCATACAGCTATTTGAAACCCACCACATCAAGACGGTGATCGATGATAAGCGGTTTGTAGGACGCCCAATTGGCGTTGAGTTTTCTGGTCAGCTACGTCCGGCGCAACTCGATGCTGCCGCTATGATCGCTGAACATGACGATGGGATTCTGTGCGCTCCTACCGCATTCGGAAAGACGGCTTTGGCCGCTTGGATGATTGCGACGCGGAAAGTGAATACACTCGTATTGGTTCACCGCCAACAGTTGCTCGATCAATGGCACGCCCGATTAGAGATGTTTCTCAAACTCCCAAAAAAATCAATTGGTCAGATTGGCGGGGGCAAGAGCGATCCGAGTGGCTGTATCGATATTGCGATTATCCAAAGTGCTCACGACAAATCTGGGGCGAAAGACTTCGTCGCGGAGTACGGTCAGGTCATTGTCGATGAATGCCATCATTTATCTGCATTTACATTCGAACAGGTAATGAAACAGGTAAAGGCGAAATATGTCCTCGGCCTGACGGCAACGCCTGAGCGCGAAGATGGGCATCACCCCATTATCTATATGCAGTGCGGTCCAATACGATACAAGCTCAGTGCGCGTTCAATGACCGCATCCTCTCCGTTTGAGCATGAAGTAATTCCTCGATTGACTGAATTTCGCTCACCGCCGGAAATGGCTGACATTACGATTCAAGAGCTGTACGCTGCGCTTGTGAACGACAATACCCGCAATGAACTGATAGTGGGAGATCTACTGCGCGTAGTCCAAGATGGATGCTCGCCGCTGTTACTCACCGCCAGGACAGAACACCTGATGTATTTTGAGACCGCACTAGCGGGCAAGGTTGAAAACGTCTTTGTGCTGAAAGGCGGAATGGGGAAAAAGCAACGGCGGTCAATAGCAGAAGCAATTGCAGCCGTGCCGGAGAGCGCACCAAGAGTCATCCTGGCAACTGGCAGTTATATTGGCGAAGGATTTGACGATGCTCGCCTAGACACGTTGTTTCTTGCAATGCCTATTTCATGGAAGGGTACGTTGCAGCAGTATGTTGGGCGTCTTCATCGGCTGCACGACGCGAAGCGCGTTGTTCGAGTTTACGATTATGTTGATTCCAACGTCCTCATGCTGGCACGAATGTATGCGCGGCGATTAAAGGGCTACAGTGCCATCGGTTACCGGATTTGCAATACCCCCTATGATGTATTTGAAAAGGAACGGCAAGCAAATGGCCTGGAAAGGTCGGACGCGGAGCCACTCTGAGGACATGGAGGAATATGACGCGGAAGCATAGCAAACCCGTTGTAGTTCATATGGATATTCGCAAGTTGAAACCTGAACCTGAGACCAACCTTTCGTCCCTCAGCAAGGCGAAGCTGGACGCACTGATTGAGGAAGCCGTGGTTGATGCTTACGGTGATGAGGAGCAGGCAGTCGGCTTCTTTACTATGCTCGAGGAGCATCTTGCACTGCCTTTTACTGTGAGTATCCTCGGGGTTGAGGCCGTTGTGGAAAAGGTGGATATGACGCGCGATGGCCGGATTGTCGCAGTCTGTCGGCGAGAGGGAGTTAAGCTGAGGATTGAGATTCTCGATCTGCCACTGCCCAAGCCAACGCCAGTAGGCGCGGAGTGGATTGCAGCATATAGCTACTGGCGCAGAGGATTGTGAATCTCAATCAGAAAAGAGAGTGACGAGTTTTTCTTGCCACTCAGTGGACAAGCTGCTGGCACAATGCGGCTCTCCGTTGCAGCTTCTGTGTCAACAGTGTGATCGTCCCGTGCGAGAGACCGGATGTCTCAAGTTCCTTCTGGATGGATGCGGCATGATCTGGAAGCAACGCGGCTATTGCCCGGATACGATCCATGAGCAAACCCTCGTCCAAACGCATTTCGGCTGCGAATTTTCGCCAATGCCGAAGGCCGATATATCTCAATCTGTACTCGCCGCCGATCTTCATGGCCAGCTTTGCCTTTTGAATGTCGATTGTTTGGTACGGCAGAATGCTTGCCAGATCGTAGAAGGGCGCAAGTCGTACTACGCCACCGCTGCCCAGCAGCAGACCGTAGTTCTTTGCATGAGCATCGGTCCCGGCGATGAGCCAGTTGAAGATGATCGCATCCACAAATGACTGCACATCCTCTTCTGGATTGCTCGACTGCTCCCGCAAGAGTTCCGCAATCGTCCGCGCTCCCGGGCCGCCATCGTTTTCGTACTTGCGCATGGGATAAATGCCGAGCGCTTGGCACATATCCTCTTGATGGATGCGCGCCCACTGTCTTCCATCGCGTACCCGGTCATAACGCTCTACAACGATGGCGATTTCGTCGCCGAAGTGCTGGACGGTGGAGTTTGGGACGATCAGCCCGGCGGCCCTGGCCAATTGCAGCGAGAAGTGCTCATTCTCCGCGTGACCATCCCAGTCGCCCGTGGGCGGTTTGAGAATATGCGTGGTTGGAGTGCGGCCAGACGGAACTCCCCACCGTTTGCGCTCAAAAAGAAGAGCCGTCTTGGGTTGTGCTCCGGCCAAACTGAATTGCCCTGTGTCTTGAGCGCTTCGCCACGCCGAATGATCGGCGCGCAAGGCGCGCAGCCGCGCGGCAACTTCGTCTTCGGTCAGCCACTTGACTTCTTTGGCAGCCGTGTCTGCTTGCAATGCTTCCAGGCGTTCCGGGTCGACAAACTGGACAGCGCCCGCGCAGTCTTCACCAACGTGGGCAAGCAGCCGGAAGACATTCCTCGGCGAAACCTGGAAACGCTTGCCCCAATTCTCAAGAACCCGGTCGTTATCGGGCAGCAGTCCCCATAAGAAGGCCTCGATCCGCGCATGGCCGTGCTCGGCCGAAGCCAACGGCATGGAGAGCGATAGCGGGTAAGCATTGGGATCAGCTCTCCATGCGTCGCTATAGACGAACGAAAGCCTAGCATTCTTGTAATGGACCGTGCCGACTTCGCGGCCAGCCAAAAGCGCAATGAGTCGATTCGTCATGGCCGTTTCTTCAGAGCGTCCAAAACACTGTTAATGTCCGGCGATTTCGCCTTGCCGATTGAGGGCGTTTCCAGCGAAGAATCCACCTTCAAGTCGAGGGATACGCCGAGGCTCTTCAGTGTGCGCAAGATAAGGCCGAACTCGGCACGAGGCTTTCCTTGCTCCACCTCGATGAGCCATTTCCGGCTCGTTCCTGCCTTCTTCGCCAGGGCAATTTGATCCATCCCCAGCTTGGTTCGGCGCTCCCGGATGAATGCCCCCAAATCGGTAGCGGTTCGGATGCGCATCCTGCAAATCCCTCCTGCACATCAGAATAGTAACCGAACGGTGACACTTTGTAAAGGGAGCGAACGGTGACATATCGATAGGAGATCGAACGGTTACACGACTGTTTGGGCGGGCTCGGGAAACAGACACCCTTCCGCCGGCCTCCAGATGGAATTCTCTGCCGGGGCTACCATATTTCGATTTCATAAAATCAAAACTTCTTTGCGCCGACTGTTCCTCAAAGAGCCTTCAGTTTCCCCCCGCGCCCTGATGCAGCTCCGGTTTCCAATGATGCCTTGGCGATTGTCCATAATGCGCAAATGGCTCCCCTGCACAACATGGACACGCTGAACAATCCAATGCATCGTGGTAAATAGGAGTGTACGAACGATGTTCGATTCCCGCCAGGTTCTTGAACCCCTACTCGACAGCGACCAGGCTGTGGCCCTCGTGAAGGTGCCTCGCAAAGCTCTCCCGCAGTATTCCTGCAACGGCTCTGTGGCTGGTTTGCACACAGGCAATCTGTGGCGATTTCTGACTTTCGATCTCGGCGACTGTCTGCCTCACGCGGTAAACTCGGAACAGCTATCCGTGCCGCCTCACCACTCTTGAAATGGGGAAGAAATGAGACGGACACGCTATCAACAAGGCAACCTCAAGCTTGCGGAGCGCAAGCGCGGTCCACGCGCCTGGGAGTATCGCTGGTACGAATCCCTGGCCGACGGCAGCCGCAAACGCCGCAGTCTGGTTGTCGGAAGTGTGGAACAGTACCCGAACGAGGCATCGGCAAAACGCGCCGTTGCGTCGCTTTTGGTCAACATCAACGCTGAAAGTCCGCGCTTCACCCTCGAAGCGATCAGTGTTCAAACACTTGTCGAACATTACCGGGAAAAGGAACTGGGCAAGGACTCGAACAAAACCTTCGCAACCTGCAGAACGTATCAGGGCTACTTCAGGAAGTGGATTCTGCCCCGTTGGGGCAACTACCGGCTGAAGGATGTTAAAGCGGTTGCTGTTGAAGAGTGGCTGCGTTCGCTCGATCTCTCCAACGGCAGCAAAGCGAAGATCCGGAACATCATGCACGCGGTCTTCAATCACGCAGTTCGCTGGGAGTGGCACGACCGGAACCCCATTACGCAGGTGCGCCAGAGCTCCAAGCGCAAAGAGATTCCAACCGTGTTGACGCTTGCCGAAGTCGAGGAATTTCTTCTCTATCTCGAAGAGCCGACGCACACCGCCGTTCTGGTCGATGTAATGACCGGGCTGCGTGTGGGTGAACTGCTGGCGCTTAAATGGCAGGACATTGATTTCGAGAAGTTCGAG
>Ga0224554_1001409_pt1 | contig 15216 bp, 13 predicted proteins | sample 714S22024metaG_FD_180666 | JGI IMG/M metagenome (GOLD analysis project Ga0224554, IMG submission 180666) | Peat soil microbial communities from Stordalen Mire, Sweden - 717 S2 20-24 | ecosystem: Environmental > Terrestrial > Soil > Wetlands > Peat | place: Sweden: Norrbotten County, Stordalen...
CTCGTCTTTCAACGCGGAAACGCAGCGCGAATAGACCGCCTCGGCGATGAGCGTGATGGGTATCCCCAAATCCTGCGAGTTGACCACCGTCCATTTGCCCGTGCCCTTCTGCCCGGCGGTGTCAAGAATCTTGTCCACCAGCGGCGTCCCGTCGGTGTCCTTGAAGGCGAGGATGTCGCGCGTGATCTCAATGAGATAACTGTCGAGTTCGCCCTGGTTCCATTCGGCAAACACCTCGTGGATTTCTGGCGCGCTCATGCCGAGGCCGTTTTTCAAAATGTTGTAGGCTTCGCCGATCAACTGCATATCGCCGTATTCGATGCCGTTATGCACCATCTTCACATAATGGCCTGCGCCGCCTTCGCCCACCCAGTCGCAGCACGGCACGTTGCCCTCGACCTTCGCGGAGATGCCCTGGAAAATTTCTTTGACGTGCGGCCACGCGGCGGGCGAACCGCCGGGCATGATGGACGGGCCGTGGCGCGCGCCTTCTTCGCCGCCGCTCACGCCCGTGCCGATATACAGCAATCCTTTGCTCTCGACATATTTCACGCGGCGGATGGTGTCCTCGAACAGCGAGTTGCCGCCGTCAATGATGATGTCGCCCGGTTCGAGCAGCGGCAAAAGATGCTCGATGAATTCATCCACGGCCTTGCCGGCCTTCACCAGCATCATCACGCGACGCGGCTTCTTCAATTTGGAGACCATTTCGGCCAGCGAATGCGCGCCGATGACTTTGGTGCCTTTGGCTTCGTTGGCGAGAAAATGGTCCACCTTCTCCACCGTGCGGTTGAAGGCCACGACGGTGAAGCCGTGGTCGTTCATGTTCAAAATGAGGTTCTGGCCCATCACGGCCAGTCCGATGAGTGCGATGTCTGCTTGGGGTTCCATAAAATTCTTTTTGTTTGCGATTGCGGCGCAACTGAATTCGCCGGTCAATGTGCGCCGAGTTGCAACCGCGCATCCGCTTCCAGCATGGTTTTCAAATTCGCCCAGCTTGCCTCGTTCATGTCGTTGAAGGCGTGTAGATAAACGGCCACGGTTTCCGGCGGGTGTTTTGCGAGCAGCGTGTCCACGGCGGATTTCAATTTCGCATCTTCCATTTCCTTGGGCAAATCGTCCACCACGCCATCGTTGTGGGCGATGCCGAGCGCGGTCAGAAAATCCACGAGCATCGCGCGCTGGCCTTTCACCAGCCAGGCGCGGATGAGTCCGCCCGCCGCCGGTTCCAGAAACGGCTTCGCCAGGTCGGCAATCATCATCGCGTGGCGCTGGACGCGCGGCATCCGTTCCAGAAAAACCGGGCGGACGCGCCGCGCCTGGGCGACGGCGGCAACCGTGCTTTTGTAGCTGGGCTTGTCCGTTTCAAACGCGAAGCCGAGAATCTCGCTGGCCAGCGCGGGCGTCATGAATCCGAAAAGTTCGTGTGATGTAAGCATAAAATTTAACCACGAATGGACACCAATGAACACGAATGGCCGGTGGCACAGCACGCCGTGCCTTCAATAAATGATTCGTGTTTATTCGTGTCCATTCGTGGTTGAAAAATCAAATCGTTGTGAGCGTAATTTTACTTTTTTTTGCCAGCGCTTCGCAAGCCCCGCGTTCGAGCAAAAGCGTCCGGCCGGATTCAAGCGCGAGCACGGCGACGCCGGAGGCGACGCACGTTTCGAGCGTCTGCAGGCCGATGCACGGAATATCAAAACGCAGATCGTGCTTTTCCCTGGCGACCTTGACGGCGACCGCGCCGCCGTCCCTGCCCGCCAGCTCGCCGCCGCGCGCGAGGCATTTGTCCGTGCCTTCAAATCCCTCGACCGCCAGCACCGCCCCGTTTTTCACGACGACGGTCTGGCCGATTTCCAGCCGCGAAATTTCCTTGGCCATCTTGAAACCAAATTCCACGTCGGACTTTTGTTCGCCGGAAAGTTTCGGGCCGAGCTGGAAATCTTTTCCCGGCATGAGCGGCGCGAGCCACGGCGTCGCCTCGATCAATTCCACGCCGTCCTTTTTCAACTCGTCCGCGATCGCGCCAAAAATGGTGTGCGCGTTTTTTTCCTTGAGCCGGAACAGCAGCGCCAGCGTGCGCAAATCCGGGCGCAGGTCGAAAAGATTTTTTGGCGCAATCTGTCCGACCATGACGCATTGCGAAATGTTCCGGTCGGTGAACGCGGCGATCATCTTGGAAAGCTGGCCGACCTTGAGCCAGACGATTTCGTCCACGAGACCGGCGAGCGCGGGGTCGGTCTCGTTTTCAAACGCGACGGCGACGAGTTTTTTCACGCCAGCGGCGCGCGCCTGCCGGGAAAATTCCAGCGGCAGCGTGCGGTTGCCGGCGATGAGGCCGAGCGATTCGGGCGCGAGGTTCATTTGCAAAGGAAGAATGCAGAATGAAGAATGAAGAAACAAGATGGAAGCGTTCGCGGCCGTCAGTCAGGAAAAAAATTCGCGCAATTTATTAGAGGCCACCGTGCTGGCGGAGCAAATCTGCCACGTCCTTGCGGTTGTATTGAACTGCAAAGAACAAAGGTGTCTTTCCTGCGTTGTTCGTGGCATTGACATCGGCTTTGTAAGCCAGCAGCAATTCCGCCACATCCTTATGGCCATGAATCGCTGCTTCGTGCAAAGGTGTCCTGCCACTGTTATCCTTGGCATTGACATCAGCTTTGTTGGCCAGCAGCAATTTCACTACGTCCGGGTCACTTGCCGCATAGAACAAAGGCGTTTTATTGAAGCTGTCTCTGGCATTGACATCGGCTTTACTGACCAGAAGCAATTCCACCACATTTGTGTGGTTTTCATATGCCGCCCAGTGCAGGGGCGTCTGGCCTTTATACGAGAATTCGGTATAACTGGCGGTATCTTTGCTGTTAACTAAATCAGGATTCGCATTGAGTAGAGCCTTAACTTTTTCCAAGTTGCCAGCCTTGGCCGCGATGTGAATCTCGTCGCAGAAGGCGAGGCTGCCCCAAGCCAGCGCGACTAACATGACGGCGGCAAGTCGGAAAATTGGCGGGCGAAAAAACCGGCTGAAGAAAGAGTTCATATTCCTGCTTGTTACGCCAGTTGACGCCGGACGTCAAACTAAAAGGTTTGCCGGTTGCAGGCTCGGGCGCAACTTCACCCTGCCGCCGTAGCGCCGACTTGCAGTCGGCTGTATCGCGGATTTGAAATCCGCAAGGCGTGATTGTCCCAATGATTGCAAATATCCCGGCGCGCTGCCGATTGCAAATCGGCGATACGGCAGGTTGCAAACCTGCGCTACGCCAAGTTGCGCTCTTTGTTTTTTTCCAACTGTCCCGCTTTGGAACAGCGTGTCCCGTTAAATATATTTCCAAACCGGCGCGGCAAAATGATTCACGCGGAAGCATTGCGGCAGCTAGGTTTTAATTTTGAAAAACTTGGCGTGCAAGGTGCTTTTGGAGCGGCGATGTCGTCTTACGAATCCATCTATAAAAAAATGGCGTCGTCGCTTGAACCAAGCGGCGCAACCAGCCTGCCGGAACCGGCGCAAACCTTTGACCCGGCGCGGCACGTCGCGCCGTCGGTCGCGCACGAACTCAACAACATTCTCACCATCATCCAGGGCTACGCCGACCGGCTGGTGCTGCGCCACGGCGAAGATGCGACGCTGGCGCCGCATCTCCGGCTGATCTCCGAGGCCGCCAAGCGCGCGACCACGGTTGTCCGCGTGGCCACGCCGTCGAACGGGAACAATATGTTCCGCCAGCCGCAGCATCCCCGGCCGGCGCCCGCCGCCGCCTGATTGTTTTTTTAGATGCCGCGCGCAGCCGCGATGGTTTGCAAAGGGTTTTTAATGTTGTTTCCCTTTGTTTTTAGCGGCCTGCGCGCGGCATTTTTTTATTCCAGTGTGACCGCAATTTGAAACGGGTGGGTGCGTCGCTGTCGCGACGCACGGCGGTGCGGCAGCACCGCCGCCACCAAATCGAGCTACTTCCTGACGGCGATTCGCTTTGACGCTGGGCGTTTTCTCGCGTAGCGTTTCCGTCCTATTTTCAAAAATTGTCATGATTGGCCTGATTAAAAAAATCTTCGGTTCGCGCAACGACCGTGAAGTCAAAAAGCTCTGGCCGCACGTCGCGGTGATCAACGGGATTGAAGCGGAACTGCAAAAGCTTTCCGACGACGAATTGCGCGCCAAAACCGCCGCGTGGAAGGAAGAACTGGCGAAAATTTCCGACAAAGAGGAACTCAAGCAAAAGCTTAACGAAATTTTGCCGGAAGCTTTCGCCGTCGTGAAAAACGCCTGCCGCCGGATGTTCGGGCAGGAAATCACCGTGCGCGGCCTGCCGCTCAAATGGGAAATGATCCCGTTCGACGTGCAGCTCATCGGCGGCATCGGGTTGCACAATGGCAAGATCGCGGAAATGGCCACGGGCGAAGGCAAGACGCTCGTCAGCACCATGCCGGTTTTTCTCAACGCGCTTACCGGACGCGGCGTCCACGTCGTGACCGTCAACGATTATCTCGCCGCGCGCGACGCGGAATGGATGGGCGCAATCTACAAATTTCTCGGCCTGACCGTCGGCGTGATTTTGCACGACCAGTCGCCGGCGATCCGCCGCGCACAATACGCCTGCGACATCACTTACGGCACGAATTCGGAGTTTGGTTTCGACTACCTGCGCGACAACGGCATGGCCTCGCGCCAAGAGGAGCAGGTTCAGCGCGGGCATTATTTCGCCATCGTGGACGAAGTGGACTCCATTTTGATTGATGAAGCGCGCACGCCGCTGATCATTTCCGGCCCGGCGGTTCACACATTTGACGAGCAATACGGCCAGTGGAAACCGCTGGTCGAATCGCTCGTCCGCGCGCAGCAGCAATTGTGCAGCCGCTTTTTGTCCGAGGCGGAAACTCTGATCAAAAAATTAAATCCGACCGACGGCTCGAATGTCACCAACGCCGCCGAGCTCGAACACCAAACCGGCCTGCTGCTGTTCCGCGTCAAGACTGGCCAGCCGAAATCCGAGGGCTTGATGAAAATCCTGGAGAACCCGGAATATCTCCAGATGATGAACCAGGCCGAACTGGATTTGCACAAGGACCAGAAGAAGGTTGATTTGTATCGCGAGAAGGAAGAATTGCTGTTCGCGATTGACGAAAAAAGCCACGAGGCCGACTTGACCGAGAAAGGCCGCAATTTTGTCAGCCCCAAAGACCCGGAAGCCTTCGTGCTGCCCGACCTCAATACGTTGCTGCACGATGTTGACGCGGGACCGGAAACTGACGCGCGCAAACGGCTGGAGGAGAAAACCAAATTGCAGGCGGACTTCGAGGCGAAGGCGCAGAAGATTCATTCCATTTCCCAGTTGCTCAAGGCTTACAGCCTTTACCAGCTCGACGTGGAATATGTCGTGCAGGAAAACAAAGTCATCATCGTGGACCAGCACACCGGACGACTGATGCCCGGCCGCCGCTGGAGCGACGGTTTGCATCAGGCCGTCGAGGCGAAAGAAAATGTCACCATCGAACGCGAAACGCAGACGCTCGCGACGATTACGATCCAAAATTATTTCCGCCTTTACCAAAAACTCGCCGGCATGACCGGCACGGCGGAAACCGAGGCGGCGGAATTTTTTGACATCTACAAACTCGGGGTGCTGACGATTCCCACGAACAAGCCGAACATCCGCAAGGACAAAAACGATTCCGTCTATAAAACGCGGCGCGAAAAGTTCAACGCCGTCGTCAACGAAATCAAGGAGCTTCACGCCCAGGGCCGCCCGATCCTCGTCGGCACGATTTCCGTCGAGACGAGCGAAATGCTTTCGCGCCTGCTGAAAAAAGAAGGCCTCATTCATTCCGTGCTGAATGCGAAATTTCACCAGCAGGAGGCGGAAATCGTCGCGCGCGCGGGCCAGCGCGGCGCGATCACCATCGCCACGAACATGGCCGGCCGCGGCACGGACATCAAACTCGGACCGGGCGTCGCGGAAGCCGGCGGCCTGCACGTTCTCGGCACGGAACGTCACGAGTCGCGGCGCATTGACCGGCAATTGCGCGGACGCTGCTCGCGCCAGGGCGATCCGGGTTCGTCGCATTTTTTTATTTCACTCGAAGACGATTTGATGCGGCTGTTCGGTTCGGAACGCATCGTGAAAATCATGGAAGGCGCCGGCCTCAAGGAAGGCGAGGAGCTGGAGCACCGCTGGCTGAACTGGTCCATCCAGTCCGCGCAGAAAAAAGTCGAGCAGCACAATTTCCAGCAGCGCAAGCGCACGCTCGAATACGACGACGTGATGAACAAGCAGCGCGAAATCATCTACGGTTTCCGCAACGAAATCATCCACGGCGAGGATGTGCGCGACCGGCTCATGGACATCATCGAGGAAGTCGTGATCTTGAAAGTCGAGCAGTTCACGACCGCCGATTCCGAGACGGGCGAATGGAAAACCCGCCAGCTCGCCGACTGGGTGAATCTGAATTTCCCGCTCGGAATGCCCGAAGCTGAAATCGCCAAGGCCGCCGAGTCCGGAAAAGAAAAGCCCGTCGCCGGTTCGATTTTCGACGGCTTGAGCGAGGCGCAATTTGCCGTCAGCAATTTCATTTCCGACGCCATCCGCAAGGCTTACGAATTGAAAATCAGCTTCGAGGAGCCGGAAAAACTCGCGACCGTCGAACGCTACACGATTTTGACCGCGATTGACAAATTGTGGCAGGAACATCTTTACGAAATGGACAGCCTGCGCCACAGCATCGGCCTGCGCGCGCACGGCCAGCGCGACCCGCTCGTCGAATACAAGGCCGAGGCGTTCAAGATTTTCGACGAGCTCATGGTCAACGTGAAAACGGAAATCTGCCACAACGTCTTCCGCAGCGCGTCGTCCATGCTCGCGTTTGAAAATTTCCTGCGCAACGTGCCGCAACAAACCTTGCACCAGACCACGAGCGCGTTCGGCGGAACCACGACCGCCAGCTCCGGCGGCGCAAAACCCAGCGACGTCGTCAGCGAAGCCGCCGCCGCAACCGAAGCGCAGGCCAAGGCCAAACCCATCCGCACCGGCCCAAAAGTCGGCCGCAACGACCCCTGCCCCTGCGGCAGCGGCAAGAAATATAAAAACTGCTGCGGACGGTAAAATTCTTATGCCGGAGCTTTCAAGATTTTACGGAATCGTCATCCGGATGTTTCTTGAAGCTGGCGTGCCGCATCATCTGCCACATTTTCATGCTTACTACGGCGACGCAGTTGCCGTTTATCAAATCACTCCCGTCGAACTGATCGCCGGTTCGCTTCCGCGACGGCAGGCGCGATTGGTTGAAGCGTGGGCGGAATTGCACGCGGACGAATTGCAATCGGACTGGCAACGTCTGCAATCCGGCGGGTCTCCTTTGCCAATTGCGCCACTGGGCTAAAACGTGTAAATTGCCAGCGTGAAACAACACGCCATTCATTTTGTGAAAAGCGTTGCGGTAGTTGCGCCGCACACGCTCAAGCTGCAATTTGAAGACGGCCTGACGCAGATGATTAATTTCGAGCCTTTGCTGCACGGGCAGCTTTACGGGCCGTTGCGCGATCCAAAAATTTTCAACCAAGTCCGCATTGATCCTGAAATCCGCACCATCGTCTGGCCGAATGGCGCGGATTTTGACCCGGCAACGCTGCACGACTGGCCGGAACACGCGCCCGCATTGATTGAACTGGCAAAAAGCTGGGAACTCTGCGCGGCTTAAAAAACCAAATCCCGAATTTCAAAATAACACTTGCAGCAGCTCAGCCTTTTGCTATATTGCAAATGTTTTGCAATTAAAATTATGGCTGCTTCATCTCCCGCCTTGCTGCTGACGATTTATTGCGTGCTGGTTTTGCTTGCGTCGCTCGCTGGCGGCTGGGTGCTGCTGGTCATCCGTCCCACGCACACGCGGCTGCAACTGGCGACCAGTTTCGTGGCCGGACTGATGCTCGGAATCGCGCTGCTGCATTTTTTGCCGGACGCGGCGGAGCAATTGCAATCGGTTGACCGGACGGCGTCATGGGTGCTCGGCGGTTTTCTGGCGATGTTTTTTCTGCAACGCTTCTTCCACTTTCACCATCACGACACGCCCGAAGGCGATCCCGAAGATTGCGACGCGCATGAACACGTTCACGACCACGAACACGAACATCACGCACACACGCTCGCCGACAAATCCGCGCAACAACTCTCATGGGTCGGCACCGCGCTCGGCCTGACGCTGCACTCGCTGTTCGACGGTCTGGCGCTGGCGGCATCCGTCGCGGCGGGCGCGCAAGGCCACGCGAAGCTGGCGGGACTCGGCGTCGCCATGGTGGTGATTCTGCACAAGCCGTTCGACGCGCTGGCGATTTCGACCTTGATGACGGCAAGCGGCAGTTCGCGATTTTCGCGGCATTTGTTGAACGCGCTTTTTTCGCTCGTGAGTCCGGCGGGCGCGATTCTGTTTTATTTTGGCGCAAGTCACTTTGCCGATTCCAATGGAGTTCTGCTTGGCTGCGCGCTGGCATTTTGCACGGGGACTTTTCTTTGCATCGCCAGCGCCGATCTTTTGCCGGAACTGCAATTCCATTCTCACGACCGTTTCAAATTGTCGGTCGCGTTGCTGTTGGGATTGTCCGTGGCCGTGCTCATCAAGCATTTTGAGTCCGACAATGAGCCGGCGACAGTTCCCGCATCGAATGTGATGAGGCAATCCCGATTTGTTTTTGCAAACGAAAATGCGACGCAAGCGCCGGTCGTGTTCCATCTGGAATGAAGTAGGACAGCGCTTCCAGCCTGTCCCTGACTTTTCCCGAAGTGATTTGGAGACAGGCGCGACGCCTGTCCTACGTCACATATTCGCGATGATGTTGTCGCCGAACTGCGAGCATTTGATTTCCGTCGCGCCTTCCATCTGCCGCGCGAAGTCGTAGGTGACGCGCTTGCTGCCAATCGCGCCGTTCAAGCCTTTGAGGATGGCGTCCGCTGCTTCCGTCCAGCCCATGTAGCGGAACATCATTTCGCCGGAGAGCACGACGGAGCCGGGATTGACGACATCTTTGTTCGCGTATTTGGGCGCGGTGCCGTGCGTGGCTTCAAAGATGGCGTGGCCGGTGATGTAATTGATGTTGCCGCCGGGCGCGATGCCGATGCCGCCGACCTGCGCGGCGAGGGCGTCGCTCAAATAATCGCCGTTGAGGTTGAGCGTGGCGATGACGTCGAAATCCGTCGGGCGCGTGAGCACCTGCTGCAACGCGATGTCGGCGATGGCGTCCTTGATGACGAGGCCCGCGCCGGGTTTGCCTTCGGGAATTTTGCACCACGGGCCGCCGTCAATCTCCACCGCGCCGAATTCCGACTTGGCGAGCTCGTAGGCCCAGTCGCGGAAGCCGCCCTCGGTGTATTTCATGATGTTGCCCTTGTGGACAATCGTCACGGACTTGCTCTTGTTCGTGATGGCGTATTGCACAGCGGAGCGGAAGAGCCGCTGCGTGCCGGTTTTGCTCACGGGCTTGATGCCGATGCCGACGACTTCGGGCGTTTCGCCGAAACGGATTTTCTTGAAATCTTTCGGGAAGTTCGCTTTGAGAAACTCAATCGTCTTCATCGCGGCGTCCTTGCCCGCCTCGAAATCAATGCCCGCGTAAATGTCCTCGGTGTTTTCGCGGAAGATGACCATGTTGACCTTTTCCGGGTGCTTCACGGGCGATGGGACGCCGGTGAACCATTGCACGGGGCGCAGGCAGACATAGAGATCGAGCATCTGGCGCAACGCGACGTTGAGCGAGCGGATGCCACCGCCGACGGGCGTGGTGAGCGGGCCTTTGATGCCGACAAGATATTCTCTGAAGGCTTCCACGGTGTCGTCCGGCAGCCAGTTGTTGAACTTCTTGAAACTTTCTTCGCCGGCGAAAACCTCGAACCACGATATTTTCCGTTTGCCGCCGTAAGCTTTGGCCACCGCCGCGTCGAACACGCGGACGCTCGCGGCCCAGATGTCCGGGCCGGTGCCGTCGCCGCGGATGAACGGTAGGATTGGATTTTCCGGAACGGTGAGCTTGCCGTTCGCGATGGTGATTTTTCCGCCGGCGGGCGGGGTGCAGGTTGTGTAAGCCATAATTTCAGTTCAATTTTAATTACTTCTGCAAAATGAAACGGCGGAACGCGCGGAAAATCAAGGAAAGAAAATAAATTGGTTGCGGCTCAATAAATTTCCACGACGGGAATGCCTTCCTTCAATGCTGCTTCAAGTTGAGGCAATGCGATTTCAAAAGCTTCAAATAAATCCGCATTGCGGCAATTTCCGAGCCGCACCCAGACCAATTGTGCATTTGCATTCGGCAGAGTGGCCAGATAAGCAAAATCCTCATCCTTGCTGATGACGGTCATTTGATTGGCCGAAGCATATCGCCAGATGGTTTCGTCGGTGGCTTCGTCCATTTTCAAATCAAGGACGTGTTCCGCATGAAATCCGTGTTCAACCAGGAAGCGAACCAGCGACGCAGGAAGCTGATTGTCCACGAGGAATCTCACGTCACTTGGAGCACAATGTGGTGGTCGGTTTGGCGCGCGGCGTATTCGATGGCCGCCAGAATATCTTCACGTTCAAGGAACGGATAGTCCGCCAGGATTTCCTCGTAAGGCGCGCCTGCGCTCAACAAATCCAAAATATCCGTGACACGCATCCGCTTGCCGCGAATGCACGGACGCCCGCCGCATTTTCCCGGCTCGATGGTGATGCGCTTGAGCAATTCAGCGTTCATGCCTGAAATCTAATCTTATTTGGCGCGACTGCAATTTCTTTTGTGCGATGCAAAATCACGGGACCAGGCGTTCGCGATGGGGTTGGTGGTCGCGGTTCCAGCGGCTCAAGGCGGCGGCGCTGGTGTCGGTGAAAAGAAATGGCAGCGTCGGCGATTCAACGTGGCCGTCGCAAAATACCACGTTGGCTTTGCCTTGATGACGGGCGGAGGCGTGCCAGTTTTTCTCCTCGCCGTCTAAATGTCCGCGCATGACTGCAATGCCACCGCTAAAATTTTCGGCTATTGCTATCATGTCACTTGGAGCAATCACTTCTGACTCAGTAATCGGTGTGGATGTGAAAGAGCTTGGATTAAAATGACCGAGGAGTCCTAACGCATTTGTTTTTATTCCAATAGGCATACAGCCATAAGCGTTATAGCCATAAGACATGGAAATCTCATCTATTCCGACGTTATGCCATTTTGCGGACGGACAACGCCACACACCTTGTTCTGCAAAACGTGGTTCAGGTTTAGAAACACCCAATCCCTCAATTTCCATTTGGTTAATCCAACTGCTATATCTGTTCTCGATATACAAGGGATAACCGTGATCATTCGAGAGGATTACCTGCAAACCGAGTCCGAGTTGATGCAAATTGCCAACGCACTGGATTTGCTGCGCTCTTTTTTTGGATTGAGAAATGACCGGAAGCAAAAGCGCCGCGAGAATTGCGATGATGGCAATGACAACCAAAAGTTCAACCAGCGTAAATGCCGGTTGAATTCTTGGCCGTGGAATTTTCATCAGGCCACCTCAACCAGCCTCGTCACTTTCGCCGGCGCTTCGTTGAATTGCGCCTTCACCTTGGCGACGGTGTTCTCGACGGACAGGCCGTATTTCTTGCGCAGTTCGTCCTGCGTCGTGGCGTGCTCGATGAACTGGTCCGGCCAGCCGATGCGCACGACGGGCGTCGTCACATTTTTTTCGCTGAACAGTTCCAGCACCGCCGAGCCGTAGCCGCCCATCAGCACATGGTCTTCCAGCGTCACGACGACATCCGCCGCGCGCCCGAAAAATTCCGTCGTGCCCGCGTCAATCGGCTTGGTGAAGCGCGGGTTGATGACGGCGACATCGAAGCCTTCCGTGGAAAGTTGCTGCGCCGCCTTGCGCGCGATGGTGTTCATCGGGCCGAGGCCGAACAGCGCGACTTTCTTTTTTCCATTCGTCGAAAAATTCTGCACGACCTGCGCCTTGCCGATCTCGAGCAGTTGCGGCTGGTCTTTGACCGGCACGCCTTCCGCCATGCCGCGCGGGTAGCGGATGAACACGGGATGATTCTGGTGCGTCGCGGTGAACATCATGTCGGCCAGTTCGTCCTCGTTCGCGGGCGCCATCGCGATGACGTTCGGGAAGCAGCGCAGATACGCGATGTCGAAAAGCCCGTGATGCGTCGGGCCGTCGTTCGCGGAAAGTCCCGCGCGGTCCATGCAAAAAATCACCGGCAAATCCTGCAAACAAACGTCGTGATGAATGCAGTCGTAGGCGCGCTGGAGAAACGTGGAATAAATCGCCACGACCGGATGAAAACCCATCGTCGCCATGCCCGCCGCAAAAATCACGGCGTGTTCCTCGGCGATGCCGACGTCAATGTAACGATCGGGCATGGCCTTTTCCAAATGCTTCATGCCGGTGCCGGTGGGCATGGCGGCGGTGATGCCGACGATGGAATTATTTTTCTGGCAGAGCTTCACCATCGTCTGGCCCATCACGTCCTGATACATTGGCGGCGTGCCGGGTTTGGTCGCGGGCGTTTCGCCGGTCTGGGCGTTGTAAGGTCCGAGGCCGTGGAATTTTTCCGGGAATTTCAGCGCGGCTTCAAAGCCTTTTCCCTTTTGCGTCAAAATGTGGATGACGATCGGATGGTCGCAGGTCTTGGCAAATTCCAGAGTGCTGATGAGCAGCGGCAGGTTGTGCCCGTCAATCGGGCCAAGATAACGCAGTCCCATTTCCTCGAACAAAACCGGGCTGCCATAGCCACCGCGCCCGTCGGCTTCCAGGCTGGCCGCGTTCTGGCGCAGGCCGACGTCCGTGAGCGCGCCCTTGAAACCTTCCTCGGCCTTGTGCGCGAGCTTGAGCGCAAGTTCGCCCTTGGGCAGCTTGCGGACGAAATTTTCAAAATCCTTCGCCAGCTTGTTGTAGCGCGGATTCGTGATGAGCTTGTTGAGATAGCCGGAAATGGCACCGACGTTCTTGGCGATGCTCCATTCGTTGTCGTTGAGGATGCCGATGAATTTTTTGGTCGTGTGGCCGATGTTGTTCATCGCCTCGAACGAAATGCCGTTGGTCAGCGCCGCGTCGCCGAAAATGCAGACGACATTTTCGTCCGTGCCCTTTTTGTCGCGCGCCGCCGCCATGCCGAGCGCGGCGGAAAGCGCCGTGCCCGCGTGGCCCGCGCCGAAGCAATCGTGCTCGCTCTCGGTGCGCAGCGCAAAACCGTTCAGGCCGTCCGTCTGGCGAATCGTGCGGAAACGGTTTTTGCGTCCCGTCAAAATTTTATGGACATACACCTGATGGCTCACGTCCCAGACGAATTTATCCCTGGGCGTGGTGAAAACTTTGTGCAGCGCGATGGTCAGCTCGACCACGCCGAGGTTCGGGCCGAGATGTCCGCCGCCCTTGGCCAGCCCGGTGATGAGTTCCTCGCGGATTTCGCCGGCAAGTTCCTGCAATTGCGGCAGCGTGAGTTTTTTGACGTGCTCAGGCGCGTCCACCATGTCGAGGTATCGGCTCATAATTTCAAATTGCTTTTGCCACAGATGGACACAGATTAAACACCGATGAAAAATTTTTGGCCGCGCGGCATAAATCCGGCAAATCTGTGTTTCATCTGTGAAAATCTGTGGCTAAATTATTCTTCGGCCAAATCCGCCGGCTTCAATTTCAGTTCGCCCGCCGCGTTTTTTTCAAGCTGCTGGATCTTCAATTCCGCCTCGGCCAGTTTTTCCTGGCAGATTTTCACGAGCTTCGAACCTTCCTCAAATTTCGCCAGCAGCGTTTCCAGCGGCAAATCGTCCGACTCCATGGCCTCGACGATGCCTTCGAGTTTTTTCAGGGCTTCTTCAAACGGCGGATTTTTGGCGGGATGGTTTTGACCCGCGCTTTTCGATTGGTTTGCCACGCGATAAAGCTAAAAGAAATTTTCCCGCGCGTCCAGCACGGAGTAGTCGCGGCTTTTGGCCGAAAGCCGGAAAATAAAATTGCGGCGGTCTGCCGGGCCGCCGCTACGTTTTTTTGACTTTGCTGAATATTTCGCCGGCCTTCAAGCGCGTCTTCAGCTTCTGACCGGCCTTGACCTTCGCCGCGTCGCGCAAAACTTTTCCGCTCGCCGCGTCCATTGTGATCGAGTAGCCGCGCGACAAAACCTGTTCCGGGCCGAGCGAGTTCAGGCGTTTTTCAAGCTGCCGCAGCGCCTCGTGCCGCAATTTCAGATTGTGCGACGGCCTCGCCCGCAAAAATCTTCCCGCCAGATTTTGCAAAACCAAATGGCGTGAACGCGCCGCCGTTTTCAAATTGCGCAACAAGCCCGACTGCAAATCATCCAGCCGTTGCAACGATTCGTCCAGTCGCCGGCGCGGATGCAAACGCACCAGCCTGCCGGCCAGCGAATCAAAATTTTCAAATTCACGCTCCAGCTTGCGGCGCGCAAGCTGGCGCAGGCGCAACGGCGCGTCCGCCACAAATTCACGGCTGGCAAAAACGCCTTCCGTGATGATTTCCGCCGCCGCGCTCGGCGTGGCCGCGCGCACGTCCGCCACAAAATCCGCGATGGTGAAATCAATTTCGTGGCCGACCGCCGAAACAATTGGAACCGCCGATTCAAAAATCGCGCGCGCGACAATTTCCTCGTTGAACGCCCACAAATCCTCCAGCGAACCGCCGCCGCGAGTAACCAGAATTAAGTCCAAAGTCTCGTGTCCAAAGTCCGAAGTCGTCTCGCATGCCGTGACATTGGACTTTGGACTTTGGGCTTTGGACTGCAATTCATTCAGCAGCCGGATTGCCGCCGCAATTTCCGCCGCCGCGCCCTGCCCTTGCACGCGGCACGGCGCGAGGATGATTTCCAAACCCGGATTCCGCCGTTGCACGACGTGCAGCACGTCGCGGATCGCCGCACCCGTCGGCGAGGTCACGAGGCCGATGCGTTGCGGATATTTCGGCAGCGGACGTTTCCGTTCCGGTGCGAACAACCCTTCCGCCGCGAGTTTTTGCTTCAGTTTTTCAAATTGTATTTGCAGCGCGCCGACGCCCTGCAATTCCACCGCGCGCACAATCAATTGATATTGCCCGCGCGCCTCATAAACCGTCACGTCGCCTTGCAGCAAAACTTTTTGTCCGTCAGCGAGCAGTTCCCGGTGCGGGACATTTTCGCGGCTGAACAGCACGCAGTTCAACTGTGCGGCTTCATCCTTGAGCGTGAAATAAATGTGGCCGGAGCTTTGCGCGCGGAGGTTCGTGA
>Ga0224554_1001420_pt1 | contig 15170 bp, 14 predicted proteins | sample 714S22024metaG_FD_180666 | JGI IMG/M metagenome (GOLD analysis project Ga0224554, IMG submission 180666) | Peat soil microbial communities from Stordalen Mire, Sweden - 717 S2 20-24 | ecosystem: Environmental > Terrestrial > Soil > Wetlands > Peat | place: Sweden: Norrbotten County, Stordalen...
TTTGCATGTTTCGCTTTGCCACGATTGTAATAGACGCCATAGGCATCATTTGGATTTGATTCGAGGGCTTTGTCGCATTCCGCGATGGCGGCGTCCGGGTCGAGGATGGCTCCCGGAAACATCACGCCGCACCACGGATCAATGCGGACTTGATTCCCGGCCAGCCGGGTTTCGGCGGCATATTTCTGCCAAAGCCAGGCCGCCACGGCGGAATTTCGCGCCCGGATCAGCGCTGCCGCTTCCTTGTCCGCCAGTTGCGGAAACTCGGCCAGCGCTTCCGCCAGATCGGGGTCCGGCGCCTCCGCGCCTTCTTCCGAGCTTGGCGCGTCTTCCTTGTCGCCGCCTTCCGGTTCTTCCCATTCCTCGGAAGCCGGTGGCGGCAGCGGACTCAGCACGCTGAACAGAAAAAAGAACTGCTTCTCCTCCGCCCAATTCAGGCCGGAACTGATGTCCTCCGGCAATTCCCGGCGCAAATCCTCCAGGGTGGCGCTGGGCGGGATGACGCCGTTGACGTCCAGCCAATAACCCTGTTCAGCCTCATCTGCCGCGGTGGATTCCATGTCCGCCTGCGCTTGCTGCGCGATCTGCGGCCAATCTGCGGGAACGGATTCTGTTTCCGTCAACAATTGGTCCACAAACTGCGCCGCTGATATTTTATTGATCCGGCACTCAAGGCCGCTTTCCCCTTCGGGCATGGCGCAGGACCATTTTTCAAATCGCTTCCGCGCCTCCTCCGCGTTTTCGGCGCACACAATCAAACTTACGCCCGAAGTCCAAATCTGCCTTTGGTTGGCGGCGGCTCCGTGCGCGGGGCTGGGTTCGCTCGTGCGAAAGCGCGTGACGCTCGCGGCAAAAAGATATGCGTTCATGCCAAAATTATTTTGTTGGTGCGGAATTGAACCATTCCTTCCCGCGGCACGCGACAAAAATATTTTGCGCCAAAGTGTCAGCCGCGCGCGGTAGGGCGGGCAGTCCACTGCCCGCCGCTGGATCAGGGCCGGGACGGCCCTGCCACTATTCCCGGACGGCAGGCAGAGGACTGGCCGCCCATGCATGACTGACGCTCCACGCAAATCCCGCCCTTGTATTTTCCTTCCACCGGGGCCAGTTTTTCCAGTTGGCATGAAGCCGTCAGTTCGGGCGGCCGGCGAATTGTTCCCGGCCGTTGCTGCGTCTCCCGCCGTGCAGTCGTTGCGCGAGCGCGTGGAGAAGGGGGAGTCTTTGTCTTTCGACGCCGTCAGCCCCGCCGCCCACCCGTTCCTGGCCGTGCTTCTCTCCTGGCTGTTTCCCAATCGTCCCATCATTGTGGTCGCCCCAAGCCTCACAACGCAGGAGTCCTTCCAGCAAGACATCCAAACCTGGCTCGCTCAAAGACCCTCTTTTCATCAACCCTCACCTCACCCTGTCCCTCTCCCCTCCCATCGGATGGGAGCGGAGAGGGAAGAGCGGGCGGACACGAATGGTTCTGCCGAAGTCTGCGGAGCGGCGACAGGTTCCGGGGTTCGAGGCGCGCCAAGAAACGTCGAGGCTCGGCCTGAGCTTCCTTCCTCCCTCTTTTATCCCTCATGGGAAGTCCTCCCGCACGAAGCCCGGTTGCCCCACGTTGACGTTATCAGCGAACGCCTCGAAACCCTGGTCGCGCTTTCTCAAAAAGCGCTTCCCCATGCCACGATAGTCGTGGCCAACCTCACGGCCTTGCTCGAAAAAACCTTGTCCCCTTTCGAGCTTCAGCGCCGCACCCGCCGCCTGCAAAAGGGCGATCACACCGACCCGCTCGATTTGATCGAATGGCTCGAAGACCAGGGCTACGAACCCGAAGCCCAAGTCACGCAAAAGGGCGACATCTCCTTGCGCGGCGGTATTGTTGACCTCTGGCCCCTGACCAGCCTTTTCCCTGTCCGCCTCGAATTCTTCGGCGACGAACTCGATTCCCTCCGGCTCTTTGATCCGATTACCCAAATCTCGCGCGAGCCAATTGCCGAAATCATCATCCCGCCCGGAGGCGAACTGGGTTTGCTGAAACACGCCCAGGCCAGCGCCGCCGCTGCCGCTCCGCCCGCCGCCAGTCTGCTTGACTATCTGCCGCCCAACGCCATCTTTCTCCTTTGCGAGCCGGAACTCCTGCGCGACCGCGCCGCCGCTTACGAATCCCAGGTCCCGCCCGGCAACCCGTTCCTGATTCCCTGGCAGGAATTTCAAGACGAAATGGTCCGGCGCGGGATGCCCGCCATCTCCGTGAGCGAACTGGAAGACCTTTTCACCGAAAACCCGGAAGCGTTCGTACCCGGCATTCCCAATTCCCAATTCACCATTCAAAATTCCCTCTTCTTCCAGGGTCTTGATGTTTACCGGCCCATTGGCGACCACCCGCCGGAGGCCCACATCGCCGAGGCGCAACGCAAGGAGTTCTTTGCCCAGCTTCATCGCTGGACGCGCCAGGACTATTCCGTCCTCGTCTTCTGCAACAACGACGGCGAACGGCAGCGCTTCGAGGAAATCTGGCGCGAATACGGTCTTGGCCCGCCCAGTCAATTGCAAATTCGCGCCGGCGCCCTGGCCCGCGGATTTCTTTTTGACGCCGCCAGGCTCGCCGTCGTCACCGACGCCGAAATTTTTGGCCGCTACAAAGTGCAGCGTCCGCGCCGCCTCAAATCGCCCCACGCCCAGACCAGCCGTTCGCTGCTGGACATCAATTTTTCCGAATTGGAGGAAGGCGATTACGTTGTCCATCTCCAGCACGGCATTGGACGCTTCCTGGGCCTGCGTCCGATGCCGTCCCGTCTCCTCGCGCCGAATCAGCCCGGCGGCCCGGCCTCCGGCGACGAATGTCTGGTCATCGAATACAGCGCCGGCGACAGCGACGCTCCGCCGCCCAAACTTTACGTGCCCGTCAGCGAGGCGCATCTGGTCAGCAAGTACGTCGGCGCGGGCAAGGCCCGTCCCCGCCTCAACACCCTGGGCGGCCTGCGTTGGGCCAGGACGAAAATCAAGGCGGAGGAAGCCGTACGCGATCTCGCCGGCGACATGCTTTCCATCCAGGCCGCCCGCGCTTCCCAGCCCGGCCATGCCTTCCCGCCCGACGCCGGCTGGCAATGCGAATTTGAAAACAGTTTCATTTATGAGGAAACGCCCGACCAGCTTCGCGCCATCCTGGCCACCAAGCAGGACATGGAAACGCCCCGCCCTATGGACCGCCTCCTTTGCGGCGACGTCGGCTATGGCAAAACCGAGGTCGCCATCCGCGCCGCTTTCAAGGCCGCCCTGGCCGGCAAACAGGTCGCCATCCTGACTCCCACCACCGTCCTGGCCCAGCAACATTTCAACACCTTTCGCGAGCGCATGAGCGATTATCCCATCCGCATCGAATTGCTCTCGCGCTTCCGCACCCGGCGCGAACTGGCCTCCGCCATCCGCCAGCTTGCCGCCGGCTCGGTGGACATCGCCATCGGAACCCACCGCCTTTTGCAGAAGGACATCGCCTTCAAGGACCTGGGCCTGGTCGTGATTGACGAAGAGCAGCGTTTCGGCGTCATGCACAAGGAAAGATTCAAACAGCTTCGTGTCACGGTGGATGTCCTCACCCTCACCGCCACGCCCATTCCGCGCACCCTTTACCTTGCGCTGGCCGGCGCGCGCGACATGAGCACCATCGAAACTCCGCCGCAGGACCGTTTGCCTGTCGAAACCATCGTGGCCCCGTACGATGAGCGCACCGTCCGCGACGCCATCCAGCGGGAAATCAACCGGGGCGGACAGGTCTTCTATTTGCACAACCGTATTTTTGACATCGAAGCCGTGGGATCGCGTCTGCGCGCCCTTCTGCCCCAGGCCCGCATTGCCATCGGTCATGGCCGGATGGAATCCAACCAGCTCGAAGAAGTCATGGCCGACTTCGTCAATGGCCGCACCGACGTGCTCCTCTCCACCACCATTATCGAAAGCGGCCTCGACATCCCCAACGCCAACACCATTATTATTGACCGCGCCGACCGGTTCGGCCTGAGCGATCTCTATCAACTGCGCGGGCGGGTGGGCCGCTACAAACACCAGGCCTACGCCTATCTGCTCCTTCCGCGCCACGCCGGCCTGCTGGTCGAGGCGCGCAAGCGCCTCAGCGCCATCAAACAATTCTCCACCCTGGGCAGCGGCTTCCGCATCGCCATGCGCGACCTCGAAATCCGCGGCGCGGGCAACCTCCTCGGCGCCGAACAGAGCGGCCACATCACCGCCGTCGGCTTTGAACTCTACTGTCAACTCCTCAAAAAGAGCGTGAGCAACCTCAAAGGCGAGAAAACCAAACCCCGCCTGGAAACGCAGCTTCGCCTCGACTTCCTCGTCCAGCCGCTCCAGGAACGCCCCGCCCGCGCCCAGCCGTCCGCTCCGGTTCCCGGCCCGGACATCCAGGTCCCCCGCGAAGTCGCCGCCTGGGTGCCGCAAACTGAAACCCCCGCGCCGCCGCCGCCCGAAATCCAGACCGCCTCCGCCTCGTTCCCTGTCAGCTACATTGCCGATTCCCGGCATCGCATTGACATCTACCGCAAACTCGCCCAGGCCGCCGACACCGCCGCCTTGACCAACCTCAAAAACGAACTGCGCGACCGCTTCGGCCCCCTGCCCCCCGCCGCGCGGCTTCTGCTCAAGACCGCCGAACTCAAGCTCATTGCCGCCGAAAAAAACGTCTCCATCATTGAAACCAGGGGCGACAAACTTATGCTCACCCGCAACCACGATTACCTCATGGTCTCCGGCAAATTCCCGCGTCTGACCCACGTCACCCCTTCCGCCCGCCTCAACGAAATCAAAAGACTCCTGCTCTCCCTTTAGCGACGGGGCCGGCAAGAACGCCGCGAAGAATTGACCGGGCACAGGTCGCAGAAGCAAACGCGGCATGGCCGGCTGGGAATTGGCGCGTAAATGGTTCATGGAAAGGCAGTTATGGTGATTTGCCGCGAGAAGCCGCAAAAAGTCCATTGTGGCAAGGCCGGGAACATAAAAATACCCTGATCAGGCTTGATTGGGCACAATTGGCTTGAATGGTTGAGGCACTGTTTTTTGATATAAATTGTTCATGGATAACAACTTGTGTTGATTCTTGGCCAACAGAGGCAAAAGGCGCAACACCGGCGGAGCCGCAAGCAAGAATGAGTTGGCCGCAAAGAACACAAAGATCGCAGAGCGGCCAGCCGCAACCAAAAAGTATTGAACCGCGGCAGGGCGGGATTCCACGGATAAAGCAAGGGCCTCTTAACGCAAAGACGCGAAGGCGCAGCGCGGCTGACGCCGCAACCAAAGGATTTGAACGGGAGCACACAGAGGAAACGGAGAAGAAACAGGGAGAAGTAAAAATTTTGTCGAATATGCGCAATTCTTGGGGATAGCACCGCGGAGACGCCAAGAAGGGAAAAACCCTTTGCGCCTTCGCGTCTCTGCGACTTTGCGTTAAAAATTCTGCCATCATCGGTGTTGGAATTCTCGCGAAACTGAGCGACTTTACCGGATTGCAGTGTAAAGAAGAAACATCATAAGCTATTTTCTTTGAGGCCTTTGCGTTATTTTGAGGCAAGAATTATTTTATTTTCCACCTTCACTGACCTTCATCAGGCTTCAGTGACCTTCTTTGGCCTTCACTGGAAAGGCTTGGGAAGCGGGGTTTTTGACAGGAGGCCCCGGATTTGCGGGATGGACGGAATGGGACATAAGGGACATAAGGGACACAAAGGACATCATGGACGAAGAGAGGGGGAATCTTCCCCATCACGGGTGCTCTGGCGTCCGCGCCGGCCGGACTTCCGGGGCGACCCTGCAATGAGTTTGGGTGGCTCACGTAGCTGATTTAACCATAGTTTCTAATGTTTGTCAAGGGCGGGGTGGGGAAAAGGCAGAATGCAGAATGCAGAATGCAGAATGCAGAAGGAAGAAGGGTGGGCGAGAACGAACTTGAATTGGATGGCCGGGCGGTTAGCCTTTGCCGCAATGAATTCACAGGAGCGCGCTTTCCAGGAATTCGCCGGATTCGCCGCCAAGCTCAAGGGCGACGAGAAAAGCGAGGCGCAGACGTTCCTTTTCCATTTGCTGGAGGCCTTTGGCCACGACGCCAATACCCTTTCCCGAGAATTGTCCGCCCCACAATTGCCTGTCCGTTGGAAGGGCACATAACCGAGTGAAGCAATGACCGACGTGTTCAGCAAAAAGAAGCGGTCGCAAGTGATGGCGGCAATCCGCTCAAAGGGCAACAAGACCACGGAACTCAGACTGGCCTCAATCCTTCGCGCCCACGGAATCAGCGGGTGGCGTCGGCATCAACCGCTTTTCGGCAAACCTGATTTTGTATTCCGGCGTGAAAGGCTGGCGGTTTTTGTGGACGGCTGCTTTTGGCACGGTTGCCCCCTGGCACTGCCGAATGCCTCACGGAAACCGCGAATATTGGCAGCACAAAATCGCTGGCAATCGCGCCCGCGACCGCCGCACAACCCGACTTCTTCGCAAGCGGAGGTGGCGGGTTCTCCGCATTTGGGGCCACGCGCTCGCCTCTACGGTAACCGTGGTTCCCCACATCATTTCTGTGTTGGACACGGCTCCAAGAACGTGCCATCATCAACCCAGATAAAAATGAACGCACGAGACAGGACCTTCGCCGAATTTTTCAATAGTATCGGCATGATGCATATCGGCTTGGAAAATGCTGGGTGCGACGTCAAATAATTCGCAATGACGAAACCTATGCTTCTCGACCCGCAAAAAATTCCAACGCGAGAGAAGCTAATCCTGACGGGCCTTTATCTTGCCAAGTACGACTCAGCAGGACTCAGAAAACTCGGGTTTGGGGGTTTCGTAGAAGCCTTCAACGTCATTGGGTACGCGCTCGGCCAGAAGCCCGCATCCATCAAAAACTACCGCGACGAATTTGACCCGCATTTCCCGAACCGCCGAAAAGGCTGGCATAATCGGCCCACCCGGGCGTACTGTTTGAAAGTTTTCAACGAATACAAGGACTTGGACGTGGAGGAATTCACCGGCCTGGTAAAATCCTTTGTTGGGTACGACGAAAATGCCTGGAGCGAGGTGGAGACAAAGGAGAAGAAGGATGATTCTGGAGTGCTTTTCGCCAGGAGAGTGATTACTGGATTGGCTGCGGAGCATTATTTTGAACAGGTGCATCCTAAGCTCACGGAATTCAAAGGTTTCGCTCTGGAGAACACGACGCGACTCGGATGCGGCTACGACTTCCGCCTGCGAAGCGAGCTCGAGAAAAACTTTCTCGCGGTCGAGGTCAAAGGGTTGGCGGAACGAAAGGGCAATGTGTCACTTACGCCAAAAGAACACGAAGTGGCCGAGGCGCTCACGGATCGGTTCTTTTTGTTCGTCGTAAAGAACTTCAGTGAGTCACCGTTTCACGAAATTTACCAAAACCCGCTCTCCGGATCGCTTCGATTCGCCAAAAAGGAAAGAGTCGTTATGCAAGTCTCTTGGCTCGCGAACGTCTAGAAAAGCCAATACTAAACCCCTGACTGAACCCCATAACCTCTAAATAGAAAAGAAAAGGTATGCTAGACTTAGCAATTTCCATTGATACCGACGCACGAGGAACATCAGTGATTGAAACCAACGGCGGCAAAAAACTCAAAGCTCCCCGATGGCCCCAAGACTGCGAATTCCAACTTGTGGCTTTCAATCCTTCGGGAAAAGTCGGCGACGTGATTACGACCGAGGAGCTGGCAGAGGACATGAGCTGCGCGCTAAGGACGCTCCAAGAATCTGGATTGATGATAGGGACAAAACCAGATTGGTACAAAAGGCTGGCGTACTATGCTCGAGGTGCGTCGTCCAACGGAGGGATGCAGTAGCCATGAACGTGCTTGATCCCTTCGAGGTCGCGGAGATCTGTGTTTGGCTTTTGGTGTTGGGGTACCTCAACGAGAAGGAACAAGGCCGACAACTTGACCGCACTGAATTCACTGTTTTTGAGATGGTCAAGTGAATTTTCTGGAAACAGTCTTGGACACGAACGTCTTGATTGCCGCTTTGCGGTCGCGCCGGGGCGCGTCGTTCGAATTACTGCGGTTGGTTGGCGATTCGCGCTGGCGGTTGCATCTTTCCACCGCATTGCTTCTGGAATATGAGTCAGTGGCACGCCGCGAGGCGCGGCATTTCTGGCTTCACCCGGACCGTATTGAAGATGTGCTGGATTACCTGGCCGCCAGCGGGCAGGAGCACGCCATCAGTTTCCGCTGGCGGCCATTTCTCAACGACCCCGGCGATGATTTCATTTTGGAACTCGCCGTCGCCGCCAACGCGCGCTATATTGTGACGCATAATTTGAGAAACTTCGCGGGAGCGGGGAGCTTCGGTCTGGAAGCCATCCCTCCGGCGCAGATGCTGTTGAAATTGAAGGAAACGCAATGACATGAAGACCGTTGAAGCCCAAATCCCGGAGCCGGTGCTCAAACAGGCGCAGGAACTGGCGGCGCGCGAGCACATCCCGCTGGAGCAAATCATCAGCCTCGCGGTCACCCAGGCCGTCGGCGTATGGAGCAATGAAAGCTACATCGCCCTCCGCGCCAAACGGGGCAGCCGGGCCAAGTTCATGGACGCGCTCAACGAAGTTCCCGATGTCGAACCCGCCGATTACGACCGCCTTCCGGAAGCTTATACAACGGTTGTTCCAAAGCTTCGCTGACCCAGTGGCGGATGGGCCAGGAAGTCGAAAAGGATTTCATGAAGGAGGAAAAACTCTCCAAGAATTGCGGCAAGGGAATGCTCTCTGTCATCCCCTTGAATCGTTTTATCATTTAGCATTTATAATTTATAATTTTTTTTCCCCTCCCTGACTTTGCGCTTTCCCTTGCTTCCAGTTCTCAGGCACAATCATGACAAGTCCAAAAACCAACATGCGCCTTTATATTGATAGGATCGCGAGGAAGGAAACACGATGATACCCACTCCGACCAAACCCGGTACAACGCGCGCCGCGCGCTGGATGCGTGCCGCCTTTCTGGCCGCCCTCTGTCTGGCGGCCGGGTGCAAAACTTCCCGACCGGGGACTTTCGCCTCTTCGCGGGCGGACGTGCTTTTGGCGGCCCATACGCAGGCTTTTTACCAGGTGCAGGATGACCGCGCCTGGTTTAAGGAAGCCACCGCCGGCGGCAAGGTCTCTTTCTGGATGCGCGCCGAGGAGATGGAGATGGAACTGGACGCTTATGAGCGCACCGGCAACCGGCGTCAGCTTGACATGTTCACCAAACTTTTCCATGGTTTCGTCGCGGATCACGGCGCGGACTGGACTCATAACGAATACAACGACGACATCATGTGGATCGTCATCGCCTGCGCCCGCGGCTATCTCCTGAGCGGCAACACCGCCTTCCGCGACGCCGCGCGCGCCAACTTCGATGCCTGCTACGCCCGCGCCTGGTCCACCAACCTGGGCGGCGGCCTTTGGTGGAGGACGGACAACCAGTCCAAAAACGCCTGCGTCAACGGCCCGGCGGCCATCGCGGCGGCGCTTTTGGGCCGCGCCTTGCACGACCCGGCTTACGTTGCCAAGGCGACCAACCTTTTTCTCTGGGAACGCGCCACTCTTTTTGATCCGGCGACGGGCCGCGTCTCCGACAACATCCGCCGCAACGGGCGGATGAGCAGCACCGCCTTTACTTATAATGAAGGCACTTTCGTTGGCGCGGCCAACTTGCTCGGTTACACCAACGAAGCCATGCTGGCGGCCAAGTTCACGATGAACCGGCTGTGCGACAATGGAATCCTGCCAGTTTACGGTGAAACCGGCGACGCCGGGGGCTTCAACGGAATTTGCGTCCGCTGGATTGCGCGGTTCATGTATGAACGCCATGCGCAGCCGATTTTCGAGTCCTGGTTGCAAAAGAACGCGGACGCGGCGTGGAACGTCCGCCGGGCTTCGGACAATCTTTCCTGGTGCAACTGGCAGGAGCCGACGCCGCCGGGCCGGCGCCATTCCTGGGGCTGCAGCAGTTCGGTCGTCATTCTCCAGGACGTGCATCCTGCGGAAGAAAAGCGCTGACATCGCGTGCTTGCATTCCGGCGGGGGGCACGCCATGCTATGGGCACTAGATGCATTGACGAGGTTTTTCCACGTTTGCAATAACCATTACGATGAGCGAGCCGCCAGAAACAGAATTTGATTTGGAGAAGCTTTTTCTCCCCGCCTGGGCGCAGGAATCCCCTGCCACCAATAAATACGCGGGCTACTCGGGCGATGACCGCCGGGACAGCCGTTTCGACGACCGGCCCGGCCAGCGCCCGTCGCGCGGTCCGTCCCGCCCCGGCGAGCAGCGCTTCCGCGGCAACCGCCCCCCGTCGCAAGGTCGCGATGGCGGAGGCCGGGGTGGTCCGCGGGAGGGCCGGCACGATCAGGGCCAGCGGCCCGAACATCGGGAAGCCGCGCCGCCGCCGCCCTTGCCGCAATTGACCGTCACTATCTTGCCCGACGAAAAAGGGCTGGATTCGATGGCGCGCCAGATTCGCATGACGGGCCGCGCCTATCCGCTCTTCGACATCGCCCAATTGATTTTGGACAAACCGGAACGGCAACAGGTCCGGTGGGATGTTGTCAAAGACGCGGCGGGCAAGGTCGCCCAGCCGCTTTATCTCTGCGCCCTGGACGATTCGCTCTGGCTTTCCGAGGACGAGGCGGTGACGCATCTTTTGGGCAAAAACTTCGATATGTTTTACAAGGCGGAAAAAACGCCCACCGATCCGCCGCGCGGGACTTATACCTTCGTCGCGCAATGCGGCATGAGCGGAACCATTCTAGGGCCGCCCAATTATCACGATTACCAAAATAAATTGCACAAACTGCACAGCGAACGCTTCTCCCGCATGCCCTTCGAGGCTTTCAAGGCGCGGGTCAAAATTGTCAAGGACGAGGCGGTCGTGAAAAAATGGATCGAAGACCAGAGCACCAAGACCGAATACACCTGCCTCAATGTCCCGGAGCCCCTCAAGCTGGCCACCCGTGAAGCGGTGGAAAAACATTTCCGCGAAACCCACCTGCCCAACCTGATCAAGCTGGTCGAGTCGCACACCATGAGCGGTCCCGCCGGCCGCCTGTTGCGCTCCCCCGGCCTGGGGCGTCTCCTGCGCGATGCCTGGGAGGAACAGCGCCGCTTCCCTCTCAAGCTCGCCACCACCCTCAGCCAGCAGTTCGCCGGCCGCGGCCTGCAATTTTTCAAGGTCAACCGCACGGTCACGCACGTCTCGGTCGCCCGCCCGCGTTATCTTGACATGGAGGCCACCCCCGTTTCGCAAGGCGTGCGGCAAATCGTGGAATTCATCAACGCCCATTCCAAATCCACCCGGCGAAAATTGATCGAAGCCCTGGCTCCCTCCGCGCCGCCGCCTGTCCCTCCGCCACCGCCACCGACCGCCCCGGCGACCGCCGCCGCAACCATCCCCGCACCCGCCGTTGCGCCCGCGCCCGCGCCGGAAGCCACTCCCGAACAAACCGCGTTGATCAGCGATTTGCATTGGCTTGTCCACGAAGGCCACGTCATCGAATTTGCCAACGGCACTTTGGAAACCGCCAAAAAGCCGGTCATCAAGCCGCCAAAACCGGAGCCGAAACCAGCCGCCGCAACCGCTCCCGTTGCTCCAGCGCCGGCGACGCTGCCAGTCGCGGCAATGCCTGCACCGGCGAGCATTACCGATGCCCAGAGCGGCGCGCAGGGAACTGCGCACCCTGCCGAAACGGAAACGCCAACTGCGGTTGCGCCGCCCGTTCAGGAAACAATCTCCGCCGTCCCGGATGCGCCGGCCCCGTCCGTGCCCGTCGTTTCACCCTCCGCAATCCCTGATCCGCCCTCCGACGTTGCGGCGTCGTCTTCCAACGCGCCTTGAGTACTCCGGCGCCAAATCCAACCATGCCATTCACTACCTTTGCCCTTTCCCAGCCGATCATGCAAGGAGTCAAGGCGATGGGGTATATTGACCCCACGCCGATTCAACTCCGCACCATTCCGCTCATCCTGCAAGGCCGCGACGTCATCGGCAGCGCCCAAACCGGCACCGGCAAAACCGCCGCCTTTGCCCTGCCCATTTTGTCCGTCCTCGACCACCATCAGCCAAAAAGCCGCTGCCTGGTCCTCGAACCAACGCGCGAACTGGCCGCCCAGGTCGAAACCGCCTTTCACGACCTGGCCCGCTTCACCAATTTGCACTCCGCCGCCTTCTACGGAGGCGTCGGTTACGGCAAACAGATGGACGCGTTGAGCGCGGGCGTGGACGTGATCGTGGCCACGCCGGGCCGCTTGCTCGACCACATGCAACGCGGCACCTGCCGCCTGGATGATGTCAAATATCTGGTGCTGGACGAGGCGGACCGCATGCTGGACATGGGTTTTCTCCCGGACGTGCGGCGCATTGTGCAAAAAGTCCCCCGCGAACGGCACACCTCGCTTTTCTCGGCCACCATTCCGCCGGAAATCGCCACACTCGTGCAGTGGGCCATGAAAAACCCGGAGACCATCCAGATCGGGCCGCGGCGCACGCCGGCGGAAACGGTTTCGCATGTTATTTATCCCGTGGCCGAGGGGCAGAAGGCCCAGTTGCTGCTCAAATTGCTGGAAAAACTGAAATGCGATTCCGCCATCATTTTTTGCCGGACCAAGCACGGCGCGGATCATGTGGCCAACGCCCTGAAGAGGAACAATCACCCCGTGGCCGTCCTGCATTCCAACCGCACACAGCGCGAACGCGAGGACGCCTTGCGCGGATTCCGCCAGGGCCGCTTCGAGGCGCTGGTTGCCACCGACATCGCCTCGCGCGGGCTGGACATCGCCGATGTCAGCCATGTCATCAATTACGACGTGCCGCAACACCCGGAGGACTACATCCATCGGGTAGGGCGGACCGGCCGGGCCGAGCACAGCGGCGACGCCCTCACCTTGATGGTGGCCGGCGATGCGGCGCAGGTCTATGCCATTGAACGCTTCATCAGCCAGAAGATCCGGCGGGTGAAGCTGGACGATTTTGACTACCAATACACCGCGCTCTTCGAGGAGGAAAAACCCGGCCAGAAGGGGACGTTTCCCGGCAAGGTGCGCGGCGCGCGCATTCGCGGCGGCTATTTCTATGGCCCGGCCCGGAGGCGCTGATTGGCATGAGCGTTCCAAAAGAGGCGAGGAAGGGGAACGGGCCAAGGCGCAGTCAAACATCCGCCTGGGATGGTGCCGACGGAGGGGGTCGAACCCACACACCCTTTCGGGTACCAGATTTTGAGTCTGGCGCGTCTGCCAATTCCGCCACATCGGCTCCCATGCGCGAAACCAACATAATCAAGTTCCCGGCCCCAGGGCAAGCCGGAAGAATTCTCGTAACTGTTCAGGTAGGTTCAGGTAGGGACGCCTCGCCGAGGCGTCCGGGGGTGGCACTCCTGCCTTGGACGCCTCGCCGAGGCGTCCCTACCTGAATAGTTACGAATTCTCTTTGCTTCCGAAGCGGCGCATGGTAGAAAAACTGTCCGATTCCGCACAGGACGTACGAAGTACTTTTAATAATTATGTCACAGCATCGAAGTTTGCGCGCCGCCACCACTTCCGGGGCCAAGCGCAATGTTTTAAAACGGTTCGAACGCGTCGAGATCCTTAAAAAACGCGGCCAGTGGAAAACCGGCGACCGCGTCACCGGACTGCGCAAAACCAAAGCGGAAGCGTGACGCACCGCGGAATGCTCATGGCCGGGGGTGGATGGCCAGCCGCGGCCCCGCCGCCTGGTTCCCGGTCCGCCTTGCGCCGTGCGCCTTCCGCCACTCCAGCCGTGGTTCGTTTGCAAAAAGTTTTGGCGCAGGCCGGCATCGCCTCGCGGCGCGCCAGCGAGAGGATCATCGCGGCGGGCCGCGTTACTGTCAATGGCACAGTAGTCACGGAAATGGGCGCGCAAGTCGAGCCGGGCCGGGATGAGGTCGCGGTGGACGGCCGCGGCGTGCGGCCCAAAACCCGCCGCTACGTCGCGCTCAACAAACCGCGCGGCTATATCTGCTCGCGCGCGGCCGGGGAAGACCGGCGGCGGATCGGCGACCTGCTGCCCAGGGAATGGAACGATTTGTTCTCCGTCGGACGGCTTGATTACCAGAGCGAAGGGCTGATCTTTCTGACCAACGACGGCGATTTTTGTTTGAAATTAACCCATCCGCGTTATGGCATCACCAAAACTTATGTGGCCACCGTGGAAGGCCGGGTCCAACCGGAAACCGTGCGCAAGTTCACCCGGGGCCTGATGAGCGAAGGGGAAAAATTACGGGCCGCCCGCGCCCGGCTGATCTCGGCCAACAACACCCGCAGCGTGGTGGAACTGGAACTGGCCGAGGGAAAAAATCGCGAGGTGCGCCGGCTCTTCGAGGCGGAAAACCTCGTCGTCCGGCAATTGCTGCGGGTGCGCATCGGCCCCATCAAACTGGGCAGCCTGCCCGCCGGCAAATGGCGGGTATTGACAGAACCGGAGATTAAATCTCTACTTCATGTATGAAATCCAATTCCTGGCTTTTCGGCGGGTTGGCCTGGCTGGCCGCCGCCTCCATTCTGGCGCAAGATTCAACCCGGGAGGCCAAACCCGCCGCCCCGCGTCGCGCCGCCACCGGCGCGCTGGTCAAAGACCTTGTCCTGGATCCGCCCGCCCTCGCCGACGTCAAGCAGGATTCCCTTAATGTGCGCTCCAAACCTGCCTTCGCCGGCGACATCATCACCCATGTCCACAAAGGCCAGTCGGTCACCGTCCTGGAGCAAATCTCGCTGGCCAAACCCGGACCCAATGAACCCACCAATTGGGCGCGCATTGCCCTGCCCACCAACGCCGCGGTCTGGGTCTTCGCCAAATATATTGACACCAATTCCATGACTGTTTCCGCCCGGCGCCTCAATGTGCGGTCCAGGCCGGACGATGCCCGCGATTCCGTGGCCATCCTGGAAAAGGGCGCCCCGGTCAAGGAAATCCGCAAAATTCCAGACTGGATTCAAATCGAGCCGCCCACCAATGCTTATGGATGGGTCGCCGCCGATTTTCTGACTCTGCAGCCCGCCGCCGCTCCTCCGCCTGCGACCGTGGCGGTGGTTGAACCCCCCGCCGCCCCGCCTGCCGTCACTCCGCCAGTCACTCCTCCTGCCACCGCGCCTGTGACTCCTCCGCCTGCTGAGGAGTCACAGGCG
>Ga0224554_1001423_pt1 | contig 15133 bp, 9 predicted proteins | sample 714S22024metaG_FD_180666 | JGI IMG/M metagenome (GOLD analysis project Ga0224554, IMG submission 180666) | Peat soil microbial communities from Stordalen Mire, Sweden - 717 S2 20-24 | ecosystem: Environmental > Terrestrial > Soil > Wetlands > Peat | place: Sweden: Norrbotten County, Stordalen...
GCGCGGCACGGCAATGATCAGCGGATTGTTCCCAATCGCGCGCTCCGCCCCGCCCCATGGCGGCAAGTTGGGCATGGTGTTGGTCCAGCAGATGCCGATGAGCCCAGCCTCCGCAGCTTGCCAGCCGTAGGTCCCCCCGCGCATCCAGTGATTCGTATTACCCAGCGCGACGCACCCCACGCCGTGCTCGCGCCCGAGAGCGATTGCACGTTCCATCGCGGCCAGCGCAGCCAGGTTGCCCGGACCACGATGGCCATCCCAACGCTCCAGCGCGCCCAATCGCGCCGTCACTTCAGGCTCGGCCATAGGATTCACGCTGCCGTTACGAATCATGGCGACGAAGCGTGAAAAACGGTTGATGCCGTGCGTGTACACGCCGTCACGAGTGGTCTCGGCAAACAAGCGCGCGCAAGTGTCGGCGCGATCGTTTGCGAATCCGAGCTTGCGCAAGACGCCGGCCAGTGCCGCCTGCACTTCTGGAAATGGAATGCGGTTCATGAATCCCCGAGGAACTTGTATCAGGCGATCTGAGCTGAAGAAAAAGGCGCGACGCGTTGAAGAGTTGAAACTCAAACAGACGTCGCCGGCGGCTGACCTGCTGACACGCTGAGCTTCTATTCCTTCAGTGTCACCGTAATCTTCCGCGCGTCGCCGCCCTCCGGGGCGATGACGATCTCTCCCGTGGCGCGCTTCTTGATGCTCTTGAACTTCTCGCCCCACTCGACGACAACGAGCGCATCGGGTGTCAGCAGATCGTCCAAACCCAGGGTCTCCAATTGCCGCTCGCTCTCCAGCCGATAAACGTCCAGGTGGTAGAGCTTCACCGGCTTGCCCTCACGCGAGCCGTCGAATTCATGGATAAGCGTAAACGTGGGACTGGTAACCTCGTCGGGTTCGGCCGCGTCCAGCGCTTGCGCAATGCCCTTCACCAGCGTCGTCTTGCCCGTACCCAGCTCGCCGCGCAACAGCAGGAATTGCGGAGGTTTGAGCAAACCGGCGAGCTTGCGGCCCACTGCCACAGTGTCCGCGCCGCTTTGCGTGGTGAACTCGTACGTTCTGCCTTCTGCCAGAGCTGCGGCTTCGGTCATCGCTGAACCTCAAGCAGGGCGGCTCGATGCGCTTTCAGGCTACTGCATCGAACGCCCCTGCAACCAAACATACCCGGTTTTGCCGTTCACTTCAAAATCATGCGCACGGGATTGAAACGCGCGCGCCAGTTGTGTGAGGGAATCAGTGGGCAGCAGCGTGTGTTCGTCGCCGTCACGCACGGCCAGATCCGCTGCCAGCCCGTGAAGATAAACCGCAGCTTCCACGGCTTGCGCCGGATCGTGGGGGAATTGCGCCAGCAAGCCCGCAATCAGGCCAGTGAGCAGATCACCGCTGCCGCCTTTGGCCATCCCCGGATTCCCGGAAGTGTTCACGGCTACGCGGCCATCGGGACGCGCAATGAGTGTCCGCGCGCCTTTCAGCACCAGAGTTACGCCCATGCGCTGCGCAAATTTACGCGCCGTCTCCAGCCTACCCGCCTGAACTTCTGCCACGGTGACTCCCAATAGCCGCGCCATCTCGCCGGGATGGGGCGTCAATACCATCGTGCGCCCTTTGGCCAATTTCTTGATCAGCGCCGGCTTCGCAGCAAGAATATTCAACGCATCCGCGTCGACGACCGCCGGTATCTTCGTCGCGCCAAGAAGCCCTACGACGAATTTGGCTACTTCCGCGCCCTGCCCGAGGCCAGGCCCAATGGCGAGGACGGATTTTCCGGCGGTCAGCTCAGCGATCCGCTTTTTCTCAACATTCTTCACCGCGATCTGGCCTTTCCTCGTCGCTGCAAGCGGCCAGGTCATGAGCTCCGGCGCAAACGACGCGATCACCGGCAACGCCGGAGTCGGGACCGCCGCTGTCACCAGGCCCGCGCCCGCCCGCATCGCCCCAAGAGCGGTCATCGCCGGCGCGCCCGCTTTCCCTCCCGAGCTGCCAAACGTGCCCCCTACCACCAGCACGTGACCGAAACTACCTTTGTTAGCCGACGCCGCGCGCGGAGCCTGCGCCAGGGCAAGCGACGAGCCGGCCCAATCGATTTTGAGCGCGGAAACAATTGCGGCATCCGGCGAGCCGATGGGCGCGACGACGACGGGTTGATCCCATTGCCCCGTCAGTTGCCCAAAGACGTGCGCCGGCTTGGGCGCAGTAAAGGTGATGACTGCGTCGGCGGGAAAGACAGGCCCCGCCACTGTTGCGCTCGTCTCATCGGCAGGCCAGCCGGAGGGCAAGTCAATCGCGAGGATGGGTGCGAGAATCGGCGCGCGCCCGCGTTGCATCCACTTGAGCGCATCGAGCGCCAGGCCTTTCAGCGGCGGTTTGAACCCTGTACCCAGCACTGCGTCCACAATCAGGTCGGTGTTCAGCGCCTCGTTGTGCTCGGCCAGCGTCTTGGCATTCGTGACCACATGGATCTGTCCGTGCTTCAGACTGTTCAATTCGCTCCACGCAATGGCGGCATCACCCGTCAGTTGTTCAGGAGCGCCGAACAATAGGGTGGTTACTTCGAGGCCAGCGTCGGCAAGCAGCCGCGCTGCCATCATGCCATCGCCGCCGTTGTTGCCCTTGCCGCACAGCACCGTCACGCGGCGCGCATGCGGGAATTGTTGCCGCGCGATCGCCGCTACGGCCGAAGAGGCAGTCCGCATCAATTGAATCGACGGAATTCCAAACCGCTCCGTGGTGGCGCGATCGCAGGCCTGCATCTCGGCTGCGGACAGGACGTGCATCGCATTCATAGTACTAGAGAGTTATGCGGCGCGCGCCTTGGATGGTGAACAAAAGGTAAGTGACTTGCGGCCCTCTATCTGATCAAACGCGCCTGCAGGGTGGTGCGCGAATTAACGCGGGTTAGGACGCAGGTTCCGGTCTTCTCGCAGCGGAAATGGACGGCGGCGGGAAACACCTGCCATTCAGCCGTACGATTCCGTAACCCGGCGACTCCGACAAGAAAAACGTGGCCGCCCTGGGTATCGATGGTTCCGCGGAGAGGATTGTCGCCAACGATCACGTCATCGTCGTCGATTGCGGCTGGCAGGTGCTGGACCCTCGGAGAATACCCCAAACCACCAGCAGCGGAACCGGATTTTCGGCCATTTGCGACAGCGTCGAGTTTTTGATGTTTAAGCCAGGCATCCTGCTCGTCGAGCGTGGGAAAGTTGGTGAAGAATTGCCAGGTCGTAAGGCTCTGATACTGCGCCAGCGAACAGGGGAGGCCGCCCGAAACGGTGACCTCTGCGATTTGTCCGTCGGGGCCGGCAATATTCTGCACAGTGTCTCCGCTGGTTGTCTGCATCGGCAGCAGTGCCTGCGAAGGGTCCGTAGGGCCTGTAAGTGGCGCGGGGGTGGGGAGCACGACTTCCTTTTGGCACGCAACGGCGCCGGTGGAATCAAGCAGCCGGATGACGAATGAAACCGGGTAAGGCGGGTTCACTGTCACGGCTTGAAAGCCGGCGGCCTGCTGTGGATCGTCCGGATCGATGTATAGGTGGTAGGCCGCGGCTCCTTCCCATCGGGCGACGAGCCGGGCTCCCAGCCCGGCCGAATCGAACCTGCGGGTTCCCAAATCGACGTATAGAGGTGGAGCTTTCGACTTGGTTACGGTGTAGATAACCAGAGCTGCCAACCCCCCGAGCACAAGGATGAAAAGGATCGGCAGGACAGCAATTGCCCGTTTGGATTTGGCTGCTTTCGGGTCCCCTTCGGCTTGCTCGGCGGGCTTGGGCTCATACATGGCCGTGCGGAAGCCGTAGAGGTCCTCATGGCTCGCACCCCCAGCGGGAGGCACCACCTTATAGACCCGATCCGGCACACTTGCCTGTGTTTGCGGGCCGGCAGACGTGGCCGCTTCACTTGCCTCGATTTGAACGACATCGCCCATTAAGCAGGTCCCCATCCTTTGAGCTGAGAGACCAAGCCGAAAGAAGTACTGCCAATTTGAACACGCTGCAGGAGGGCCTGCAATAACCACTCCGGGTGATAGGTCACAGGGCTGCCCGAAGCGGGATGAAGTGTCCAAAAGGGCATGATCGCCCGGTCCGTAAGTGACCTGTTTGAAGGCCCTCTATGACCACTATCGTCAGAATTCAATCCTTCCTTGAAACGCAATCATCCGTGGCGCGCTGTCTCCGCCCAGTCCCACGCCCAGCAGTCCCGTAGGCGGCGAGACGGTGCTTTCAAGCGTGCCGAATTTCGGCGGGATGTGTGTGGGGGGAACCCCGGCTTGCACATTGCTGGGCAATGCGAAGTTCGGATGGTTGAAGGCATTGAACATCTGCACGTCGAAACGCATTGATATCTGTTCCCAGATGGGAAACCGGCGCGAAAGATAAATGTCAGAGTCAGTAAAGCGCGGGCCGCGCACAGTATTGCGGCCGGAGTTGCCGAACTGGCATTGGGCGGGCGTGTCGGGAGTACCGGAAGGGACGCCAGTGCAGTCGCCAGTGGTGGGATCGACGACGGAGACGAAGGCGTTCGGATTGAGCCACTGCCGCGTTCCTGCGACGGCTCCAGCCACTGGGGATTTTTGATAGACAGGCTGGCCGGGAACACGTCGAGCGAACTGCGGTCCATTGGCCTGAAAGACGCCGTTACCGTTGGCCGTGTAAGGCTGACTGAGGACTGAGAACGGAAGGCCGGAGTGCAAGAAGGCCGTCTCAGAAAATGACCAGTTGCGAAACAGAGCGCGCAGCAGAAGATGCTTCGATGCAAAAGGAATCTGGTAGATGCCGTAGGCGGAGAGGTCGTGGCGGACATCGTAGTCGCAGTTGCTGTATTGGCGGCTTAGCTCGCCGGGCAGCGGGGTGAGAATGCCCTGCGTGGAAAAGGGGAGCAGGCCGCCGTTGGAAACTTCGTCGAGACAGTGGCTGAGGGTGTAGTTTGCGTTGAGGGTGAGGGAGTGGAACTGCTCGGAGAGGCTGGTTTGCAGGCCGGAGTAGTTGCTGCCGGCGTCGGTGCGGAATTCATTGACGTTGCCGAATCGCTGGTCGAGGGGCTGCGCGTATGGGTAAGGTGCAAAGCAGCCGGCGCAGACATTCTGGTAGCCGTTGAGGCCCACCTGAAACGGCTCATGGAGACCTCGCGTGCCGACGTAGCCAATGCGGACGGCGCCGTGCTCGTTCAGCTTCTGCTCAAAGCCGAGGTTGTACTGGTAGTAGTACGGCGTTTTGAGCGTGCCGGTGGGGAAAGTATTGAGGCTGACGGCCAGGGGGCAGGTGGACGCGCCCGCGATAATCCCCGCGCAGGGCGGTGCACCTGCGACGAACGCCGATTGGAACTGCCGGTTGGCGTTGGACGCCGCGTCGGCTGCGCTGTTGGGGACGCCGGGCGCGATGGCAAAGCCGCCCACCTGGCCCCCGATGCCGCCGACGAAGGTTGGCGCGTAGGGTGCATTGGCGGCGGCCAGATCGGCAATCTGGGCGGGAATGATGTCGCTGAAGACACCGAAGCCGACGTGGATCACGGTTCCAGGCGTGACCTGGTAAGCAAGAGAGGCGCGCGGCTGCCAGACAAGCAGGGGCGTGGAGGGAAACAGGGCTTGCACGCCGGTTTGAATGGCCTGATTGAGCGGCTGGTTTATGGAGTGCGAGAGATCGAGGAACGATCCCGCGGGGCGCGCGAATCGACTTTGCTGATTCGTTGGATCGGTGTTCCAGGTCGCTCTTACGCCGACGATGAAAGTGGCATTGTGCGCCGGCTTGTAGGTATCCATCGCGTAAAAGTCGAGATTGCCCACGGCGATCCGTTCTTTGAACGAGATGGGAAAGGTCTGGCTCTCTGTGTAGGCCCAGCCGTAGGTGAACTCGGCCAGATCGTTATAGATGGCCGTGGGCACGCTTCCCACGCCCAGATCGTAGTCGCTTACGTCGACGCGGCGTGTGTTCATGCCGAAGCGGAACTCCTGCTGGCCGCGAATCCAGTCGAGGTTGTCGTTGATTTGCCATTGCGTGACATTACGGCCCTGAGGATAGATGTTGTTGTTGCCGCCGATGGTGGTAAAGGGAGCTTGATTGCTGCCAGCGGCAAGGACGATGGGAAAAGTCCGGAGGGACTGGGCAAAGTTGTTGGGCTCGAAGATGCTGCCGTACCAGCTTGCGCCGGGGTTGAACTGGTTGACGAGATTGGGCCGGAAGATGTGGGTGTAGCCGACGACCAGCGTGCGCTGAGGCTGTGGCGAATAGGAATTGAAGATCGGGCTGATGGGATCGGTGTACGCGGCCTGCAGCCCCGTATCCTGCTGGAAGCGGTACCAGGCGGTGTTGGCGGCATTGATGGTTTCGTCGATCTTGACCACCGCTAGATTTTCGTGGTCGCTGTTTTGCAGCGATTCCTGGCGCTGGTTGGCGCAGCCGAAGCCGTTAAAGAGACTTCCGCTGCTCTGAGTGCCGGGGAGCGGCGCGCCGCTGGCATCGAGTGGGCAGGAGCTGACCTGGACGGCGGTTCCGGCTGTATTGCCATAGAGGCCGAACATCGATTTGTAGAAGGGCACCTCAGCGGGCTCGGGTGGGAGATTGGTTCCGGTAATGGGGTCGAATCCCCCGACGGGTAGTTGGCTGAGCACGTACTGTTGGTAGGCGGGCGATGGCACGACGACCTGAGTCACCACAATGGGAAGCGCGATGCGGACGCCCTCATAGGCTGCAAAGAAGAAGAGCTTATCCTCTCGGATGGGTCCGCCCACGCTGAAGCCGAAGTGGTTCACATTGGAGCGCGGCTTGGGTGTGATGTTGCCCGGCGTGTCGTTGGCGTGGAGAAAGTAATCTTCCGCGCTGAGGAGCGAGCCATCCCACTGCTCGTAGGCGTCGCCGTGAAACTTGTTGGTTCCGGATTTGGTGAAGTAGTTCACCTGCGAGGCGCCATAGCGGCCCTGATCTACGGAGTAGGAATTCGTGTTCACCGTCGCCTGATCGACCGCGTCGAGCCCGATGACCAGATTCGTTGACAGCCCGATGTTCAACCCGAGCCAGGGATCATTCGAGTCGAAACCATCGAGGATGTAACCGTTTGAAGTGGCTGGGAGGCCGTTGTATTCGACATTGCCGTAGCCGCCCGGGGCCTTGTTGTCGTTGGAGGAGCCTGCGGTGTTCATCAACGCTCCGGGGGCAAACTGGGCGATGAAGGTGAGGTCCGAGCCGGCGTTGGGCAGGCTGGAGATGGTCTTCGATTCAATCGTAGTGGTGGTGTTGGGATTCTCCAGCGTGAGCAGCGTTTGCCGTGCCGTGACTTCGATTGTCTGCGAAGCGGCAGATACAGTGAGGGTGAAGTTAAGAGCGGCGGTGCGGCCCACTTCGACGGCGAAGGGCTGCGAGGTCTGAATCGCAAAGCCTGTGACCCCCACGGTGACGGTGTAGTTCCCGGGGTTCACCTGCGAGAAGAGAAATCGCCCGCCAGCATCGGTTTCTTCCGTGCGAATGGCCTGGGTATCGACCTCGATCGCCGACACCTTTGCATGCGGCAGCGCAGCGCCCGACGCATCCACTACCGTTCCGGCGATGGCGCTCGATGTGCCGCTCTGCGCGGCAAGCCAGCCGCAGTTAATCAAAGTTAACAACAGCCAAAAGGGAAGAAAGTGCCGGCTTGCTTTTCTGTGTTTCGTTTTAACCTCCGGGAAGATCGGGGAAGACTCCGGAAATTCAGCGGCCCATCGCCGTCTCGACCAGCAACCACACATTCAGCGCGGCAATCACCGCCGCAGTGAGCCACGCCAGTCCCTGCAGCCAACGGCCATTCGTAAACTCGCCCATCTTCCTGCGGTCGCCGGTGAACATGACCAGGGGTACGACAGCGAAGCTCAACTGGAAGGAGAGAATCACCTGGCTGAGGATGAGCAGCTTTTCGGTTCCCTGCTCACCCATGAGGGCGACCACGATGATGGTGGGAATGATGGCCAGGGAGCGCGTAATCAGCCGGCGCAGCCAAGGCGAGAGACGGATGTGAATGAAGCCTTCCATCACCACCTGGCCAGCCAATGTCCCGGTAATCGATGAGTTCTGGCCGCTGGCCAAGAGAGCAATGGCAAAGATTGTGCTCGCTCCGGTCACGCCGAGCAGCGGGCTCAGCAGCTTGTAGGCGTCCTGAATGGCGGCAACCTCGAAGTGACCGCTGCGGAAGAAGACAGCGGCAGCGACGATGAGGATGGCCGCATTGACGAACAGGGCGATGGTGAGCGCCAGACCGGAGTCGACATTGGCCATGTGTATCGCCTCGCGCTTGCCCTCGGGTGTGCGCTTGTAGCGGCGGCTCTGCACAATCGACGAGTGCAGGTAGAGATTGTGCGGCATCACTGTTGCGCCCAGAATGCTGATAGCGATATAGAGCATGGCGGGGTTGGTGACGATCGACGGCGAGGGCACAACGAGGTTGCGCAGAATCGGCCAATAATCGGGGCGGGAGAGGAACATCTGCGCGCCGAAGAGCACGATGATGGTGCCAATGAGCGCGATGACCAGTGCCTCAATGTAGCGGAATCCCCAGCGCTGCAACATCAGGATCACCAGGACATCAAGCCCGGTGATGAGCACGCCATAAAAGAGCGGAATGTGGAAGAGCAGGTTTAGCGCAATGGCCGAACCGACCACTTCGGCGAGGTCGCACGCCGCAATGGCGATCTCGGCCATGACCCAAAGTATGAAGCTCGCAACGCGGCCGTAGCTTTCGTTGCAAAGCTGCGCCAGGTCGCGCTCCGTGGCCACGCCGAGCTTGAGCGAGAGGCTCTGCAACAGGATCGCCATCAGGTTCGACAGCATGATGACGAACAGCAGCGTGTAACCAAAGCGTGCGCCGCCGGCGATGTCCGTCGCCCAGTTGCCGGGGTCCATATAGCCCACGGAGATGAGGAATCCCGGACCCAGAAAGCCCAGCAGCCGCCGCCAATAGTACGGAGAGCGGGAGATGCTGACGCTCGAGTGAACCTCCGGCAGGGAGGGTTCGGTGAGCACGGTTCGGGGGACGACTTCTGTGGACATAGACCTATGTGGGAAGAGAGACCGCGAACGCCCTCAACCTGAGTATGCCACAGTTTATTAAGCAAGGTTAATGATTTATTTTAGATTAAATTACGAAGATCGTTCCGGACGTAACCAGACGGCGTCAGCGGCCGGGCGGCCAAGGATTGCATTCCCCGTAGGTAGATCGATTAAAACGGTTTGATCGTAATTCTGGCTCAGGACGCGCAGGCTCTTGCCGGGGCCGATACCGGCGGCGTGGAGGAACTCGAGCAGCTTGGGATCGCGCTCGTGGAGGCTAATGACGGTGTAGCGCTTGCCGGGGGCGGCCTGGGAAAGCTGCATCTCCCCGCGACGCTTTCGCTCAGTGGGATTGAGCGGCAGAACCGCGTTGCCATGCGGGCATGCGCCGCCTTCGCCGAGCTTCTCCTTGAGCTTGGCCTCGAAGGCCGGCGAAACCGCGTGCTCCAGCCGCTCCGCCTCCTCGTGAATCTCATGCCACTCCATTCCGAAAACTTCGCTCAACATGCGCTCGATGAGATGGTGGCGCAGCGCTGTGCGGTAAGCCATTTCGCGGCCTGCGGCAGTCAGGCGAACGATTCCGTCATCGCCCACCTTCACGCAGCCGTCGCGCTTGAGCCGCTTGACCGCCATGGTGACGGCCGGCGCGGAAACCTCAAGCCAGTGCGCGAGCATGGCCGGAATCACCTGGCGGCCCTCGGCCTCGGCCTCAAGAATGGCCTTGAGGTAGTTCTCTTTCGAAACGTGGATTGCGTCTTTCATGGCGGTGCTGAGTTTCAGTCTAAATGCCAGCCGATCCCGACGGCATCCCGGCCGAACCCGCCGCTCGCCCAACCGTGTCCGCTTCCGCCCTCATCCACCGCCCCACGACTTCTGAATCCGCGCCCTGCCGGCCCGCTCGGCCGACCGATCGCGCGCGCTTGGCATTGATGGCCGGAGAATCAACACAGCCACGACCCCATCTTCCCTGCAATTGCCACGAAAGGCTACACTGACTTCAAGAAACCCGGTACCAGCGAACAGCCGACCGGGCAGGTGAACGACACTCCGAGGCCGCGGTCATGATCTCCGAACTCAAAATACGCAATTTCAAGAGCCTGGAGAGCGTCGACCTCAAGCTCGGCCACTTTAATCTGCTCGTTGGCGCCAACGCTAGTGGAAAATCTAATTTCCTCGATGCGCTGCGGTTCCTGCAAGGAATAGGTAACGGTTTTAGTCTAGATGAGATTCTGGACGGGAAGCCGCCGTCGGAAGTTTCTGTGAGATGGCCCGGAATTCGAGGCGGGTCGAAATCCGTGGCATTTCGAAAACCTGACGCCACCCAGGAAGCAAGGATCGAGTTTCACGCAACTCTCAGCGGACCGATATTCCTCGCCAACTTTGGGGGCGATGTTACATTTAATCTCGAATTGTCGCTCACAAATGAGGGGCCGATCTTTCGGGAGCAGTCACTATCTCGTGGTGACGAACTTGCCGTCCTGCAACGCCTGAAAAATGACTCGGAATCGGGCATACTAGGCCTGGTTGATAACGAGGCGCATGACTTCTCAAGGAAGAACACCCTCCCGATTGTTTCAAGGATATCAACACGCTCCTGGCATGACGTGCGAGCATCGGAACCGAAGCTGGACGATAAAGCAATGAAGTATGGCGACCTCCTCTTCATTGGCGCAAATCTAACCTTGACGTACCTCGCCGACATGCAGTTCCTCGACCCGCTTCCAGCAATCTTGAGGGATTACTCCTCAAAGGTGGCGAGACTCGGAGAGGACGGTGAAGGCTTCGCCGCCCTAATTCACGAGATTGAAAGCAATGGAGGAAAGGCTGCCCTTTTGGAGTGGCTAAGAGAACTTCGCCCCGATGAAGTGGATGACTTCTACGCCCTCGAAGGCTTAAACAATGACTTCATGGTCGCCATCAAAGAAGGCAAAAAGGAATTTCGCGCTCCAGTCCTATCTGAGGGTACCCTCCGCTTCATTGCCCTTGCCGCCGCCTTCTTCCAGCCTTCCATGCCGAAGGTTCTCGTCATCGAAGAGATCGAGAAAGGCCTCCACCCCAGCCGCCTGCGCCTTCTGCTCGAACTCATGCGCTCCCAATCGAAGCGGACCGGGACACAGGTCTTCGCCACGACACATTCGCCCACATTGCTGAACTGGCTCACTGAAGAAGATCGCAAGACCACCTTCATCTGCACCCGGGATGTGGAAACCGGAGCCACGAAGATGCGCTCCCTGGCCGAGGTCCCAAAACTCGAAGAACTGATTAAGAAGAACTACAACCTCGATCAACTCTTCGAAGAAGGCTGGCTCGAGTCCGCCCTCCATGAGCCTTAACGTTCTCGTCGTCCCGGAAAACCCGACCTACAACGGCGCAATCCTCCAGCCGCTCTGCGAGAGGCTGCTTCAGGAATGTGGCAGGCCGAGAGCCAACATCGAAGTAATGGCGAACCCCCGGACCAACGGTTACGAGAACGCCAAGAGGCTGTTCCCACGTTCAATCCTCGACCTGTATTCGCACAAACATCTCGTTCTCTTCCTTCCGGACTCAGACGGCCTAGATCGGGGCGCCGAGTTCGCCCGACTGGAGGCGGAATTCGAGCGAGAAGCCTTGATCATCGCAAGACCCATTCGACTAATCTGCTGCGCCGCAGTCCCTGAATTGGAAGCTTGGCTCCTCGCCGGTCACCAGGACAAATGGGAAGCAGCCTGGCAATGGGGAACAATGCGCGCGGACCGTTCCATCAAGGAGAACTATTTCTATCCATTTCTTGAAGCGCATGGCCAGGATCAGTCCCGTTTTCCCGACGCTGGCCGAAGGCAGCTCATGGTCGAGGCTCTGCGGAACTTCACCGGGATCAAGCAGCGTTGCCCAGAACTTCAGGAGCTCGAGAACCGAATCAGGGAACACATCTCACACCTGCCCTGACCCTAGACATCTCTCCACCCTAAATCGAATCAATCCGCAAGTTCCAGTGCCTTCACCCAGCCCCCGCCCACACCACTCCCTCGCTACAGCAGCAACCAAAGCTAGTCGCCGGAGGCCAACAACTGGAAGCTTCCCTTCTAATCTCTGGTCCCTGTTTTCATGTCAAGACCCCAAGCGCCAAAACAACCCAGTAAGAATTACGTAAGTCGTTCATTCCATGGTCTATGTACCCTAATCCATGTTTTTCCAAGTTTGCCGATAATTATCCCCTTCAAGCGCACAATGGAACCATGATGTGCGAGCAGATGATTGGCGACCAGACCAAAACCGCTCCACCCCCGCGCTCCCTTGCTCCCTTGTTCCCTTGTTGCCTGCCATCCCGCTCCCTGCCCTCCCGTTCCCTCGTTCCCTGCCCTCCCGTTCCCTCGTTCCCTGCCCTCCAGTTCCCCTGGCCCAGGTTTTTTTCGGTCCCTTGTTCCCTTGGTCCCTTGGTCCCTGCCTTCCTGGTCCCTGCCTTTACCCCACCCCCCATGCCGTTTTGTGAAACTGTGAAACTGTGAAACTGTGGAGCCTTTGGAATCAGAGGCTTACAGACACTTATCACACAGTTTCACAGAAACTGTGAAACTGCGTAAAGGCCAAGAAAAAGCGGCGAAAGGAGGTTCACATCGCTCAAAATAAACCGGATAGAGGAGAATCGATCGCTAAAAACTGATTTCTGAAAATCGCCCAAAAACAGCCTATTTCTGAAAATCGCCAAAAACCGATCGCCGCGAGCTGAATGCTGGGCGCTGATAGTTGGAAGCTGAAAGCCGACGGCTGATCACAGATTCAAGACGAAGAGCAACTGCGGATCCTTCGACTCGCTGCGCTCGCTCGGGATGACAGCGGATCGCTCGCCGCGGCGAGCGATCTGCTGTCACTTCACGCGCACGGTCGGCTCGACGGAGAGGCCGGGCCTTAGCTCGTGGTGCGGGTCTTCGTTGGCCAGGTCAGTAAAGTCGATGCGCACCGGGATGCGCTGGACGACTTTGACGTAGTTGCCGGTGGCATTCTCGGGCGGAAAGAGCGAGAGCACCGAGCCGGTGGCTCCGCCGATCTGCGTAACGCGGCCACTATAGTTTTTGCCGGTTGAGTCGACGTGAATTTTTACGGATTGGCCGGCCTGCATGTGCCGGAGCTGCGTCTCCTTGAAGTTCGCCGTGATCCAGAGGTCCTGGAGCGAGACCAGGGTAAGAAGATTCTGGCCGGCGGCGAGGTTCTGATCGATCTCGACGCTCTTGCGGGTGATGATGCCGTCAGCGGGCGCGACGATTTTGGTATAGCTGAGATTGAGTTTGGCTTCATCGAGCTGCGCCTGAGCCTGTTGGACCAGGGCGTCGGCCTGCTTGGCGCGAGCGTCCTGCGCCTCCACCTGCTGCGGTCCGGTTTCGGCGGAAGTCAACAGCGCCTGCGCCTGCAATTCCTTCTCGTGTGCGAGGCGGACTCCGTCGCCGGCGGCCTGCTCGTTGGCGCGCGCGTCGGCGAGCTGCGCTTTGGCGGCGTCGGCTGCGGCGACGGCCGAGTCAAACTGCTGCTTGCTGATGACGTCTTTGGCGACCAGCGGTCTATAGCGATCGAGATCTGCTTGCGCCTTGGTGTTGTTGGCCGCTGCCTGGGCGACAAGGGCATGCGCCGCCTCGAGTTGCTTTTCCGCTTGCGCCACTGCTGCCTGCGTGCCGCTGACATCGTGGCCTGCGGAGTTCAGAGTGCTTCCCGTATTCACCGTTGTAATGGGAACATTGACGCGGGCCGCCGCGGCATTGGCCGTGGCGCTGGCCAGCGCGGCCTCGGCGTTTTCGACGGCTACCTGGTAGTCGCGCGGGTCGAGCTCGACGATGGGGTCGCCCGCCTTCACGATCTGGTTCTCTTCTACGTCGACTTTCATGACCTGGCCGGCGACACGCGCGCTGACCTGGATGAGGTGGCCGTTGACCTGCGCGTCGTCAGTATCCTCGCTGTAGGTGGAGTGCCACCAAATGGCGAGGGCGACGATCGCCACCACCACGATGGCGCCGATGATCAGGCCCCTGCGGCGGGACCGCGGCGGCGCCTCAATCTCAGTCTCTGCCGATTGGTTGGGTTCCGGTGTTGGAGTTGGGGCTGGGGTTGGGTCCGGCACGTTCACTTCCCTCCTAAGTATTTCTTGTAGTCCAGCCCGTCTCCGAGGGCGCGGGCCAGGCTGAGCTTGGCAACGTTATCGCGATAGAGGCTGGCGACGTACTGGCTGTCGGCCTGCGCGACCGATTGCTGCGCCTGGCTGACGGCGAGGTTGTCGCTGACGCCGTTAGCATAGCGCTCCTGCGCCTCTTTGAGAGCTTCGGCGGCCAGATCGACGCTGGAGCGCGCGACTTCAACTTGCTTTTGCGCCGCCGCGATGTCGAGCAGAGCGTCGCGCACATCGGCTTCGACTTGCGCATCTTTGTCGCTCAACTGCGCCTTCGCGATGTCGAGTTGCGCCTGCGCCTGCTCGGCCATGCCGCGCAAGGCAAATTCGTCAAAGACCGGCACGCTGAGCGCGGCGGATGCATCGACGGTGCCGTGGGAGTGGGCCAGAGTTGTGCCGATGTCGCCGTAGTCGGCGTCGGTTTCGATGGTGGGGAAACGCGCGGCAGTTGCCGCTTTGCGCTGATCGGCGGCGGCGGCGGTTTGCTCGACGAGAGCGGCCAGATCTTTGCGATTTGCTTTGGCCTGCTGGATGAGCGCGCTCGCGTCGAGCTGGTCGAAGGGCGCATAGGGCGCGGTGTCAGTGAGATTGAAGCTCTGCGCAAGGGGCAGGCCGATGGTGCGCGCCAGGGCCAGCTTGTCTTTTTCGAGGGAGTCCCGGGCGGCGATCAACTGCTGCTCAAGAGATTGGTAATCGACGCGGGCGCGCAATTCGTCGAGGAGCGGCGCGGTGCCGGCCTGGTGATTGTCGACTGCCTGATCGAGCGAGACTTTCGCTGTCGAGACCTGGGCCTGGACGCTGCTGACGTTGGTCTGATCGGCGAGCACCAGAAGGTAGGCGTTGCCAACGGTGAGGACCACCATGTCACGGGCATCCTGAGCCGACAACTGCGCGGCGGCGAAGTTGTGCCGTGAAGCAAGATAGTTGCGCAGGGATTGAACGTCAATCAGCGACCAGGTGAGCGAGGCGCGGACGTCGGTATAACCGAACGGGCCGA
>Ga0224554_1001427_pt1 | contig 15110 bp, 11 predicted proteins | sample 714S22024metaG_FD_180666 | JGI IMG/M metagenome (GOLD analysis project Ga0224554, IMG submission 180666) | Peat soil microbial communities from Stordalen Mire, Sweden - 717 S2 20-24 | ecosystem: Environmental > Terrestrial > Soil > Wetlands > Peat | place: Sweden: Norrbotten County, Stordalen...
TTTCTGTTTCTGGTCGCCTTGGCAGTCGCCGTTTTTTTGCTTGCCCAAAGCATGGTGCGCCACCGCTTCCATCAAGGCAGCCGTATGGACCGATATGGCCACATCAAACAATAACGGGAACTAAGAGAGTCTTGGTGGCGGCTCCGAGTGATGCCAAGCAACGCGTTACATAAAGCGAAAATCTCATCGAAATCATCCCAATGCGATTATGCGACTTCTTTCACTTTGCTAGATCTCGGTGCGTGGCGCACACTACTCGTTCGACGGTAGGCCCACACGGCATAGCTGGAACCGGCTAGCAGAACAATGCAGAACGGGATGTGAACGATCGTTGCCAACGCCGTGAATCCGACGAGAGGCAACCACGGCGCACTTGATCGCCATGCTGTTATCCTTGACTTTGTTTCCAGGAATTCCAGAATGAACAGGAACACAAAGAATGTTACGATGCCCACGCACGCCGATCCCATATGAACCTGCCAAGCTGGAAGTCTGTTCATCTGTTGCCACCCCGCGTCGTTTGCATCTCCACAAATGCTCTCTACGGTTATGAACGCGCAAGCACCTCCAAACAATGCCACGAGGAGTGTTATCGAGGTATCGTTGTATTCGCAGCTCCCTTTTTTCTTTCCTTGTCTCATTAAGATCACCAGCAGCGCGTCAAATTCTTACTTTCTAACCGTCAGGACCGGGCATTCCGCATCCACTATGATCCGAAAGGCCCCAGATGTTCTCATCTCCATGCCGAGATGCGAAGTCTGTCGAATACCAAGAACCAGAAGGTCCATAGAATTCTCTCTGACGTGTTCAAGAATTCGATCATGTGCGCTGCCCACCTCTACAAAGGTCCTCGGATCACAGAACTCTTTTGCCAGTGACGGCACAAGGCCATCGAGAGCATCATAGAAGCGGTGCTGGAGATCGGATAGCCGGTCTGGGTGCTCGATGGTGCCATCCTGAATCACATTAAGAACGTCAATCCTGGCCCCGAACACTTCTGCCAGGGTCACCGCATAAAGTGCTGCGCTGGCCGCAGCCGGTGTAAAGTCTGTGGCAAAGAGGATCCTCTCGAATGGAAGATTCTTCGATGAGAGGGCCTGGACATATGGGCCGACGGTGAGCGCTGGCCAACGAGTAGACCGTAGGATTTTCTCCGCGACTGAACCGATGATGCCTCGCTCCAGCCTGTTCCCCCCATGTGTCCCCAAGACGATCATAGACGGCTGATTCTTATCAGCCAGCTCAGGAATCAAGTGCTGTGGATCACCTTCCAGAAGAGTCGGAACGGTTTCAATAGAATCCGCTCGAACAAGAAGTGCCTCCTTCGATAGGAGACGCGTTAAATCCCTTCTCTGCTGGCTCACTCTTCGGTCGCCGATCTCAACCTCCATGGCAGCTTGTGAACGCGTGAAGGCATGAGTCACCAGAAGCTTCGCTGAGAAGTATGCAGCCATCCTCGCTGCGTAGAGTCCAGCGTTCTGGGAACAAAGAGAGAAATCGGTCGCGAATACAACCGCCTTCAGGTTTAGAACTGGCTTGTCATTTATTGCGAGCGTCATGGCTATCTCCCGTAGATGCGCTAGACAACAAGGCGGCGACGCTCAAGAGGCCAGGAACTTGATCTGAGCTGTAACCGCGGGCTGCGTAATATGAAGCTCGTCCGTTGCTCTGTGACAATTCAGATTGTCTGCAATCACGCAAAACACCTTTACTTTGAAGTTCTCAATCATGGATTTGCTCCTGTCTGGTAGTTGAGGGTGGCGAGAGCTAGCCGGTATTGGTATTGCGCATCTGTGTTGCCAATTGCTGCATCAGTTTGCTGGAACTGGGCCTGGCTCAGTTCCACGATTGAGCTGAGCCCCAGTCGATAGCGTGTTTGTGCCAGCGAAAGCGCCAGATTAGCCTCTTTAAGAAGCTCGTCTGTCACGGCAACACGCTGATATGCAGTATTTGCCGCAAGCCATGCAGTGCGTACATCCCGGACAATCCTGTCACGCAGATCGCGGCTCTGCTCTGTGACCGCCTGAGCCCGGATGGATGCTTCCTTTGCCTGGGCCGAGTAGAGGAAGCCATTGAAGATCGGAATATTCATGTTCACGCCGATGCCGCCCCACCAGTTCGTAAGATAGTATGCAGAGGGACGGATGGGCACGCTGCCCGCGGTCCCAGCGGCACTAATGGTCGGCAGCATCTGATCGCGCTGTGCATGGCTGAACTTAACGGCCGCTTGTTGGCTATAGTGGAGTGCCTGAAGGTCTGGACGCTGCCCAAGAGCCAGTTGCGTGAGTTGATCGGCATCGGGAGGAGGAGGCTGCATCGCCGTATGATCATCTTCCAGAGCGTACGCAACTTGTTTATCATGGCCCAATACCGCATCCAACGCCGCCATCGTAGATTCGACATTGTTTTGCGCATCCAACAACAACAGCTTCGCTTGCGATAAGTTGACATCTGCGAAGCTCAGGTCAAGGGTGGATTTGAGCTTGTTCCTTGTCAACTCGCTTACCAGCGTCTCGGTTGTCTGCCGCGTAGTGACGTTCTGTTCAGCGACCTTCAACAGCGCCTGCGCCTGTAGCGCATTGAAAAAGGCCTGGTCGGTGGCGATGACAATATCTTCTGTGGTGGCGAGCGCATTCGCATTCTGCGCTTTCTCCTGCAACTTTGAAGATGCAATAAGATTTCCAGTCTTTCCGAAATCCGTGATCAGTTGAGTGAATTCTCCACCAGCCCCTGCGTGCTCAAACAAGCGCGAGGCTGTGAGCGATCCCGCGGAGATACGCGAGCCATCCTCCGCATCCTCGGCTGTGATGGAGGCAATTGCAGTGGGAAGTCGCGCAGCTCTGGTTTCGCGCACCACCTGGTGCTGAGCCAGAGCAAGCAGACGCCCAATGCTGACACGAGGGTTGTTCTTGATGGCCATCTGTTCGGCGTCGATTAGCGTGAGGGGCTGGCCGGACCCTGCGGTTTGAGTGTCAACAGGCATCGCTGGAGCCTGAACCGCCGCACTCGATTTCACTTGACCAATCGGCCCAGCCTCAGGCAGAGACGTGACAAGAGCTTGCGGCGCATCTGGAAGGCGCTCCTGTACGGCTCCTGTCTGCGCAACAAGGGTAGATGATACGGCCAACGCCAATAGTCCGAACTTTGCCGGTTGAAATGTGTGCCTCTTTTCCAGCTTCATTCCTCTACACCTTTCCCTCGACAATGATTTTCTTCTGCTCTCTGCCGTGAACAATCAGATATACGGCAGGAACAAGAAAGACAGTTACGACAACGGACACACCAAGTCCGCCAATGATGGCCCGAGCCAATGGCGCATATTGTTCACTGCCCGCCTCCATGCCAAGAGCCATGGGGATCATGCCAAGCAGTGTTGCTAGAGAGGTCATCAGAATCGGCCGCAACCGTATCTTGCACGACTGAACTACAGCCTCAGCCATAGTCATGCCTTCCTTTTGAAGATGCCCTGCGAAATCTACGATCAGAATGCTGTTGGACACAACGATGCCCGTCATCATGAGCACGCCCATGAGCGACATGATGTTCATCGTGCTATGAGTCAAAAGCAGAATGAGCAGCACTCCAGACAACCCAGGCGGAATGGCCATGAGGATGATGAATGGATCGGTGAATGACGCGAATTGCGCCATCAGAATGAGATAGACCAACAGAATAGATAAAATCAGACCGATGGCGAATCTCTTGAACGACTCGTTCATGCTTACCACACTGCCGCGCACCGTCACGCGGACATTTCCCGGGACCTTGATTCCCGCAATCACATCGTTGACTGATCTGTTGACTTCTTGCAGAGCCTCAGTCGATGGCATCACGTACACATCGATGACACGACGAAGTTTATAGTGATCCACTTCCGTCGGAGTGTTAATCTCAGTGATGTCCGCTACGGATCGTAATGGAGTGTAGTCCGCCTGACTTGCGCCCCTCAATGGAATCTGCTTGAAATCGTCCATGCTCATATGCCCGATCTTGTTATCGGAGTACTGAACCGTGAGCATGTAGTTGTTACCTGTGTTCGGGTCGATCCAGTAGCTGGGCGCAATCATCCCGTTTGAGGTCAATGCTGTAATAACGTTGTCAACCACTTCCTTCGGTGAAAGGCCGATCAAGCTGGCGCGTTGCCGATCAATATTCAACTCAAGGCCGGGAAAGCGGAGATTCTGCGGAATGAGAACGTCGCTGACATTCTTGAGACCCTTCACCTTTGCGGCAATCTGGCTCGCGATCGCAAACGACTGGTCCAAGTCATTTCCACTTACCTGAATGTCAATAGGCGCGGGCAACCCCTGATTGATCACCGAATCCACCAGCCCACCAGCCTGGAAATAGGTAGACAGCATGGGCATATCCTCGGAAAGCTTCTGGCGGACCCGCTTCATGTACTCGTAGCTCCCAGGCTTGTTACCCTCCTTCAGGCTCACCTGAACAAAAGCCGTGTCCATGGATGAGTTACTGGTGTAGATGGCGGACAGATCGGGTGTAATGCCGATATTTGAAACGATCATGTCGAGATCCTGCGCGGGAATCGTCTGACGAATTTCATTTTCAACCCGCGCAATGTATTGATTGCTCAACTCAATGCGAGTGCCGCTTGGACATTTTATGTTAATGACAAACTGACCGGGGTCAGTGCGTGGGAAATACGATCTTCCGAGGAACGGTAGGAGGGCAAAGCTCAATAACACCATGCCGAGAATGCCGAGAGTCGTTGCGACTGGTCGCAGTATCGAACGGTTTACAGCAAATACATATCTCTCCAGCATTTGTTGGAAGCGACTGTTGAATCCCCTGACAATGCGCTGAAAGAAGGAAAGTCTCGCCGGCATCTGATAGGCGATGTGCTTTTCCTCGTCGATCTCTTGTTCTTCAGAAGCATCCGCTTTGTGTGGCTTGATGAACCGTGCGCAATACAGTGGAACGACAGTCATTGCCACCATATAGGATGCGAAAAGCGAAAAGACAACAGATAGAGCAAGTGCGGTGAACAAGTATCGGCTTACACCATAGAGAAGCGCAACTGGAAAGAAGACGATAGCAGTTGTGAAAGTTGCGGCCAACACTGCCATTTGCACTTCTTTCCCACCTGCTTCTGCTGCGACTTCAGGCGACTCTCCCATTTCGAGATGACGAAATATGTTTTCAAGCACAACGACCGAGTTATCGATGAGGCGAGAAAAGGCAAGCGCCAAACCTGCCAGAACCATGGTATTGATCGACCCGCCGCCCATGCGAATGCAGATAAAGGCCGCCAGCGCAGACAGAGGAATCGACAGAAGGACCGCGAAGGTCGCGCGTATGCTCCCGAGGAAGAGCAGAATCATCAATGCTGTCAAAATAAGACCTATTCCGCCTTCACTGCCAAGATTCTTCAGAGCGGTCTTGACAAAGACCGATTGGTCGAAGACCACGGCCGTCTTGAGTGAAGATGGAATGTCAACCAGATCCTTGATCGCCTCTTTCATGCCGTTCACGATCGTGATTGTGTTGCTGTCTCCGCCTTGTTTCAGAACAGGGACATAAACCGACCGCTGACCGTCTATGCGAACAATGTTCGTTTGGATGGTTCCGGAGTCCTCCGCTTTGCCCACGTCCCCAACGAGCACTGAAGCATTGCCTACGGACTTTAGTGGAAGATCATTGATCAGTTCAGGAGTTGGAACCTGGCTATTTGCGTAGATGTTGTAGTCCTTTGGTCCGATACGCACATCGCCCGCAGGCAGAATCAGGTTCGAATCATTTACGGATCTTACGACATCCATCAGGCTGAGGTTATGCGCCTCAAGTTTCAAGGGATCCACATAGACCATGATCTGCCTGTATCGCCCGCCAAATGGCTGTGGCACCGAAGCTCCGGGTACGCTCGCGATTTGATTGCGGACCTGAAACTGCGCCAGGTCCTTGAGGTTGGTCTCGTTCAGGCCCTCACCTTTCAACGTGACCAGGCAGACAGGTTGACTCGAAGCGTCCATGCCGAGAACCACGGGAGGCAACGTGCCAGGGGGTAGTCGTCGCAAGTCAGCCATAGCCAGATTGGCGATATTGCTTAACGCTGCATTTGCATCTGTTCCTGGCTTGAAGTAAATCTTGATCAGGCTTACGCCAGTCAGGGATCGAGACTCGATGTGGTCGATGTTGCTGCCAAGTGTAAAAAATCTCTCAAACGTGTCTGTAATGTCAGCTTCTATCTGCTGCGGGGGCATTCCAGAATAAAATGTCGCGACAACTACTACTGGCATATCAATTTGTGGAAATAGATCCACGGGCATCGATGCGATGCTGACCACGCCCACGACTACAATGACCAGGCAGGCCATAATGATGAAGAAGGGGTATTTGAGTGAGAAGTTAGGCATTACTTATCGCCTCCTGACTGCTCTTGACTTACGTCTGCCGTGGGAAGATCTTCAAGTCTCGGTCTTACAACTTCACCCGGCTGGTAGTTGGACTGGCCGCCAGTAATGACTTTGTCCCCCTCGTTGAGGCCGCTTTTCACCTCAACCAACGTGGTGCCCTGCATACCAAGAGCAACATTCCGTGCCTGGACGCGACCCCCACTGTCAACCATCAGCACAGATGCTTGATTGCCATTTCTTATAACCGCCTGCACTGGAATGAGCAGTACATTGTTCATGCGTTCCAGCTCCAGGGTTGTGTTTGCATACATGCCGGGCGTGAGTGAGAGATCGTTGTTCTCGACATCGACTTCCGTCTCCATGGTCCCCGTCGCCAAGCTGACATCTCGCGTGAAGCGAACCACCTTGCCCACGAGGGTACGGTGGATGGCATCGACCGTTACGTTCACTTCAGCGCCTTCATGGATATACGACACGGCGTCTTCTGGTACCGGTAGACGGAGGCGAAGCAGACTGCTTTGCGAGAGTTTTACAAGAGGAAGAGATTGGGTGTCGGACGCAGTGCCGGCCTGGATCAACGCGCCGGTATCCGCGTACCGCCAGACAATGATCCCACTCAGCGGCGCAGTCACGTGCGTGTAGTCGTTGAGGTCCTGCACGCGCTCTCGATCAGCGTCTGCTACATCCGCTCCCTGCCTTGCTCCCGATAGGGTTGCCTTGGCAGCATCAATCTGAGCAGCTGTAGATAGATCTTTTGACTGGGCGTTGTCCAGTTCCTGCTGTGCAATCAGCCCAGGTTGCGCAGTGGAGGCTTGCAACAAGCGGAGGTAATCTGCGTGAACCGCGCTGTGCTCGGACTCGGCGCGTGCGACCTCATGCTGCGCACGGGTGATCTCGTCCTTGCTACGGCCAAACTGCGACACGGTACCTTTCAACTGAGCGTTCAGCTCTGGAACTTCCAGAACCGCAAGAGTCTGGCCGGCTTGTACCCTATCGCCGATATCTACATAGATGTGCTTGATGTAGCCAGATACCTTGGCATGAACGTCTACAACCTGGTAAGGCTGGAACTGTCCGGCAAGTTTCAAGGTATGCGCAATCGTGCCGCGTGTTACCGCGACTACTGTCGCGGAGGGAATCTCTGCGGCAATCGTTGCTGAGTGCCGATCCTTGAAACTGTATGCAATGATGCCTGCCAGAACAGGAAGTGCAATTCCCGCGGCGACGATCAAGGAGGTTCGCTTTCGCATAGCTCAATCACCTCTATATGAAGTTGAGATTGCTCGGTTCACGACAACAGGCACGTTCTCCAAAAGAGAATATACGGTGCTGCATTCGACTACTGTTCAATCGAATACGCCAGAATCTGTGCTGAGGGAATCGCTAGACGAGAATGGGAGGGGGGCGAACAAAGAGGGTGTTTAAGATAGCGCGGTGTAGATGGAATAACCCATTAGCCCGCTTCTCTAATCTTCTTGATACTGGCGGGTTCAACACACTGATGGCCAGCAATAGAGTCAAGAGAGTCAAGAAAACGGCTGTAGGCGCGGTGTAGATCACACTGGTGGATGTTTTCGTCCGAATTACCAGGGGGTGTTCCACAGTGCTGGATTGCTCATCTCTGGATAGAAGTTTGGCCTTTGGAATTTGATGGGAAGCAGTCTGAGGTGGATCATAGAGGGAAAGCTTGTATTGCAAACCCCAAGCAAATACGCAAAAGGCCAATCCCAGAAATGCAAGCATCCCAAAGAGGCTGAATGGCCGACCTTTGCTCCAACTATTCACAGTCACCGCAACTCAAAGTTAATTCTGGACAAATCATCCGCCACAACGCATATACGTATGCGGCCCTAAAGAGACCTTACAGTATTGCATCGCACATGGTGCGGAGAAGTTGTGGAAATTTTCTAATCCACCATAAGAAAAGTCTATCGAAGTGCTTGGTATCGGAACATGGACTAACGGGACGCCGTCGGTGTCGAGCGTACCAACATCGATTCAGGAACCTCCGCCGCATGGCCTTGGCGCGGCAGGAACAGATCAGTGGGACGGTTTCCCAGGGACATCGCGTGGAAGGATCTGCATGAGCCAATGATCACATAAGCTATTCATAAACGGCGGCTTGATCACAAGACGGAGCATCTTTACGGTCCAGGGCACATCGAGAGAGCCCGGACCAAATGGGTTAAACTCACTTCGGAGGAGCACTATGAAAATCGGTTTGGTTGGGCGATCAGGGATCACCGCTTTTCTTGTATTCGCTTTTCTTTCTCTCCCAGCGCAGTTCCGAGCGCAGTTTACCCCGGCTCCTGCGGGAAGTGCGTTTTCCATTCCAGATGCTCAGTTGCTGAAACCGGAGGCGTTGGTCCAACTGCTGCATACGACAAACAAAGACAAGCCCCTGATCTTGCAAGTTGGCTCGCATATGCTTTTCGCCCAGGCGCATATCCCAGGATCGGAATACGCAGGGCTGGGATCACAACCAGCAGGAATCGAGCAACTACAGAATCGGGTGAACACACTTTCGCGAAAGAAGCTTATTGTGCTTTATTGCGGCTGCTGTCCCTGGAATCGTTGTCCGAACCTTGGACCAGCGTTCGCGAAATTGCGCGATATGGGTTTTACCAATGTGAAGGCCCTCTATCTGGCTAACAATTTTGGCGCCGATTGGGCCGACAAGGGGTACCCGGTTGAACAAGGCTACTGACGAAGTATGGCGGCGAGGCGTGTCAGGCATTCCGAAGGCCGTAGGGTTTGCGCCGCGCACTCTCCGCCGCTCATTTACAGCAAAGCTGCTTTTGTGCCTCTGTGTTGGGGTGAGCACGGCACAGGCTCCCGTAACGGCAACTTCGCTACTTCACAAAGAGGCGCCGGAGTTCGTGCGGACCGATTTGAAGCACCGGAAGCTGGATCTCTACGCCTATCGGGGCAAGGTTGTACTGCTTGATTTCTGGGCCACTTGGTGTTCCTCCTGCCAGCTCGAAATGCCTCGTTTCGTTGCCTGGCAAACCCAGTACGGACCGCGAGGCCTGCAAATCATCGGCGTCTCCATGGATGACGATCCGGCACTAGCGCGAAATATGTACGAAAAGCAGAGGTTAAACTATCCCGTAGCGATGGGCGATGACAAACTTGGACAGTTATACGGAGGAGTTCTCGGCCTCCCACTAGCTTTTCTGATCGATAGCCGAGGGAAAGTCCAGGCTCAATTTCGCGGCGAAACCGACTTGAAATTGATTGAAGAACAGTTCAAGCCTCTTCTTCGTCCGTGAGTTGGCGGCTTCAGCCCATCCGCGACCCAATGATGTCTGAGACACCCTATAGATGAATCCAGCCGCTATGGATCGGCGCAAGCGATCCCACCGCGACGAAGAGCCAGTGAAGGATTTCCTAAAAGAACGGTGGAACGCCGACAATAAAATTGTCGAGACTTGCCATTAGGATTAAAGCACTTGCTTGTTGCGTCCTATGCAAGCGGCCTTCCCCGGCTCAAAGACTCGGCTATTGCCAGCTCTATCTTGATCTCCGGAGGCGTCAAGAACGTGTTGTGAACCAGGCAGTGATGCACGGAGCGCATGAGACCTTCCGTCTGTTCTTCCGTCAGAGAAACGGGAGATACAACATGAACGCAGAAGTTGCCAAGCCGGGCAGGTTGTTTCAACTTCTTGGCGGTCACTGTGACCTCAACACCCGTCTCCGCGAGATTGCGGGTCTTCAGGTACTGTACGGCATAAAACGCTGCGCAGGAACCCAACGAAGCGAGTAACAGCTCAGGGGGTGTCATGCCGGAGTCTTCGCCGCCATTCTCTGCGGACTGGTCGCAGAGAATCGAGTGCGACCGCGACTGAATGGCGAACTTCACCTGATCGAGATGCGTAATTTTCACTTCCATGATGGTTTCCCTCGTTCATTAGAAGGAAGACACGACTGAGCCGATTCGTTACAGAACTACGGGAGCTTTTTCTGTACCCGGCAGGCCTAGCAGGCGAAGATACTCTTGCGTGAGGATAGAACGCAAGCGTGGCGCTACCGCAGAGTCGCAAGGAACCTCCAGCGATCGGCAGCGGTCGATGGCGGCGCGCAGATCGCGCAGGAATGCAACGCAAGCTGGGCAGGCGTCAATATGCTGGCGCATCTGGTCGCAGGTGCGGGCTTCCACTTTGCCATCCAGATACTCTGAGAGGTTCAGGAATAACTCCCGGCACTCGGTGGGGCGTTGTGCGCGTTTCGTTGCGATGCGCTTGGCCTTCGTCGTGGATGGCTTGCCGCAATCCGGTGGCACGGGCTCTCTCTCGACGATCCCGCTCATCTCTTTGCGCACGGAAAGGCGCGCCCGATGCAGGCGAACCCGGACTGTTCCTGGCTGCAGATCGAGAATCTGCGCGACTTGTTCGGTGGTCAGCTCCTCCATGTCGTGGAGCACAAGAATGATGCGCAATTGCGCTGGGATGCGTAAGACCGCCTGATGCAACAGATAATGCTGCTCGGCGTAGAGCAGATTGCCCTCAGGGCTTGCGGCGGCATCCTGTAGCAATCGCCCCAACTCCTCTGTGTTGGGCATCAATTCATCCAGCGAGAAGGTCTGGGTGGGAGCATGAGCCGGCTTGCGGCGCATCCGCCAGCAGCGGTTTCTGGTTACGGTATAAAGCCAGACCGCAAGAGCCTGCGGACTCTGAATCTTGGCTAGGTGGCCGAGCGAGCGGAAGAGCACCTCCTGCATGGTGTCTTCGGCATCTTCAGGATGCCCGCAGACCTTCATGCTGAAGGAATAGACCGTATCCTGCAACAGGCCGATTGCTTCTTCGACGGCTTCGGGAGTGTTGCGATGTAAGAGATCGGCGGCTTGAATCAGTTCGGGTCGCATTGCTGGGGCTCACAGAGTGAGTCCAGTATAGCCCCCCAGCATTGTGGCTCATTCAGCCGGACCTCAGTTGGCGTCTTTCATCCCCATGGCGTGAAAGATGCTCATGGCAGGGCACCAGTTTGTGAATGCCGATTGCAACAGGTTGAGTCCGACGAAAGCTGTCAGCCAGAGCCAGTTGGGCGAAAGGTAGTGAGCGAGGGCAAGCGATAGCAGAATTACGAAGCCCGCCATCAGTCGCAGGGCGCGTTCAACGGTCATAGGGAGTCTCCTGGTTCTGATTCGGGTTGAGGTTCATCTTTGGATTCACGCCGGGAGTGAACCATGAAGTAAAGCACGGGAATGGTCGGCCACGAAAGGAATGTTGAAGCGACCGCTCCGGCAATCAGCGACAAGGCAAGGCCCTGAAAGATGGGGTCTGTGAGAATTACGCTTGCGCCGACGACAACCGCTGCCGCGGTCAGAAGCATGGGGCGGAAGCGAGTTGCCCCGGCATCGATCACAGCTTCGGCCAGAGGCATTCCCTGGCGTATCCGCAGTTCGATGAAGTCAACCAGAATAATCGAATTGCGTACGATGATGCCGGCGCCGGCGATGAAGCCAATCATCGATGTTGCTGTGAAGAATGCGCCCAGCATCGCGTGCGCCGGCATAATGCCCACCAGCGTAAGCGGAATCGGAGCCATGATGATCAGCGGCACGATGAAGGATCGGAACCAGCCAACCACCAGCACATAAATGAGAATAAGTACGGCAGCAAACGCTATCCCCATATCGCGGAAGACCTCGATGGTGATCTGCCATTCGCCGTCCCACTTCATCGAGTAGTGGTCCGTGGACTCCGGCATCGACGCATTATAGCGAGCGAGGGTGTATCCGGCCGGAAGAGTGAGATGGTCGAGGTCCGTGTTCATTTTCATGATGGCATAGACCGGGCTTTCTTCCGCTCCGGCTACATCTCCGGTGACATAAACGACGCGGTGCAGATTCTTGTGATAGATGCTGCGCTCGATGGTCTTCTCTTCGACGATCACCAGTTCGCGCAGGGAAACCATTGCGCCGTCCGCGCCGGGCAGGCGGATATTCTCCAGCCTCTGCTCGGAGGAACGGTCCGCGCGATCGACTTCGACGATTGCGGGCACAGGCTCCCGTGCTGCCTGATCGTGGAGCAAGCCGACCTGAGTTCCCGAGAGGGCAAGTGCCAGCGCATGGGCTACGTCCGAGACTGCAATGCCATGCTGCGCGGCCTTGACCTCATCCACGCACATCACAAGCCTCGGCTGAGGGTCTTCGACGTACCAGTCGGTGTCTACAACGCCCGGCGTGTGCTGGAAGATCGACTTGATCTGCTGCGCGACTTGAGTCTGACCATCCAAATCGGGACCGTAGACCTCCGCAACCAGCGTCTGGATGACTGGAGGCCCAGGCGGAACCTCGCTGACCTGAATGCGTGCGCCGTATTCGTTGCCAATCGCGTCCAATAACGGACGAAGCCGCTTGGCGATGGCATGGCTCTGCACGCTTCGCTGCTTTGCGGGCAGCAGATTCATCTGGATGTCGGCTTGATTCGGCTGGCTGCGCATATAGTAGTGACGCACCAAACCGTTGAAGTTATATGGTCCGGAGGTTCCAGTGTAAGTCTGGTAGTTCAGTACATCTGGCTGCCGCGCAAGCTCATCGCCAAGCGCTTGTGTAACGCGCGCTGTCTGTTCAAGCGGTGTGCCGTCCGGCATATTGATAACCACCTGTAACTCGCTCTTGTTGTCGAATGGCAGCATCTTCACGCGCACCAATCCCAGGGGTACCAGCGCCCCCGAGATCAGAAAAAGCACAGCCACTCCGAGAAAGAACAAAAGACGATTGCGCCTGGATTGGATCAGCGGCGTCATGATGCGGCGATAGAGCCTGGTCCGCCAGTTCTCGGTCTCCGGTTCCAGTAGCTTAGTCCCTTGAAGATGCCTGCCAAGCAGCCTGAGCGCAGCCCAGGGAGAAACCACGAAGGCAACCAGCAGCGAGAAGAGCATGGCTGCCGAAGCGCCCACGGGAATGGGCCGCATATAGGGTCCCATCAGGCCGCGGACAAAGGCCATGGGCAGTACCGCTGCGATCACGGCGAAGGTGGCCAGAATGGTGGGATTGCCCACCTCGGCGACCGACTCGACCGCAACATCACTCATCGACCGGCCGTGGTTCTCCGGAAGCCGAAAGTGGCGCACCATATTCTCGACGACAACAATGGCGTCATCGACGAGAATGCCGATACTAAAAATCAAAGCGAAGAGCGTTACGCGATTGATGGTGTAGCCGAGGAGAAAGAACACGGTCATGGTTAGCGCGAGCGTGACCGGAATAGCCAGCAACACCACACCTGATTCGCGCCACCCCAGGAAGAGCGCGACCAGCAAGGTTACGGACAAGGTCGCGAGCAGCAGGTGCTCAAGCAGTTCATCGGACTTGGCCTTGGCGGTCTCACCGTAATTCCGGGTGGTCGTCACCGTCACGTCGTTGGGGATGGTGATGCCTTGCATCTCATGCACGCGCTTGAGGACGGCGTTGGCTATATCGGTGGCGTTGGTCCCTTTGCGTTTAGCCACGGTGATGGTCACCGCCGGGTACTGGCGCGCAGCCGATGCGCCGGAGTTCGCTGTGCCATAGACCACATAGTTTGCCGGCTCCGCTGCGCCATCGACGATCTTCTCGGCAACGTCACGCAGATACACCGGATGCCCGCGAACCACGCCCACCACCACGGCTTCCAAATCCTCCCGGCTAGTAAAGAGATTGCCCGCGCCAACCCGAACCTCCTGGTTGTTCTCGGCAAAGCTCCCTGCCTGCACGCTCGCATTTGCAGCTTGTAGATCACCGACAATGGCCATCGGCGATAGGCCGTAGGCACTCAGCTTCTCGGTGCTGAGCACTACGCGCATGGTGCGGGGAAGCCCGCCGATGATCGTCGTCTCCGATACATCGGAAATCTGCTCGATGTTATGCTGCATCTCGGCGGCGATAGCGCGAAGCTGAAAGCCGTCGTAATGCTCGCCCCAAAGAGTCAATGCCAAAATCGGAACATCGTCGATGGAGCGGGCCTTGATGATCGGCTGCGAGACTCCCGGCGGCATGCGATCGAAGTTCGAGTAGAGCTTGCTGTAGACCTTGATCAGCGCGTCTTCCTGGGGCGTACCGACCAGAAAGCGGACGATCACCAAGCTTTGTCCGGGAGCCGATGTCGAGTACACGTACTCGACGCCCGAGATCTGATGCACCAAGTTCTCGATGGGCAGCGTCACGCGCTGCTCCACCTCCGCTGGAGAGGCGCCCGGCATCGCGGTGGTGATGTCCAGCATTGGAACCAGAATCTGCGGCTCCTCTTCGCGGGGAATGATTGCGACCGCGAAGATTCCAAGGGCCAGCGACGCGGCAATAAAGAGCGGCGTCAGCTTGGAGTTGAGAAAGGAGTGAGCAAGGCGTCCGGCAATGCCAAGTTCCTGCTTGGAGGGTTCTGGCTTCACGGCTGGACCTCAATGCGTTTGCCGGCAAGATCGCGGTCGGAGGGTGCGTCGACGAGTTTTTCTCCAGAGGAGATGCCGGACAGAACTTCAATGAGATTCCCTTGTGTCGCGCCTAGCGTGAGAGAACGGAGTTGCGCAATGCCCTGGCCGTCGAGAATATATGCCGATGCGAGTGACCCACGCATTACAACAGCGGAACGCGGAATGAGTATCGCCTGCCGTGTGCCGTTGGCAAACTCCGCTGTTCCATACATGCCGGCGCGCAACTGACTCGAAGAAGGCAAGTCGATCTTGACCAAAAAGCTGTGGCTTGCCGGGTCGGCGGCAGGAACGATGTTCGCGACAGTGCCCGCAAGGCTCAGGGAA
>Ga0224554_1001428_pt1 | contig 15092 bp, 6 predicted proteins | sample 714S22024metaG_FD_180666 | JGI IMG/M metagenome (GOLD analysis project Ga0224554, IMG submission 180666) | Peat soil microbial communities from Stordalen Mire, Sweden - 717 S2 20-24 | ecosystem: Environmental > Terrestrial > Soil > Wetlands > Peat | place: Sweden: Norrbotten County, Stordalen...
GCCTGCCGGTCTGCGCCCACAACAACACCGTCACCTGCACGGCGACGTTCACCAATGTCGTGGCCGCGCCCTGATCACTAAAAGCGAAACCATGATTGCCAAAAGAAAAAAACACAACGATGGCCCGTCACCAATGCGCGGGACATCGCTTTGGCTTTGGCTGGCAATGGCCGGCTTGCTGACGGTTGGAATCTGGCAGATGTTTAATTCCAACACGGAAAAAATTGAATCGCCGCTGCCGGCACAGACTTTGCGCACGACGACACAGCCATCCGAAATCATTCGGATCAGCGCCAACATCAGCCATCACCATCCAGCCGCCAGTGTTGAGACGGTTAATCCTTTGGCGGATCGTCTGGGGGAACTGTTTCAAAACCTCCAGGCCGAAGATGATCCGATGAAGCGCGAGGAATTAATCAACGGCTTTCTTGCCGGCCTGAAAACAGAAGACATTTCCGCCACGCTTGATTTATTGAAAAATGCCGGGCCGGCAGGCCTGGGCGACGATTTGAGCCGGCGGCTGGTTCGCCGCTGGGCGGAAAGCAATCCACAGGATGCAGCCGCATGGGTTAACAATCTGCCTTCAGGAAATCAACGTGAGGCGGCGTTGGATAATCTGGCGATTGTCTGGGCCGACAGCCAGTTGACCAACGCGATCAGTTGGGGGCAGTCGCTGACGGATGAAGGCGAACGCAACCGTGCCTTGACGGTTGTGGCGAATGAAGCCGTGCGCACCGATCCCATGGCGACGCTTCAGCTGGCCGTGGGTTTGCCGGCGGATTCACAACGCGATGACCTGATCCGCCGGGCGGCGATGGAGTGGGCGTCGGGCAACGCTTCAAATGCGGTGGCGTGGACGGAGCAAATTCCGGACGAAACTTTGCGCGCAAAAGTGCTGGCGGGCGACGCGGTGGCGTGGGCGGAGCAGGATCCGCAATCCGCCGCAATCCTGGCGGTCAAAGAACTGCCTGCCGGACGGTTGCAGGAAGACACCGTGGTTTCGATCGTCCAACGCTGGGCGCAGCAGCAGCCGGAAGCGGCGGCCGCGTGGGTGGCACAATTTCCCGCAGGCCCGATGCGGGAGGCGGCGATTGAAAACCTGGTCGTCCAGTGGGCGCAAAAGGATCCTGCCGCCGCGCAGCAATGGCTGGCTGGACATTCTTGACAAAACTGCGGGCGGCGGTTTTGCGGAGATGACGCTACGGCTTTCGCACCACGGCCAGTTTCGGCGGGCGCAATTCGCAGTTGCGGTTTTGGCAGATGATGGTAAGTATTTTTCATGCACACCAACGACCCTTCAAAAAATCGTCAGGGACTCAACCGCCGCCAGTTCATCCAGACCTCCGCCACGCTGGCGGGCACGGCGCTGCTTTCGCCGTGGGCGCTGACGAATGTGCGGGCGGCCGCCGAAACGCCGCCTGTCCGCACCGCCACGGACCAGGTGACGCTGGGCAAGACCGGCATCAAATTGAGCCGGCTGGGGTTCGGCTGCGGCAGCAACAACGGGCGCATACAAACCGCGCAGGGCAAGGACGCGTTCGTGGATCTCATCCATTACGCCTACGACCACGGCATCACCAGCATTGACACCGCCCAGGCTTACGCGACCTTTGACCTGATTGCCGACGCCATCAAAGGACTGCCGCGCGAAAAACTTTTCATCCAGTCCAAAGTGGACGGCCAGCCAGCGGACGTGCTGGCCGTGATTGACCAGCATCGCAAAACGTTCAACACCGATTACGTTGACAGCCTGCTCATTCATCAAATGACGCTCGGCCAGTGGACGGACGAGTGGAAGCGCGTGATGGACGCCTTCGATCAGGCGAAGGAAAAGAAATGGATCCGGGCCAAGGGCGTTTCCTGCCACTCGCTGCCCGCGTTGCGCGCGTCCACCGCCACAGACTGGAATGATGTGCATCTGGTGCGCGTGAATCCGCAGGGCAGCTTCACCGACGGCGAGTCGTCCGCCTATGGCGGTCCCAGAAAAGACATCGCGCCGGTGATGAGCGAAATCAAGGCCATCCACGCGAAAGGCCACGGCGTCATCGGCATGAAAATCTTCGGCAACGGCACGTTCACCGACCCGGCCGACCGCGAGAAATCCATCCGCTTCGCCATGGCCTGCCGGGAGATTGACGCCGTGGTCATCGGGTTCAAAAGCCGGCAGGAAATTGACGAGGCCATCGAGCGCGTCAACCGCGCATTGCGGGAGGTTTGACGGCTGACGGTTGAATGTTGCGGTGGCTGGTGCCATCGCGCAATTGCCGGGATGCGCGTTGGTGGACAGCGGCCACGAATACGTTTAAGCTCACCAAATCATGAACGCAAAGCGCGGCTTTACCTTGATTGAACTGCTGGTGGTCATCGCCATCATCGCGATTCTGGCGGCCATGCTGCTGCCCGCGTTGAGCCGGGCAAAGATCAAGGCGCAAGGCATCAAGTGTTTGAGCAATGTGAAGCAGTTGCAAGTGGCGTGGCAATTATACGCCGATGACAACAATGATGTCATCGCTCCCGCAGCCGGCGGGTCGCCAACCACGAACCAATCCTGGTGCGCGGGCAATTTCACTCAGCCGCCGAATCCTCCGGCGGCTGATAACACCGATCTCAGTTTGATAAAAAACAGCCTCCTGTGGCGATACACCGGCAACACGGAAATTTACAAATGTCCCGGCGATGCCACGGTCAACGTGCGCAGTATGTCCGCAAATTGCGCGATGAACAGCGGCGATACTCTGATCGACGGGCAAGGCCACAAGTTCACTGTGTTCACGAAGACGACTTCTGTTCCATCGTCGTCGCAGTATTTCGTGTTCGTTGACGAATCCAGCGACACCATTGACAATGGTCATTTCAAAATCGGTTTCGACGAGGATTATAATAACGCTACCTTCTATGACAATCCCGCCGCCTATCACGGCGGGTCGGGAAATCTTTCATATGTGGACGGTCATGCCGCCTCCCGGCACTGGAATGCCAGTCCGGTTGATGACATGAACCCGGATGGCATCTGGCTGATGCAGCACGGCTCGCTTCCTTCCGACGGCACCGCTTGGGGCAGTCCCATTGTTCCGTGAGTTCAAAGGTTTCTGGCCGGCCGTGCCTCATCATGGAGCAACGCCCTAGTTTCGCGGGACGTTCATCTGGCTCCAGACTTTCAATTCGACGAAATGCTCGCGGCGGTCGTCCACCAGCGGAACCGTTTCCCCGGCAAGTTTTTCTCCGTCGAGAAAAAGTTGATTCGCTCCGGCTGCATCTGCGGCCAGCCGGGTGATGGTGATGTGATAAACGGTTTGCCGGTAGCGGTAATGGATTTTATAAGTCGTCCAGCTTTTCGGCAGGCGAGGTGTCAGGCGCAATTGATCGCCTTCAAGGTTCACGCCCAGCAGAGTTTCGACCAGCAGCCGATACATCCAGCCGGCGGAACCGGTATACCAGGTCCAGCCGCCCCGGCCCGTGTGCGGCGCAACCGCATAGACATCTGCCGCGACGACGTAAGGCTCCACTTTGTAGGTGGCGATCTGTTTTGGAGTTGCGGCGTGATGAATCGGATTTAGCAGCGCGAAGAGATCCCACGCGCGGTCGTTTTCACCCATGAGGGCAAAGGCCATCGTGGTCCAGATCGCGGCATGGGTGTATTGGCCGCCGTTCTCGCGCACTCCCGGAATGTAACCTTTGATATAACCGGGATTCAGCGGCGACTTGTCGAAAGGCGGATCGAACAATTGAATCAGTCTGGCCTTCCGGTGAATGAGGTGCTGGTCAACGGCGTTCATCGCCTGACGGGAGCGCCCTGGCTCGCCGGCGCCGCTGATCACCGACCAGCTTTGCGGCAGGGAATCTATCTGACATTCGGGATTGGTGGCGGAGCCGAGCGGTTCGCCATTGTCGAAATAGGCGCGGCGATACCATTGGCCATCCCAGGCGTGCTGCTCAATGTTTTTTTGCAGTTGCTGCGCTTGCGTGACGCAGCGGTCGGCGAATGCCGTATCATTACGCGAGCGCGCCAGTTCGGCAAACTGGGTGAGCACGTCGAAAAGGAAGAAAGCGAGCCAGACACTTTCGCCGCGACCGTCTTTGCCAACCAGATTCATGCCGTCATTCCAGTCGCCGCAGCCCATCAGCGGCAGGCCATGTTCGCCGAATTTTAGTCCGCGCTCGATGGCGCGCCCGCAATGCTGGTAAAGCGTGGCCGACTCTTCGGAGCGGTTCGGCAGATCGTAGTAAGACTCCTCGTCCGGCTTGACGGGCCGGGCTTCAAGGAAGGAAATTTTTTCGTCGAGCACGCCGGTGTCCGCGACGCACGAGACGTAGCGGCAGGTCACATAAGGCAACCACAGATAGTCGTCGGAAAAATGCGTCCGCACGCCGCGTCCCGACGGTGGGTGCCACCAGTGTTGCACATCGCCTTCGCGGAACTGGTGCGCGGCGGCGCGGAGCAAATGTTCGCGGGTCAGCGCCGGTTCGGCATGGACCAGCGCCATGACATCCTGCAATTGGTCGCGAAAACCATAAGCCCCGCCGGATTGATAAAATCCCGTCCGGCCCCAGAGCCGGCAGCTCAAGGTTTGATACAACAGCCAGCCGTTCGCCATCACGTTGACGGCGGGATCGGGCGTGTCCACATTCACCGCGCCGAGGGTCCGGTTCCAATAAGCCCAGACGCCTTCGAGCGCGGCGCGGCAGGCGTCGGCCCGGCGAAAGCGCCGGATAAGAATTTGCACGTCCGCCGCGTTGCGGCCAACGCCGAGGCGAAAACTGGTTTCCCGTTCCTCGCCATCCGACAAATTAAAACTCACTTGCACCGCGCCGCAAGGATCCAGCCCCGCGCCGACTTTGCCGGAAAGACGCTGGCGCTTCATCGCCGCCGGTTGCGACAGGTTGCCGTTTCGGCCGATGAATTCTTTACGATCGCCGGTGAGTGTGCGCGAGGCATCGTTCATGTCCAGGAACACGATGCGGTCGGGGAATTCGGTGTTGTAATAATTGCGGGCCAGCAACGCGCCGGTTCGTATGTCCACTTCGGTTTGCACATGCAGCAGGCCGTTGTGGCGCAGGTCGCCCAGCACCCATTCCATGTAGCCCGTGACGGACAAGCGACGTGGACGCCCGGAGACATTGCGCAGTTTCAAAACCGAAAATTTCACCGGCGCATCCATCGCCACATAGACCCACAGCTCGGAGGCGATGCCAAATTCGGTATGCTCGAACACGGTATAACCGAAGCCGTGGCGAATGACATAGGGTGTTGCGCCGCGCGCGGGCGAAGGCGTGGGCGACCAAAACTGCCCGGTCTGGTCGTCGCGAATATAAATGGCTTCACCCGTGGTGTCCTGAACGGGATCGTTGCTCCAGGGCGTCAGGCGAAATTCGTGGGAATTTTCCACCCAGGTGTAAGCCGCGCCGCTCTCGGAAATCACCGTCCCGAAATACGGATTGGCCAGCACATTGACCCAGGGCGCGGGCGTCATCTGGCCGGGCTGAAGGGTGATGACATATTCGTGGCCGTCGCGGGTAAAGCCGCCGATGCCGTTGTTGAAAATCAAATCGCGCGGCGGCAGTGGTGGAGGCAAATCAGCGGAACGGAAGCGGCTGGTTCGCAACGGTGGAACCAAAGGCTCCAAAATGCTGCGGTGTTCCAGTTGTTCCGCCAGCGTGCCTTTTTCATCGTCGAGGACAATGCGCGCCGCCGCTTGCAACAGCCCGCGGTCGTCGTTGGGAATTTGTTCGAGGCGCCGGACAAAAATGCCGCCCGGCTTGTCCAGCACTTGCGCTTCGATTCCGGACGAAATCAGCGTGGTGATCTGGTCCTGCAAAGACTGGCGGTAGACCGAAACGTCCTCGTTCAAGATGACGAGGTCAACGGTCAGTCCCTTCATGCGCCAGTAGGAATGCGCCTGAATCAATTGCCGGACAATTTCGATTTTCTCGGCGTCGCTGATGCGCAACAGAACGATGGGTGAGTCGCCCGAAATGCCGTAGCTCCAGAGACCGTTTTGTCCGCGCCGGTTGTTAAGCAGCACGCCAGGGTTGGCCCGGCGGGCGGGATCGGCATAAATCAACGCGCCGGCGAGCCGGCCATAGAGTTGGGCTTCCGCTTCGGTGATGTCGAGCTGGTGCAAAGTCACCTGGCTATGCGTCCACGCCAGATCAAAGACGCGGTCGGTCATGCGGGAGCTTTGATATTTTTCCACCTGTGCCAATGCAGTTTCCCGGTTTTCAGTTACGCCCAAAACCAGGTCAATGATGGCGGTTCCATGCGGTGGCAAAGTAACTGTTCGGCGCAGGGCAATGATGGGATCAAGCACGGAACCGACGGTGTTGGACAATGGCGAAATGTTTTGCATCGCAGCCGGGCTGGCCAAGCTGCCGCCGCGTCCGACAAATCGGGAGCGATCCGTTTCGCAGGATATTTTCCCCTTGTCATCGCCCTGAACTTGCATCAGATGAAGCAGCCACGGCGGCTTTTCCTCCTCGGAACGGGCCCGGCGGGTGCAGAGAATTGCGGAAGATTTTCGAGCGAATTCGGTTTGAACGAAGAGATTGCTGAAAGCGGGATGCGCCGCATCCGCCCCCGGCAGCGCGAGCACCACTTCCGAGTAACTCGTCAGTTCAATCTGACGCGCCATGGATGAACGATTGGTGATCGTGATGCGCCGCAACTCCACGTCGTCTTCCGGCGACACGCTGATCTCGGTGTGGACTTCGAGACCGGCATGACGATGGCGGAATTCCGCGCGCGCCTGCGTGAAGATGGCTTCGTAGCCTTTCGTCATCCGCAAGGTGGGTTGATAGGCGGTGGACCAGAATTCTCCGGTCGCCATGTCGCGCAGATAAATAAACGTCCCCCAGCAATCGCGGGTGGCATCTTCGCGCCAGCGGGTGACCGCCAGTTCGCGCCAGCGACTGTAGCCGCCACCCGCGCTGCTGATGACGACATGATAACGGCCGTTGGACAGGAGATGAACCTCCGGTGCCGGCGAGGTGGGATTCGTGAAAACGCGCATCACACTTTCGCCTTCGCCCGAAGGCGTCCGCGATTCTTCCAATTTCAAATCCTCGACGAACACGCTCGCGGCGGTCTTGGGCACGCGCTCCTGCAGCAGCAAGTCCGCCGCCTTGAGCAGCGGGCAGGCCATGAAACGCCTTTGCATCGGGTAGTCCCGCAATAAATTAACCAGCGCCAGCAGGCTCATCCCTTGATGATGCGCCATGAATGACCGGATCGTGGCGCTCGTTTCGTCCGGCGGCAGTCGCGCCGGGGTGTAATCCACCGCCTCATGGAAACCATAAGCGCCGGCGCGTCCCTCGGCCTCCAGCCGTTGCAGATTTTCGCACGCTTCCACCGGCGATACCATCAGCGCCATCACAGTCGCGTAAGGGGCAATCACCAGATCTTCCGCCAGTCCGCGTTTCAAGCCGAGGCCGGGCACGCCGAAGGCGCGATATTGGTAGTTCAGCTGAACGTCGGTCCGGTTGTAGCCCGACTCGGAAATGCCCCACGGCACGCCGCGCAATTTTCCATACTCGATTTGCTGCTGCACCGCCGCACGGCAGGTATGGTCGAGCAAAGTGTTTTCGTAGTTCGGCATGACCAGCATTGGCATCAGATATTCGAACATCGAGCCGCTCCACGAAACGAGGATCGGCTCGCCGCGCGAAGCGACGAGCAGACGGCCCATTGAGAACCAGTGGTCCTGCGGAACCTGTCCCAAGGCGATGGCAACATAGCCGCACAAACGCGCCTCCGAAGCCAGCAGATCATAAAAGCCGGTGTCGAACCGGCGTTCGGTGACGTTGAATCCGGTGGAAAACAAATCCCGCGCGGTGTTGAACAGAAAAGTAAAATCCATCGCGGCCAGTTCGTCGCTTTGCTTCGCCAAGGCTTCGAGTGCGAGCAGCCTCTGACGGGCATGGTCGCTCGCTTCGCGCAAGCAGCGCGCGAGTTCAGCGTGACCAGCCAAATCTTCAACCGGCTGGCCTGACGATTGATCCAGCATCGAGACCTCGCGCAAGGTGGGCGCCTGGTCGGGTTGGGCGAACTTCTCATCCAGCTTTGCAGCCGCCGACGCCGGCAAAGCAAGCCACGGCGCAAGGAATCGCAATTCTTGCAAATGCGATTCGCAATCACGCTTCAAGATCTGCGCCCACCCGCTGATTTCTTTCTCTTCATTCGCCAGCGCCGCCGCGATCTTGGTCGCTTTAGCTGTTGCTCTTTCCAACAATGCAAACGCGGCGCGCAGGTTATCTGGTGCTTGCTCCAATTCTGCATCCAGCTCTGCCAGCGCGTTATTTTCGCGGGCCAAATCTCTAAGCACTCTTACCGTGTCGCGCAGACCGGCAAAAATCTGGGGCGTGAATATTTTTTCATCGGCCTGCTCCCTCAACCCGGAGCCGAGCGTCAGCAGATGTCCCGCCAGGTTGCCGCTGTCCACACTGGAAACGTAAAGCGGGAGCAGTGGTTTGAGCGTTCGCGTCTCATACCAATTGTAAAAATGCCCGCGATGCCGTTCGAGCCGTTGCATGGTGGCGAGCGTGGCTTGCGTGCGTTGAATCAGGCCGCCCAGGGAAAGATACCCAAAGTCCCGCGCAGCCAGATTGGCGAGCAGCGCGAGGCCCATGTTCGTGGGCGAGGTGCGCGTGGCAATCGTCGGGACGGGAATTTCCTGAAAATTATCCGGCGGCAGCCAGTTTTCCAGCGCGCCGACAAACGTGTCAAAAAAATGCCACGTCATGCGCGCGGTGCGGCGCAGAAAAAACAGTTGCGTCGGCGATAAGTCCGGCGTCGCGGATTCAATGGGCTGGCTGATCCACCAGGCAATCCACGGTGCCACCAGCCAGACAAAAAGCAGCGGCAATGCAAAAGTGAGCTGGGCCGGATGACGCAGGACGAGGAAGAGTCCAGCGGCCAGCGCGATGCCCGGCGCAATCCACATCGTCGCATAAAAGTCGGCGAGGTCGGCGCGCGTGGTGCGTTCGGAATCACTTGACGTTTGCCATTCGAGGAGCCGTTTTCGGGTCACGAGCAAACGCAGCAGCGTCCGGCTGATGGCATCCAGGCTGATGAACGCGTCGTAAGATAGAAAGGCCAGGGTAAGAAAAATCTGACCGAGCTGCCGGCTGCACGACGCGGCCACTCCGTGCAGATGCATCGTCCATGGCAAATCAGGCGGCTTGCGCAAGGCGCTGACCAATGACGCCAGCAATCCGGGGAGAGCGATGATCCCAACGACCAGCAGCAATCCGGCCCCGTCAAGTTCCGGCGCGAGCAGCCAACTGCCGAGCAAAAAAAGCAACAGGGCAATGGGGACGAGACTGCGCCGCAGGTTGTCGAAAATTTTCCACTGGGACAGCACCGAAAGCGGATTGACGATGCGACGGGCGTCCGAACCGGGAACCCGCGGCAGGAGCCATTGCGTAATCTGCCAGTCGCCGCGAATCCAGCGGTGTCGCCGGTCAATGTCCACGTTGTAGCGGGAAGGAAATTCCTCGTAAAATTCCACGTCGCAGACGAGCGCGGAGCGGGCATGACACGCTTCCAACAAATCGTGGCTTAAAACAGTATTCTCCGGGAATCGTCCGGCCATGGCGCGCTGGAAGGCATCCACATCGTAAATTCCCTTGCCGATGAATGAGCCTTCCCGGAAAACATCCTGATACACGTCGGATACTTCGCGCGTGTAAGGATCAATGCCCGCGTCGCCGGCAAACAGCCGGACGAACCACGACCGCCGCGCGCTCGGCAGGCTCACGCCGACGCGCGGCTGAAGAATGCTGTAACCCTCGCGGACAATTCCGCGCGCATCATCAAACACCGGACGGTTCAACGGATGGGCCATAGTGCCGACGAGTTGACGGGCGGCTTCGCGTGGCAACTGGGTGTCGGTATCGAGCGTGATGACATACTTGATGTCCGGCAGGATGGTTGTCTCCCCCACAATTTCGGAAAAACATTCACCCTGTGGAATAGAACGGTCGGAGTCCCTGCCTGGTGCATCGCTGCTTATTCCACGGGGTGAACGCGAACCACCGCGCAGCAGGGCATTGAATTCCATGAGCTTTCCCCGCTTGCGCTCGTAACCCATCCACAAGCGTTCGCTGGCGTTCCAGCGGCGTGGGCGATGAAACAGGAAAAACAGGTCTTTTTCGTCGGAAGAATATTTGCGGTTTAATGATTCGATTCCGGCCCGCGCCCGCTGCACCAATGCTTCATCCCCGGGCAGAATCTCCGCCGGGGCGTCACGGAAATCCGTCAGCAAGGCGAAGTGAAGGTGGTGGTCCCGATTCGCGAGATGATGAATCTCCAAGGTTCCGACAAGGTGATCCACGCCGGCCAGGCTCGTGAGCAACGTGGGCACGACCACCATCGTGCGGCAATCTTCCGGGATGCCGGCTGAATAATCCATTCGCGGGAGCCGGCAGGATTTTACCAGCAGCGTGGACAGCCAGTTCATCAACGCCACGGCCAGTTGGCTCGCGCAAAGCAGGAAAACCAGCGTGAAAAAAATGAGTTTCCATCCCCGCACGTCCAGCGCCAGGGCTTGCTCCGCAAATGCGAACGTGGCCAGCAATGTGAGCAGACCAATTCCGCCGGCATAAAACCCCAGTGGAAAACGGTGGATGCTTCGTTCAATGATCGTTCGGCCGGGCCACTGGACTTTTGCCAGGCGCGCCAACAGAGACTGGCCATTGTCTATGAGATAAAAGCCCACATGGGCGGTCCGGTCGCCGTCTCCTTTTTGCCGGGCACTGTCTGCGGCCATCTGGATGGCGCGTTGTGCAACTTCCTCTTCCGGGAGCCGGCTGTTCCGGGCCAAAAACTCGACTGAATGGCGATAGCGATCACGCGTTGAAAAATCCATCGCGCCATACACTTTGGCCGGGTCGGAACGCAAAATTGTCTCAACCAGGCTCAAGTTCTCCACGAACTCTTTCCAGTCCGTCGCGCTCAAGAAACGAAGACTGGTGATGCTGTGGCTGACCGAGACTTGGTCCGCCGCCTGATTTTGGCTCTCCAACTGGACCAGTTGTTCGATGGACAAACCTTGTTGACCAAGCCGCTGTTCGAGCCAGCCGCGCGCGAGATGCAACACCGGACTTTGCCGCGACAAACGCTGGCAAAATTCCGCCACGAACGAACTGGACAAGGGCAGATCAGACTTCGCCATGTCCGCCACCACGATGACGAGGTGGGACGGATTATTCTCGGCCATCTCCTGCAAACGGTTCACCCACAAATCCGCCAGATTGCGATCTTCCCGGGCGATGGTCAGCCGGGTTGTGATGCGCTGGAGATTTTCAATCAATCCCAGGCGCAACATGATGGGAATGGCCCAAAGCTCACCCAGTTTCAAGGAATGCACTTTTTGATAAGCGGCAATGAAGGCGCTAAGCGGGCCTGCATCAATCTGGGCATCCACATGCGAGATCAGTTCGAGCACGATGTCATAGACGCGCGGCAGTCCGGTGCAAGGGCCGTTCAAGAGGCGGGGCAATTCCCGGCTGTAGCCACGCGGCAGATGCCGCTTGGCCATTTGGATCTGCTCTTCGATGAGGTAGAAGTTGTCGAGCAGCCATTCGGCGGCGGGGGTGATGCGCCGGCCTGGCTTTACGGCGATGGTCGCGCGGTTGAAATCTCTTAAGATGTCCTCGTTTTGTCCCAACCGGGACAGCAGGCTGTTGGAACCCCGCCGGGTGACCACTTGGTGGCTGGCGGCGAGCGCTTTGGCATGGCGCGCGAGCTGTTCAACGCTGAACAACTCGGCCCGCAAGGGCGGCTCGCCCGCGCTTGGGCGCACCCGCGCAAGGTCGGTCATCCAGTTTTGAAGGCGCAATGGCAGAGTCTGCATATTATCCATACTTCCGATCACGATTCCTGCAATGAATCTGGCTCCAGGAATCCATCCAAAGCGGTTCCTGCCACCCAGCCCGTCAACTGCGGGGCAGGCTTGGATAAGCTTGAATTCAGGCGCGGCACTGATCAGGCTCAACGAAAAAATCCAGCCATTTTGGCAATGATTTCTCCCTTAAGTCTGCGCCACGGCCCGGACAGATGATATGGGGTGTTACCCCACCTGCGATGGCTGCCTGGCGGGAGAAGTTCTGAATGTTCGAGAGCTGATGAATGTGCGCTCGGTGTGCCGCTTATTTGGACTCGCCCGCCGCCGGTTGAAACAGGCGGCGGCGGCGCGAAGCAAACAAGTTTCCGCAGCGGGAAGCTTTGAAAATCGGACGGGAGAAATTATTTCAGCGCCAGTGTCCCGGCGCATGATGCCACCCGCCCGGCCCGCGCGACCAGGTGCCGCCGATCCAAATCACGCCGGGACCGGGCGGATAACCCAAATGACCTGCCGACCAGACCCAGCCGCCGTTCCAAATCCAGTCGCCGCCAATCCAGACGTAACCCGGCGGCGCGACGACCATCGGTTCATACGGCGGCGGCGGCGGCGGGACGGACACGACGGTTGCTTGCGGCGCAAACTGCGGAGTCCCGCCCACCACATTCGGCGTGCTGATCATGAAGTTGATGACATTGTCGCTCACGCCCGAGTCGCGCAGGTCAATGATGTCCGCCGTGCTCAAGTGATAGACCGTGCGCGAATTCTTGATCTGGTTGATGATGACGTCCTCGCTGATGCCCGCCTTGGCGAGCGCCTTCACGTCCGCCACGCTCAACGGCTGGCCCTGATCAACCTTTACATAAGTCTGCGGAGCCTGTGCGCGCAGGCGCGCGTTTTGCTCCTGATCCATCGAGTTGCCGATCAAACCGCCGCCCACCGCGCCCGCCGCCGCGCCGATCAGCGCGCCTTCGCCGCCGCGATGCGGCCCGCCGATGGCCGAGCCGGCGATGGCCCCGATCACGCCGCCGATCAACGCGCCGCCCGCCGTGTTGTTCTGCGTGCCGTCGGGGTTCATGCAGCCCGTCAGGACGACCGCCGAAGTCGCCATCGTAAAAACCAAAGTATGCAGTTTGTAGGATTTCATAGTTTCAAATGTCCGTTTAGTCAGACAGGAAAGCATACGTTTTTATTCAAAAAATTCAATCTTGTTTCCGCGCGGAATAATTTGCCTTGGAACGCATCTGCGTTTTCAATGGATGCCGTGATTGCAAAACGTGTCATCCCGTGCCTCGACGTCCACGACGGCCATGTCACGCGCGGCGTCCAGTTCGGCGTCGCCGAAAAGGGCGGCTTGCGCAATGTCGGCGACCCCGTGGAACTCGCCCTGCGCTACAACGAGCAGGGCGCGGACGAAATGGTGTTCTTCGACATCACCGCCACCGCGCACGGCCGCAGCACGATGGTCGAGGTCATCGAGCGCGCCGCCGACCAATGCTTCATGCCGCTCACCGTCGGCGGCGGCATCAAGTCCGTCGAGGATATGTATGCGATGCTCCGCGCCGGTGCGGACAAAATCAGCATCAATTCTTCCGCGATTGCGAATCCGGATTTGATCCGCGCCGGTGCGGAAAAATTCGGCAGCCAGTGCATCGTCGTCTCCATTGACGCCAAGAAGATTGCGCCGGACAAATGGGGCGTATTCTCGCACGGCGGCCGCAAGGACACCGGCCTCGACGCGCTCGAATGGGCGCAGCGCGCCGTGGCGCTCGGCGCGGGCGAGATCGTGTTGAACTCGATTGACGCCGACGGCACCAAGGCCGGGTTCGATCTTGTCATCACGCGGCGCATCAGCGAAGCCGTGGGCGTGCCGGTGGTGGCCAGCGGTGGCGCGGGCACGCTGGCGCACATGGCCGAAGTGCTGCTGGCCGGCAAAGCCGACGCCGTCCTCGCCGCGAGCATTTTCCATTTCGGCACTTATACCGTTGGCGATGTGAAACAGTTTTTGAAGCAGCAGAACATTCCAGTGCGATTGTAGCAGCCGACGTGAGGAGGCTCATTCTAATTTCGGAAAAGTCAGAGCCTCCTTGCGTCGGCTGCTACGGGGCAGCGGCGTTTTGATTCAATTCGCTTGCCTTGATTCCCCGGCAGCGGTTATCTGTCCGTCATGAACCTGAACAAATTGCCTTTTTTCCGCTTCACACTGTTTCGCATCGGGCTGGGCTTGCTGGGCTTGCTCGTGCTGCTCTACGTTTTTGTGTTCGTGCGGTCAATCATCCCGGTGTCGGTTTATGACCGCGAACTCCGGCTGGAACGCGCCGACATTCCTGAAGGCGCAAATGCTTTTGATGTTCTTCAGGAAGCGGGCAGTCATGTTTGGGAGCCGGATAATTCATGGGAGCGCCTCGGAGGTTTGATGAGCAACACAAACTGGAATGCGGATTTCGCCGCCGAACTGCTGGAAAAAAACCGTGCGGCCATGGCGGGCTGGGATGCCGCCGCCAAGCTGCCGGACTTGCAGGTGCCGGAAATTTCCACCGTCGTAGATTCACTGTCTTATTTGTCGGTCTGGAAACAAATGTCGCAGGTGGCCGTGGTGCGGGAGAATTTTCTTTTGCGCCTCGGACAGGACAAGGCGGCTTTTGACCAGATGGTGAACCAAGTCCAGCTTGGTCGCCGGATGCAAGACAGTCATAGCACGTTGATTGGTTATCTCGTCGGCATGGCGGTCAACAGCATGGGCTTGATCCAAATTCAGCACTGGGTGGGCCAGACGCATTTGAATCCAAGCCAGTTGAAAAATTACATCCGCCAGCTTGAATTCGATTCGGACGATGAAGCCGCTGCGTTCGCCAACACGTTGAGAGCCGAGTATCAGTGCCAGATGGGATCATTGGATGCCTTGCGCCAGGGAAAATGGGCGGTGGCTCCGGACGCTGACATACATTTAATAAATTCAAATCCACTTTTGCCGGTTTATAATCGCAGCAAAACAAGAGCGCTGTTTGCAAATCAATACCTAGTGTGGCTGAAGGCGGCACCGCATCATTTCAACGAGGCGGAGGATGAAATAAAAAAGGAATCGGAGAAGTTACCGGGGGGCTATAATTATTCCCGACCCGGCCCGATTTCAATGATCTTGAGCGGAAACGTGGCTGGCCAAGTCGCCTATTATACAATGCTTCCAGCCACATGGGCGACGATGGGAAGAAAATCACGTTCAGACACGCAGTTGCAGGCCACGCGCGATATCCT
>Ga0224554_1001432_pt1 | contig 15056 bp, 11 predicted proteins | sample 714S22024metaG_FD_180666 | JGI IMG/M metagenome (GOLD analysis project Ga0224554, IMG submission 180666) | Peat soil microbial communities from Stordalen Mire, Sweden - 717 S2 20-24 | ecosystem: Environmental > Terrestrial > Soil > Wetlands > Peat | place: Sweden: Norrbotten County, Stordalen...
TGATGCCAAGGTGATCCAACAAACGGCACTGGACTTCCACCATGTCACCGATGGTGATGGTTGGAAAATCTGCGCCGTAAGATTTGCCCGTCGCCGGGTTCAGGCTGCCCGGTCCGGTGGTGCCGCGACAACCACCGAGGAGATTTGGACAGATGACAAAAAAACGGTTCATGTCCACCGGCTTGCCCGGCCCGACGAGAATGTCCCACCAGCCCGAATCGTCTTCGGCGTTGTGGCGGGCAACGTGCGAGTCACCGCTGATGGCATGGCAGATCAGAATGGCATTGTCGGCGGCTTCATTAAGCTGGCCGTAAGTTTCAAAAGCCACCGTGACATTTGGCAAAGTGCCGCCAGATTCCAAACCGAGCGGTTCGTCAAACGTGACGCTTTGCGCGTAACGCAACGGCTGCGCGGTGCGAACCGTGTCGCTGCTTTCAAAATTGTCCTTGGCCATTGAACTTGGTTTCCGAAATTTGCCTTCGGCGCACCGGCGATTTGTTAGTCCCGCCGGTGCGCGGAGTTCGGAACTTATTTCTGCGAGGCTTGCAACGCCTGCTCGATGTCGGCCTGAATGTCGGTCACGTCTTCGAGGCCGATGGACAGCCGGATGTAATCGGCGGTCACGCCGGTTTCTTCCTGTTCGGCGGGCGTCAACTGCTGATGCGTGGTCGAGGCTGGATGAATGACCAGCGATTTGGCGTCGCCGATGTTCGCCAGATGCGAGAGCAGCTTGGCCGAATTGATGAATTTCTTGCCGGCCTCCAAACCGCCCTTGATGCCGAAGCCCACGATGCCGCCGAAGCCGCTCTTCAAATACTTCGCGGCGATTTTGTGATTCGGATCATCGGGCAATCCCGGATACGTCACCCAGGTCACGAGCGGATGGCTCTTGAGGAATTTTGCAATCTCCAGCGCGTTGATCGAATGTTGTTTTTGACGAAGCGGCAGCGTTTCCAAACCCAGCAGGAACTGGTGCGCGTTGAACGGACTCAACGCCGCGCCGATGTCGCGCAGCAGCGTGACGCGAACTTTTAGGATGAACGCGACGTTGCCGAGGCCGGGCACGTTGCTCAACGCGTCCCAGTATTTCAAGCCGTGATAGCTCGGATCGGGTTCGGTGAATTCCGGGAATTTGCCATTGTTCCACTGGAATTTGCCAGCGTCCACAATTACGCCGCCGATGCTGGTGCCGTGGCCGCCGATGTATTTCGTGGCGGAGGTGGCGAGGATGTCCGCGCCGTAATCAATCGGCTTCACCAGGCTGATGCCGACGGTGTTGTCCACGACAAGCGGGATGCCGTTTTCATGCGCGATTTTGGAAATGACCTCAAAGTCCGGCACGTCCAGCTTGGGATTGCCAACCGTCTCGACGTAAATGGCGCGGGTCTTCGGCGTGATGGCTTTGCGGAACGCCTCCGAGTCGCGCGAGTTCACAAACTTCACCGTGCGGCCGAGCTTCGGGAACGTGTAATGAAAAAGCTGGTAGGTGCCGCCGTAAAGATTGTTGCCCGCGACAATTTCATCGCCAAGTCGCGTGATGGCCAGCAGCGAGTAAGTAATCGCCGTCTGGCCGGACGCCACGCCGAGCGCGCCGGTGCCGCCTTCAATCGCGGCCACACGCTGCTCGAAAACGTCCGTCGTCGGGTTCATCAGCCTCGTGTAGATGTTGCCGAATTCCTTCAGTGCAAAAAGATTCGCCGCGTGATCCGTGCTTTTGAAAACGTAGGATGTCGTTTGGTAAATCGGCACCGCGCGTGAAAGCGTGGTGGCGTCAGGAGTTTGTCCGGCGTGCAACGCCAGCGTGGATAGTTTTTGTTTGCTCATAATTTTATTTTGTTTGTATTGGGCTGGAGGCCGGCACGGCGGCGGACGGTGCGTGAGGAGGAATCACGTTGCCGGAAAACCGGACGCCCTGCCTCCTCCAGCCAGATTGTTTTAGAATTCCCATTTGGTCGTGACGCCCCAGACGCCGTCGGCGGTGTTGTTCAACACCGTGCCGAAATGGCCGTAACCCACCGCCAGCGTCAGGTGCTTGTTGACCACATAGGCAGCGTCAATCGTCCACCAGTCGCTCGCCTTGCCAATCAGGCTGGTGCCGCCGGCGGAAACGGTTTTGTAATCAGTGGCCATTTGCTTGTATTCCGCCGCCAACGCCAGATTGCTGGTGACGAAGACCACCGCGTTGCCTTCAAACAGGAAGTTGTAACTGTCCGTAAAGCCGAGCAACCCGTTCCAGACGCCCTCGGTCGCGCGACCACCCAGTTCCAACAGCACGGGACGCGGCAATTGCGTGAACATCTTGGAAGCGTAAAGCGTGAAATCCACCCCGTCGTTTTGACTGACGCCGATGGCCTTCAAGGTTCCATCGAGTTGGCTATTCACGTCATTGTAGGTGGCGTTGTATTTGTAATGCACCCCGGCGGTCAGCGCCGGAAGCCACTTTTGGTCAAACTCGCCTTCCTTCAGGATTTGGAACCGCGCGTTGAAGTTGTGCAGTTCAACGGAAGACTCATTCAAGTTCAAGCCGGTCGCCTGTTTGACCGCCAGCGGCAGGTTGCCCAGGTTGAAGTTGTTGTAACCGTAGCCCAGTTCGAGGCGGCTCAATGGCGATTCTGTCAGGGTCAAGGCTTCGAGATCCTGACCGTGGCCAAGATCAACATAGGCAAAACCAACGCTTGGCCGGCCAACAGGTTCGCCATTGCGCGGCGGATTGACAATGTAGGCCGACAGCGTGGCGAAGATACCGCCGTTGCCTTCAATCTGGTGCAGCGGCAGCGGCGCGGGCTTATCTGCCGTGGCCGGAGCGGCGGGGGATGCCGCCGTGGCCGTTTCATTGGTGGTGACGTCGGCGCTCAAACCCGTGGCCGGCACTGCCGCCACCAGCAGCGCTGCCAGCGCGGAGCCGAAGTTTGAAGGACGTTTTTCGTGTAATCGGAGTTTCTGACCGGTTTTCATTTGTGTTATTTATTTTCATCAACAATCCTCCAGTAGTCCGGTCAGCGTTGTTCAATTGTTGTTATTTGTTTTTTTATCCAGTTCGTCTGGTGGTAAATTTCAATTCAAGCAGCGCATTCCCCGCCGCGTGCGCCCACGACAAAGGGCTGCGTTGAGCCAAGGTCGCGGTAAAATGCGGGCTGCTCTGCCGGCGACGCCACCTGTGTCAATGGTTCGAGTTGTTGCTTCAACGCGGACAGCCCGACACGATTGATAAATGCGGGAAAACTTTCTGCCTCCTGCCGTTCCGCTTGGAAAAATCCAATGACCAAAAAAATCGCCCGCGCCACATTCAACGCCGGAACCTCCAGCACTCGCGCGCCAAAAGTTTCGGCGGAAGAAACGCCGCCGAGCAGCAGCGCATAATGCGGCACCTGACGATTGTGAAAATTCTTCGACACGCCGAACAACCCGATGTCCGAGGCATGATGATGACCGCAGGAATTCGGGCAGCCGGAAATGCGGATGCGCAATTGCCGCAGGGTGGCATCGCCGGCCAGTTGCTTTTCCAGCACGCTGATGATCGCCTCTGCTGCCGGACGCGGATTGGTGATGGCCATCAGGCAGGCGGTCGCACCGACGCAACGCGTGATGTCCGGCAACTGTTCTGCCGAAGCTCCGGCCAACTCGCCGCATTGAAGCGATTTATACAACTCTGGCAACAAATCTTCCGGCACCCAGCGCAACAAAATGTTTTGGTCAATTGAAGTGCGAAGACCACCGGCAAACTGCCACGCCGCCCCGGCGATTTGACGGATTTGCGCCGGATGTAAATCACCCAGCGGGCAACGGATTAGCACCGAGACAAATCCGTTCTGTCGTTGGAGGTGGACATTGCTTTCGCGCCAAGTATGGAAACCAGCATCGGTTGAAGATGATTTGGTTCCGTGTCCAGTCGCCGGTTTTAATTCAACAATTTCCGGCAAGCGGCCACTGAAAGTTTGCCATTCTGCGTCAGCACCTTTCAATTTGGCGCGCACCGCCTCGCGGAATTTTTCGATGCCCCAATCCGCCAACAGCCATTTCAACCGGGCGCGGGCGCGATTATCACGATAGCCATGCTGGTTGAATACGCGCAGAACAGCTTCGAGTGAGCCAAACAATTTTTCAACCGGCACGAATTCTTCCAACACCAGTGCGGCCTTCGGCGAGGCACCCAGACCGCCGCCGATGCTGATGCGAAATCCCCTTGCGCCGTCGCGCCGCACCGCGCGAACACCGATGTCCGAAACAAGCGTCCGCACATGATCGTGCGCGCAGCCATCAAACGAAATTTTGACCTTGCGGGGAAGTTTTTGAAAATCGGCGTGTTCACGAAAATAGCGGTCCACTGCCAATGCAAACGGCGTGACATCGAAAAGTTCGTCTCGCGCCACGCCGGAAAAAGGACAGGCCACCACGCCCCGCACAAACGGCCCGCCTGTGCGCAAAGTTGTCAGGCCGGTCGCGTCGAGTTTTTCCAGCGCCGCCGGAATTTCCGCCGCTGGCAATCCTGCAATTTCAATTCCCTGCCGCGTGGTCAAATGCGCGCCTGCCTCCCAACCCGCTTGTTCGGTCAGCGCGGCAACGGTTTCCAGTTGCTCTGTTGTCAGAACTCCCGCCGGAATGCGGATGCGGATGATATATTGTCCGGCTTTTCCGCGCAGGCTGTAAATGCCGTGGCGCACACGGATGCTCTTGGTCGCATCCGTCGGCCCGGTTTGAATCTCCTGCCACAACGCCTCCGCCAACTCGCCGAAGCGAGTTTCATTGATTTGCGAGCTGACTTCCATTTGTTTTATCTGCGACTAACTTGGTCGTATATTCATTTAGATCAGTCGAGTCCGCTCTCCGTATATTGGCATTTCTATTACATCTATTGCTCTTCGCAATAACCAAGAAAATTAACTGGACCCCTTTATTGGGGACTGTTGCGCCCGCAGGACATCTGCCAACTTTTCATTTGATTGGCGCAGTCGCGCTATTTCCCCGCGCGTGAATCCGAGGCGTGATGATATGTCGCCGGTCGGCGCGTCAATGTATTGCTCGCCTCATCCGGCTGCGCTCCACATTGCACCCGCCGTCCGGCTCCGGGGGTTTTGCCTCTAGGATTCTGCGTCGGGGGAGCTTTATCACGGTAAAGATATGAAGGATAAAAGATTGTCATTCTCTCGCCGAATTTATTCATTCTGCCGGGCTTGCATTTTGTTGAGGCCGTGCTATTGGTTTTTTGAGGCAGGACGTAAGCGCCTGTGTCTCCTATCTTGACTAGGCCGGCGAAAGCCGGTGCGATAATGTCCTAACCGCCCTCGTATCGAGTTGGCCCCGATGGCGAGAACCTGTCGCCGGTAATGGCAGGTTTGATGACCCCCACTTCCCTTCGCATGGCTGTGCCATGCCTTGGGAAGTCGGTTTTTTAATCCCGAAATGTCGTGCAACCCGTTGCACAAAATTAGTGCCGGGTTATCGGAAATGCCTATACGAATTATAGGCAAATACGATAGTTGATTTTTTGAGGAAACAGTTTCGTTAGACTGGCATTTACGATTACTGAAAAATTTGAGCGGCTGGAAATGAAGCAACGAAATTTTATCGGGCGGCTGGTGGGCAGAAAGCGCGACCAACTTGATTGGACGCAGGACTTTTTTGCTGATCGGTTGCAGCTCGCGGGCTGGCATGATGCCACCCGCAGCACGGTTTCTAAAATTGAGGACGGCTCTTTGCGAATTGATCTGATTCAGTTGTATTACATTGCCACCGCGCTCGGCCTTCGCCCAGGTGATTTGCTTGCCGAAATTGACTGGCGCACACAGGTTGAAAAGATGATTTGTTCAATGAAACCACCACAAGCAGCAGAAGCGTATGGAAACCATTCCAAAAAATGAAGAGTCGCCCGCAACGCAGCCGACCGAACGGCTGGCGTATTCGATTCAAGAGGCTGCCGATATGCTCGGCGTGAATTATTTCAGCGTCTATCGGCTGATTCAGCGCAACAAATTGAAGGTTTGCCGTGCCTTGCGCGGCAAATTGCTCGTGCCACGAACCGAATTGTTGAAATTGTTGGGAACTGAATGAGGCAAATTATGAACTACTACGAACGACCCACACCGCTTCAAGAACAGGCCAACACCGAGGTCATGCAGCATTTCGCAGAACATCTGAAACAGTTCAAAGCGAATTGCGATGCACTTCAAAACATCGAGCGCAATCTCTCAATGACGGCAAGCGACGCCTCCAGAGTCGCGCTGCAATCGTCAGGCCGCATCATCCAAACCGACGACGGCACGCAATGGCAACACGCTGTTGATTTGACGGAAATAACTTGTATCTGCCACCGCCGCACGGCGGCAGGCTTGGAATTTGCCGTTGTCGAATGTCTGCCGCTGAAGGACGTGGAATTGAAGGATGTTCTGAACAGCGGTCACGACGCGCGCGAAGTGTTGCAAGCGTTCGTGCGCGACCAGCGGCAGGTTTTGAGAGTTTGGAAGCACGATGTGACCGCGCAGGTTAAGGAACACCTGGCAGAAAAGTATCCGCATCAGGATATGAACATTGTGGCCGTGTCGTTTGAAATCAAAACTGAACGATCCCTTTCTCAAACGTATGTGAACACTCAAAGCCAAAGTCGTGGCATGAGAATTTGAGTCTTGCTTCGCATCACATCCATCTCATCAACGGTCAAAACTTGCACCCGACTTGTAACCCAAATAATTTTTTTTGGATTTTGTGAGATGACATGAGATAGCACCTAAACATTGAAATCAATCAATGAAATAAATGGTTCTGCAATGATTACAAAGGGGAATAAAAAGCTGCTAAAAATAGCTAAAACTGGTGGTTTTGAATTAAAAGGGCACTGCTCTACCGACTGAGCTACCAACCCACGACAAATTTTTTTCAAAGTCTTGCGGTTTGAAACCCATGTTTTGCATCCTGCTTAAACAAGCTTGAATCGCCGGTTGAACTTGGGACACCGAAAACATCGGGCGTTTATTATGTCTTTGCAAAGCGCAACGGCAAGCAATTTTCGGCGGCGGTTTGATTTGTGAACCTGCAGGCTTTCTCCTGTCCAAACGCCCGCACTTCATTTTCGCTTTGCGCCGGGGCGGTGAAAAGTTTAATGTCTGGCTGGATTGTCCGATGGTGTAATGGTAACACAGCGCCCTTTGGAGGCGTTATTCATGGTTCGAATCCATGTCGGACAGCCAATAATTTCCCTCCGTCGCTCTGCGACTCGCACAAAGCCGAGGCGCGGAAAAGCGGCGCAAACTTTTTCCCATCACGTTGACGGATTACGCGCCGTTGAAAAAATGAGCGTGTTCGAACTCGGACACTGGCGAAGATTCCGCCTTCATCGGATTTCGGCGCGACAAGTTGGCGGAAGCCGTCCGCAAATAGCACATCCCCGATTTCTCGAACTGGAAGAACCACGCCGCCTTTGAACGCGCCTTTGAACGGCTGGAAAAAGATTTGCGCCAGAGCATCGGGAATAAAGCGTGAGGGCTGGCGCAGGCCGGGTGGTGGGTTTCCATTCGCTACGACACATATGCTGCACTTATCTGCACCGCGCCGGAATGTCGCACGCGAGGTGATGGAACTGATGCGGGGTGTCTCGTCCTGACGAAAACTCGTCGAGTGGTGGAATGGTGCGCGGTGCAGGGTTTGAACCTGCGACCCCTACCGTGTCAAGGTAATGCTCTACCACTGAGCTAACCGCGCAAACAATCCATGCTTTCCAATGCCGATACGCAATTTGTTTCAAGGAGCAAAACAAATTGCCACCCCAATGGTCACCCTGCGAATAGCTGGCCAAACCACGTCCTCGCCAAATGAACAACCGATGTTTCATAAAGTCGCAGCGAACCAGCATCGGCGCAAACCACCACATGGCCATTATAAACCCTCATCAAAAAAGGCGGCAAGCAATTTCGTCGCCCGCTGAAAATTAAGGGTTGGAAACAGGTTCGCGCTGGCGCGAAATAATCAAGAAAAAAGGGTGTCTTTCATTGACGGATGGAAACACGCCGATGGCAAAAATGTTGAGATTCCGCCAACAAGCCATGGGGTCAAAAACTCCCGGGATTTCATCCGCCCAATCTACCCGCACAAAAAACGGTTTAACCAAACCATAAGAATGCTGATGTCGGCGGGCGACACGCCGGAGATGCGTGCGGCCTGACCAATCGTCGTTGGACGAATTTTGGCAAATTTTTGCCGGGCTTCGAGACGTAAACTTGGCACGGTCGAAAAATCAAACGTGTTGGGAATTATTTTGTCTTCAAGCTTTTTGAATTTTTTCACTTCCAACTCCTGACGATCAATATAACCGGCATATTTGACCGCTATCTCAACCTGCTGAACAATTTCTTCAGACAAAGTTTTGTTCTGACTAGGCAAATCTTTGTAAGAAATCTCCGGCCTGCTCAAAATTTTGACCAAATAGTTATTTTCATAACTTGTTTCACTCAAGCGTGTTAACTCATTTTCAATGGATTCATTTTTCGCTCGAAATTTTTGGTAGTTTCGTTCTGGCAGCAAGCCGATTTCGTGGCCAATTTCCGAGAGCCGCATATCGGCATTGTCCTGTCGCAGCAAGAGCCGATACTCGGCACGGGAAGTGAACATCCGATAAGGTTCGGTTGTGCCTTTCGTGACCAAGTCGTCAATCAAGACCCCGATATACGCCTGGTCGCGCCGGAGAACAACCGGTTCCAGATTTTTTACCCGGCGAGATGCGTTGATCCCAGCCATCAATCCTTGCGCACCGGCTTCTTCATATCCAGATGTGCCGTTGATCTGCCCGGCCAGAAAGAGATTTCTACAGACTTTGGTTTCGAGCGATGGCAGCAATTGTGTTGGATAAGAAAAATCGTATTCGACGGCATAGGCTGGGCGCATGATTTCAGCATTCTCGCACCCGATGATTGTCCGAACCAAGTCCACCTGCACCTCAAATGGCAGGCAGGTTGAAAAACCATTCACATAAATCTCGTCGGTTTCTATGCCTTCAGGTTCGAGAAAAATCTGATGTCGCTCCTTTTCGGAAAATTTTACGATTTTGTCCTCAATTGACGGGCAATATCGAGGCCCAATGCCTTCGATAGCACCTGAATACATCGGTGATTTATGAATATTGGCACGAATCAAATTGGCCGTTTTATTGGTCGTAGATGTGATAAAACAAGGCAATTGACCATTGATTTTATCAAGAACCGAACCATGCGGATATTTCCAATTTGAATTACCTGCACCAGCAAACCTGCCTCGTCCATGTTCCATGTGGAACAAATCGTCCTTCCAGTAGGTAAAATAAGGAATTGGCTCATCGCCGTATTGAGCTTCAGTCTTTGAGAAATCAATTGACCGGCGTAGCAGGCGTGGCGGCGTTCCGGTCTTAAATCTGGCAAGTTCCAGTCCGATTTTCTTAAGCGAATCGGAAAGATTCATCGCTGCTGAATCGCCCGCTCGCCCTCCCGACTGCTGGTTTGATCCAATATGCATCAGGCCTCGCAAAAAGGTTCCGGTCGTCACGACAACCGTCTGGCCGTGATACTGAACTTCTAAATTAGTCTCGACGCCGAAAGCCTCGCCGTCCTTGTGCAAAATTTTGGAAGATTGCCCTTGTTTTAAGTCAAGATTCGGCTCTGACTCGCATATCCATTTAAGCCTGAACTGATAACATTTCTTATCGCATTGTGCGCGCGGAGACCAGACGGCCGGGCCTTTCTTCGTATTTAACATCCGAAATTGCAGCCCGGTCATGTCCGTCGCCTTGCCCATCTCGCCGCCGAGCGCATCTATTTCCCGAACCAAATGCCCTTTTCCAAGTCCACCAATCGCCGGGTTGCAGGACATTTGCCCGATTGAATCCACATTCATCGTCAACAGCAAAGTCTGGCAACCCATCCGCGCGGCAGCAAGTGCCGCCTCAACTCCGGCATGACCCCCGCCAACAACAATCACGTCATATTTTTTTATATATACAAACATGAAATCCTAACTGGAAGCATATCGCGAGTTGAACGGCGCGTTGCCAATTGTCTTTTGAATTCTATGATTGGGATTCGACGATAGATGCTCGCAGATTTTGAAAATGTTTTCGATCTCCTCGTCGGCACCAATTGCTTTGGCAATCTCACCAACGGTCAAGCCTTGTTGCTGTTTGGCAAGAAGCGCCAGAATTTTCAACTGAAGCTGGATGATATTTGCCGCCGCCATTTTCCCGGCCTCGACGCCGGGTTGATGATAGGCATTAATGTTGACGAGCAATGCGTAAATCCCGACCGCCCGCTCAAATAATGCAATCAACAATCCAACTGAAAATGGCGACATTTTTTTAATTGTTATAGTTATAGACTCTCTATTTTTCTCGGCCAGCGCCTGTCTTGTGCCTAAATAAAAGCCATCCAGAAAATCACCCGATGTGACGTTGGGTTCGACTGCCAAATCTGAACCGCGTCCATCGTTTAGAACTTCAATAAATGTGGCAAAGAAATCATTCAAACCATCTCTTAATTGTTGAATATAAGAATGCTGATCGGTTGCTCCTTTGTTGCCAAGAACCGTGATGCCTTGATTGACAACATTTCCATTAAGATCACGCTCTTTGCCAAGCGATTCCATAATGAGCTGTTGCAGATACTTTGAAAACAGTTCCAATCGGTCTTTATATGGCAAAATTACCATATTTTTAGTTCCTTTACCGTTACCTGAAGCATACCAAGCTAATGCAAGCTGGCAAGCTGGGTTGAACTTCATATTTTGGACTCGGGTGATTTTATCACATTCATATGCGCCTAAAATTAAATCGCTTATGTTCAATCCTTGCAGTGCTGCCGGCAGCAGGCCAACCGGTGAAAGTTCGCTGGTTCGCCCACCGACCCAATCCCACATTGGAAATCGCTCCAGCCACCTATTTTGAACTGCATAATTATCGAGTTCGCTGCCCGCACTGGTGACTGCAATACTGTGCGCTCCAAAATCCAAACCAGCGCGCTCAAAAGCCGCCTTTGCGACCAACATTCCGTTGCGTGTTTCTTTTGTGCCGCCAGATTTGGAGATGACTATGCAAAGTGTCTGGCTCAACCCATCGCCAATTGCGGCTAAAACCCGGTCCATCCCATCGGGATCGGTGTTGTCAAAAAAACAAGGCGTGAGCTTGTCCGTGCGGGGATCGCCCAGCGCGTTGGCGACAAATTGCGGGCCGAGCGCGGAGCCGCCAATGCCGATGAGCAGGTAATTTTTGAACGCGCCGCCTCCGCCGCGAATTTCACCAGCGTGAACCTTGGCGGAAAAAGTTTTGATGTGGACGATGGCATCTTCGATTTCCCTGCGGATTTCCGGCGTCGGTGCGAGCGCGGGATTTCGCAGCCAATAATGCCCGACCATGCGGTTTTCATCAGGATTGGCGATGGCTCCGGCCTCCAGCGCGGCCATGTCGGCAAACGCCTTTTTCACTTTTGGCTCCATTGCGGCGAAAAATGCGTCGTCCACATTCATCCGGCTCAAGTCCACCGCGAGGCCGAGCGCGGGAAATTCCGTGTAATATTTTTGAAAACGTTCCCACCATTGCAATTTTGTGTAATCCATAATCGGGCGATTTGCCGGGGAAAATTCCGCCGACAATCGCGCAAGAAGATAGCGCGCGGGAAAAATTTCGCAATGAATGTGTCCGCAAAATGGATTGGCGAACGGGAGCCGGAAAATGTCCGGGGAAATTAATTAGCAGGCAGCGTGATGACCATACCCGTGCCGCGTCCGATTTTGGATTTGATGCGGATTTCGCCGCGATGCGTCTCGATGATGCGCCCGACAATCGCCAGACCAAGTCCTGACCCTTTGGCTTTGGTGGTGCTTAAAACGGCGGTGAACGCGCGCTTTTGCAGTTCCTCACTCATGCCTTTGCCGGTGTCCTTGAATTCCACGACGACGTGCGTTGGCTGCGCGCTCGTGCGCGGCAGACGAATTCCGCGGGATTTGATTGTGAGTGTTCCGCCATCGGGCATGGCCTCGGCGGCGTTGAGAATCAAATTCAAAAATGCCTGTTCCAGTTGCGGCGCGTCGCCCATGACCAGCGGCAAGTCCGCTTGCAAATCGCGGATGAGCCGGACATTTTGATTGGCGAGCTTATGGCGGACGAGCAATCCGAGCTCGTCCACCAGTTCGTTCAGATTAACCGGCGCGAGCTTCGGCTCGGTCGTGCGCGCAAAATCCAGAATCTGCTCCACGATTTTGTTCAAGTGCTCGATTTTTGATTCAATGATTCGCGTGTCTTTTGCGCGCGGATCACTGGCGGGAAATTTCAAGTCCAGCGAGTGATAGAGCAGCTTCATCACCGTGAGCGGATTGCGGATTTCGTGCGCGACCTCGGCGGCCAAAAGTCCGAGCGCGGAAAGTTTTTCGTTTTGGCGCAACTGTTCCTCCACGTCCACGATGCGTTCGTAGAGCCGCGCTTTTTCAATGGCAATCGCCGACAATTCCGCCAGCGCGCTCAAGATGCGAATTTCCTCGTTGGAAAAATTATAAGGCCGGCTCGTATAAACATTGAGCGTCCCAATGGATTGGCCGGCGAAAAGCAGCGGCACGCTCAACAGCGAAACCAGTCCTTCCTGCCGCGCGACTTCGACGTTTTGGTAGCGGCTCGAAGTCTGCACGTTGGCGACTTGCATCGGCTTTTTGCGGCGGGCAACGACGCCGAGCAGGCTTTCTTCAACGCTCAGGCGGGGCTTTTTTGTGTAAGCGTCGCCTGCGCCGTAGCTCGCGCGCAGGTCGAGCCATTCGCGGTTTTCGTCGAGCATCATCAGCGAACACATCCGCGCGCGCATCAGCTCGCACGCCTCGCGCGTGATGACGCGCAAGGCTTCGTCCAGATTCAAAGTGGAATTGATGGTGCGGCTCACGCTGGACAGCGACTCGAACAAATGCACTTTCAAACGCAATTGTTCGTAGAGCCAGGTGTTGTGAATCACTTTGGCCGCCTGCACGGCGAGTTGTTCGAGTAAATCCTGATCGTCCGCGCTGAAGGCGTCCGCGCGGTCCGAATCCACGTTGATCACGCCGCGCGTTTCGCCGTTGACTTCGAGCGGCACGGCCAGCTCCGATTTCACTCCGCGCCGCGCGGCGACGTAGCGCGCGTCCTGCGTCACATCGCCGACACGCGCGGGTTTGCCGTGACGCGCGACCCAGCCGGTGACGCCTTCGCCGACGCGCAACTGGAGTTTTCGCGCCGCGCCCGGCAGATTTTGCGACGCGGAAATTTCCAGAAAACCGGAAGTCGGATTGATCAAGACGACCGAGCCGGAACTCGCGTTCATCAGGCGGACGGCCTCGCTCACGATCAATTGCAGCGCCTCCTGCGAATCGAGCGTGGAGTGGATGACGTTGCTCACCTGGTAGAGCAAGTCCAGCCGCTCGTGGCTCAATTTCAGTTTTTGGATTTCGTCACTCACAATTTCAATTTATAGTTTTTGGTTTTGAATTTTTAGCTGGGCGGCGTCGCGGCCGCGCCCGAATCAACAGCTCAAAATTGCTCCGTAGAAATCATTTCATTAACACCGCGTTTTAACGCGGTGACCCACGATCGTGCCCAAGCAAAACCGTTTAAACGGTTTTTTTCCCGCCTCACCTTTTGCACCCGGCTGAAGCCGGGTGTTAATGAGAAGTTTTCTACAAAGCAACTCAAAATTAAAAAATTAAAATTCATCGCACGCGCGCCGTCAGGATCAATCCCATCGCGCCAAAAATCATGTTCGGCAGCCACGCGGCGAGCCACGCCGGCCAGTGGCCGCCGGAGCCAAACGCAAGGCTGACTTGCTGGATCACAAAAAAGGTGAAGCAGATGAAAATGCTGCCGGCGACGCCAAAGAAAAGGTTCCGCCGTCCCGATGCCGCGCCAAATGGGATCGCAATCAGCACCACGACTAGGCACGTCCACGGCGCGGCCAGACGCCCGTAAAATTTGGTGAACAATTGATTCGCCGAGTCGGGCGGCAGGTTTGGATGCAGCCGCAGATAATCAAAAATGTCCTTCAACGGGATGTCCGCCTGGCGCGCGCCGCCGGGGCTCAAATAGCGGCTGATTTTTATTTCGCTGCGGATTTCGGCGGGCGTTTCATCGAGTTCGGGCATCGCCAGTTCGTTGGTTTGCAGCGACGGGACGAGCGGCGCGTCCGCCCCAGCCTGCGAGTATTCGGCCACGTTGAAAAACGTCCAGACGCCGTTTGTGCGGATGGCGCTACCAGCGATCAATCGGCGGGTTGAGCCGTTGGGAAAATTCCAGATCACCTTTGGGTTGATCATCTCGGAAGTTTGCACGCGATATTCGCCGATGATCCAGTTGCGGTTTTCGCGCGCGTTGTTGAAAGTGACATTGCGAAAATCGCTTTTCCGGTCGGGATCGTCCGATTTATGAACGTAGCGCGATTTAATCTGCCACGCCCAGTCCGTGCCGCGCGGCACCAGAAATTCATTCAGCGCAAACAGCGCCGCGCTGGCGATGAGGCCGACGACAAAATAGGGCGCGCAGATCCGCCACAGGCCGACGCCCGCCGCGCGCATGGCGGTGATTTCGTTGTGGCGCGCGTGGTTGGTGAGCGTGTAAAGCAGCGCGAGCAGCAGCGCGATGGGCAGCACGAGCACCAGAAATCCCGGCATCAGGGCGGCGGAATATTCGGCGGCGTCGAGCAGGTGCAGTTTGCGTTCCTGCATTTCCGGCAGGTCGTTGAAGAGGTTGAAGGCCGTCCAGAAAATCAGGAACCCGCCGAGGCAATACGCCAGCGGCGTGAGGAGTTCGCGGAACAGGTATCGGTCAAGCAACCGCATGATGCGGAAGATTAGACCGCGCGCGGCCATTCTGCCAACCGAATTGATGTTTGAAAAATCCTGCGCCCGGCGCGGCGTTTGCCCGGTTGCATTTGCAGCGAAACATCAATGGTGGCGCCCGCCCGGCAGACAGCGAAAAACAACACCGCCAAATGGAACGACAGTTTGATGGCGTAATTTCCGCCATTTGCTTTGATTTGCAACGGGGAATTGACGCCGCCGGATTTCAGGCGCACACTCGCCGCATGGCAAAGAAATCGGAA
>Ga0224554_1001433_pt1 | contig 15054 bp, 12 predicted proteins | sample 714S22024metaG_FD_180666 | JGI IMG/M metagenome (GOLD analysis project Ga0224554, IMG submission 180666) | Peat soil microbial communities from Stordalen Mire, Sweden - 717 S2 20-24 | ecosystem: Environmental > Terrestrial > Soil > Wetlands > Peat | place: Sweden: Norrbotten County, Stordalen...
GCCAAGATGAATCCCGTGTGATGCGCCGCCAACAACTCGCGGTTCTCCCCCCACACCCTAGGCAATCTCCCTCACCGGACCCGGCTCAAGCTGGCGGCGTCCATGCTGCATTTTCAGGAGTATGGCGACTTTGCGGATTATTTCGGTTCACGCTGGCATTATTACCTGGGTGCCATTACTCAGAAGGGCGCGTGTGCTCCCCGCGTAATGAAGTGCGCCGCGTTAGGCGAGGATTTTGGGGACCGATTGCGGGTTGCGCGGAGGCGGAGGATTGGGCAAGATCGGGAGCCATGAGATACACTCCAATTGACAAGGAATTGTTCCGGCTCAACCGGGCGAATTTGAAGAAGTTGCTGCCGCCCCATTCCCTGGCGGTGGTCAACGCCAATGACGTGCTGCCGTCCAACGGGGACGCGGTGCTGCCCTTGCAGCAGAATTCGGACTTTTTTTATTTGACAGGAATCGAGCAGGAGGAGAGCCTGCTGCTGCTTTACCCGGACGCGCACGAGCCGAAGCACCGGGAAATTTTGTTTCTGCGCCAGCCGAATCCGCTGCTGGAAACGTGGGAGGGCCACAAGCTGACCCAGGAGGAGGCGAAGGGGATTTCGGGCGCGGAGGAGGTGCAATGGCTGACGGAGTTTCCGGCGCTGTTTCACCGGCTGATGTGCGAGGGTTCGCAGGTTTATTTCAATTCCAACGAGCACAAGCGGGCGCATGTGGTGGTGGAAAGCCGCGATGCGCGGTTCATCCGGGAGACGCGGGAGCGGTATCCGCTGCACGATTACCGGCGGCTGGCGCCGCTCATGCACCGGTTGCGGGCGGTGAAGTCGGAGGTGGAAATCGCGCTGCTGCGGAAGGCGTGCGCGCTGACGGAGGATGGGTTCCGGCGGGTCTGCCGCCTGGTCAAACCGGGTGTCAACGAAATGGAGGTGGAGGCGGAGTTTGCGCACGAGTTTCTGCGGCGGGGCGGGCGGTTCGCCTACAATCCGATCATCGCGTCGGGGCTGAACGCCTGCGCGCTGCATTATTTGCAGAACGACCAGGTTTGCCGGAAAGGGGATTTGCTGCTGATGGACGTGGGGGCGAGTTACGCGAATTACAACGCGGACATGACGCGCACGATTCCGGTGGGCGGGCGGTTCACGCGGCGGCAGAAGCAGGTGTATAACGCGGTGCTGCGGGTGATGCGGGCGGTGAGCCAGGCGGCGACGCCGGGGAAATTGTCGCGCGATTTGCAGACGGAGGCGGACCAGTTCGTGGAGAAGGAGCTGGTGGATTTGGGATTGTTGACAATGGCGGAGATCAAGAAGCAGGACCCGGACAACAAGGCCTTTCGCAAGTATTTCATGCATGGCGTGGGGCATCCGCTGGGGCTGGACGTGCATGATTTGACGCTGACGGTGGAACCCATCCAGGCGGGCTGGGTGCTGACGGTCGAGCCGGGGATTTACCTCAAGGAGGAGGGATTTGGCGTGCGGCTGGAGAATGACATTCTGGTGCGGGAAGGAGGCAATGTGGATTTGATGGAGACCATTCCCGTCGAGGCGGAGGAAGTGGAGGAGTTAATGAGAGGTTGACACATGGCCGGCGCATTTTGGGTTCCCCTCTTAATCTTAATCTTCAGACGCAGAGGGGGGATTAAGATTAAGATTAGGATTAAGATTAAGAAACCAGAAATGCACCCGTGAGGAGCCGAGGCTTGTTTTTATGTTGACGTATGGACTGCGGCGGATCAGGCTTTGTCAAACAATCCTCCGAAAGGAAATTATGAAAATGAGGGCAAAAATGTTGAGTTTGGGCCTGGTCCTGGCGGCGGCGCTGGCGGGAACGACGGGCTGCTCGAAAACGCCCAAGGCGGACGCGAAGGTCGTGCAGGGGACCTGGAAAGGCCAGGAAGCCAATGCGCCGGGCGCCTCGTCCCTGGTGATGACGGGCACAAACCTGGAGTTCCACGGGGCCAACCCTCAGGAGTGGTACAAGGGAACGTTCACGTTGCGGGAAGACACGAATCCAAAGCAGATGATTGTCGTCATCACCGAGTGCCCCGAACCGAAATATGTGGGCAAAACGGCCTGCGCCATTTATCAAATCCAGGACGGCGTCATCACCTTCGCCGGTCACGAACCGGGCGATACGAACGTGCCCGCCACCTTCGACGGGCCGACGGTGCGGAAGATTGTGTTCAAACAGTAGAGAAGAGTTGTTTGGGCTTGACCGGGGGAAGGGCTGGCGTTTCACTCAACGCATGAACAAGCCATTCCAGATTTCACGCAGATCTTTTGTGAAGCGTTGCGCGGGAACCGCGGCCGCCACGGGGTTGCCTTTGTGGTTTGTGGAAAGGGAATTGTCCGCCGCGCAGGACGCGACGCCGGCGCCCGCCAGCCCGAACGACCGTCCCACCATCGGTTTGATCGGCTGCGGAGGCCGGATGGGGGACGACGCCCGCGCCGCCGGAGGAGGCGGGGGACGCCGGGGCGGCAACGCCCAGGCGAACACCGGGTTCGGCGACGTGGTGGCGGTTTGCGATGTGGACGACAATCACGCCTCGGCCATGGCGCGGACGTTTACGCGCGACGGCAAAACACCGGTGAAATTCAGTGATTTCCGCAAGGTGATCGAGATGGCCAACGTGAATGTCATCGTGCAGGCGACGCCGGATCATTGGCACACGTTGATCAATGTGGCGGCGGCCAAGGCGAAAAAGGACGTTTATTCGGAGAAGCCGCTGACGCTGACGATTGACGAAGGAAAGGTGCTGTGCAAGGCGGTGCGGGAGCACAAGATCGTCCTGCAAACCGGGACGCAGCAACGGAGCGACCGCAATTTTCATCTGGCGTGCGAATTGGTGCGCAACGACCGGATCGGCAAGTTGAAAACGGTGACGGTTTGGGTGCCGGCCGGCTTGCGCGAGGGGCCGTTCCAGACCGTGCCCGTGCCGCCGGAATTGAATTGGGACTTCTGGCTCGGCCAGGCGCCCAAGGTGGATTACATGAAGGAGCGCTGCCACGCCAATTTCCGCTGGTGGTGGGATTATTCCGGCGGCCCGGTGACGGACTGGGGCGCGCATCACAACGACATCGCGCGCTGGGGCATCGGGCAGGACGGCCCGGTGGCCATCGAGGCCAAGATCGTCACGCCGGCGATTCCCGGCGGCTACACCACGCCCAAGGAATATGAAGCCACGCTGACCTGGGCCAACGGGGTGACGCAGATTGTCAAAACCACGCCGGATGACAGCCCTTATGGAGCCGTGCTGAAACGGGACGGCCAGCGCAACGGCATCCGCTTCGAGGGAACGGACGGCTGGATCTGGGTCAACCGCGACGGCTTCTCGGCCAGCAACGAGGACCTGGCGACCGAACCGCTGCCGGCCAACGCGGTGCGGCTGGAAAGTTCGGGCAACCACATGAAGAATTTTTTTGACTGTGTGAAATCGCGAAAGGACCCCGTTTCCGCGGTGGAGACGGGGCACCGCTCCGCCGTGGTGGGCCATCTCATCGTCATCGCGCTGCGCCTGGGCCGCAAGTTTCAATGGGACCCGGCGAAGGAGGTTTTCATCGGGGACGGCGCCGCGGAAGGCAATGCCTGCCTGGCGCGGGAAATGCGCAAGCCCTACGATCTCAGCATGGTGGGATGACGGGGCGGAGGAAGGCGGGGTGCTTTAGTAAAACTAATTTTTAAAATTACTTTCGCCTAATTCGTGAAAAATTTCACAAAGCCGCTTGCGGGAGTGGCGGAAGGTGTGTAAATAAGAAATGGTCATTGGAGCCGGTGCCTGCGTCGCAGCCGTGCTGGGCTCCGCATGCAGTTAGTTCGCTTTCCGCCGCGGGCCGGTTTCGGCAGATTTGGCGGTGGGGCGGATCATGGTTGACGCGGGCCGCGCCGGGGAAAGAACCAAAGGCGCGGGGGGACCGGGAAGTGATGACGACTTAAAAACGCAGAGATGTCAGACGTTTTTCCAAAGTGGACAAACCGATTGCCGCGTAACCTTGTTATCGCGGCGGTGCTGCTTGGCACGGGGGTGACCGCCGCCGTCACGTATTATTTCACGCCGAAGTACACGCGGGTGGGTTATGAGCCGATCCAGCCGGTGGCGTTTCCGCACAGCGTGCATGTGGCGCAATTGGGGCTGGATTGCCGGTATTGCCACAATACGGAGGAGAAATCGTGGTATGCCAACATCCCCGCGACCTCGACCTGCATGAACTGCCACGTCCAGGTATTGAAGGACGATCCACGGCTGGCGCTGGTGCGCCAGAGCGCCGCGACCGGCGAGCCAATCCCCTGGGTGCAAGTCCACAAATTGCCCGATTACGCCTATTTCAACCATTCCGTGCATATCAACCGCGGGGTGAGTTGCGTCGAATGCCACGGCCAGATCAACGAAATGGACGAAGTGTATCACGCCAAACCGTTCAGCATGAGCTTTTGTCTGGACTGCCATCGCGACCCGGCGATGCGGCTCCGGCCGCTGGCGGAAATCACACATTTGGATTGGAAGCCGGAATCCGCCGCCTGGCAAAAGAGCGAGGGCGAAAAAATAATTCATGACTGGCACGTTCAATCCCTGGAAAATTGCTCGACTTGTCACCGATGAAGAATCCATCCACACCTGAACCGGCCGGCCCGGCCTATTGGCGCAGTTTGGACGAACTGGCGGAGACGCCGCAGTTCCGGCAATGGGTGGAACGGGAATTTCCATCCGGCGCGGGCGAAATGTTTGATCCGGTGACGCGGCGGCATTTTGTGAAGATCATGTCGGCGTCGTTTTTGCTGGCGGGCCTGGGCGCGACGGGCTGCCGGCGGCCGGTGGAAAACATTTATCCGTTCGCGAAGATGCCGGAGAATTACGCGCACGGCGTGCCGCAGTTTTTTGCCACCGCCATGCCCTCCCGGCGCGGGGCGCTGCCGCTGGTGGTGAAGTCCAGTGACGGCCGCCCAACCAAGGTGGAGGGCAATCCCGACCACCCGGACAGCAACGGCGGCACGGACCCGTTCGCGCAGGCCTCGGTCTTGAGCCTCTATGACCCGGACCGGGCGCAACGTTACGCGCTGAACGGGAGTCCGGGCAGCAAGGCGGCGGCGCTGGATGCGTTGACGGCGCTGGCCGGGACTTTTGGGAACGGGGAGGGAGTGGCGTTTCTCATGGAACAAAGCAGTTCGCCTTCGCGCGCGCGGATGCAACAGTTGCTCCGCCAAAAGCATCCGAATGCGCGCTGGTTCGTTTATGAGCCGGTGGACATGGATGCGGCGCGTCATGCGGCGTCGCTGGCTTACGCCACATCGGTCACGCCCTATTACAACCTGGAAAAGGCGGAAAAAATTCTGGCGCTGGACTGTGATTTTATCGGCACGGAGGAAAACGCGGCGATCCACATCCGGCGCTTCGCCCAGGGCCGCCATGTCGCGGGCAAGGACGACCCGATGAGCCGGCTTTACGCGGTGGAAAGTTTGTTCACCTTGACAGGGCTGAACGCGGACCATCGTCTGCGCGTGGCGCCCAGCCTGATAACGGCGGTGGTGGCGCGGATGGCCCTCAATATTTTGCCTTCCGGAGATTGGGACGCCAAGCTGAAGGAACTGTCGGCCCCGGCGCAGTCTTTTGATGATTGGATTGTGCCCTGCGCGACAGATTTGAAGGCCGGCGGCGGGAAGAGCCTGGTGATGGGCGGTTATCGTTTGCCGGTGGCGGCGCACTTGCTGATTCTGGCGATGAACGAGGCGCTGGGAGCGGTGGCGGAACACACGCTGGAATTTCATGCGGTTCCCGAAGCCGCCGGGGAGGACATCGCCGGCCTGGTGGCGGCGCTCAACGCAGTCAAGATTACAACGCTGGTGATTTTGGGAGGCAATCCCGCTTACAACGCGCCGGCGGATTTGAACTGGCCGCAGGCGCAGGCCAGGGCCAGAACGGTGGTGCGTTTGGGCTATTACGAGGATGAAACATCGTGGAACCCGCAGAATCACGCGGCGACGCAATGGGATTTGCCGGCGGCGCATTATCTGGAATCGTGGGGCGACGCGCTGACGGCCAATGGAACTTATGTGCCGGTTCAGCCGTTGATCGAGCCGCTGTTCGACGGGATAACGGAACTGGAAGTGCTGGCCATCCTGGCGGGCGCGGAAAAAACCAAGCCTTATGAAATCGTGCGCGACACTTTTCGCGTTGGCGGCGGAACCGGTGAAAATGAATGGCGGAAGTTTTTGCACGACGGTTATCTGGAAGGCAGCGCGGCGGAACCGGCTAGCGTGGAGTTCAAGGGCAAACTGATGGGGCCGGTGTTGGATTTGTTGAAGCCGGCCAGGGGAGGGCCGGACGCGAAGAACCTGGACGTGGTTTTTCATCGCGACGCCAAAATGGACGACGGGCGGCACAACAACAACGGCTGGTTGCAGGAATTGCCCGACCCGATCACCAAGCTGACATGGGACAACGCGATTTTGGTGAGTCCCAAAACGGCGCATGAATTGAAGCTGGCGCCTGACGAGGCGAAGCGGGACCAGACGCAAAGATTTTACGACCAGGTGGTGGAAATTAAGTTGGGCGACCGGACCGTGCGCGGAGCGATCTGGGTCCAGCCCGGCATGGCGGATGACACGCTGGGGCTGGCGCTGGGATACGGGCGGGAAAGAACGGGGCGGATCGGGCGCAATTCCGGCTACAACGCTTACCGGGTGCGGACGGGCGACGCATTGCATTATGCGTCCAATGCGCAACTGACCTTGACCGGAACAACTTATCAATTATCCACCACGCAAAGTCATTGGAGCATGGAAGGGCGCGCGCCGGTGCGGGAGGCAAATTTGGCGGATTTCCGCAAGACACCGGATTTCGCGCCCAAAATGGACCTGGAAAAGCCGCCGTCGGTCGCGCCGATGTATCCGAACCCATTCGACACGGCCAAGTCCAAGGGACTGCACCAGTGGGGGATGGCGATAGATTTGAACAAGTGCGTGGGCTGCTCGGCCTGCATGGTGGCGTGCCAGAGCGAGAACAACATCCCGATTGTCGGCAAGGATATGGTCGGCAAGAGCCGCGAGATGCACTGGATTCGGATTGACCGTTATTATTCGGGCCTGGGGAAGAGCCTGTTGGAAACGACGGCCGATCCGCAGGCCGTGGTGCAGCCGATGCTCTGCCAGCATTGCGAAGCCGCCCCATGCGAGAACGTCTGCCCGGTCAACGCCACTTCTCACGATGACGAAGGGCTGAACGTGATGGTCTATAACCGTTGCGTGGGCACGCGCTATTGTTCCAACAACTGTCCCTACAAGGTCCGGCGCTTCAATTTCTTTGACTACAACCGCCGCCCGCTCGACCAGCTTTACCGCAGCCCGATTGACCCGACGAACTGGCGCGATGGAAAATGGGAATTTGCCAGATGGTGGGAAAACCCCGACCGCGGGAGCGTGCCGGAAGACGAATGGCGGCTGGTGCGGCTCGTGAAAAATCCAGACGTGTCGGTGCGAATGCGCGGCGTGATGGAGAAATGCACCTTCTGCCTGCAACGCCTCGAACAGGCCAAAATTGCCGCCAAGGTGAAGGCGCGCGATTCGGACCACATCCGGTTGTCGGAGAAGGAAGGCACGATTCCCAGGACGGCCTGCCAGCAGGCCTGTCCCGCCGAGGCCATCGCCTTTGGCGACATCTCGGACCCGGACAGCACTGTCAATAAATGGAAGGCCAATCCGCGCAATTACACAGTGCTGGACGTTCTCCACACCAAACCGCGCCTGACCTACCTGGGCAAGGTGCGCAATCCCAATCCTGAGATGCCCGACTACAAGAAGCACGCGGCGCCTTACAGTTATGACCAGTATTCCGAAATCATGGGCCGGCCCGCGCTGGAAACGGAAGAGCCGTCGGAGAAAGGAGCGCGCTAATGGCGGACGCGGCTGAAATCCTGGCGCCGGCTCCCCCGGCGCCGTTGGTGGTGCAAGCGCCGCCCGTTGAGTTAGAACGGGAACCCTTGGTGGCCAACCAGCGCGGCATTGGCTGGCTTTCCGACACGATTGCCGGCGTGGCCGAAGGCACGACGCCGCGGTGGTGGAAGATCAGCTTTGCCATCAGCCTGACGATGATGACGGTCTGCTTCCTCTGCATATTGTACTTGATGTCCACCGGCGTGGGGGTGTGGGGGCTGAATCATCCGGTGATGTGGGGCTACGCGATTGTCAATTTCGTGTGGTGGATCGGCATCGGCCACGCCGGCACATTGATCTCGGCGATCCTGTTTTTGCTGCGGCAGAAGTGGAGGACCTCCATCAACCGCGCGGCGGAGGCGATGACGATTTTTGCGGTCATGTGCGCGGGCATCTTTCCGCTGATTCACATCGGGCGGATGTGGTTCGGTTACTGGCTGTTTCCCATTCCCAATTCCATGGGCATGTGGCCGCAATTCCGCTCGCCGTTGATGTGGGACGTTTTCGCGGTTTCCACCTATTTCACCGTGTCGGTCCTGTTCTGGTACATGGGATTGATTCCCGACCTGGCGGTGATGCGCGACAGGTCCACCACCAAGGCGCGAAAATTCGGTTACGGCTTTTTTGCGCTGGGTTGGACGGGGTCGCACCGGCACTGGAGCAATTATGAGAAGGCCTACCTGATCCTGGCGGGGCTTTCCACGCCGCTGGTGCTGTCGGTGCATTCCATCGTGTCGTTGGATTTCTCGGTGTCGCAACTGCCGGGCTGGCATACGACGATTTTCCCGCCTTACTTTGTGGCCGGGGCGGTCTATTCCGGTTTCGGGATGGTGCTGACCCTGCTGGTGCCGCTGCGGCGCATCCTCAAGCTGGAGGACATCATCACCGTGCGGCACGTCGAGTTGATGTGCAAGGTGACGCTGCTGACCGGCTCGATTGTGGGCTACGCCTACGTGATGGAATTTTTCATCGCCTGGTACGGCGGCAATCCTAATGAGAAATTTCTCTTTCTGCAAAGCCGGCTGGCCGATCCGTTCATCATCGGCCCGCTCTACGGGATCAAGCCCGCGCCCTACTGGTGGGCGGAATGGATGATGATCCTGTGCAACGTGGTGGTGCCGCAATTGTTCTGGTTCAAGAAAATTCGCACCTGCATGGTCGTGGTTTTCATTCTCTCCATCTTGGTCAACGTCGGGATGTGGTTTGAAAGATTTACCATTGTGGTCGTTTCCCTGCACCGGGATTTTCTGCCCTCCAACTGGGGCTATTACATGCCGTCGCGGGTGGATATTCTTCAATTCCTGGGAACGTTCGGATTGTTCTTCACCTTTTTCCTGCTCTTCCTGCGCTTTGTGCCGTTGATTGCCATCGCCGAGGTCAAGGGCGTGACGCCGCAAGCCGACCCGCATCATCCGCTGGGCGGCGCGAAAACGGGAGGGCACCACCCATGAACGGACAGCCTTACGCGATCATGGCGGAGTTTGAGAACCCGGCGGCCATTTTGCAGGCGGCCAACAAGGTGCGCGCGGAGGGCTTTCGCAATTGGGACGTTTTCACCCCCTTCCCCATCCACGGCATGGACCGCGCCATGGGCATCAAAAATTCCAAGGTGGGCTGGTTTTCCTTCATTGGCGGCGTGACCGGCTACGCGACGGGGATGTTGATGATCTGGTACATGAACACGGTGAATTACCCGATTGTCATCGGCGGCAAGCCGATGTTCAGCCCGTTCTCCGCCTTTCCGCCGTCTTATGAATTGACGATCCTGTTCGGCGCGTTCGGGGCGCTCCTTGGGATGTTGTTCCTGAACCGCCTGCCGCGCCTGCATCATCCGCTGCTCAAAAACGGGCGGTTCAAACTGGCCAGCCACGACCGCTTTTACGTGGTGATCGAAACCAACGATCCGAAATACTCGGAAGCGGCGGCCCGGCAGCTTTTGGAATCGCTGGGCAGCCGGCACATTGAAATGGTCGAGGAATAAATGCGCTACTTTTACCTCATCTTCTTCTTGATCTGCGTGACCGTGATCGGCCTGGCCGGTTTTCGCGGCAGCAAGTCGCGCCAGCCGCCCATCGAGCTGTTTGCCGACATGGTGCGCCAGAACAAGGCGCGCCCGCAGTCGCCCGGCGATTTCTTCGCCGACGGCCGCAGTTCGCGCGAGCGGCCGGACGGCACGGTCGAGCGCAGCCTGCCTTACCGGGACGCGGCCGGGGAACTCATTCTCGTCAACGGCAAGCCGGTTTATCCCTATGAGGACGCGCCCATCAACACGGGGCGGACACCGGGAACGACGAATTTTATTGACACAAATCCGCTGGCCATCACTCGGCAGTTGCTCGATCGCGGCCAGGAGCGTTACGAAATCTATTGCCTGCCCTGCCACGGCCCGGACGGCGACGGCAAGGGCATCACCGGCAAATACGGGATGGTCAGCATGGCGGATTTCCACAGCCAGCGTCTGGTCGAGATGAAGGACGGCGAAATTTTCAACACCATGACCGTTGGGAAACTTCCGCTCATGCCGGCCTACGGGCCGCTGGTTCCGGTGGAGGACCGCTGGGCGATCATTTCCTACATCCGCGCGTTGCAACGGAGCCAGTTGGCCACGGTGGAGGACGTGCCGGAGGCCAAACGGGGACAATTTAAAAAATGAGAAAAGCAGAAAGCAGAAAGCAGAAATGAGATCAGGATTGAGATTATGAACGCCGATTCTTCATCCTCGTCGGTTGAGCCGCTGGATTTGTCCAGGTGGCGGAACGTGCCTGTGATCCTGATGATCGTAGGCGCGGTGGGGGCGGGAATCGGCACGGCGACCAGCCCGCTGGGAACGAAGCAGTTCGCGTTTTCCTGGCTGCTGGCCTTCATGTTTTACCTGAGCCTTTGCCTGGGCGGATGGTTCCTGGTGATGGTCCACCATTTGTTTGACGCAAGTTGGTCGGTGCCGACGCGGCGTTTTTGCGAGCATCTGGCCTGCCTGGCGGGCTGGCCGATGCTGGTGTTGTTCGCGCCGATTGCCGTCCTCGCGCCGAAATTATACGAGTGGATGGACAAGCTGGGGCATCCCGATCACGCGCTGGCGGCCAAATTTCCGCTGTTCACCATGAAGGGCTTTTACATCGCGTCGGCGGTTTGCTTCGGAATCTGGTGGCTTTTCACCAACCGTTTGCGCCATTGGTCGCTGGAGCAGGACAAGACAGGCGCGGTCCTTTGCACGCGCCGGATGCGGGTTTATTCGGCCCTGGGCATCGTGCTTTTCGCCCTGACGCTGACGCTGGCGGCGATCGTCTGGATCAAAGGGCTGATGTATGAATGGGCCTCGACCATGTACGGCGTCTGGTATTTCGCGGCGGGCGTCTGGACGACGCTGGCCACCGTCTATGTGATTACCATGATCTTGCAGCGGACAACGCCATTGCGCGAGGTGGTGCGGGAGAATACATATTACATGATCGGCTCGCTCCTGTTCGCCTTCACCGTGTTCTGGGCCTACATCAGTTTCGGGCAATACTTCATCATCTGGAACGCCAACATGCCCGAAGAAACCTTCTGGTATGTGCTGCGCGAGAACGGGACATGGTGGTTCACGGGGGCGATCATCATTATTTTCGGCCACTTCTTCGTGCCGTTCCTGGCGCTGCTGCGCATTGACGTCAAGCTGAAACTGGCCGTGATGCTGCCGCTGTGCGCCTGGGCCTGGCTGATGCACTTTGTGGATTTGGAATTCCAGATCATGCCGAGTTTGCATCCGAACGGCGTTTTCCATTTTGCGTTTCCCTTCGTCACCCGCGGCCTGCTGGTGGACGCGGCCTGCATGATGTTCATGGGCGGATTGCTCGCGAAACTTTTCCTGTGGTCCCTCGCCCGGCATCCGGTCTATCCGTTGAAGGACCCGCGCATGGCCGAGGCGATGGACGTGTACGTGGCGCCCGCCAGCGCCGTGGCGAAATGATAAATGATAAATGATAAATGACTGAGGATGGCTGAACATGAACGCTGAATCTACCAGTCGAAAAAACGGCACTTTTTTAACCGTGCTGGCCGCGGTCGGAACCCTTTTGGTCATGGCCTGGCTGGTCTGGCTGATGCGCGCCTACACGCAGCCGCCCTCGCTGGCCGAAACCCGCGCCACCGAGCGGATGAAGACCAAGGCGGAGTTCGATGCGGCCAACGCGCCGCTCATCAACGGCTACGATTGGGCCGATCAGCAGAAGGGCTTTGTCCGTGTGCCGGTCGAGCGGGCCAAGGAACTGATTTTGCAGGAATGGCAGAATCCCGCCGCCGGCCGGTCGAACCTGCTGCAGCGCGCCGCGAAGGAATTTGCCCCCGCGGTGGCGGCGAAGAATCCGTACGAATAGAAATGAAAAATGCAGAATGCAAAATGAAGAATGAAGAAAACGCCGCCCGCCTTTCTTCATTTTGCATTCTGCATTTTGCATTCTGCATTTTTCCCCCATGATCGCGACCGAAGTAACAACGCCCGCGCCGGTTTCGAGGACCGACCTCGAAGCCACCGGCGCCGTGCCGCTGCTCTGCCTCTTCGCCGGGGCTGCCGTCTGGCTTCTGCTCGCGTTGTTGCTGGCCCTGCTCTGCTCGCTGAAATTGCACGCCCCCGCTTTGCTGGCCTCCGGGCCGATGTTCACCTACGGGCGCGTCCGCGCGGCGGCCGATGCCGCGCTGCTCTATGGTTTCGGCGTGCCCGCCGCGCTGGGAGTCGGCCTGTGGCTGCTCTGCCGCCTGGGGCGGACGCGGCTGGCCGGGCCGGCGGTGGTCTTCGTCGGCGCGCTGGCCTGGAACGCGGCGGTGGCGGCGGGGGTCTGGGCGATTTTGCGCGGCGGCGGGTCCGGCTACGAAGCGTTTGAAATGCCGGGAAGTGTCGCGCCTCTTTTGCTGTTGTCCTACGGGCTGATCGGGATTTGCGGAATCCTCACTTTCCGGCAACGCGAGCCGGGGCCGCTCTATCCGTCGCAATGGTTCGTCTTCGGGGCGCTTTTTTGGTTTGCGTGGATTTTCTCCACGGCGGCCCTGCTGCTGCTCGGTTCGCCGCCGCGCGGCGTGCTCCAGGCCGCGGTGAATTGGTGGTATGAGCATAATCTTGACACGGTGTTTTTCGGCTTCGCCGGGCTGGCGCCGATTTTTTACTTCCTGCCCAAACTGACGGGCCGGCCGCTGCACAGTCATTATCTGGCGGCGTTCGCGTTTTGGATGCTGGCGCTGGCCGGCAGTTGGGGCGGCATTGCCGTCGGTGCGCCGCTGCCGGCCTGGCTGGTCAGCGTGTCGTTGGTCGGGACGGTGCTGACCGTCATCCCCATCGCGGCGGTGGCCATGAATTTGTATTTTACTCTCAAAGGCGTTGGACCGGCGCTGGAGGCCAACGTCTGCCTGCGCTTCATTTCCGCCGGGCTGCTCTTTTGGGTGGTGGCCGGCGCGCAACAGGTGGTGGGGGCGCTGCCGTCGGTCGGCGCGCTCACGGATTTCACCCCGTTCACCACCGCGCAACGCGACTTGTTCCGTTACGGGTTTCTAGCCATGACGATGTTTGGCGCAATTTATTACATCGCACCGCGGCTGGCGGCGGCGAAGTCCGGCGCGCCGGACGGGCGGTGGAAAGGATGGCTGGCAAAATGGCACTTTGGGCTGATGCTGGCCGGTGTGGTGATCGGCTATTTTTCGTTGCTGGTGGCGGGCGTCTGGCAGGGAGTGGAATTGCAGAATCCGGCCAATTCCTTCGTGTCGGTCATGAGAGGCTCGCTGGTGGGTCTGCGCCTGAGCATGCTGGAACCGTTGCTGCTCACCCTGGGCGTGATCGCGTTTCTGCTGAATTTCGCCCTGCTTCTCAGAGGTTGCTGTCCATGCTGCCGCCGGGAAAAGGCGATTGGCCCGGAGCCGCGAAAGGAGGGCGTATGAACAACGGCCCGCTGATTTTCCTGGGATTGTTCGTTTCGATGGCGATTTCCTGGGTGACGTTTGTTCTCGGCCCGCAGGCGCAACTGGCGGACTTGCAACAGGCCAAGACCGTCGCGCCGCTGCCGGTCAGTTATCCGAACACGCCTCCGGGCCTGGCGCGGCAGGGGGAGCAGGTTTACCGGGCCGCCGGATGCGCTTATTGCCACACCGAGCAGGTCCGTCCCGCGGAACTGGGTTCGGACCTGGCCCGCGGCTGGGGCGTGCGCCGGAGCGTGGCGCATGACTACATTTACGATCAAACCGTCATGCCCGGCGCGCAGCGCCTCGGCCCGGACCTGGCCAACGCCGGCTTGCGCATGGATGCGATGGCGGTGCTGCCGCGGCTTTGGGACCCGCGCACGGTCAATAATCTGGACGCCGGGCATTCCATCATGCCGGCCTACAAGTATTTGTTTGACGTTCGCAAAATCGGGCGCGCGCCTTCGCCCGACGCCCTGGTGACCGGGTCGGCGTTTGCGGCCCCGCCGGGCTATGAAATCGTGCCGCGTCCGGCGGCACTCGCGCTGGCGGCCTACGTGGCGAGCTTGCGCCAGGAGGTCTATCTTTTTGAAGCGCCGCCGCCGCCCGGCAGCCCCGCCGCAACCGCCCTCACCGCGGCGACCAACGCACCGACGGGAGGAACCAACGCTCCGGCCGGCGGGACCAACAGTCCGGCGGGGGGCAGCGGAGTGCCCGCACTGCCTGGCGGCAGCAATGCTCCGGCGCCACAAACCACCAACGCCAACGTGAAATGAGCCGGAACATGACACAACGAAAGTTCAGCGGCGGTCATAGACCGCCGCTGCAAGGCAACAACGCTTCCAAAAAATGAGCCAGAACGCGCCGGAGATCAGCAACAAGATGGAAACGGCCGAGCCGGTCGCGGGCCGGTCGGCGGTTCCGATCTGGCTGATTGTCCTGCTGGGCTTGCTGATTTATTGGGGCTTGAATTATGTGGATGACCACGACGGCGCGTTCAGCGCGCAAGTTTTTGAGCCGTTCACCTCGTATCAAGAAGTGGCGCAATGCCAGCCGCACAATCCGGAGGCCGATTATCTGGCCTTGGGAGAGTCCACTTTCAGCAAATCCTGCGTTCTCTGTCATCAAGCCAACGGCGCGGGCAAGGAAGGCCAGTTCCCGCCGCTGGCCGGATCGGATTGGTTGAATGCCGCCGGGCCGAACCGGATT
>Ga0224554_1001437_pt1 | contig 15038 bp, 25 predicted proteins | sample 714S22024metaG_FD_180666 | JGI IMG/M metagenome (GOLD analysis project Ga0224554, IMG submission 180666) | Peat soil microbial communities from Stordalen Mire, Sweden - 717 S2 20-24 | ecosystem: Environmental > Terrestrial > Soil > Wetlands > Peat | place: Sweden: Norrbotten County, Stordalen...
TCCATCTTTTTTTGGAGTTCCGCATCGGCTTTGAATTGCTCGTCGGTTGGGACGATAGCGGCCTCGGAGTCGATAAACCGCTTGGCAAAGGCTACTAATTCGGGCAACAGGAACGGAGCCTTTTGTTTGTGTAGGTGCCTGCCCTGTCTTTTGAACAGAAGGTCTCTCACGGTTGATACGGAAAATAGTTTAGCCCTGTTTTTCGCCTTCCAGCAAGGTGCTTTAGTGTCTTCGAGGAAGTCTCTGGCATAGCGCAAACTCCAGCCCATAATCTCCGCAACCTCCCTAGCTGTGAGCAGGAAGGTCATGGGGAGGTCGATGTTGACCTGGGAGTTTTTTGAGAGCATGACCGCCGCAAGCCGTAGGCGTTCGGCGTACTCGGGGGTGGGGTCGAGGTATCGGTAGTCCTGGGGGCGCTTCCCGATCCGCACGAGGTATCGCTGTTTGTGGAGGAGCTTAATCTGAGTGCCGGTCAAGTTGAGAGTGGCGCTTATGCCAGTGAGACTGAGCCAGCGTTGAGGAATATCGGACATGTTCGCAGTATATACTCGGAGAATATGCGCGTAATGCTCTGCCAACTTGACGGAAAGTTGCCGAACCTTGCTTTGATGAGGATCGCAACGCATCATCGTTTACGCGGAGATGAGATTGAATATCGGTTCGGAGCGGCCTTTGAAGTGACCATGTTTGGCCGCGAACCGGATCTAGTGTACGGTTCTGCTATCTTTCGGAAGACGATTCCGCTGGCTGAAAGATTCAAGCGCAGGTACCCGCAAGCGCATCTTGGCGGAACAGGCATTGACCCGGCCAGAAAAGGGGAACTCGTCCCACTGTCTCCGGTAATCGCCTCAAAGCCGACGACGATAGAGAAGTTAGGCATCGACATCGGCGAAACCGCAGAGTGCCTAGATTACTCATGGTTCCCAACCTATCAGGCGTCTCTTGGCTTTACGCAGCGTGGATGCCGCAAGAAATGCGGGTTCTGCGCGGTCCCAAGCAAAGAACCGGAATTGAAGGGGATTCAGAATGTCTATCAGGTGTGGCGCGGCGACCCGTATCCGAGACACCTCCACTTGCTCGATAATGATTTCTTCGGCCAACCGGAGTGGCGGCAGCGGATAGCAGAAATACGGGAAGGCGGATTCAAGGTCAGTTTCAATCAGGGTATCAATGCGCGATTCCTTACCGACGAAGCAGCGGAAGCGATTGCCTCAGTTGATTACCGCGACGATGGAATGACGGTCAAGCGCATCTATACAGCCTGGGACAACCTGCCAGATGAAGACATACTCATTGCTGGGTTAGAACGACTCGTCAAGTACGGTGTGAAGCCGGATCACATCATGGTCTACATCCTGTGTGGATACTGGCCCTACGACAAAGCCTTCGCAACCTGGGACCATCGTAGAAAGCGGCTGCGGGAGTTCGGCGCAAGGCCGTACCCGATGCCGTTCGTGAGGACTCAGGAGTTGGTGGGGTTTCAGCGGTGGGTAATCGGGGCCTACGACAAGCCTAGCAAGCAGTGGCCGGATGGAGTTCCGTGGGAGGCGTGGAAAGCCGCAGGGTATCGACCGGAGAGGCTAGGCTCCCCGACTATGCCTCTTCTGTGGGCTTAGGCTTGCGTCCCCCTTTGTATCTGTCTGGGCGGGAACCAGCCGCATGACTTTTGACCGCCATGGCAGAAAAGAACTCTTTAGAGATCTTTCTTTTGGCCGCACTGATCGCGCCGATTTTGGCGTAGTACGAGGGGTCGGCCTTCGACAGCTTCACCTTTGGCTTCGATGGGGTCTTCTTGACGGCCTTCTTGATGGTCTGCTTCTTCACGGTTTTGGGCTTCTGAGTCTTCATGAAAATCATTATCTATTGTGCCTACATCGACTTGCAACCAGAAACGCGATTCCAAAATTTGGAATGGGCAAAGCCGCAGCATGGTGCTATTTGACGGTATGGAATTAACGTGCAACACTATCTTCGTTATGTACAAAGAAACGAAACTGCTTACGGTGAATGGCAAGGCTCTTACATCTGCAAGGATCGCGTCGAAACTGTCGCTCTTGAATGTGGCTGAAAAGCTGAATGGCTGCAACCAATCGTCGGTATCCCGTTGGGAGCAAGAAAAATTGATTCCCTCGCTTGCTCGGATTGTGGCTTTGGTTGACCTGTACGGAACGAACAAGTTTGTCCGGTTGAACGAGAAAGCCGTATTGACTGATTTTGAAGTTGAGGAACTGAAGAAACTGCGGAAGGAATTGCTTCATGGTCGTTTTTACTTGAACGGCAAAGCGGTTCTCACGGAAGCGGAAATTGAAGTGGTCAGGAAGTTGAGGGAGGGCTGATGGAGTCGAAAGTGGTGCGCGAACCTATTGGGGTGTGGTGGAGAATAAAGCGGTACTCTGTGGAGATTGAACCAGTCAGGGTTGTGGCCGTTACAGATCACTTCGTCACTTATTTGGAAGATGAAATAAGGTTTGATCGGTCGCACAGGACAAGAGAGCGCAGAGAAAGCCGCGACGACTTCTTTTCGTCCTTTGTGGAGGCTAAGGCTGAAGCGGTCAGGCGGGCGAAGAAAAAGGTTGAGAGTTCTAAGGATGAACTTCAGAGACTTCGGTCTACGCTCGGTCAGTGGGAATCTCTGAAGGAACCAAAAGGTTAGGACTCCAAATTTTGGAGTGGACGAGGGAGGGGTAAATGCTCGTATTGGGTTTGGACACGGAGACTACAGGGCTTGAACCTGAGCCGGACAGGATCATCGAGATCGCGGCGGTGTTATGGGATTGGGATACGAAAATTCCAGTTCAAATGATTTCAATACTGGTAGACCACGAAATTGAAATCCCCGAAGAAATAGTGAAGTTGACCGGCATCACACCGGAGATGATTCTCAAGTACGGCATTCTGGAAGAAGAGGCGTGTGAGCGGTTGTGGACGATTCGTATGCTGGCCGATTACACGATGGCCCACAATGCCAAGTTTGATCGAGGCTTCATCGAAGCCGCAAGGGTAAGGACGGGCCAAGGAGAGTGGCAGGTTCCGTGGCTTTGTAGCATGGAAGACATTAAGTACCCAGAGGGCGTCAAGACGCGGAACCTTACACACTTGGCGGCTGAGCACGGATTCGTTTCTCCGTGGAAGCACAGGTCTTTATTTGATGTTTTGACGATGCTGAAGATTGCTTCCAACTACGACCTCGACGCCATCATTGCGCGGTCTAAAGAGCCTGTCATATACGTTCAGGCGTTGGTAACGTACAACGACAATCAGAAAGCAAAAGACTTCAACTTCCGCTGGAACCCCGATAAGAAAATCTGGTGGAAGGGGCAAAAGCAATCAGACTGGGAAGCAGAGAGAGATGGCTACCAGTTCAAATCGGAATTCATGGCAGGAGCACCGGAGTAATGGAGGGTGAGATGAGCACTACGGCAATCACGCACTACGAAGGATCATCGGCGCTTGCGCAGTGGCGTGAGCCGGAAGAGGTATTAGCTCAGGCAAAGAAAGCCGCTGTTGCGTTGAAGAACGTCCTTGATATGAAAGAAAACAAGGTGGTGTTCAACAATGAACAATACCTTGAGCGAGAGGACTGGGGTACGGCGGGTCGCTTCTTTAACTGCACAGCAAAAAGCATTGAAACCCACTATGTTGAGTTTCCTGATGGGAACGGCGGCACAACGAGGGGATTCGAAGCCGTTGCGGTTGTGATCGACATGAACACGATGAACGAGATTGGCCGCGCGGAGTCGATGTGTTTAGACGAAGAAGAAAATTGGGGAGACGTTACGGTTTACGAGTGGAAGGACAAACTCGACGCCAACGGAAAAAAGATTTGGAACGCCAATCTGCGTAAAGGTAAGGGCGGTTACGAGGCGGAAAAGGTAGCGGCGGGGACTAAGAGCAAGCCTCTCTTTCAGCTTAGGTCGATGGCGCAGACACGCGCGGAGGCGAAGGCTCTCAAGGGTGTTTTCTCATGGTTTGTCGTACTCGCCGGGTACAAGCCGACGCCAGCCGAGGAATTGACCGGCCATGAGGACTTTGATCGCGGCGGTGGTGGACGTGAAACGAAGCCTCCGGTCCAGCAGCCGACCCGTGCCAGCGAGAAGGCCGCGAAGGAGGCGGACACAAAGACTTCGGCCCAGGCGGTTTCGGGGAATGCGACGACGACTGGTTCAACGACTGGTGGGACCGCTGCCGCGACTAACGAGAAGGAAATCTCCGGCATCATCGAAAGCGCCAAGCAAGCCAAGAGCGGCAGTCTTTGGATCACAGTCAAGGGAGAACCCTTAATCATAGCCGTGGATGAGAAGAACATCGACGGCGACATGATAGCGGGTAACTTCATCAAGTTCCGTGCGGTTCGCAAGTGGACTGACAAACTGAAGAGCGCACAAAACGAGAAGGGTGATTTTTGGTCCTGTGCGGCTTTGATTGAACTATCTCCAGTTCAAGAGGGAGAGGTCACGAAGGTTGAGGAGAAGACGCTGGCGCCGGATGCAGCGGCTGTGGCCGATGAAATGTTTGGCGAGAAGCAACCCGAGGGCCAAGCGGTGATCGAGGACTTGAAGAAGAACGGGCAGGTAACAACGGCCTCGAATTTGCCGACGACGACGAAGCCGGGGACAATCGGAAGGAGGCGGGCGCAGCGGCTCTACAGCATTGCCAGCCAGAACAAGAAGACGACCGGCTTCACGGAAGAGAACATCAAGAAGGTACTCGCGGCCATGTATCCAGACCGCGCAGAGCAGCATCTTTCCGACCTTGAAGTTGGGAAGTACGAGTGGATGGAAAAGCTCTGCACTGGAGAGGAATCGTGGGCTGACTACTTACCTGATTGAGATTCCGTCAGTCTCGCCGCTGTCGGAAACCGGAACGGTTCAGTGTAGGCCGTCTTAATGGCGTGGGTCCGCGTATACGCCTAACCGGGAACGCGGGATTCCAAAATTTGGGAACTATCCCTTTAACTCCCGTGGAGCAAAAAATGACTCACTTGCTTGATCTAAATCCGAAGTGGTGTGGGCTGCTGAGGCCGAACAGTGGCGAAGGGCTTATTCTTGATTGCCCGAAGTGTGGACCCTCCCACCGTCTTGCTGTCTATTTCTCGAATCCGGTAGATAGCAAAGATGCCGCACCTTGGCAAAACCCACAATGGAAACGTACCGGCGATAAATTTGCTTTGCTTACCGTAGAGCCGTCGCTTGAATACCCTTGTTTTCATGGCTGGATCGAAGAAGGGGAAGTAATAGACATCAGCGAGTCTCCAGCAAGAGTAATCGCAACCATCAACGGTGCTCAACGGATCGTTGCGTTGAGCCCAAAACAGTTCAGGGAGTTAAAGGGATAGTTCCCCAAAATTTGGAGTGGAGGTATTGGGGATGGAAAAGCCGTTGCAAGTGCAGGAGCGTAACCGATGAAAGCCAAAGACATCAGAACACTCAACGAGAAGTTGCAAGAGCAGATACTCAATTCAACGTCTGTGGCCGAACACGAGGCTGGATTTAATTCCCTTGCTCTTTCTCTGCTCTCCGAGGTAGCGGCTCAGCTTGCCGAAGCCAACGAGCATCTAGCGAAGATTGCCAACCCGCTGATGAGATCGCCGCGATGGGTTACGCTCAAGTGCAACTTAGGAAAAGGTACGGGGAGCCTTGTAATCGACGCTAACGATGTAATCGGGGTTGGTTGTCAAAATGAAGAGCCAACGTGCGTTATATGTGCTGCCGGTAAGCGGTTTGTGGACGGAACGGTGGAAGAAGTTTGCACTAAACTCGGAATTCCAATGGAGGGAAAGTAACATGGCAGACGAAAGCGGTTTTGAGGTAATACCGTCGCAAGCAAGTTCACAGATCGACCAAGTGTTGTTCAACGCAGAAACCAGCCAGGGGAGAATCCTCTTCCTTGCCAAAGGTAGCCGGGGGCCGTCGCTGTACGAGTACGACGACTGCACGTCCGACGAAGCGGCTCAGATCGCAGGCGGCGCTATCGGCGGGTCGGTGGGCGTAACTTTCGGAAATTTGTGGAAAAACGTGAAGCCGTTTTCACGGATTTCCTGATGGCCTACATGGACTTTGTACTCCAGCCGCAAGAGGAAGGCCGCAAGACAGAGAAGTGGGCAGTTCTATCAGTGAAGGGATCATGCCTACTTGGTTTTGCGTCCTTCCATCCGGCTTGGCGCAAGTACGTGTTCTGGCCGGAGAAGAACACGATCTTTGATCCGGCGTGTCTGAGGGAGCTTGCGGACTTTGTGGAACGGCAAACGAATGTTTGGAAGGGTAAGCGGTGGATTAAGAGGAACTTGTAAGCAGGGAGGGTGACGTGGCAAATGGGGATTGGGGAAAAGAAATTCCAGGCGGATTTTTCGATGAAAAGAAGCATCTGTACAGAAGTGAGCGCGGCACGATTGTGCCGTCCACGACTCAGGTATTCAGCATCCTCGGCTGCAATGATTTTGACGGGGTTCCGCCGGACATTCTTGAGTGGAAGCGGAACTACGGAATCGCGGTTCACAAAGCCATCGAACTTCTAGTCGAAGGGGATCTGGATTGGGACAGCCTCGACATGGCGATCATCCCGGCCGTGACCGGGATTGAGCAGAAGCTCAAGGCTATGCAGTTCAAGTATGAAGCCGCAGAGGAGATGCGGATTCATTCCCTCTACGGCATGGAGTACGGGTTGACGGTCGACCTTCGCGGGACCATCGTGCATCAGGGGAAAGAGCGTCAAGCCGTAATCGACTTGAAGAGTGGAGTGAAGTTCTCTCCGACGTGGCGCTGGCAGTTGGGTGGTTACACTGCGGCTCAGGACAAGAAAAACGGCGGCTGGATGGGGGTAGTGCTTCAGTTCGACAAAGAGGGCATCGTACACCCGCACTACATAGACCTGATACCGGCGCAGAGGGAGTTTCAAATTCTGCTTTCCGGGGCAATTCTCAAGTTGAATGCGGGATTGGCGAAACTGGGTTAGACTTCATGTAGGCAGAAAAACTGAAATGGAGGGTTGAAATGGGAACAGCGGTATTGGAAGGGCAGTTGGTTTTGAAGGTTCCGGTCGAATTGCTTGGGCCGGGTAGCGAGTATGAGCGCCGTTGGCTTGCACTCAAGAAAGATATTCAGCAGCTTGTTTTGGATTCCTCCAAGATCAAGCAGGTAACGTCGCCTGAAGAGTTGGAATCGGCCAACAACGCCGGTCGGGTGCTTCAGGCTTCGACGAGGGAAGTCGAGTTGTTTTACAAGCCGCTGAAGCAGCAGGTAGACGCTTTCAAGGCTCCGCTTCTACTCCACGAAAAGGAGTTTGCGGGGCCGGTGGACGCGGAGAAGCGGCGGCTTGGGGGCCTCATCACTGGGTACAACCAAGAGGTACAGCGCAAGCAGCAGGAGTTGGAGCGCATCGCCCGCGAGGAAGCCGAAGCAGCGGCCCGTAAGGAGCAACTGGAGAGGGCAGCGGAGCTTGACGAGGCTGGAGACTCAGAAGCCGCATACGCAGTTCTGGAAGAGCCAATCATGGCGGCTCCGGTGGTGATTCAGCAGGAAGCGCCTGTACGGATGGTCGGGCAGGTGGGCAAGACCGCGTACAAGTGCGTGGTGACGGACGTGAAGGCGCTGCTCAAGGCCGTGGCCGCAGGTACGGCGCCGATGCAGTGCTTCACTCTCGATCAGGGCTGGTTGGACAAGAAAGCGGCTCTGGAGAAGGATGGATTCTCGTTGCCTGGATGCAGGTTGGACAAGCAGGCATCCACTCACTTCAGGAGCTAGGTTCCGCAGGTACGAAAGGGGAGAGAATCCCACTGCGGCATGAGGGGTTGGTAGTACGTGGGCGTAAAATCCTTCGAACAAATAACCCCTCATTTTAAGTTTCCATCCGGTAAGGTTCCGACCAAGACGAGCGCCTTGAACCTGAGAGGGGAGTCGAAAGACTTGGCAGCAGCCGATGGAGAAGGGGCCGGGTGGAGATGTTCGGGTTGGGACACAGTTCCGTAATTGGCCGGTGAGGTCACACTGCCACAGCCCGCGCATTCCAAAATTTGGAATCATTGGGAGGGGGAAGATTGAACACCGAAGAGAGAGTGAAGCAAATCATTGCCGTGCAGTTGGGAGTGGATGAAACTGAAGTGACTCCCGGCGCAAAACTGATGGACGACCTGGGGGCCGACTCACTGGATATAGTCGAGTTGACGATGCAGGTTGAAGAGGAGTGGGACATTGTACTTTCCGATGATGATGTCGAGAAGCTCGTCGGTGCCGGGACGGTGAAGGATGTACTCGACTACGTTATGGCGAAGGTGAAGTAGAGGGGGCCATGCTGGACATCAAAGTAATCGAAAACAGAAAGAAAGAACTCGAACACGCTACCAGTCGCATCGTGGTCGGTGAATACGCGCCTCAAACTGTACAGGATCGAGCATTGCTTGACCTTGAAATCTGCACCGAACTTCTACAACTGCGAAAGGAAAACTGAATGTATCAACTCTCAGAGAACGACCGCGACACAGCGGTTCATGCCAAAGCTAAAGCGCGTGGACAGGGAACATTCACTCTAGTGGAACAGGATCGCACTGCTCCAGTAACCATTGCGGAATGGATTAAACAGAATATCGAAACCGCTCCCGATGACAAACTCAGAGACGCATTGGAAAGCGCACTTAAGTTCCGCAGATTCAACCAACGAAAAAATGCCGACTAATCTCCAGCGCACTATCGAGCGGCAACGAGCCGTGTACGGAACACTGGCAATGCCGCTCTTGTACCAACTAGCCAGGATTCACGGCTTGAGCATCAGGGAGTTTGCGGAGATTTTTGAAATATCGAAGAACCATGCGGAAGCGGTTTTGAAGCACCGGGCTATACCTTCGCTGGAGTTGGCTTTTCAGATCGCACGGTACTTTGATTTGAAGGTGGACGAGTTGTTTGGGTGGCATTTTGACGACACTGGAAACCGCAGGCCGTTGGTGCTGGAAGTGAATGGAAAGACTGTCAGGGTGAAGTCTACGGACAACCCGCTGGTGCTGGTGGAGATTGGAGCGGAATGAATAAGATACCCACGATGTTTGAACGAGACTGGAATGGGGACAGGTCGCGTGTTCTGAATCAGATTCATGCGGGTTGTGAGTGGGTCGCTGCTGGAGAGGGCGTGGCGACTCGGAAGATTGACGGAGCCTGTGCGATGGTCCGTGATCGTCTTCTCTACAGGCGGCGGGAACTGCGGGAAGGAGATTCCGTTCCGGTCGGTTTTGAACTTGCTGGCCATGACGAAGAAACGAAGAAATCTGTAGGGTGGGTTCCTGTCGGAGATGGTCCCGAAGACAAGTGGTTCCGTGAAGCTCTAAAGCTCGGAACTCCACCGGACGGGACTTATGAATTGGTTGGGCCGAAGGTACAGGGCAACCCGGAGCACTACGAAGCGCACGAACTTGTCTCGCATGGGCAAACTGATGTCTACGATGATGCGCCGCGCACGTTTGAAGAACTGCTGGATTGGATGACGGGCAGGGACATTGAGGGTATCGTGTTTCATCACCTAGACGGACGCATGGCAAAAATCAAACTGCGCGACTTCGGAATCAAAAGGATGGCGAAGGGATGAGCGAAGTAAGATTCACAGCGTTCGTGAAGCCGGAGCCCCAAGGTTCAAGTCGCGCCTTCATTGTGAAGGGTAAGTGGGGACAGCAAGACAGGGCTATAATCACCAGCGACAACAAGGACCTAAAAACTTTTCGTGGTGAAGTTACCCGCGAGGCAATACGGGCAATAGCGGCTGCAAACATGCAACGACCGATGGCCGCGAAGCATGTTCCGGTGAGCATCGAACTGGACTTCTATTTCCTAAAGCCGCAGTCTGTGTCGAAGAAGAGAACTGAGATGGTGGTACGGCCGGATTTGGACAAGCTCTGCCGTGGATGCGGAGATTCTTTCACGGGTGTCTTGTACGAGGACGACTCCCAGGTTGTGTCTCTCACAGCAAGGAAGCATTACGGCGCACCGGAACGAGTGGAAGTAACAGTGGCGTGTGGGGTTGAAATCCAAGTAGGCGCAGCACAACCGGAAATGGCCGGAACCTTGTTCTAAAGGAGAAACGAATGGCAACGAAAAAGAAAGCCGCAGCAAAGAAAGCCCCGGAAGTGAAGAAAGGCCCGAGGCAACAGCAACTTCCAGAGATGGAAGACACCAAGATCGCAGTGCTCGAAGACAAGGCATTGGAGTACGCCGAAGTCCGCGACCAGCGATGCAGTCTCAGCCGCAGCGAAGTGGAACTCAAGGGACAACTTCTCCAGTTGATGAAGGCGCAGAAGCGTGAGCACTATCACCGCGACAACATCCGCATCGACATCGTTCACGAGTCGGAGAACATCAAGGTCAAGGTGAAAGCCGGCTCAGAAGAAGGGGAGTCGGAAGAAGAGTAGTCGCGGCTGTTGGCAGTTTTGTGCTAGTCTGTAGGTGCTCGGGCTGGTGCCTGGGAAGTGACCGCAGAGCGAACCTGCGAGTTGCGCCCTCCTAGTGGGAGAGTGGCCCCAATCACTCTCCCACCCTCCGATTGGGCCGGAGAAAGGGAATTCATGGAACTGACAATCGACACATCGATCATCGAGCAACTGTCGTCTAATGGCGTCTTGGCGTACATAGCCGTGAAGATTGCAGACGGCACGGAAGCCACCACAGCGGCTTTGGCTGGTCTTGTGCGCTGCAAGACGGGGAATATGCTGGACGGGATCAAGGAGGTCTCTGTAGCGGTTCCTGAGTTAGTTGCAAAGGTTCCCAAGAGTACGAAGTGGCGCTGCGGGGTGGTGAAGTCTGGGGATGGAGTGATACTCCAAAATTTGGACTCGGCAACGGAACGCCGTATAGCCTTTATCGACGACCTGAAGAAATACTTCGAGTGGGCCAATCCGGGAACCATGTTCACGATGATGGCGATGGACGGAATGGCTGTGAACAGGTTTCTCCGCATACACAAGGATTGGACTCAGGAGATGTGGCGGAAGGCTCTTAACAACCGTGGCAAGAGCGAAGTGAATCATGCTCAAGGGTTGTATGCTTGGGTGGACAAACTGGCAGAGTATTCGGCGGCTCCGCTGGACAGGTACGGAAAGCCGATGGTCAATGGAGGAGGAAAGCATGGGGAAGCGGCTAGCATCAGGGACCGAAATCGTGAAGCAGTCGCAGCCGCAGTCGCTAACGCCTAGCCAGCAGCGAACGGCTTTGATTGGGGAATATCTCTACAAGTACGCAGCCATCGACAGGAACCGCGTCGTCGACGAAGAGTTGATAGGCATCTTTGTTGAGGGGTTGGATGGTCTTGACGAAAAGGAACTGGAGCGGGGATTGAAGAACTATTTGAAAGAGGGAAAGCGGTTCCCCTGGCCGGCTGAAATTATAGAACTGAGCGATCTATCGTGAGCCAAAAAGCAGAACCAAGAGATTACGGGATTGAATCACCCCTCCCATCGAATGCAGATGCCGAGAGGGTTATTCTCGGCAAAATCATTACAGACAATGAAGCCTTTTTTGACGACACGTTAGACATAAAATCTGAAGACTTTTATTTGGATTCTAATCGAAAAATCTTTACCTGCATCAATGAGATCCTTTTTGGAATGGTCGAAGGGGTTCTCCATGTAGACGACATGACGCTTGCCGAGGAGTTGCGCAAGCGAAAGTGGCTCGACAATGTGGGCGGATTTGCATACATCCTCAGCCTCAGTGAAGGCATTTACAGAAACATCCACATCGAGGAGCATGTTCGAATAGTCCAAAATAAGGCACGCCTGCGGAGGCTGATGGGGATATTCAATGCTGGACTGGCGAGGGCTCAGGATCAGTCAGAAACCGCAGATCAGGTTCGATCAGCAATCCAAGACCAATTGGGAGATGAGGAAGCGGAAGGGACAAGCCACTCGGTAGAGATCGGTGCCTGCATCCCGGCAGTAGAGGAGAGAATCAACAAAAGCCGCGTCATTTCAAATGAGCGCACAGCACTGGAGATGACCTGGGGGTTGGCCGGTTTGGACGAGTTCACGCACGGCGCATTCAGTGGGGAGTTCACAATTATCAGCGGTGAGAATTCGGGAGGCAAAACGGCCGCAGCGGTGCAGATGACTTTGGCGAACGCAAGAGAGGGTATCCCTTGTGCATGGTTCTCGATGGAAATGTCCAAAGAGAAAGTTGCCCAGCGGTACTATGCGGCCATGAGCGATATTCTGACGGCAGATCACATCCGCGATCCGCGACTAATGAATCTTCACACGCACATCCCCGAGATGAAAAAGGTATCCGAGGAACTTGCTCGGCTTCCGATTCGAATTGACGACACAAGCCCGTTGCGGGTTGATAAGCTCCGGTCCAGAATCCGCATGATGGCGAGGAAGTTTAAGATCCGCCTCTTCGTGATAGATTATGTCCAACTTCTTCAAGGGATGCCTGGGCTGCGCGGAACAGAGCAATTCGCAAATACGATCTACATGCTCAGAGACATCCCCAAGCAGGAGCCTACTATCCATTTGGTAGTTTTGAGCCAGTACAGCAAGGCCGATGGTTTCATGAAGAAAAAGGGCAGGACTACAGACTCAAACTTCGGAGGGTCGGTAATCTCCCACGCCGCACAGAACATGCTGATGATTAGCATTGAAGACCCGGAGAAGCGAGAACGAGGCGACCTCTTGGATGTGGAGATAAAAATTGCCAAGCAGAGGGAAGGCAAGCGCGGCAAGATCACCTGTTACTTTGACAGGGACCATCTCAGATTCACTTACCCGCAGAGGCAAATCATTTAGGAGAGGAAAATCATGGCGACCATTTTAGCAATGCCCGAACTAGAAGCAGAGGCGGCAAGCCGAAAGAAAGAGGCTTTAAGCCATTGGAAAGCGATCCAGCAGTCAGGACCGCTGGTGTCGACGAACTCTTTGAGGATCGGGTATCACGCGGCGGCTTTGGAGAGAGAGGGGCTTTGGGGAATTCTTGGCTACGCCAGCAAGAAAGAGGCCCAGGAAGCCTCTGGGGTGAAGCAGAGCACATTCTTTAACGTAATGAGAATTGCGGAGGCATTCCCCGGCGTCGAAGAGAAATTATTTTGCTCCCAAAAATTGACCAACGCCGAAGCCCTAATGGACTTGCCCGAATCGAAGCGGCTTACAGAATACTGGATGCGGCGGGCGGCAACCGATTCCACCGACACGTTCAAAGCTGTAATCGATGAAGAGATGAACGGCAAAGAGAAGCCGTCGAACGGTCGGGAGAAGATCGTCTCATTTAGCGTGAAGATGCCACGGTCGAGGAAGAAGGTAGTCGACGCCGGCCTATTGGAAATATCCAAGGAATTCGGCTGTGAGGGGGATGAGAGCAGAACGCTTGAACTGCTCGTGGCCGAGAAAACCGGAACGCCATCTTTGATTACCGTAATCACCACGGCAGTCCAACGCTGCAAGAAGATCAAGGAACTGATCGAATCGGAGTTGTCTTCCGACGAAATACTCTCGCAGGTGGTTATCTTGAACGAAGAGTCCATTCTCGAACTTGCGGCTTCACTCCAAAATTTGGAATCGGCGGAATGAAGGCATCCATCCTCATTGGCGATGTGCTTGACCGACTCCGCAAGTTGCCGGATGAATCGGTGCAGTGCGTGGTTACCTCGCCGCCGTATTGGGGGCTACGGGATTACAAATGTGCTGGACAAATCGGACTCGAAAAGACTCCGGAGATGTATATCGCCAAGATGATTGCAGTGTTCGCGGAAGTACGGCGCGTCCTGCGGTGCGATGGGACGCTGTTTCTCAATGTTGGCGATTCTTATGCGGCATCATCCTCCAGCAACCATGAGCGCGGCAAGGCAGGCGGTCCAGATAATCCTACGCGGATTATGCCAAGTGGCTGCCTAAAATCAAAAGACCTGGTAGGCATTCCGTGGATGCTTGCCTTCGCCCTACGTGCCGATGGTTGGTGGTTGCGACAGGAAGTTATATGGGCCAAGCCAAATGGAATGCCGGGGAGCCAAGAGGACCGCTGCACATCATCCCATGAGTCAGTGTTCCAGTTGACCAAGAGTGCAACCTACTACAGCGACTTCGACGCCATCAAGACGCCTCCGCGCGAATCGACGATGGTACGGATGGCGCAGGACATTCAGGCACAAGCTGGATCCCATCGTGCGAACGGTGGGGAGAAAACCAATGGACCGATGAAGGCGGTAGAAAAGAAAGATAAGCAACGCGGCCATTCCAGAGTCCATGCTGGATTCAATGAGCGATGGGATCAAATGGAACGAGAGCAGCAGCAGTCTCAACCCGCGACCATGAGGGACGTGTGGTTCATCTCTCCAGCATCATTTGAAGAGGCTCACTTCGCGGTTATGCCAGAAGAATTGGCGAGGCGTTGCATACTGGCCGGGAGCAAGGTGGGGGATACGATCCTCGACCCGTTTTGCGGCTCAGGGACTACAGGAGTCGTGGCGCTCCGTTATCACCGCGACTTCATAGGAATTGAATTGAATCCAGAATACGGTGAGATGGCCGAGAGGCGCATCGGAGATGAGATACCGCTATTTGCAGGAGTAGAAGTCGCATGACCATGTTCCCCAAGCCGAAGGACATCAAGAAGCCCCCCGTAGCCGTCAAGGTCTTCAGGGACGGGAGAGAAGTGTGCAATTTACTCTGTCGGGCTGGCGCCGACGAATACCAGCGCCGGAAGAGGGTTGCCTGGGAAGAGCAGGGCCGCAAGTGCTCAATCGGAGGGGAACCGTTGCGGTGGGAAGATAGTGTCGTAGACCATAGGAGTCCGCGTGGCATGGGTGGCGGTCAGCGCGACGATAGACAGAAAAACATCGGGGCCGCATGTGCCCTTCACAATTCTCAAAAAGGATCGAAGAGGAATTTTGACCTTACCTTAGCTCCGTAGATTCACTTTCTTGTAGAAAAGTAAGCCTCTTCCGTCATAGCCTTGTGATGTGAAGCGCCTTGTCTCAATAATCATTTTCGCCGCTATCTCTCCCCTCGGATGGTCGCAAGTCGCCATTCCGATTTCGGGAATCGTGATCTCTCAGTACGGCCAGCCGGTTCCTGGGCTCAA
>Ga0224554_1001440_pt1 | contig 15023 bp, 14 predicted proteins | sample 714S22024metaG_FD_180666 | JGI IMG/M metagenome (GOLD analysis project Ga0224554, IMG submission 180666) | Peat soil microbial communities from Stordalen Mire, Sweden - 717 S2 20-24 | ecosystem: Environmental > Terrestrial > Soil > Wetlands > Peat | place: Sweden: Norrbotten County, Stordalen...
TGTCCGTTTTGAATCCGCGTTCGTCGAGGATGGTTTTCCAGGCGGCGAGCGCCTCGGCGAGCGTCGGGCGGGTGAACTTGGCTTCGGATTCCATGCGCGCTAACTGTGGCTTTTCTGAAACCATTCCGCAAACAATTTGATGCCTTGCGCGATTTTTATTTGCGGATTGTAGCCGAGTTTTTCCCGCGCCTTGGTGATGTCGGCGAACGTGACCGGCACGTCGCCGGGCTGCACCGGCTGGCGGTCAATGGCGGCTTTTTTGCCGAGCGCGGCTTCGAGCAGTTCGACGAGCCGGCTCAATTTCACCGTCTCCGATTCGCCGAGGTTGAAAATTTCAAAGCCAAATTCCTTCCGCGTGCAGGCGATGATGCCGTCGAGCGTGTCCGAAATAAAAGTGTAATCGCGCGCCGTGCCGCCGTCGCCAAAAACGGGGATCGGCTTGCCGGCGGAAATCAATTTCGCAAATTTATAAATGGCGAGGTCAGGCCGCTGGCGCGGGCCATAGACGGTGAAAAAGCGCAGCATCGCCACGTCCATTTTGTAGATGTGATGATAAACGTGGCCGAGCGCTTCGCACGCGAGCTTGCTGGCGGCGTAAGGCGAAATGGCGGAAAAAATCGGGTCGCTTTCCGAAAACGGCACTTTGGAATTCGTCCCATAAACCGACGACGACGACGCGATGATGATTTTTTTCACGCCGGATTTCCGCGCGGCTTCAAGGACGTGAACCGTGCCCTCGACGTTGACGCGCTGGTAAAGCGCGGGCTGTTCGAGGCTCGGGCGCACGCCGGCGCGCGCGGCGAGGTGGATGACCTGGTCGAATTTGACGGCGGAAAAAATCTCGGCGAGCGCGGCGGCGTCGGTGATGTCGCCGTGGACGAATTCGAACGGCTTGGCGAGCGACTGGATTTCGCGGAGGTTGCGCTGCTTGAATTGCGGATCGTAAAAATGATTCAAGTCGTCGAACGCCCAGACGCTGTGGCCGTCGCGCAGAAGCCGTTCGCAAACGTGCGAGCCGATGAAGCCCGCGCCGCCGGTGACCAGAAAATTCATGGCCAGACGCTAACAAACCGGCAAAGGTGCTGTCGAGTGCGCGGGTGGTTTGTTTGCAATTATTCCGTGCCGCCGTGCTGGCGCAGCAAGTCTGCCACGTCTTTGTGGCCACCGGCCGTCGCCACGGCCAAAGACGTATTGCCCATTTTGTCTTTTGCATTTACATCGGCTTTGTTATCCAGCAACAATTCCACCACGTCCATGTAGCCTCTATCCGCCGCCCATTGCAAAGGCGTCTTACCGTAGCTGTCCTTGGCATTGACATCAGCGTTACTGGCTAGAAGTAATTTCATCACACCCGCGTGGTCTTTCAACGCTGCCAAGAGTAATGGCGTCGCGCCGCCAATTTCCTTGGCGTTGACATCGGCCTTATTTGTCAACAGCAGTTCCACCATATTTGTGTAGCCTTGAAATGCCGCATAGCGCAAAGGCGTCTGGTTTCTGCTGTCCTTGGCGTTTACATCAGCTTTGTTAGCCAGCAACAATTCCGCCACATTCGTGTGGTCAAAAGCTGCTGCGAAGTGCAAAGGCGTTTTGCCGGTGTTGTCTTTGCTGGAAACTAAATCAGGATTGTCTTTGAGCAGGGCCGTGACCTTTGCCAGGTCGCCGCTCTTGGCCGCGTCATGAATCTCGTCGCAGAAAGCGAGACTGCTCCAAGCCATCACGACGAGCATGGTGACGGCTAGGCGGAAAATTGTTGAATGAGAAATCAAGTTGAAGAAGGAATTTGTTTTCATGGTGAGTTGATTTTTAATCCGATTGACGCGGAACGTCAACCTGAAAGTCGCCGTGTCCAGCGCCGTAGGCGCGGCATATTTGTAGAATCGCATCCGCCATAATTTTTAGCTCCGTCAGGAGCGGCATATCCAGAAGATGCCGCTCCTGACGGAACTTGGAATTTAGTTGGCTGCGATGGCTACAAAGATGCCGCACCTACGGCGCTTCTGCCGCGCCTCCGGGGCTTGGTTTGTTTTCATCTTTTACCCACGGTTAAAACCGTGGGCTATTGTCGGTCGTCGCTCCGCGACTTCGGACGGCGCGACGCGCCATTCCTTTTTTCACATCCCGTTCAACACGTCAATCAATTGCCGCAGCCGTCCGTAATCGTGACGGTTGAAGCTGAAGGCGATTCGCGCGAGCGGCAAATGGTCGTTATCCGCGATTTCTTCGGGCGTCGGTTTGATGGTTTGGATTTTTCCTTCGACAATGATGTCGGAAAAATCTTTGTTCATCGCGGCGAGAGCGGATTCGCCCGGCGCATTTTTCAATCGCACGACGAGCAAATCTTTCACGAAGCGCGTGGAATGAAAATTCCGGTAGAAGCGCGTGATGATTTTCACCGCCTCGTCCGTGCTGTCGGTGATCTGGTAAAGGCTCAAGTCTTCCGGCGAAATCAATTTGTCGCGCAGCAATTGTTCGCGGATGTTTTTGTCCCACGTTTTCCAGAAAATGCCGCCGGGTTTGTCCACGAGCACGAGCGGCATGAGCTGGCTCTTGCCGGTCTGCATGAGCGTGAGCGCCTCAAACCCTTCGTCGAACGTGCCGAAGCCGCCGGGAAAAAGCACAATCGCGTCCGAGTGCCGGATGAAAATGAGTTTGCGCGTGAAAAAGTATTTGAAGGTGACGAGCTTTTTGTCTTCGGCGATGACGGGGTTCGCGCTTTGTTCCCACGGCAGGCGGATGTTGACGCCAAAACTGTTTTCCGGACCTGCGCCTTCGTGGCCGGCCTGCATGATGCCGTTGCCCGCGCCGGTGATGACCATGAACCCGGCCTCCGCAATTTTGCGCCCGAACTCGACGGCCTGCCGGTATTCCAATTTGTCCGGCGACGTGCGCGCGGAACCGAAGATGGAGACTTTACGCTTGCCCGCAAACGGCGCGAACAGCCGGAAGGCGTAACGCAATTCGCGCAGCGCGTTTTTTATCACGCGCACGTCGCCGGTGTCGCGCACGTCGGCCAGGAGTTTGAGCGCGTTCTCGATGATGTCGGCGACTTCATTTGAGTTGTGGCCGTCGCCCTTGAACTGGATCAATTCCGCGATGCGCTTCTTCAATTCGGGGTCGGCGGCGGACTTCGTTTTTTTTCCATCCCTTGATTTCATCGGGAAAGAATAATTTTGTGTCCCGCCGAAAGCAAGAGTCGCGCGTTTTCTGTTCGTAATCATAATCATAATCGTAATCCTGATTTTTGATTACGATTACGATTACGAATTAAGATTAAGATTTGAACATTGACATTGGCCGTAAAAAAACTAATCTCCGCGTCCATTAAATCTGCGAGCAGCCGCGTGTGCGGAACTGTCTCGCCCATGAAAGGAAGTGAGTTCCTTGACCGAAATTAAATTAAAAAAAGGCGAACCTGTGGAACGCGCATTGCGCCGGCTTAAGAAAAAAGTCGACCGCGAAGGCACGTTGAAAATCGTCCGCAGCCATCGCACGTTTGAAAAGCCCAGCGAAAAACGCCGCCGCAAGCAGAAAGTCGCGCGTTTCTCCGCGATGCTGACCGCGCGCTACGCGGATCTGTGATTTTATAATTGCAACCAGGCCGGGTGTGATGAATTTTATCGCGCCCGGCTTTTGTTTCGTCCTAATCTTAATCGTCATCATAATCATAATCGGGATTAAGATTACGATGACGATTAAGATTAAGAACTGACGAAAATGTATTCCTTTTCGACCTGTTGGAATTCCAACCGTCACACGGACGGCCGTGCGATGCTGCGCGAAATCCGCGAACTCGGTTTCAACCACGCCGAGTTGAGCCACGGCATCCGCATCAGCCTCATGCCCGGCATCCTCGAAGCCGTGGACGCGGGCGAGATGAAAATTTCCACGCTCCACAATTTTTGCCCGCTGCCCGTCGGCGTCACGCATTCCTCGCCGAACCTCTACCAGTTTTCCGCCGAGCGCGACCGCGACCGCGAACTCGCCGTGCGCCACACGCTGAAGACGTTTGAATTCGCCGCGCGCGTCAAGGCTCCCATTGTTGTGCTGCACCTCGGCAGCATGGACTTGAAGGATTACACCGGCAAACTTGCCGAGATGCTCGAACGCGGCGAAAAAGATTCGCTAAAATTCCAAAAGTTCGTCGCCGAGGCCAGTGCCAAGCGCGAGGCCGCGAAGGTGAAATATTTTGTGCGCACCAAGGAAACGCTCCGCCAGCTTTTGCCCGAGGCCGAAAAGCGCGGCCTCAAGCTCGGCTGCGAAAACCGCGAGGCGGTCGAGGAATTGCCGCTGGAAAATGATTTCAGAATGTTCTTCCACGAGTTCAAAAGTCCCAATGTCGTCTATTGGCACGACACCGGCCACGCGCAGATCAAGGAAAACCTCGGCTTCATCAAGCACGCCGCGCATCTCGCATCGCTCGCCGACCGGCTGGCGGGATTTCACATCCACGACGTGCAGTTTCCCGCGCTCGACCACTGCGCGCCCGGCGCCGGCATGATTGACTTTGCCGCGCTCAAGCCGTTCGTCAAGCCGGGGCACATCAAGGTTTTTGAATTCAGCAACAAGGTGCCCGTCGAAGCCGCGAAGGCCGGCATCGCCCACGTCAAAAAAATCTGGGGCGGGGAATGAATTTGCGATTTACGATTTACGCTTGACGTGATTGCTGGCAAACCGGCGCGTAAATCGTATATCGTAAATCGTCAATGACGACGGATTCGCCCAAAACTATCGCGCAAGAAATTGTTGGCCGCCTGCAACACGCGGGCTTCGCCGCGTTCTGGGTCGGCGGCTGCGTGCGCGATTTTTTGCTCGGACGCGAGCCGCAGGATTTTGACATCGCCACCGACGCCAAGCCGGAGCAGGTCGAAAAACTTTTCCGCAAAACCATTCCTGTCGGCAAGAAATTCGGCGTCATCATTGTGCTGGAAGGCGGGCAGCAATTTCAGGTCGCCACGTTTCGCGCGGAGGCGGATTATCAGGATGGCCGCCGCCCGGAGAAAATTATTTTCGCCAACGCCGAGGCCGATGCGTCGCGCCGCGATTTCACGGTGAACGGACTTTTCTACGATCCGCTCACGCAAAAAATCCACGACTGGGTCGGCGGCGAAAAGGATTTGCGCGCAAAAATCATCCGCACGATTGGCAAACCGGAAGAACGCTTTGGCGAAGATCATTTGCGCCTGCTGCGCGCGGTTAGATTTGCCGCGCAACTGGATTTTGAGATCGAGCCGAAGACGTTTGCCGCCGTAAAAAAACTTGCGCCGAAAATAAAACTCATCAGCGCAGAGAGAATTCGCGACGAGCTTTTGAAATTATTTGCGGCACCGCAAATGGAATGGGGAGCGCGCCCGTCTCGTGCCGAACGGCCGGCGAGCGGGACGCTCGCCGGAGCGCCCGAGACGGGCGCGCTCCTCAAGACAAATTCCGCAGCGCGGGGACTGGTTTTGCTGCGTGAGAGCGGATTGCTGGAACACGTCCTGCCGGAACTCGCGGCGACGATTGAGTGCGAGCAGTCGCCGGATTTTCATCCTGAAGGAACGGTTTTTGAGCACATCAAATTGATGCTGGAAAATTTGCCGCCGGATGCAAACGAGCTTTTGCCGTGGACGGTTCTGTTGCACGACATCGCCAAGCCGGTGACGGCGGAAAAGGATTCGCAAACCGGCGCGATTCATTTTTACGGCCATGAAAAAGTCGGCGCAGAAATGGCGCGGGCGATTTTGAACCGGCTGCGTTTTCCGAAAAAGCAGATTGACGAAATCGTCGCGTGCGTGCTGCATCATATGCAGTTCAAGGACGTGAAGCAGATGCGGAAATCCACGTTGCGGCGATTGCTGCTGCGCGAGACGTTTCCGCTGGAACTGGAATTGCACAAACTGGATTGTCTCGGCTCGAATGGGAATTTGGAGAATTACAATTTTCTGGTGGAGCAGGCGGCGGAATTAAAAAAACTGCCCGCAATCCGTCCGCCGCTGCTCACGGGAAAAGATTTGATTGCGCTGGGAACGAAACCGGGAAAAGAGCTGGGCGCGTTGCTGCGCGAAATCCGCGAGCAGCAATTGTCGGATGAATTGAAAACGCCGCGACAGGCCAAGGCGTGGGTAAAACGGCGGCTGTTGCCAAAAATGGATTGAGCGGTTATCGTCTTGTCATGCGCACGATTCATGCGGTGTTTCAAAACGATGGCGAATGTTTCATCGCCCGCTGTCTGGATTTTCCCGTCACGACGCAGGGCAAGACGCTGGCGGCGGCAAAAATAAATCTTCAGGAGGCGGTGGAGTTGTATTTTGAGACTTGGGGCGCATCCAAACCGTCGAAGTCGGCGAGGGAAGTTTATCTCACCAGCATGGAAGTGGCCGCATGAGCCGGCATCTGCCAGCGGTTTCCGGTCGTCAACTTTTGCGTGCGCTGCAACGTGCGGGCTTCGTAGTGTTGCGGCAAAAGGGCAGCCATGTCTCGATGGAAAAACGCAGCGCTCAAGGTTATTGGCGGACAATTGTTCCCATGCACCGTGAAATCCGTCCCGGCACTTTGAGGGACATCCTCAATCAAACTGGCTTGAGCAAAGAAGAACTGGCGGAGTTGCTCTAAAAAATCCGCGAGCAGCAATTGCAGGATGAATTGAAAACGCCGCGTCAGGCGAAGGCTTGGATTAAGAAGCAAAACAGACAAAATTAATTTTGAGCCCAGCCATTTATTTTTCCGCTTTTGATGTCAATGGTTACCCCAGCTCTGCCGAACCCAGCGAGCAACTGGTTTTTGAATAGAGACAGTTCATTAATTTTTCTTTCTCCCAAAATAGACGAGTCCGTCTCAAAATATTTTGCGATATTTGTGAACCAAATGACATCACCATTTTTATCCTTCAACGTAACAATTGTCTTGTCTGCATTTACAACAGCATATTGTTCGGTTTGAGCATCAGTGATCACTTTGAAGAATTCGGCAGGTTGATTCAGCGGTTCCAAATACATTTTACGGATTTCAAAATCCGCGCCTTCGCTTTGGATTCCGACGAAGCCGGATGAAACGGTGCATTCGGTGATTTCGTTCAGCAATTTCCCGTTGATGACGGCTTTGACATCGTTGCCCGCACAGATCGTGATGTTCGTGTTCCATTCGCCGATGGCATTTTCATTCGGTTCGCCGCGCAATGCGACGGGCGTGTTGGCGTCCTTGCCCAAGGCCAGATGCTCTTTGCATTCCGCGCCGGACATCACGAACAAATCGCCTTGTCGGCCGGACTTGCCCTGATTCTGGATGCACGGCGGCCAGACTTTGTCGGGCAATTGCATGTGCACGAGCACGCCAGTGTTGTCCTTCTTCGGCGCGACTTTCACGAAACGCCATTCGACGGTGACGACATAATTGCTGTAACTTTGCAGCGTCCGCAAATAGCCAATCGCCGAGCCGTTGCAATGGATAAGGCCGTTCGTGACGCTCCATGTTTTCGCCGGGTCGGCGTTGGCGGTCATGCAAAAAGTGAAGCCGGAAAAATCCTTGCCATTGAAAAGTTCGACGTAGCTGGCTGGGGAGATAATCGCTTCGTTATTTACTCCGATTTCAACTGCATTACCCCAAATGTTTGTGTCATTTGATTTAATTGGATCTTGCGCGGCGGCCTTGGCAAGCGCGAGGACGAGGCAGAATAAGATGGCGGCGGATTTCATGGAGGAAAATTAACCGCAAAGGCGCAGCGGCGCAAAGAATTTTCAGGCGCGGGAATTGAATTGTTTTTGCACGCGCTCGAAAACTGTCGCGGGTGAAATGGCGTTCAGACATTCGTTTGGATTTATCCAATTGCAAAAAGATTTTAGGCAAGGCGAGCAGGGGAGTTCAATCCGCAAAACATTTTCGAGCTGGCCGTAAGGCCCGGTGCGGCGCGGTTCGGTCGGGCCGAACAGCGCGACGAGCGGTTTGCCGAGCGCGGCGGCGGCGTGCATCGGGCCGGTGTCATTCGTCACCAGCAAATCGCAGAGGCGGAGCCACTCGATCATTTCCGGCAATGAAGTTTCGCCGCAAAGATTCACAATTTTTCCCGGCGCGGCGTGCGAAATAATTTCGCCGAGCGGTTTGTCCTCGCCGTTGCCGAGGATGGCGAAGCGCGCGGCGGGAAATTTTTCCGTGAGCAGGCGGACGAGTTCGGAAAAATAATTCACCGGCCAGCGTTTGTTTTCCCAGCGCGCGCCGGGCTGGAGCAAAATTAATTTTGAATTTTGAATTTTGAATTTTGAATTATCGCCAAGCCATTTTTGTTTTGCTTCTGCCGCGATGACCGGGCGTTCGGGCAGCCACGAAAATTTATTGTGAACCGGCACGCCGAGCGGCGGCAGCACGGACAAATACCAGTTCACGGCGTGCGTGTGAAAACTTTTGCGCGGCACGGCAATGTCGTAAAAACCGCGCGCGCCTTCGCGGGCTTCGTCGAGGCCGATGAGGAATTTTCCGTTGGCGAGCCAGGCGAACGCGCCGCTGCGGGCGAGGCATTGCAAATCAATCACCAAATCAAAATTTTGCGCGCGTAGCCATTGGATGCTGCGAAACATTTCCGGCCAGTGTTGAATTTTGCCCCAGCGTTTTCGCTCAAAGCGGACGACGCCGGACAAATCGGGATCGTCTTCGAGGAGCGGTGCGAGGTTGGCGTCAATCCACCAGAAAATTTCCGCGTTGCGAAAATGCAGTTTCAACAGGCGCAGGACGGGCAGCGCCTGGATCACGTCGCCGAGCGAACTGGGTTTGAGGAGGAGGATTTTCAAATGAAGAATTTAGAATGAAGAATGAAGAAACGAAAATGGTCCCGCACGCGGGACAAATTGAAATTCTTCATTCTGCATTTTTCATTCTTCATTTATCGGCCAAATTCCAGCCGTTCGGCGAGGCGTTCGGGCAGGCCGGCGGCGCGGATTTTTTTCTGCGTGGTGGCGATGTCGTATTCGAGGCGGCGGAGTTCAATCGTGCCGGCGTCCAGGTCATAGACGACGTAGCCGGCCTTGGGATTGTTGTCGCGCGGCTGCCCGACGGCGCCGACGTTGACAAAATATTTTTTCGCCGGGTCAATCTTGAATTTGGAATAAGTGCCGCCGCGCACGGCGGTGTCGCGCATGAAGGCGACGGGGACGTGCGTGTGGCCGAAGAAACAGACTTGCGTATTTTGATACGGAAAGCTGGCGGCGGCGGCGAGTTTGTCGAAGACGTAGCCCCAGCGTTCGGGCGCGTCGAGCGTGGCGTGGACGATGGTGAAGTTGGCGACCATGCGGGAATATTTCAGGTCGCGCAGCCATTTGCGGTCATCCACCGAGAGCTGGTTGCGGGTCCAGATGACGGCTTCGGCGGCGTGCGGATTGAAGCCTTCGAGGTGGTCTTCGCCGGAGCAGTATTCGTCGTGGTTGCCCTTGACGACGGGGATGTTCATGCCGCGCACGATTTCGAGACATTCCTTGGGGTTGGCGTTGTAGCCGACGACGTCGCCGAGGCAGACGATGTGCTGGACGTTTTGCGTTTTGATGTCGGCCAAAACGGTTTGAAACGCTTCGAGGTTGCCGTGGATGTCAGCGATGATGGCGTATCTCATGGCGGTCAGCGGGAAATGTCAAAGCCGTTAAATTCATTTTGTGCGTCGCCCCATTCTACACTCTCGTCGCGGATAAAACCAGCGAGACCTGCGGCGCGGAGGGCGGCGCGGAAGGCTTCGAGTTCGGCGCGCGCGCCTTCGGCGATGAGCTCGACGCGGCCGTCGGGCAGGTTGCGGACGCGGCCGTGGATTTCAAAACCGGCGGCGACGGTTTTGGCGGTGTAGCGGAAGCCGACGCCCTGCACGCGGCCTGAATAAAAAATGTTCAGGCGGCGGCGGGTTTGGGCTGACGCAGACGTTGGTGTTTGAACCGGCACGGCAGGATGAAGCCAAAGTTGCGGGCGCGGCGCAATGTTTTTTGCCGTGTGAATTTTATTTTTTCGTGAATTCTGTTTGACCGTTTGCAAAATTTGCCGTAGTTACCATGTGCTGTCCCGCACCAAAAATAAAAATTACGGGCGCGTGTGGCGGGCGGCGGGCAGGATGCAACGGCGATGCTGAATACCAAGTCATTTTTAACGGTGGATTTCGGGGCGGGCAGCCTCAAGCTGGCGGAGTTTGAGGCAAACCCCGCCGGCGGACTGTCGCTCAAAAGTTTTGCCATCAAGCCGCTCGGCTTGGAAGGCGCGGCGGATGCCACGCGCGAGGGCGCCATCCTCAAGGCGTTGCAGGAAGTGCTTGTCGAAAAAAACGTCAAGGCCAAAAACGTCAACGTCTGCGCGCCGGGCTTCCACGTCTTCTCCAAGTTCGTCAAGCTGCCGCCGGTGGACGCGTCCAAGGTGACGCAGATCATCCAATACGAGGCGCAGCAGAACGTGCCGTTCCCGCTGGCGGAAGTGGTGTGGGATTATCAAATTTTGGGTTCGGCGCCGAGCGGCGAGCTGGAGGTGTTGTTGGTCGCCATCAAGACCGACGTGGTGGAAGGTCTTTTCCGCGTGGCCGAAAAGGCGAAGCTGCGGCTCGTGTTGTGCGACGCCTCGCCCGCCGCGCTGATCAACGCGTTCAAATATAATTATGGCGAGCTGGAAGATTGCACGATGCTGCTGGATATCGGCGCGAAGACGAGCAACCTGATCTTCTTCGAGAAGGGCAAGGTGTTTTCGCGCAGCATCAACCTGGGCGCGAACGCCATCACGCAGGATTTTTCGGCGGAGGCGAAATTGAAATTCACCGACGCGGAAAAAATAAAAATCGCCGAGGGCTTCGTAAGTCTGGGCGGCGCGTATGAAGAGCCGGAGAATCCGCACCAGGCGGCCATTTCCAAAATCGCGCGGCAGTTCATGACCAAGCTGCACATTCAGGTCAACCAGACCATCCAGTTTTATCGCGGGCAGCAGGGCGGGGCGTCGCCGCAACGGCTGTTCCTGTCCGGGGGCGCGAGCGTCATGCCTTACACGGCGCAGTTTTTTGCGGAGAAGTTGAACGTGCCGGTCGAGTATTTCAATCCGCTGCGCAACGTGCAGATTGATCCGTCGGTCAACCTGGAGGAACTCGCGCGCGTGGCCCATTCGCTGGGCGAAGTCGTCGGGCTGGGCTTGCGCAACCTGGCGAACTGCCCGGTGGAAATGAACCTGATGCCTGACAGCACGCTGCGCTGGCAGGCGTTCGACCAGAAGAAGCCGTATTTTATTTTCACGATTTTCAGCCTGGTGGCGGTGGCGTTCGTGGTGGGATATTTGTTTGAAAAACTGGCGCAGCAAAAGGAGGCGGCCGATTCGGATTTGAGGTCGCAGGTGACGAGCATGCAGCAAAGATTCAACGATATGCAGCAGGTCAATGTAAAATGGCTGGCGGCGTCGAATGAAGAAAGCCAGCTCACCGCCTGGCTGGAAGGGCGATATTACTGGGGCGATGCCCTGACGCAGTTGCGCGGCGCGCTGCTCCGCGCCGAGGACGACGTGAAGAAAAAATTGTCCGCGCAAAACCCGAAAGTCGAGGCCGGCATCTGGATTGAGCAGATGACGACGGTGCCGGAAGTGCCGGTGGCTGGTGCCGGCGTGGCCGCGCCGGTGGCCGACAGCGCGACGTCCGATACGAATGGGACGCCTGCGGTCAGCCTGATTTTTCGCGCCGTGGATTTGAACGGCGTTGATTCGGCGGCGAACGCCGGCACCGCCTACGCCGTGGAGACCGAATTGAAAGCGTGTTCCATGGTGGATGCGAACGCCACGCAGCTCGCCGGCGCGATGACGCCGGTGGAGGCCAACGGCACGTTCACCTTTGGCGTCAAACTGGTGCTGCAAAACCCGCCGAAATTATAATATGGGCTGGATCAAGCGAAATTTATTTTTTGTGATCGGGCTGGCCATCGCCGTGGTGCTGCTGGCGCTGGCGGTCGCCTATGATCTTCAAAGCTGGTCGCACAATTCAACGGCGAAGAGCCGTTTGAATGAGGCTTACAGATTGCTGGGCGACTTTGCCGGACAGAAACCATTGCCGGGCGACGGCGTCAAAGTGGACAACATCAAGATCGCCACGACGCAGGAGCAGCAGATGCGCGAGTGGATCAGTCGGTCGGGCAATTATTTCCAGCCGATTGCGCCGATTCCCGGCGGCTTCGGAACGCCGGGCGGAAACGGCGGCAGAATGGGCGGCAGGGGGAACGGCGGAAACGGCGGAATGAGCAGCGAGGTTTTCAAAAACGCGCTGGACCGGACGATCAGCCAAATGCAGCACGAGGCTGCCGGCGCGGGCGTCCAGTTGCCGCCGGATTATGGTTTTTCATTCACGGCACAACGGATACGCGTCCAGTTTGCGCCCGGCAGCCTTGAGCCGCTGGCGCTGCAGCTGGGCGAGGTGAAAACCATTTCGGAAATTCTTTTTGCCGCGCGCGTCAACTCGCTCGAAAGCATCCAGCGCGTCCGCGTGTCGGACGACGACACCGCCGCCGGGTCGCAGGCGGATTATGTCACCGACACTTCCACCACCAACGATTTTGCCATCATCACGCCCTGCGCCGTCACGTTCCGTTCCTTCAGCAGCGAGATTGCCTCGGTGCTGGCGGGCTTTGCCTCGTCGCCGCACGGCTTCATTGTCAAGGGCATCAATGTTTCCCCCGCCGGGACGGTGGCGCCGCCAACGGCGCCGCCGGCAGCAGGGCGGGGCGGGTTGCCGACGGTGTTGAACGAACAGCTATTGCGCGTTACCTTGCGGATTGAAATTGTAAGACGGACGTCAAGATAAGCCCATGGACTTTCTAAAAAAACATTACGAAAAAATCATCCTGATCGCCGTGCTGCTGGGGCTGGTTGGTTTCCTCGCGTTTCTGCCGGTCCTGATTGACAATGACAAGCGGGAAATTGCCAACGCCACCATCCTGCCACCGGCCAGGCCGATGGCGGATTTGGATTTGACGCGGCAGCAGAATGTTCTGCAACGGCTGCAGTCGCCGTTCAATTATGATTTTTCCGCGCCGAACAAATTGTTCAACCCGATTGAATGGAAACGAGACCCGAGCGGCAAGATGATCAAAATCACGGATGACAGTGTGATCGGCGCGAAGGCGGCGGTTGTCACCCAAATCACGCCGCTGAACCTGGTGGTGACGCTGGATGCGGTGCAGACCAACGAGATGGGCGCGATTTACATCATCGGCGTGAGCAACAGCGCGGCGGCGAACCCCGCGTTCCGGCGCAAGCGGCAGCATTATGTCACGCCCGGCGAGAAAAATGAAGTCTTCACGCTCGGCAAGGACGGGGTCAAGGGCGATCCGGCAAATCCGGATGAATTGATTTTGAAACTGGCCGACACCGGCGATCTGGCGGTCGTCTCGAAGGACAAACCGTTCCTGCGCCTGGACAGCTACTCGGCGGATTTGAAATACGATCCGGAGAAGCGCGTTTTTTCCGGGCGGCGCGTGGGCCAGACGATTTCATTCAACGGCGATGATTACAATATCGTTGCCATCACCGCCGACGCGGTGATATTGTCAGCGCAGTCAAACCAGAAAAAAACAACGTTGCGATACCCGCCCTGATGATTAAAATTTTGTGTCACGCGCACTGATTCAAGCCCAACCAAAAACCATCATGTCAAAAACCGTTTCCTTTTTGCTCGGCCTGGCCGTTCTGCTGGCGGCCGCCGTCCCGCGTGCGGTTTCCGCGCAAACCACCGCCGCCGACCTGGCGGTCAATCAAGCCGTGCTCGACCAGTCCTATACCATTGAGCTGCGCCAGAAACTCGTGGACGCCCGGATCGCCGCCGGGCGCGGGGATTTGCCCGGCGCGGCGAAACTTTACGAGGACGCCTACGCGCTCGTGTTAAAAATCGGTTCCGGCATTGAAAGCGAGACGGCGCAGACCATTTCCGGACTCGTGGGCACGCGGCTGCAACTGGCGCGGCTGGCGCAGGGCAACCAGGATTTGCACGAGGCGGACACCCAGATCACCCGCGCGCTCAAGGTGGATCCGAAAAATCCCGCCGCCCTCGCCTTCAAAAATCAAAACGACCAGATGATCGCCGCGAGTCGCGGTCGCGTGCCGGATGATGAGACGGTTTCAAAAGTGGTCGCGATGGAGAAAAATGATTTGCCGGCGGCCGCCACGCTGGTGCAGGACGGCAAGCTGCTTTACGAGGCGGGCAAGCTGGAGGAGGCCCAGGCGCGGTTGCAGCAGGCCTTGAAATTGGATCCCGAAAACTCCGGCGCCTATTACTACATCAACCTGGTCCAGCAGGCGCTCATTTTCCGCGAGGAGCACGCCCATGCCAATGACAACCAGCAGCGTATGTCCTACGTTGAACAGCAGTGGGTCAAACCGGCCAGCGGCGTGACGCTGCCGCTGATGGGCAATCCCTGGGCCTTGACCAATCTGATCCACACCGGCCCCGGACGGGAAGTCATCGTCAGCAAACTGGATCGCATCCACATGGATCAGGTTCAATGGTCCGAGGGCCTGCCGTTGGGCGAAGTCATTAAGAACCTCTATGGTCAGTCCAAGTTGCGTGACCCGGACAAGAAGGGAATTAACTTTTTGTGGACGGCCAACGGGAGTGCTGCCAGCGGCGGTCAAAGTCCGGGGAATGATCCGGCCACTGGATTGCCGCTCCCGCCTGCGGGCGGCGGTGGCGGCGACGTGGGGACGGCTGTCAATGACATAACCATCAGACTCACGCTGGATGACGTGTCGTTGAAAGATTTGCTCGACGCGATTGTATTGGTGTCCGACAAGCCCATCAAATACAGCATCCAGGATTTTGCCGTGGTGTTTTCACCCAAGGGAGCGGACGTGGCTCAGCTTTACACGCGCACTTTCCGGGTGGATCCCAACACATTTTATCAGGGTTTGCAGGGCGTCTCCTCGCAGAATTTTGGCAGTGTCAACAGCAGCAGCGGCAGCGGCAGCGGCGGTGGCTATGGTGGTGGTGGCGGCGGCTATGGCGGTGGCGGCGGCAACTATGGCGGTGGCGGCGGCAATTTTGGAGGTGGCGGCGGCAACTATGGCGGTGGTGGCGG
>Ga0224554_1001441_pt1 | contig 15006 bp, 11 predicted proteins | sample 714S22024metaG_FD_180666 | JGI IMG/M metagenome (GOLD analysis project Ga0224554, IMG submission 180666) | Peat soil microbial communities from Stordalen Mire, Sweden - 717 S2 20-24 | ecosystem: Environmental > Terrestrial > Soil > Wetlands > Peat | place: Sweden: Norrbotten County, Stordalen...
TGATCACGTTCTCCCTGGCGGCCGGGATGAGAATGTCGCAATCAGAAACCAGCAGCTCCTCGCTGGGCATGGCCTCTGCGCCGCCGAAACCCAGAATTGTGTTGTTGCGGCGCTTGTATTCCAGCAATTGGTGAATGTCGATGCCCTTGGGGTTCGAGAGACCGCCGTCGAACTCGGCGATGCCCACGATCTTGTAGCCGCGCTCCATCATCAGGCGGGCGGCATTGGAGCCCACATTGCCGAAGCCTTGAATGACCACCCGGCAACCGTCGATATTCATCTTCAGGTAGCGCATGCTCTCGTCGCAGATCACCTGCACGCCGCGTCCGGTAGCCTCAGTCCTGCCGCGCGAGCCGCCGATGTTCAAGGGCTTGCCGGTAACCACGCTGGTGACCGTGTGCCCCTGGTGCATCGAGTAGGTGTCCATGATCCAGGCCATGGTCTGCTCGTTGGTGTTCATGTCGGGCGCGGGAACGTCCTTTTCCGGTCCGATGAAGTCGATGATCTCCGAAGTGTAGCGGCGGGTCATGCGCTCCAACTCGCCCCGGCTCATATTCTTCGGGTCACAGATGACCCCGCCCTTGGCGCCGCCGAAGGGGATATTCACAACCGCGCATTTCCATGTCATCCAACTGGCCAGCGCACGCACCTCGTCGAGGCTCACGTCGGGCGAATAGCGGATGCCGCCCTTGCCGGGGCCGCGGGCAATTGAGTGCTGCACCCTGAAGCCGGTGAACATCTCCATGTGGCCGTTGTCCATGGTGACGGGAAAGTGCACGATGATCTCGCGCGCGGGCATGCGCAACAACTTCCACAAACCTTCTTCCAGGTTGAGTTTGCGCGCCGCAAAGTCAAATCGCGCCGCCTGGGCTTCCCAGGGATTGATCTCCTGCTCGAGGGATACCGTTGCCATACATTTCTCCAATTCTGATTGCCTGCCGCAAAGGCGATGGGCCAAGCGAGTGCGCCCATTCACAAGTAATTGACACTACAGGGCTTTCTCCGCGGATTCGGGACACTTGCTGTCCGGCATTCTGGAAAGGGGTCCCGTGTCCGGCGAGTCCGCCATGCGGGACAAGCGCCGCACGCACAAACCACTCAGAGTCTAGGTCCGTCGCGCAACCCCGTCAAGCTGCTCGGAATTAGCTTCGCAAACCTCGCGCGTCCTGGCTCTCTTCTTCCGATCCGCATTTCGCAACAGGGCAGCAGGAAGCGAGATACCGTCCTCATGGCCGCTCGTCCGCAAGCGCGCAAGTACCGGAATCGCAAATACATTCATCCGACTCTCATGCCTCCTATACAACTTCCTGGACGTGACCAAAAGAGAACAGTTTCTGCCTTGCTACCGTAACTTTGACAAAGTGGGTCTACAATTTGTAGTGAGTGCCCTTTCCCCGGCAATTCCAAGGGCATTTCAACGCAAGACCCAACCATGGAGCAAGATGCGCCGGCCCGGTGTCAAGTGCTTTCGGCCCCATTCACGAGCGTCTCCATGAGCAAGTTCACCAGAGATCAACAATCCCCCGGTTGGTGGCCTGATGAGCAGCGGTTCAGTTATTTACGGCTACTACGACTACCGGCTGGTTGCGCTATCGGTGTGCATATCGATACTGGCTGCCTATGCCGCGCTCGACCTGGTTGAACGAATTACAGCCGGCAGGGGCTGGGCGCGGGTGATATGGCTATATGGCGGCACCATGGCCATGGGCATCGGCATCTGGGCCACGCATTGCGTGGGCATGTCGGCCGTTCGGCTGCCAGTGCCCGTGCGTTACAATTGGCCCTCGATCTTGCTCTCTCTTGTGACCGCCGTCGCAGCTTCAGGCGTTGCACTTTACATTGTGAGCCGGCCAGACATAGGGATGGCGAGCAACATTGCAGGCAGCCTCATCATGGGAAGCGGTATCGCCTCCATGCATTACATCAGCATGGAGGCCATGCGGCTACAGGCCATGCGCGTCTACTCTCCCGGAGGGGTTGCGCTCTCTGTCGCCGTGGCAATAGCCGCCTGCTTTCTCGCGCTGCAATTGGCGTTTGCCCGGCGCGAAGACCGCAGCCGCTGGAGTTGGCGCAAGTTCTGGAGCAGCGTCATCCTGGGCCTGGCCATTCCCGTCACATACGCGGTGGGCATGGCAGCGGTTAGTTTCACGCCCGCCCCATCAATCTCCGTTGCCCCGGCGAATACCGCTACCATCAACCCTTTCAGCCTGGCGGTCATCTCGGTCGCAACAATAATCATTTTGGGGCACGTACTGATGATTTCTATCGTTTCCCGCCGCTTCGGGATGAAAACCCGGCAACTGGCGGAGAGCGAGATCCAACTCAGGACGATCTTCGACAGCCTGACGGAAGGAATCGTTGTTCTGGACAAGGACTATAACCTTGTCCAGATGAATCCCGCGGCTGCTCATTTCCTTGGCTTGCCGGGCCGGACTCTCTCCTTTGAAACCGTCAAGGGAATGGTCGAGACATACACACTTGACGGGGAATTGATTCCTGAGGAACAGTGGCCGGGCGCGCGCGCGCTGCGCGGCGACTGTGTGCAAGACCTCGAAATAAAACTCCATTCCATTTATGCGGGCACCAACACAATCGCCGAAGTCAGCACCGCGCCCATCGTCAATGCGGCGGGTGAAACTTTGCAGATTGTCATTACCTATCGAGACGTTACAGAGCGCCGGCGGATTGATGAGACCCGGGCGCGATTGGCGGCGATTGTTGAATCGTCTGAAGACGCCATCATCGGAAAAGACATGCATGGCATGGTGACAAGCTGGAACAAGGGAGCGGAAAAAATCTTCGGATTTACGGCAGAAGAAATGATCGGCCAATCTATCATGCGCCTCCTGCCGCCCGGCCACGAATACGAAGAAGAACATATTCTGGCCAGCATCCTGCTGGGGCAAACCGTCAAGCACAGCGAGTCGATTCGCTTGCGCAAGGATGGCCAGGCCATCCATGTTTCGCTCACCATCTCTCCCATTCTTGACGCCAGAAACAAGGTCGTCGGCGTCTCAAAGATTGCCTCTGACATCACCGGAAAGAAGATGCTGGAGCGCCAACTGCGCCAGAGCCAGAAGATGGAGGCGATTGGTCAACTAACGGGTGGAATTGCCCATGACTTCAACAACCTGCTTGGCGTTATCGTAGGCAATCTCGATTTGCTGGAGCGTCAGATTCCGGAAAACCAAGCTGCGGTGAAGCGGGTTCAGACGGCTCAAAAAGCAGCCGCGCGAGGTGCCGATCTAACACGGCGCATGTTGGCCTTGGGCAGCAAGGAAGGTCTGAATCCCGTGAACCTGCAGTTGGAGGGTGCCATCGGGGAAATGATCGAATTGGCGGGCCGCGCGCTCGGCCCTGAGATCAAGATCGTGACTAGCTTCGACAAGTCCGTGCCTGCGGTTTATGCGGATGCGGCCGGCCTGGAAAGCGCCCTGCTCAACCTCGCCGTGAATGCGCGAGACGCCATGCCCAAAGGCGGCACGCTAACCATCGGCACGCAGTTGACCAACCTGGAAGAATCTTTTCCGCCGGTACAGACGGGAGATATCAAGCCAGGAGTGTATGCGCGCGTCTCGGTGACAGATACTGGTTTAGGAATGTCAAGAGAGACATTGGATCGCGCCCTTGAGCCGTTCTTTACTACGAAAGCCCGACACAAAGGCACAGGCCTTGGTTTATCCATGGTCTACGGCTTCGCCAGGCAATCAGGTGGCACCGTCCGCCTATACAGCGAAGAGGGCATCGGAACCACTGCATCGCTGTATCTGCCTCTGGCTGAGAAAGCCGCGCCAGCCGAGAGAGAAATCTTCCCGGTGCGACTTCCCGCCAAGCCGGGCGGCAAGGTGCTGGTGGTGGATGACGAAGCGGCACTGCTGGAGATCGCGCAGGCCTATCTCACCGAGATGGGCTACTCGGCGCTGCTGGCGGAAGACGCCGCAGCAGCGCTGGAAATCGTCGAGCGGTTCGGAGAGGTCGACCTGATGGTGACTGACATCGTCATGCCGGGCGGGATGAATGGAGTAGAGCTGGCGCAAAAGGCGCGACAACTGAGTCCCAAGCTCAAGATCATTTATTCTTCCGGCTTTCCTGCGGATGCTCTCACGGAGAGAAGCGGCATGCAGGTGGACGCCCCCTTGCTGCGCAAGCCGTATCAACGGGCGGAGTTCGCCGCCATGATTGAGCGCGCGATGGAAGAGACCGCGCTCGATGGGAGCAATGGTTTCGCAGTCATTCAAGGAGAAAGATTGACGGACTCTAACTTTCTACACGGGGAGAATCGATGAGGAATGTCGGCAATATCCTGGTCATCGACGATGAAGCCGACGTAGGCGAATTTATTTGCGCCGCGGCTACAGGACTCGAATTGCGCTGTGTGGCAACGACCGATGTCGCGGACCTTCCCAGGCTTTGCACCCCGGAGACAACTTTAATTCTGCTCGATTTGATGATGGCAGAAGTGGATGGCATTGAGGTCATGAGACTGCTCAGTGGGCTCAAGTGCGAAGCCAGAATTGTGCTGATGAGCGGCATCAGCAAGCGTGTGCTGGAAACAGCGGAGAAGCTGGGGCGTGCCTTGGGCCTCTCTGTGGTCGGCCATCTCGTAAAGCCGTTCCGCCTGGCCGAATTGGAAGATGTGCTGAAAACCCACGCCACGCACGAAGGCCTGATCCCGATCAAGCGGGTTTCCGAGATCTTCATACCCGAAGGGGGATTGCGTCGCGCCCTCGACAACAATGAGTTCGAGCTCTACTATCAGCCGCAGATCGAGATTGCGACGGAAAAAGTTCTAGGGCTCGAAGCCTTGATACGGTGGCAGCATCCCATTCAAGGTCTGATTTATCCCGACGATTTTATCGGCCGCGCCGAGGCGACCGGACTGATCGATGAACTTGGCTGGATGGTTGCCAATCGTGGCATGTCTGAATTCAAGCAGTTCGCCAATGACGGTCTCGCTTTGCCGCGGCTGGCGCTGAATGTGTCAGTGCATTCCCTTCGCGATCTCAGTTTCCCGGATAATTTTCTGGCACTAACCGAGAAGCACGACGTGCCGCTGGAGAGCGTAATTATCGAAATTACGGAGAGCGGCCTGATCGACCAGTTATCGCGCACTCTGGACGTTTTGACCAGGCTGCGGTTGAAGAATGTTCAGCTATCTATCGACGATTTCGGCACCGGCTACGCCATGATGCAGCAGTTAGTCAACATACCGGCAACGGAACTCAAGATTGACAAGCTGTTCGTGATGAACATGGACGTAAACGGCAGCGACCGTGTCATGGTGCAGAAGACCATCGAGATAGGCCACGAGCTGGGCATGAAAGTGATGGCGGAAGGCGTGGAGACCAAAGCACAATTGGAGTACCTGCGCTTGAAGGGTTGCGATTCCGCGCAAGGTTATTTTTTCAGCCGTCCTCTGCCGCTAAATCAGATGGTCAGTTGGCTTGAAGCATATCGCGCGCGTCAAGAGCATTGACTCCTGCTCCAGCCAGGGCTTCAGGGCAAAGATTAGTGCAATGAAGATTCGCAACTACTGCGCGGCCCGCACAGCTGAGGCCAGCCGTTTGAAGCAGTTACACTGTTGAAAGTGAAACCCTCTGTCCATCCCGTTCAACCCAGCCGCAAGGAGTTTCTGGCGCTCGCCAAAGAGCACACGCTTGTTCCCGTCTGCCGCACGCTCTCAGCCGACATGGAGACGCCGGTCTCGGCGTTTCTGCGCGCGGCGTGGCCGGAGCGTGAGTGCTTCATGCTGGAATCCGTCGAGAATGGCGAACAGGTGGGCCGCTATACCTTCATCGGCCTTCAGCCATTCAAGCGTATCGTGGCGCGGGGACGCGACATTACCATCACAGAGGGGCGAAAGATCGTCCAGATGGAGGGCGACATCTTTGCTATGCTGCGGCGCGCGCTGGCTGGGCACAAACCTGCGCGGCTGCAGGGGCTGCCGCCGTTTACCGCCGGTGCGGTGGGCTTCTTCTCCTACGATGCGGTGCGCCAGATTGAGCGACTGCCCGAGCTGGCCAAAGATGAACTGGGCGTCCCCGACGCTTGCCTGCTCTTCTTCGACGAGGTGCTGGCATTCGACCACGTGCGCAAGGAAATCTGGCTGGTGGTGACCGCCGACGTGACGCGCGGCAAAGCTGCCAACTCTCCGGCAGCGGAATATGAAAAGGCCGTGGCGCGGCTCGACCGGCTGGAAAAAAGGCTCGCTCAGCCGCTGCCTAACCTGACCCGGCGCAAGAGCGAAGGCAAGCTGAAGGTTCAGCACCGGACAGCCAAAAAGGATTTCCTGGCCGCTGTCAGCCGCGCCAAGGAATACATTACGGCGGGCGATATTTTCCAGGCGGTTTTATCGCAGCGCTTCGACATGGAACCGGAGGCCGACAGCTTCCAGGTCTATCGAGCGCTACGCACGGTCAATCCAAGCCCTTATATGTTTTTCCTGCGCTTTGCACCGGACGGTCCGCTGGGCGGGCCTTCCGATAAGTTGGGTAACTCCTCCAAAAAGTTGAAGCTGTCTACCGTTGTGGAATTAGCAGGGTCGTCGCCGGAGCTTTTGGTGCGCGTGCATCAGGGCAAGGTGGAGTATCGGCCCATAGCCGGAACGCGCCCGCGCGGCACCACCGAGGCCGAGGACGCGGCGATGGCCGACGAGATGCTGGCCGACGAAAAAGAGCGCGCAGAGCACGTGATGCTGGTTGACCTGGGCCGCAACGACGTGGGACGCGTTAGTCAATTTGGCAGCGTGAAGGTAGACCGGCTGATGTTCGTCGAGCGCTACTCGCACGTGATGCACATTGTCAGCAGCATCGAGGGCAAGCTCAAGCCGGAGCTGACCGCCGTCGATGCTCTGCGCGCCTGCTTCCCTGCCGGCACGCTCTCGGGCGCTCCCAAGGTGCGGGCCATGGAGATTATCGAGGAACTGGAGCCGGCGCGGCGCGGGACCTATGGCGGCGCGGTGCTCTATGCGGATTTTTCTGGCAATCTCGACTCGTGCATCGCCATTCGGTCGATGCTGGCCATCGGCGGCAAAGGCTACGTGCAAGCCGGCGCGGGCATTGTGGCCGACTCCGTGCCTGAGCTGGAACACGCCGAGTCGATGAACAAGGCGCAGGCCGTGATTCGGGCGATTGAGCGCGCGCGGGAGATGTAAAGGCGGGGACTAGGGAATAGGGAATAGGGAATAGGGAACAGCAGGGCGAGCGAGCCTGTCATAATCGCTTTTCAACAGGACGTCAACCAGATTTGAGTCCATTCGGTTATGATTCTCTCGCCATGATTAGCGTGAAGAATCAGCTGTGTATCTTGCTCTTTGTTCTTTTCTCTGCCTCGCCTGACTTTGCGCAGAGCAACCCATCAGCCGCAACCACAGAACCATTCGGCGAAGTTGTATCACACGCTGAAGAAACGGTCGCGCTGCATTCAAAGCACACTTCTCCGTACCATTTAAAGGCTAGTATTGTTGAGACAACCAACCCGAAATCCGAATATCGCGCCGAGATTGAGGAATTCTATCAGTCAGAAGCGAACTGGCTACGCACTGTTCAAGCTCCCCGGCTTGAGTGGACTCAGGGGATGCACGACGGCAGACCACAGGAGCAATATTCCGGGGATTATGCGCCTTTATGGCTGAGAGAATTATTGAACGGCATTACCGACCCATTACCGCAGCATAAGCAACTGGAAGGGATGCAACAGCCTTTCCGCGTGATGAATGGTGCTCATTCGCGAAGCTGCATGCGATTTTCGCCTAGCAATTCTGAAATTTGTATCGAGGGCGAGCATGGAGCTCTTGATTTCGTGAGTTCCGACCCCGGCGGCCTCGAGTTTCATGATTACCAACCGTTCCATAACCAGTGGATTGCACGGAAACTGATCTCCAATCCTGAAAGCGGGACGACGCTTCAACTTACGATTACAGAACTTTCAGATCTGAAGGATCCTCTGCCTCCGGGATTGCTGGTGCCTAACGCGGCGCCGTTAAGGCCTGTCGAGGTTGCTCAGGTAGTCGAGCAGTCGTTTCTTAAATCCAATGCGAATCTGCAATGGCCTCTGGTGCGTGATGGAGATACCAAGGGATTCGTGAGGGTTTCCCTGGGAATTGGTCCCGATGGAAGAGTGCGCGAGGTCTGGCCGGAGGCCAGCGATAACGGCGAAATGGAAGACTTTGCCCGTGATCAGATCAAGAATTGGCAGTTTACGCCCTACCTATTAAATGGCCTGCCAGTTGCAGTTTTCACGCACTGGACAATGCCATTCGAGACGAAGATCGGAAATCCACTTCCCGAGCTTTCCGATGCCGATGTTCGCAAACTTGCCAGCCATATTATCGAACCATCCTTTGCGCCGGGAATGGCCAAACCGGGTCAGGTGTTACGTGTGCGCATATTGGTCAACGAGCAAGGGAAGTTGACTAGTGTGGACAATCCGGACGGATTAGGCCAGTCCTTTATGGCAATCTATGTTGCGCTCTCACAGTGGAAATTCCACCCGCTTCTACAAGACGGCAAACCCCAGTATTTTCACGCGTGGTTGGCTTTCAAGGTGCAATAACCAACTTCTTAGCGCGAACGATTGCTGCAGTTTACTCTGCTCCGAACATGTGGCGGAAGAACTTTCCAATGCCGCCGAAGAAGCCTGACTTCTTCTTGGCCGCGGGCTTGGTTGCGTTTGCTGCCGGTGTTGCTTCGGCGGCAGGCTGCGGGGCGTGGTCGGCGCTGTTATAAACCAGCGGCTCGATCGGCTGTGCTGAAGCGGAGTTTTGTATGGGCACACCGGGCGCAGGCTTGGGCGTGGGCGCAAGGCCTTCGCTTTGCGCCAGCGGAAACTCGTTGCCCTTGGGCGCGGGAGGCGGGCAGCCACAAGGTTCTTTCTCGTTGTCCACCACCTCGCGCAGGCTGCCATGCTGGAACATCACGCGCTGTCCGGACTGCACACGGTAATCGCCGCTATCGAAGACACTGGTCACCAGCACATAGGACGCGTTCACGCCAGCGTTATCCACGCAAGTGTCGCCGTTCTGGCCGAGGCGCACTTTGACCTCCGCCGCGCCGGGTGCGCCGATGAAGATACGAAAATCCGGCGTGAGTAGAATGTCGGAGTTGCGGCCCGTGGCAAAACTCATCTCGACCGCGCCGTGGTCCATTGCCATCATCAGACCGGGCGTTTCGCCCGCGGGAACGCTCGAATCGGCAGCCAGTTTGACGGTCGTCGATACGCAGACGCGCAACACGCCGCGATGGGGCAGCACAACTTCGGTCGTCTGATTGCCGGAGGTGACCGTGCCGCTGGCGCCGATGACGGCCTTGCCCTGAGAAACCTCAAGCGCACCGGTAACTTTGGCCGCGGCGTCGGGGTTCTTGTTATCGAGGGACACGATGGCGATGGGTGCGATAGGCGCGGATTCCGCGGCAGGGGCCTGAGGGGCGGGCGCAGTCTGGGCGCACAGCACCGGCGTCAGTGCGAGATATGCCAGCGCGAGGATTTCGGTAACGGTTACGAGGGAGACGGTGCTTGTGCGGCGCATTGTTCTTTCCATGACCCTACATGCTCAAAAAGTTGCGGATCATCTGGTAGCCACCCTCGGTCAAAACGCTCTCGGGGTGGAACTGTACGCCCTCGATGGGCAGTGTGCGGTGACGCAGGCCCATAATGACCGAACCTTTGCCGGCATTTTCCGGAGTGCTGGCTGTGACCATGAGTTCGGCGGGGAACGACTCCTCGGCCACAATCAGGGAGTGGTAGCGGGTGCAGGTGAGCGGCGAGTCGAGTCCGGCGAAGATGCCTTTGCCATCGTGGGTAACCGTGCTGGTTTTGCCGTGCATCAGGTGGCTCGCGCGGACAACCTGGCCGCCGAAGGCCTCGCCGATGGCCTGGTGACCCAGGCAGACGCCAAGAATGGGCGCTTTACCGGCCATGTGGCGGATGAGCGGGACCAGAATTCCCGCATCGGACGGGGTGCAGGGGCCGGGCGAGAGCAGAATGCGCTCCGGCTTGAGTGCCTCGACCTGCTCGACCGTCAATTCGTCGTTTCGATAGACTTCGACCTCGGCGCCCAGTTCTCCCAGGTACTGGACAAGGTTGTATGTAAACGAATCGTAGTTGTCGAGGACGAAGACCATGGTGAACTCCAGTGTAGCGCGCCACCTACAGCAGGGCTATCTGTTCGCTGTTCGCTCGCGTCAAGTACGGTGGGGCCAAAGCCCTGCGACATTTGTCCTACTGAAGCTGTGCTACCAGTTGCGCAGCGGCGGCACATCTGTAAAACTCACTAACGATGGTTCTACATTTTCTCATTCAGGGTCGCGTGCAGGGGGTGGGCTTCCGCTGGTATGTGCAGCGCGAGGCCGGCGAGCTGGACCTGCGCGGCTGGGTACGCAACACCGAAGACGGCGAGGTCGAAGTGTTGGCTTCTGGCCCGGTCGAAGACCTGGCCGAGCTGCGGGCCAGCCTGCGGCGCGGTCCGCGCGGCAGCCGAGTGGATCGCCTGGTCGAGCATCAGCTTGCCGAAACCGAAGCCGCCGACCTCAGTTCCTTTCGCATTGATGGCGCGTGGTAAGCCGGCCAGCACGCTGGCCCGGCTAACTCCGCCAGCCCCGCTATAATTGTTAACGAAGCTAATCGCCAATCAGATCAAGGAGCCTCGCCGCCTTATGTCCGGAACCATCAAGCCTGTCGATGTGGAAGCCCTGAAGGCGCTGGTGCGCACGGTGCCGGATTTTCCCAAGCCGGGGATTCTGTTTTATGACATCACCACGCTGCTCAAGGATAAGACGGGCTTTGCCAAGCTGATTGACGCGCTTGCGGCGCACTATATCGAGCGCAAGGTCGACCTGGTGCTAGGCATTGAGGCTCGAGGATTCATCTTCGGGCCTGCGCTGGCTTACCGGCTCAACGCTGGCTTTGTGCCGGTGCGTAAGCCGCGCAAATTGCCGGCACCGGTGGCGCGTGTGACCTATGACCTAGAGTACGGCTCTGACACTTTGGAAATCCACCAGGACGCGATTCAGCCCGGCCAGCGTGTGGTGCTGGTCGACGACCTGCTGGCCACGGGAGGCACAATGGAGGCCACGGTCAAGCTGGTGAAGCAGTTGGGTGGCGAAATCGTAGGGCTGGGCTTTGCAGTGGAGCTGGACTTCCTGAAGGGCTGTGAACGCTTCAAAGAGTACGACGTCTTCAGCCTGCTGCACTACGACGAATAGCAGTTAAGGGCCGTGGTTCGCTAACCCTCACAAATTTCGTTCAGGACGCTTCTTCCGGTGTATCGCTCACCGCGCCTTCCGCGGTCTCCTCGATGAACATCTGCGCATCGGCAAAGCGGTATCCCACGTAGACATCGGTAAGCAGGTAGAGGGGCTTTGAAGGATCGTCCTCAATCTTCTTGCGCAATTGGCGTACGAAGGTGCGCAGGTACTCGACTTCTTCGCGGCAGTCAGCGCCCCAGACGGCGGTCAGCAGCCGGGCATAGGTAATCACGCGGCCGGCACGGCTCATCAGGCAGTGGAGTATCTCGAACTCCTTGCGGGTGAGGTGCACCGGATTGCCACGCTTGGTGACTATGCGGCGCACCGGCTCGAGGCGCAGTTCGCCAATCTCGATGGGCGCGTCTTCCGCGCGGGCCGGAGCCTGGACTCGGCGAATCGCCGTGCGGATGCGGGCAATCAGCTCGCGGGTGCTGAACGGCTTGGTCACATAGTCGTCGGCGCCCAGTTCCAACGCCACCACTTTCTCCTCTTCCGCATCGCGCACGGTGAGCATGAGGATAGGCATTCGCGGCACCAGGGCCCTCATGCGGCGCAGAGTTTCAATTCCGCCGATGCCGGGCATATTCACGTCGAGCAGAACCACGTCGAATGCGCCGGCGCGCAGCATCTGGAGCGCCTCCTCGCCGCGTGAGACCTCAACCACCTGGAAGCCGAGTTCCAGCAGCGGAGGCCGAAGCGCCCTGCGGATGGCCGATTCGTCGTCGACCAGAAGAATGCGAATAGCAGTCTGCATCATCAGGAAACCCTCTTGCGCGCTGTTGCGGGTATGGCCGCAAAAAACGTTGTCCCCTCCGTCTCATCGCTGGTGACCCAGACTGAACCACCGTGGATGAGCGCGACGCGCTTGGCAACCGAAAGGCCGATTCCGGTCCCCGCGGCGCGATTGGAGTAGGTAGTGGCGCGATAGTAGCGATCGAAGATTCGCTCCCGGTCGTTGATGGGAATCACCGGACCGAAGCTGCGCACGGAAAAGACAATCTCCGCGCGCGATTTCACGGCGCGAATGGTGATGGTGCTGCCAAAGACCGAGTACTTGCAGGCGTTGTCAATGTATTGCGTCAGCAGCATGACCATCAACTGGCGGTCGCACTCGAGAACCAGGCGCTCGTCGGGAATGTCGAGGTCCACCTTCATGCTGGCCAGACGGTCGCTGAGGCTAGCCACAACCTCTTCAATCAGCGGCGCTACGCCGATCGGGACGGCATGAATCGAAACTTCACCGGCGTCGAGGCGCGCCGTGGTCAGCAGGCGTGTGGTCAGATTGCCGAGCAAGCCGGCTTGCTCATCAATTAGGCCCACGAGCTCCGCCTGCGCGGCCGTTAAATGGCCCATCTCGCTCAGACCCGTCGAAGCCGCGCGGATGGCCGTCAACGGCGTCTTGTAAGCGTGCGCCAGGCTGTCAAGAACAGCGGAGCGCAACTGCTCTGTGCGGCGTTCGGTCTCCATGCGGCTCTCGTTGGCGAAGGCCCGATAGCGGTCAAAGGCGAGAGCCATCAGCGCAGCGATGGCGTTGTTGATCAGCGGGCTGGTGTTGCCGCGCACCACCAGGCTTCCCACCGGAGCCGATCCGAGCCGGATTACGCGGCGGCTCAGCCCGCTCGCGGGATCATCGTCCGAGGTCGCGAAGGTATACACATTCTGGGCCAGCTCCCGCGGGTCCATCTGCCAGTACCCGGCCGGATAAACCTGGTGCAACTCGGCGTCAAAGACCGCGACGGCCTCCAGCGCGAAGATTTCATAAACCAGCTCCGCCAACTGCGGCCCCGGCTCCAGGTGAAGATTCATTTCAAGAGTGCGCCGCGTGAATTCGTAAAGGTGGCGCGCCTGCCTGCGCCAGTACGCAGCCTTGCGGGCGTTATTCCTGGCGCGCACCCCAAGCAGGATGACGAGCAGCACAATCAGCGCCGTGGCCAGCGACAAAGAGGCATTGGCCGATATGGAACTCGCAGGGATGAATCTCAGCAGCAAGCGATCACCCACCATTTCATCAGCAAAGAGATGACAGTTTATCCACGGCGCACGGCCCACCGATGCGGTCTACGTCTAAGAGGAGTTTCTCGCCGGACAAGCCTGGGATGCGGTGAAACTTGAGTGGATTTTAGCAGGTTATTCGTTTTTCTCCGAGCCGGAACCCTTTCCGTACCTGAGAAATCGCTTTTGCGTTCCTTTCAAGTTCCTTATCGTTCTCTTGCGTTACTGGCCGCAGCTCTCGCATTTTTTGAGAATCAGATCATTTCTCCAGCGCAGGCGCTGAGCACTCCTCCGGCACGGCACGACACGACTTCTTTCTGCTATCCTCATTGGTTCCTTATGTGCCGTTTGCGTTACTAGTGTTAATCCGTAACCACCGGACTACCGCAGGTTGCGGCGCGATGCGCTAGCAAATCCATTGCTTGAGAATCCACGCGGCAGCTTTGTCCGTTTAGCCCTGAAGGCCTGTCCTGCAACGAGATTGCACTGCACAGTGTGCTGCATCTTGCCTTCTTTTTTTAGCTGAACTCATTCCTGGTCATACAACAAGATTCATTTTCTGGGAGGAACCTTGCCGATGTATATGAAACCGTATCGCTTGCTGCAATCAATGGCCGGAGCAGCAATGGCAATTGCCTTGATGTCCGGCGCACAAACACCGGCTACGCCACCAGCAACTGCGCCTGCACTTGCACCTGCTCCGGCTCCACTTTCCACATTCGTTCTTACGGGTCCGCTTCAATGGCTGCCGCCGGCGACCTTCGATGCCGGACCGTTGGGCAAACTGTCTGTCAACGGCATCGTGACCGGTTTCGCGCAGTTCCAGAACAATTCCGTGCTGGGAGATGATAATGCGCAGGCCACTCTGAGCAATGGACAAATCTTCATTCAAAGAGCGGACGGGAAGCTTCAGTACTACATCCAGGCGGGCGTGTACACCATGCCGACGCTCAGCGTGCCGTTTGTTAGCGCCCAAGATACCGTGAGCAATTTCTACGGGCCTGTTCCGGTCGCCTATCTGAAGTGGCAGGCGGCTAAGAACACGCAGTTCCTTATCGGCTCCCTTCCCACTCTGATGGGCGCCGAGTCCACGTTTACGTACCAGAACTTCAACATCGAGCGCGGCATCGTTTGGAACCAGGAAAACGCCATCAATCGCGGCATTCAGGTGAATCAAACCGTGGGTAAGTACTTGTCCGCCGCGGTCAGTTGGAACGACGGTTACTATTCCAACCGCTACTCGTGGCTCTCGGGATCGGCGACCCTTACGAAGGGGCCTCATAGCCTGGTGTACGACGGGATGGGGAACCTCGGACAGACCGCCTATCAAACGGCGGCCACACCGGTGCAGAACAACAGCTACATGCACGCGGTGATCTATACGTACACCAAGGGCCCATGGATCATTTCGCCGTACTTCCAGTACAGCAAGCTGCCGACCAACGCGAAGGTAGGCGTGCCTAAGGGTACATCCGCAACCGGCGGCGCGCTCAACCTTAGCTATGCCTTTAAGAGCGGCTTCTCGCTTCCGGCGCGCGTGGAATACCTCACGAGTTCGGGGAGTGCTATCGACAGATCGGTCAACTTGTTGGGCTTTGGAGCGGGCAGCGCAGGCACCAGTTTCACCGCGACGCCAACCTACCAAAAAGGAGGTATGTACATTCGCAGCGATCTTGCATGGGTGCACGCAACGAACTACACGCCGGGAGATACCTTTGGCAAGACGGGAACGGATGCGAACCAATTCCGAGCCGTACTTGAATTCGGCTTC
>Ga0224554_1001446_pt1 | contig 14986 bp, 10 predicted proteins | sample 714S22024metaG_FD_180666 | JGI IMG/M metagenome (GOLD analysis project Ga0224554, IMG submission 180666) | Peat soil microbial communities from Stordalen Mire, Sweden - 717 S2 20-24 | ecosystem: Environmental > Terrestrial > Soil > Wetlands > Peat | place: Sweden: Norrbotten County, Stordalen...
CAAAGTGATGGCGGATGTGAGCCACAATTTGCGGCTCGGTCATTTTGTCGGTCGTTTCCATCGTGACGATGTGAGCGCCGGTTTTCTCCATTTCGAATCGTTTTTTCAGTTCGCCCTTGGCCTCGCCAGGACCAAAGATCAAGACCGCTCCAGCATCACGAAGATAAGCAACGATCTCGTCGTAGTAGCGCACCAAATACCCGGAGTAAGCTCTCTGGCGCGAATCGTCGGCAGGAACTTCCTGGTATTCAAACCGGCCAACAGAAGGCTCGCCGGTGCGCCGAAGCTGCTTTTGCACATTAGATTGGATGCGTTTTGTTTCTTCCCCAGTTTTTGAGAGGACGACGATCAAAGCCTCTCGATGGTCAACCCAAAGACCCGCTTCGGCTTTCAAACTTCCGCCATTATTTTTCCCATTTGTGCTTTTCATTAATAGGAGCTTTCGTGGGCAGCCAGCTCATCGACCCAGTATCCTTGGCGATTGTAATGTTGATGCAGTCCGATCTCGTAATCTCGAGTCAACAGAGACTTCTCCGTGTATTCCGGGGACTGCTTGACGGCTTCGCGGGAAAGATTGACAAAGACCTTCCTCTCGCCCCAACTAACGCTCTCGATCCATTGCGGTGAAACCAGGACTTTTTTTCCGGGCCACCAGTTATGTGTATCGATGATGAGATAACGAATCGCCCAAGTCTCGTCATCGATGATGAAATCCCGCACATGGCCGATTTCGCCGTCCAAGGCCTGGATGTGATGGCCACTCACACCGTAAGTGCTGCGCAGATGGGGATCCCATGCTTTCCCACCTTCGTTAGGTTCCCTCCGTTTTTCACGGTCACGCACAATGCACGGATAAGTTCCCCACCGGTAGGGGCCGCCCCAATACATCGGCCATCCATAATGCCCGTAGTAGGCCTGTTCGAATTGGTGGGAGACGGGCTTGTCGCTGTTCAAGGATGGGCTGTCCTCGATCTGCCGCTTGGTTAAATCGATGGTGATATGTTGCTCTGCCGCAATCACGGCCACCAGAGCATAGGGGGAAATCAGCACCTGCCTGCCCGTGAGCCAGTTTCCCGTGTCTGCGACCAGATAGCGAATGGTCCAGTACCGGTCGTCGAAGTAGAATTCTTTGACCTCCCCTATTTCTCCGTCAAGACTGTCCAATTTGTAACCCGTTAGCGTTCCGGCTTTGCTCAGCATAATAATTCTTTCGTTCGTTGCAGTTCGTTTTTGTTCGCTGTTGGCGTCCGGCTGACAGCGTTTTTGAGAAATCAATTTCACCGCGGTCTGCACGGGTCCCAGCATTCAAAATTTGCGCCGCCGGGGGCGGCTTTGCTATGGGGTATAACCCTGCCTTTTCGATGTTTTTGTTGATTCAACTGCCAGGTCAGGCGGTCTGCTTGAGCGCGTTGCTCATGGCTGCAATCACGGCCATTAAGTCATTCCAGGATTTCACAAACGATTTGCGCCCTCGTCCTGAAGTTGCGCGGCCAGTGCATTCACATTGATGCCGGCCTTGGCAAACTGAGCCAGCACCCCTTCGCAATTGCCATCGTCCGGCGCCATGATCGAGCCGAGGCCGCCATGATTGGCAAACGCCTTCAACGTTCCCTCGGGCATGGTGTTCATTGTGAACGGAGAGGCGAGCGCTTTGATGTAGAGAATGTCGGAGGCCTTCGGGTCTTTGGTGCCAGTGCTGGCCCACAGCAGGCGTTGCGGCCGGCTGCCGGCAATTGGGCGCACGCTGCCAGCGAGGGTTGCTCAATAGGTCAAGGTACGCCTTGTAGATGCGACCGGCAATGGCCATGCCGAGCCGGTTGTTCAACTCCTCTCGAACCTTGCCCAGGATAGCGACGTCCCAACGGCTGATGAATATCGAGGCCACGGAGCCGACCTGGGAATTGAGCCCGGGGGCGATGGTGCTGGCCGTGTCGTGTGCCAACAGCGGCGACACCTCCAGCGACACCCATCCGTCCACACCCCTCGTGCGGTTGTGAACCGCTCGAAACAAATCGGCGGCGCGGGTGAGATCCTCCAGCGCCAGTTCAAAAAAAGGCTCTCCCCGGATTTTCCCTTCACCAGATCGTCACCGACCGCAGCGTCGTAAGCAGCGCTGTTCTTGATGGCGTGATCGAAGATTGTTGGGTTCGAGGTCAGCCCGGTCACCGACAGTTCGTCCATGTAGCGATTGAGCGTGCCACTGTTCAGCAGGTCGCGCGTGATGTCGTCGAGCCAGAGACTCTGGCCCAGGTTGTGCAGCAGTTGGGTAGCCTTCATAATGAACGGCTCATTTGATTCAATATTTGGAACTAGTCGTGGCACCCGAAGGTGGTATTCCAGCGACTTCAGGTTGCGGCCCTTTTGGAGCGCCTCCGGGGCCAACGATGGCGGTCGCAAAATTTAGCCGCCGTGAGCTGGCCTGGACCGGAGCGCGGCAGGAGATTGCCTCGCGTTGCCACAAGAGATTTACCTCGCGACTGTGCTGGGCGGCCTGGTTGCAAAGGGCGTTGTTCAAACCGCCCGCGCTCGGGCCTGATGTGCCTGACCGCGCGTTCCAAATGGTTTTGGCGCGGGATATTCGAGCGGACGCGGTGACGGTGACATGGGCGTTCGACAGGATAAACCATTACTAACCAAGCGTTTGAACTGCCCAATTGGAGAGGGGATAACACCCCATATCCTGTTGCTGGGCACAAGGGCACCTTTATAGGGGGACAATGTCGTCACCACGGCATCGTCTTTTCGGCCGGCTTAATTAAGCGCCCGGCGCCGGAATTGGGCATTATATGGGCTATCCCAGGGGCGACGGGCCAGACTGCAATGGCCAAACAGGATGAATTCCTGCGGTGAAGTTGGTTGCAGGCATCGAGAACAAAAGCAAGAAGGACATGCAGAATTTGCCATTGCGCTTTCAAGGCTGGCAGGCCGGCTATGCGCGCTTGCGTGCAAGCGCGAGCGAGCCGCCGTTGCGGGCCGAGTTGTTCAGTGTCGAACAATTGGCGCGCCATGCAAAGGCGCTGGCGGCCCATCACCAAATCGTCACCCGGCAGGGTTCCAATCGTCTGCTGGCACGGTTGGACCAAAACGAGGACATCCTGAGGGCTTTCAATCGCGCGAGCCTGGCCGTCAATCCAAGCCGGCGCATCACTCCCGCCGCGGAGTGGTTTCTGGATAGCTTCTACCTGATCGAGGAGCAGATTCAAATGGCCCGGCGGCACCTGCCCCGTGGCTACAGTCGGGAGTTGCCTCGGCTCTTGAACGGCCCTTCGGCCGGACTTCCGCGCGTTTACGACATCGTGCTTGAATTGATCTCGCACGTGGATGCGCAAATTGACGCGGAACCTCTGAGCGCCTTCGTCGCCTCTTACCAAACAGCAAGTTCCTTGAAACTGGGCGAGTTGTGGGCCATTCCGATCATGTTGCGCCTTGGGTTGATTGAAAATCTCCAGCGCATCACCAGCCGGCTGACCATTGCACGGAAGGATCGCGATCTGGCGGACTTATGGGTGGAACGATTGCAGGACATGGCGGAGAAAGCCCCGTCGCAACTGGTGGTGGTGGTGGCGGACATGGCGAAATCCGATGTTCCCCTCTCCAGTTCGTTTGTGGCGGAATTCTGTCAGCGTTTGTCCCTCCACACGCCGGTCTTGCATCTCGCGCGCAGTTGGCTTGAACAGAAGCTGGTTGAACAAGGATTGTCCATTGAGCAACTCGTCCAACTGGAGAGCCAAAATCAGGCGGCCGACCAGGTTTCCGTCAGCCACAGCATTGCCAGTCTTCGTTCGTTGAGCGCCATGGACTGGAAGGAGTTTGTGGAGAAGCTGAGTCTGGTCGAGGAAACTCTGCGCTTAGACCCGGCCGGTGTCTATGCCAAGATGGATTTTTCGACCCGTGATCGCTATCGGCACTCGGTCGAGTTCCTTGCCCGGCACAGCCGACTCTCGGAAGAGGATGTCGCGCGGCGCGCCATCCAACTGGCCGAAGACAGCGCCCGGCAAAAAGGGAGCGAAGACCGGACCGCCCACGTGGGCTTCTACTTGATAGACAAAGGCCAACCGGTGCTTGGTCGCATGACGAAGGTGCGGTGGCCCTGGCGAACCATCATCGAACGAAGCATCCACCGTTATCCGCTGACGTTTTATGCGGGCGGTATTGGAACGCTCACTTTGCTTGCCACGCTCGGGCTGATGCAGCAAACCCGGCTGCTCGAAGCGCCAGCATGGAAACCCGCTATCTTCATACCTGTTTTTCTCCTTTGTGCCAGCCAACTGGCCGTGGCGCTGATGAACTGGCTGTCCACGCTGCTGGTCAAACCCAGCCTGCTGCCGCGCCTGGATTTTTCCGCTGGCATTGCTTCGGATTGCGGCACGATGGTGGCCGTTCCCACGATGCTTACGAGCCTGGCAGGGGTTGATCGTCTGATCGAGACATTGGAGATTCATCATCTGGCGAATCGGGACCAGCGCCTTTACTTCGCTCTGCTGACGGATTTCCGCGACGCACCGGAGGAGGTTCTGCCTGGAGATCAAGCGCTTCTTCAACGGGCGCGAGCCGGAGTCGAGATGCTGAACCAGAAGTATCCTTCCGGGAATTCCACCCTGTTTTTCTTGTTTCATCGGCCGCGCCGTTGGAATGCCGGAGAAGGCTTGTGGATGGGTTACGAACGCAAGCGTGGGAAGCTCATGGAATTCAACGCCCTCCTCCGCGGCGGTTCCCGCGCGTGCTTCTCCGAGATCGTGGGGGAAACGGCCATCCTGCCCTCCATCAAATATGTCATTACTCTTGACACGGACACCCAATTGCCGCGCGAGGCCGCTCGGCAGCTTGTCGGCACAATGGCCCATCCGTTGAACCGTCCGGTGTTCGACGCCACGCGCGGGATCGTCGCCGAAGGTTACAGCATACTGCAACCGCGCGTCGGGGTGAGTCTGCCCGGGGCGCGGAGATCGTGGTTTGTCCGGCTTTTTGCCGGCGACGCGGGCATTGATCCCTATACGCGGGAAGTGTCGGACGTGTATCAGGATCTATTCCAGGAAGGCTCGTTTATTGGCAAGGGGATTTACGATGTGGACGCCTTCCAGCGAGCCATAAACGGGCGCTTTCCGGAGAATACCGTTCTGAGTCATGACTTGTTGGAAGCGTGCCATGCCCGCTCCGCCCTGGTGAGCGACGTGGAACTCTACGAAGAATATCCTTCCCGCTACAACGTGGACATTGACCGGCGTCACCGCTGGATTCGCGGCGACTGGCAAATTACGCATTGGCTCCTGCCGCGAGTGCCCGGTTCGGACGCCCGGCGCATTGCCAATCCGCTTTCCGTTCTGTCCCAGTGGAAGATTCTCGACAACCTCAGGCGCAGTCTGGTCCCCGTTGGTCTGTTGTTTCTCATGCTGGGCGGTTGGCTGCTCCTGCCCGAACTTGAAGGGTTGGGATCGCTGTTGGTTCTTGGGATTATCACCCTCCCAGGATCGTTGTCGGCGTTGGTGGATGTGTTTCGCAAGCCGGTTGATTTGCCGTGGGCGATGCATCTGCGGGCTGTGGGCGGGTCTTATGGCAGACAGCTCGGACAGATCGTTCTTACGCTGGCTTTTCTACCCTACGACGCTTACATCAGCCTGGACGCCATCGGAAGGACGCTGCTCCGCTTGCTATTAACGCACAAACGACTCCTTGAATGGCGGACCTCGATAGATTCCGAACGGACAAAGCGCGCCGACCTCACCGGCTTCTATGCCACGATGTGGATCGCGCCGGCGACCGCGCTGGCGACCGGACTTTTCCTGGCAGCCGTGCAGCCGGCCCAACTGTCTTTGGCCCTGCCGATCCTTGGGTTCTGGCTCGGCGCTCCCTGGATCGCCTGGTGGATCAGCCAGCCGATTGAATCCGCGGTGCCGACTCTGACGGCCGAGCAATTGGCCTTTCTGAAACGCACCGCCCGCAAGACCTGGCATTATTTCGAAACGCTGGTGACCGCTCAGGAGAACTGGCTGCCGCCGGACAATTTTCAGGAAGTGCCCGTCCCAACGATCGCTTCGCGGACTTCGCCCACGAATATGGGCCTGGCGCTGCTGGCCAATCTGGCCGCGTGGGATTTGGGGCATCTTTCGACAGGCGGCTTGATGCGACGCACCCAAGACACTCTCGCCACCATGCAACGACTCGAGCGGTATCGCGGGCACTTCTACAATTGGTACGAAACCCACACCCTCCAACCGCTTCGCCCGCTTTATATCTCTAGCGTGGACAGCGGTAATCTGGCGGGCCATTTACTGACCCTCGGCGCCGGGTTAAGGGAACAGGCCGAAGAGAAGATTTTCAGGCCCGAGATTTTTGCGGGTCTGCGCGACACGGTGGGGATTCTCAGGGATTTGGCCCGCGAAAAAGCCGCGCTCACCAAACTCGATGAAGCATTGAAACAATCGCCTCCCGATCTCCGCGCGGCGAAGACCTTGCTAGAGGAGGCGACGGGCCAGGCCGCTGACATTGCTGCCTCGCTGGCGGGCGAAACAGAAGAACTCAAAGAGTGGTCCCTGGCTCTGAAGCGCACTTGCGAGGCGCACTTGGCGGACATTCTTTTCCTTGCGCCGTGGCTGGCACTGCAATCCTTGGCTAGCGGCGGCCGGCCTGCGGCGGTGGCGTCGGCGGCTGCAAAACTTGAGGAGAAAATCGCCCTGCTTGATCAAGCGCCAAGCTTGCGAGAGATCCCGAGATATGAACTGACGCTCTGTCCATTGATTGAAGCGGCCTTGCAAGACTTCCCGACCGAACCCGCCGCTTCACGGCAGGAAGAGCAAATGCAACTTGCCGAACTCTCGCGCTGCTTGCGAGAAGGCAGCGCCCATGCCCGCCAACGGCTGTTGGCATTGGAATCCTTGGCCGCGCAATGCGACGCACTGGCTTCGATGGATTTTACTTTTCTGTTCGACCCGGCGAGGGATTTATTCTCCATCGGCTTCAACGTTACCGAACGCCGCTGCGACACCAGCTTCTATGATCTGCTGGCCTCCGAAGCGCGTTTATGCAGCTACGTCGCTATCGCTTTAGGGCAAGTTCCGCAGGACCACTGGTTCTCCATGGGCCGCCTGCTCGTCGCGGTGCGAGGCGGACCGATCCTGATTTCGTGGAGCGGTTCGATGTTCGAGTATCTGATGCCGCTGGTGGTCATGCCCAACTATGAGAACACGTTGCTCGACCGCACCTGCAAAGCGGCGGTGCAGCAACAAATCGAGTACGGACATTTGCGCGGCGTGCCCTGGGGCGTTTCCGAATCGGGCTACAACCGGACCGATGTCCAATTGAACTACCAATATCGCGCCTTCGGCGTGCCGGGTCTGGGCTTGAAAAGAGGGTTGGCCGAAGACTTGGTCATCACTCCTTACGCCACGGCCCTGGCCCTGATGATCGCGCCGCGGCCAGCGTGTGAAAACCTGCAACGCATGGCGGACGAAGGCCGCGAAGGCGCTTACGGTTTCTACGAAGCGGTGGATTACACGCCGTCGCGATTGCCGCCGGACGAAACGAGCGCCACGATCCGCTCCTTCATGGCGCACCACCAGGGGATGAGCTTGCTGGCTCTGGTGAATGTGTTGCAGGACTACCCCATGCAACGCCGGTTTATGGCCTGTCCGTTGCTCAGGGCGGCGGATTTGCTCTTGCAGGAGCGTGTGCCCAAGGCCTCCGCCAGTGTGCGCACGGAAGATTTGGAATTTGCGGAATCGCGGACGCAGGCCGGAAGCGGCGAGGCCGTCATGCGCGTTTTCACCAATCCGACGCTGCCGGCGCCGGAGGTTCACCTTTTGTCCAACGGCCGCTATCATGTTGTCATCAGCAGCGCCGGCGGCGGCTACAGTCGGTGGCGCGATCTGGCGGTCACCCGATGGCGCGAGGACGCCACGCGCGATTGTTGGGGCACGTTTGTTTATCTGCGCGATCTGGCGACGGGAGAATTCTGGTCCACCGCCTATCAACCCGCCTTGCGAACCATCAAAGGCTACGAAGCCATCTTCTCGCAGTCACGCGCGGAGTTTCGGCAGCGTCAGGCCGACCTGGAAATCCACACCGAGATCAGCGTGTCGCCGGAAGACGACGTGGAGTTGCGGCGCATCACGATTACCAATCGTTCGCGCGCAAGGCGAGTCATTGAATTGACCAGTTACGCCGAGGTGGTGCTGGCCACGCCGGACGCGGACGCGGCGCATCCGGCTTTCAGCAATCTCTTTGTGCAAACTGAGTTTGCGCCAGAAACTTCCTCCATTCTCTGCACCCGCCGCGCGCGTTCCCAGGAAGAAAAACCGCCATGGTTGCTGCATCTGATGGTGAGCCAAGGTGGTGAACCGGGGGAGATTTCCTGCGAAACGGATCGCTTCAGATTTGTCGGGCGCGGCGGGAGCTTGGCCAACCCGGCCGCCATGCGGAGCGAGTCGCCTTTGTCCAACACCGTCGGTTCCGTACTGGATCCCATCATTTCGCTGCAGCGGACGGTCACTTTGGCGCCCGATGAAACCGCCATCGTTGTTCTTGTTCTTGGCGTGACCGAAAGCCGGGACGCCGCGCTGGCGCACGTGGAAAAATATCAAAGCTCCCGCATGGCCGACCGCGCCTTTGACCTGGCCTGGACCCATAGCCAGGTGACTTTGCGCCAACTCAACGCCACGGAGGCCGATGCGCAACTCTATGGCCGTTTGGCCGGCGCGTTGATTTATGCCGACCCCGCCCGCCGAGCCAACCCCGGCGTACTGCTCAACAACCGGCGAGGTCAAAGCGGTCTCTGGAGCTACGGCATTTCCGGCGACGCGCCGATCATCCTGCTTCGCATCAGTGACACGGAGAAAATCGAAATCGTGCGGCAGTTGATCCAGGCGCACTCCTATTGGCGCATGAAGGGGCTGATGGTGGATCTGGTCATCTTGAACGAGGACGTTTCGGTTTACCGCCAGTCCTTGCAAGATCAAATCACCAGTCTGATCTCCTCCGGCATTGAAGCGCAGATGCTGGACAAGCCGGGCGGCATCTTCGTCCGGCGACTTGAACAGATTCCCAACGAGGACCTCGTGCTGCTGCAAGCCGCGGCACGAGTTGTTCTGGATGATGAAAAGGGAACTTTGACCCAGCAAATGGAACATCGAAGTGTCTTGGAACCCTTGGTGCCAGGCTTGACGCCCACCCGCTTCAGGTCCGAGGATCTGCCCACGCCACTCCCGCCACGCGAGTTGATTTTTCCGAACGGCCTGGGCGGCTTTACCCGCGACGGCCACGAATATGTCATCACACTTCAGCCCGGCCAGATGACGCCGGCGCCTTGGGTCAATGTGCTGGCCAATCCCAGTTTCGGGACGATTGTTTCCGAGAGCGGCGCGGCTTACACCTGGGTCGAAAACTCCCATGAATTTCGACTGACGCCCTGGAGCGATGATCCAGTCCAGGACACCACCGGGGAGGCTTTCTATATTCGCGATGAGCAGACCGGACAATTCTGGTCTCCCACGCCGTTGCCCGCGCGGGGGACGACGCCCCATGTCATTCGACATGGCTTTGGCTACACCGTGTTCGAGCACACCGAAAACGGCATCGCTTCGGAGTTGTGGGTTTATGTGGCCATGGACGCCCCGGTGAAATTCACGGTCTTGAAAATACGCAATGTCTCGGGGCGTCCACGCCGCTTGTCGGTCACCGGTTACTGGGAATGGGTGTTGGGCGACTTGAGGCAGAAAAGTCTGCTGCACGTGCAAACCGAAGTGGACCTCAAGACCGGCGCCTTATTGGCACGCAATTACTACAACACCGAATTTCCCGGTCGCCTGGTGTTCCTTGACGTAAACGATCCTGCGCGCACGTTCACCGGAGATCGCAAGGAGTTCATTGGCCGAAACGGAAGTTTGTCGCAGCCGGCGGCGCTCAAACGCACGCGCCTTTCCGGCAAAGTCGGCGCGGGGCTTGATCCGTGCGGCGCGGTGCAAGTCGCTTTCAATTTGGCGGACGGCCAGGAGCGGGAAACGAGTTTTCGTTTCGGAGTGGGCCGCAATGCGGCTGAGGTGCAGAATCTGATCCGGCGCTTTCGCAGGGCAGACGCCAACCGCGTGGCGTTCGACGGTGTTTGCGAGTATTGGAATCGAACCCTCGGCGCGGTCAATGTGGATACACCCGATCCCGCCGTGAATGTGATGGCGAACGGCTGGCTGCTGTACCAGACATTGAGTTGCCGTCTCTGGGGCCGGACGGGGTTTTATCAATCCGGCGGCGCCTACGGATTCCGTGACCAGTTGCAGGACGTCATGGCGCTGGTGCATGCCGAACCGGCGCTGACCCGCGAGCATCTGCTTCGCGCAGCCGCGCGCCAATTCCGCGAAGGCGACGTGCAGCATTGGTGGCATCCCCCATCCGGGCGCGGCGTGCGGACGCATATTTCCGATGATTTCCTCTGGTTGCCTTACGTGACCTGTCGTTACGTTGCGTGTATTGCGGACACCGGGGTGCTCGACGAAAAGATTCCCTTCTTGGAAGCCCGTCCGGTCAAACCGGAGGAAGAATCCTACTATGATCTGCCCAATCGCTCCGAAGAATCGGCCACGCTTTACCAACATTGCGTGCGCGCCATCGAGCGCGGACTCCAATTCGGCGAACACGGTTTGCCTCTGATGGGTTGCGGTGACTGGAATGATGGCATGAATCGGGTGGGAAACCAGGGACGCGGTGAAAGCGTGTGGCTCGCCTTCTTTCTTTACGACGTGCTGACCCAGTTTGCCCCACTGGCCCGCGCCCACCGTGATCCCGCTTTTGCCGAACGCTGCCTGGCCGAGTCGCGGCAATTGCAGCAAAACATCGAGCAACACGCCTGGGACGGCCAATGGTATCGCCGGGCCTACTTCGACAGCGGCGAACCGCTCGGTTCCCAGACCAATTCGGAATGTCAGATTGATTCCTTGCCCCAGAGTTGGTCGGTCATCAGCGGCGCCGGCGATCCTGAGCGTTCCAGGCTGGCGTTGGAGTCCGTCGATCAGCGTCTGGTGCGCCGCGACGCCGGACTGATTCAATTATTTGATCCGCCCTTCGACACATCAGCGCTCAATCCCGGATACATCAAAGGCTATATTCCTGGCGTCCGCGAGAATGGCGGCCAATACACCCATGGCGCAATTTGGACCGCGATGGCCTTTGCTCTCATGGGAGAAAACGAACGCGCGTGGGACCTTTTCGCGCTGCTTAATCCCATCCATCACGGAAGCACGCCCCAACAAATCGCCACCTACAAAGTGGAGCCTTATGTCATCGCCGCCGACGTCTATGCGGTGGCGCCGCACGTGGGCCGGGGCGGATGGACCTGGTACACTGGATCTGCCGGCTGGATGTATCGGCTGCTCATCGAAACGCTGCTGGGCGTCAACCTCGCGGGCGATCAACTGCGGCTGACACCCCGGCTTCCGAAAGGCTGGACCTCCTGCAAAGTTCACTACCGCTACCGGCAGACCGTATATCACATCAGCATCACCCGGCTCGTTGCTGATTCGGCCGACGCGGACCAACTCTTTCTCGACGGCAAAGAACTTGCCGCGCAAACAGTCCCCTTGGTGGACGACCGCCGCGAGCACTCCGTGGAATTTAAGGTCTGGAATCCGGTGGGCGCCCCTGAAAATCGGAGCGTCTTGGCACTTGCGTAGGGTCATCACCCAACATGCTGTGGGACCTTGTGCAGGCTGACGGTGTCGCCGTCCTCACGTTTCAATTCGCGGAAAACAATGGCGGAGAGCACGGTCAATCCACCACGACGAGGAACACTTGGTGGATGGCGTGAAGCATTTCTGGCGCACTGGTGTGAAAACGGTCAGGAATGAAGGACGCCTGGCCATCGATGCCCTCGCCACTCCGAAACTGATCATCATGACGCCCAGGACTTAATGCTCTTGGACCGGGATATGCCTTAACCACGGCGCGAAGTGTTTGGAGAAAACCTCATCGCACTGCCGTGCAAGGGCGAAATCTTTTTCGGTGATCCCTCCTTCGTCACGTGTGGTAAGGGTCAATGTCGCCGCGCTAAAGCGAATATCAATATCCGGATGGTGATTGCATTTTTGAGCTTTCCTGGCGATTCGGTTGACAAAAGTGATGCTTTTCAAGAATCCCTCAAACTGAAATGTGCGAACAATCGTTTCAGCGCGTTTCGACCAGTTCGGGACGGCTTTCAAGTGAACACCAATTTGTTTGGTAGTTAAGATTGGCATGATTTTGACGAGGCAGGTTTTATGGCGGGAGGCACGTTGATGTCCAGCGTTGCGCTCAAATCAACTTCATGTTCCTGCTCCTGCACGATGATCGAGCGCAATGTTTAACTTAACCCAAATTTCCCCATCGCCTCGACCGCCTGGAACCGGCATAGGTTCTTGATGGTTTTGTGCGCGCGTTTAATGGCCTTATCTACCGCGTCCTCGATGGATGCGGTCGAGGTTCCGGTGAGCTCAATGAGTTTGTGGACGTGGTCTTTCATGTCCGCCTATTTACAGCAGCAGGACGAGGCTTCCTTGAAAGCCTTTTCGACCGCTTCACGGGTTTCGCCGGTGCGCTTCTGAATGCGGCCCAACAACTCGTCGTGCTTGCCTTCGGCGAATTGGAGATCGTCATCCGTGAGCTTGGCCCACTTCTGTTTCAGCTTGCCCTTAGTGATGTTCCAGTCGCCTTTGCTTTCGAGTGTGTTCATAATAATTCTTTTGTTTTTCGTTCTTGCTTGACGCCAACGTGACGGCAAAAGCGTGCCTGTCGTCGGCCAATCAGAAAAAATTACGACAGAGGATCGTCCTTTCCTATGGGGTATAACCCGACTATGCATCGTTGGAGGCGCTCCCCCAAGAGTTGATTCAGCGGTCCCAAACGCAATGACCGGTGACTCGGCGTGGTTGCGTTGACAGCGACTCAAGGTTTGGCCCGAACGGACTCGATCAGCAAGTCTTCCGTTGCCGCCACGCGCGGGCGTTGCCGGCGGGAATCCGCGCCCAGACGGTGGTGTTTCTGCCGGGTGCGGATTCCACCGAGAAGTTGCCGCCGGCCATCGCTGTGTCGCAGGTCACGTCGAATGATTGAGATCTGCGATGCTCAGGGTAAGAGCCTGATGTTGGCGCCTGCCACGAATAGTATGACCAGTTCCCAAATGGAGGTGTTCTCCTGCGACTTGAACCGGGATAATTTGCCCGATTTTATTGTCAACGTCTGGTCGGGCGGAACGGGCTTGGCCACAGTGGGCACGGAAGTGACTTTGCTTCTGTCCTCCAAGGCAGGCTATCGCGCCGCCTCGATTTACCTGTACTCCTTCGGCGAGGAGGACTTGGTTCAATTTAAGGCCGGAGGGCCAGTCTATTTTATTCTCGACGATCTAATCAGCAGCAACGACGAAAAAACGCGCGATGGGCGCGAGCACAACTTCTGGGTCTATGAGCTTTATCGCATCGACAGGACCATCCACGTCCACCAGCAGGACCGTCCCCTCTGGCAGCCGCCGGAGCAGAACAGGCTGGCGGCGTGGCTGAGGTTCGGGAATCGAAAAAAGGCATTGCTCCAACAGTTGGGCCGGGAAGCGGCCCCGCCCGTGCGCTTGGGATGGAGCGTGCATAGGAGGGTGGAAGTCCCTCTCTGGCGGAGCTTACCGCCAGTAACGGAAAGTAACTGCGCCGTGGCGACACGGGGTGGAGAGCAACTGGAAGTGAATGGATAGTCCGTAGAACTGACGGGTTTATGGTGAACCCGCGATACGAACTCGATTCGGCTTTATGCGACTGACGAGACAGCGAGCAATGAGCGAAGTCCGAAGAACCGCCGATAGCGCCACAACGCGAGTCGGAGGCCAAGCCTGGCCGGAGCAAAGAGCATGGCCGGAACAGGGGCGCATGGGGTGGTTGGAGACGGAATGTCCAGAAGTGCATGTTCAGCAACCAAGGAGACCTGCCGGGGACGCTGACGCGGGGTTCCCGCGCCCAGGCAGGAGTCAGAGTGTCCATAGTAGCAAGGAAGCGAGTAATGATCGTGGAGCCAAGGGACATAGGAAGTTGGTGGGAGCGATGACGGTGAAAGGCCATACTGCAATCCAGCATAGTGCCCAAAAGGCTGTGCGTGCTGGAGCCGCGAAGGCTGCCGGAAACCGGGTTGCTCTCAGAGGGGCCGCGGAAACGCGAATGCCGCGCCAGCGGCATGGCCCGGATGGCGCAGTCAAGCGTCTGCCATGTCTGGGTCAGCCCATTTCGTTCGGACCAGCAACCGGAAAGCCGGATGCCCGAAACGGGCCTGTCCGGTTTGGAGGGAGGGGCGAGGTTCAAACCCTCGTCCCTACCCCTATCGCTGGTGAAAGCGCGACGAAGAACTGGACCCTCGGAAACCAGGCATCCAGCAGCTTGAAGAACTGCGGTTGTCGGCCGGCTTCGCACCAGACATCCGGCCGGTCCAGGAGGACCACGCCTGGCTGCTGGAGCGGTTCGGGATCGTCCAGGCGTGTGGAAGCGTCGAAAATGTGGCGGCCCATGTCCAGGGCCACGATCACGGGCCAGCGCAGCGACGCGCGCGTGGCCTGCCAGCGGGCCTCGAACGCGCACTCCCTGCCCAGGCTGCCATCCACATCCCAACCAAGCTAATCGCTCAAGTCCGCGCTCAACCTGGCCAGGAGTGCGCGGGCGCGCCCAGCCCGATACTGAGACTTGTGGCGCAATCGCTCCAGGAACGCCACCGGATCGGTGACCTGTGCCTCCGAGTCGAACAAACCCGCGCATCGCTTCAGTCTCTGGTCGGGATCGATGTCGAAGCAGTCCGTGCCAGCCTGCGCCCGGACTTTACTCCCATATGCGAATGTCCGACATAACAATGTTGAATTGGGTAACGAATCTGGAGCGGTTTGAAGCCGCGCTCGTTTCGCCTCGCGAGGCGATGGCGGCAGCGAAAAGTCCAGTGAGCGTGGGGTTGGTCAGGCGGAGGGAAACTTTATTCTGGCAAAGGCTTCCAGCGCCACCTCGCGCGC
>Ga0224554_1001447_pt1 | contig 14971 bp, 17 predicted proteins | sample 714S22024metaG_FD_180666 | JGI IMG/M metagenome (GOLD analysis project Ga0224554, IMG submission 180666) | Peat soil microbial communities from Stordalen Mire, Sweden - 717 S2 20-24 | ecosystem: Environmental > Terrestrial > Soil > Wetlands > Peat | place: Sweden: Norrbotten County, Stordalen...
GGATGCGGCCTACTCGACCGCTTCGTCGAAGGGCAGTTCCTCGTTGGCTTCCTGTTCTTCCGCAGCGGCCTTCTCCGCGCGGTCGAGCTTGAGGATGGAGTTGACGCGAATCGAGTCGGTGCGAACCGGCTTCTTGGCCTTCTTGGGCGTGTACTCGGAGTGGCGAATCTCGCCTTCGATCTGGATGTGCGCGCCCTTCTTGAGCGTGGCCGCGAACTCGCCGAGTTTGCCGAAGACTATCCCGCGATGCCACTCAGTGTGCGAGATGTATTCGCCGGACTCTTTGTCCTTGTAAGAGGTCTTGGTTGCGAGCGAGAGGGTGGTGAACTTCTGGTTGTTCTTGCCGGTGCGAACTTCGGCGTCGCCGCCAAGGAAGCCGATGAGGATAGCTTTGTTCTGATACATTTTCGTGTCTCCGTTTTTGAATTCCCGATCTGCTCGGGTCACACCTTGCGAAGCTATGCGAGATGACGGGGTCCCCAGCACACGATTTATGTGTGATGGGGTGGCAGTGGGCGCGACTCCCAAGCGCCAAGCCGTGCATTCTGGAGCAGGGGCCCAGACTTGCTCTGGGAGAGGAGGCCGGAAAGCAGAACGGCGCAGTGCCGCAGGGCGTCGCAAAAGCCCCGAAGCAGTGACCGAGCTAGTGAGGAATGGAACTGGGAGACACGCTTCAAGAACAACGCAATCTTCGCTTCCTGGCGATGCCATTCCCCGGCAGACCAGATCCCCACTTCTCGCCGTCAGACCTCGGGACAAAGAGCCGCATCTCGCGCCCGGTATCGCGTGTCTTCCACTCGGCGTGGTCATGCTCAAGAGAGCACAACAAGGACGTGATTTCGTTTTCTTCACCGTGTCCAAGAAGGCTTTGCATCGCCGCTCCTCCGATTCGCGTTCCATCCTGCAATCCGCGCTGCAATCTACGCCGCCACTGTGGAGGAAGCCCGGTAGATTTCCTCCGTCATGAAGCACTGATCCGCGTGGCTGTATCCACTCACGGTGATTAGCTCGCGCACCCGGCGTCGGCCTGTGAAATCGCGTTCGCAGTAGAGAACAAAATCCACTGCCTTTCCGGTCTGTGACCGGATGAACTGTTGATTAAGATTGGTTCGTGCGCTGAGCGCCATATCTGCCAGCCGGTCCAGAGCGTCAAGCGCGGAATCCGCGTGCAAAGTTGAAAGCGTTCCGCCGTGGCCAGTGTTCATCGCTTGCAGCAGGTCGTAACCGCATTCGTCGCGGATTTCGCCCATAATGATGCGGTCGGGACGATGCCGCAAAGCGGCGGCGACAAGCTGGCTCGGCGTTACGGCCACCTGGCCGGGAATCTCCGCCACTGCTTCCCAGCGAACGGCATTGGGATGGGCGACCTTTAGCTCGGATGGCTGCTCAATCACGATCAGCCGCTCACGAAGCGGAACATGATCGAGCAAAGCCTTCATCAGCGTGGTCTTTCCCGAGCCGGTTCCACCGGCGATAATGCCGTTCTTTCGGCTCTCAATCAGGCGCACAACCACATCCCGAACATCGCTAGGCAAGTTGCCTGCCTTAACCAGTTCTTCCGAAGTAAACCAACGGTTGAATTTGCGCACGGTGAAGGTGGGACCGTTGATCGAAGAAGGCGAGCCGACAACGGCCACGCGCGAGCCATCGGGCAAGCGCGTATTGAGGATCGGATTTTGCGTCGTCAAGTCCTGCCCGAGGATGCGCGCCACGCGCTCAATCGCGGCCTGCAAGCGTTCGTTCGTGAACGGCTGCGTGAGTTGGATTTGCTCTACGACGCCGTTGCGGTCGACAAAGACTCCGCTCGTCCCATTGATCATCAGATCGGAGATCGATGGATCGAGTAGAAGCTCACGCAACTCCTCGGGAAAAAACGGCAGGATCAGGTCAAAGCTCATCGGGCTGCTCCCGATACAGCGTCTGGATTGTGCGCATCGACAGAGACACGGTTTTCGTGGAACTCTGTGATGGTTAATCCAAGCGGATTGATGAACTCGTATTGCGGATAGACACGGGCCTGATCGCTGACCTGCTTCGGGTTCAGGTAGTAGGTGATGCTGAGTAGCCAATGCTCCGTGCGCGGCTCGTGCGAATTCTCTGCCGAGTAAAATCGGTCAACAGCCATCAGTGCCGTTCCACGGGCAATGCGCGCGCCCTGGAGCATCTCTTCAGACATCGTCGTAATGGTCACGTTCTGGACCTGCACGTCGCTCGCTTCGATCTGGCCTGCCGTGACCTGAGAGACGAGGTGGTTGGCGTTGTCTTCACCCATCAGGCGCGATGCCAATGCTTGTGAAAGAAAGTAGTAGTTGAGCGGGTATTTCTTGGCGATTACGTCGCGGTTGACCGTGTAGCGGTAGTTCGCCCAATCGGTCAGGTACGTCCGTACTTCACCCTCGCGAGGACTGTAGTTCAAGTCCGAATACTGGATCGCCTGGGCACGGCCCATTTCGTCGATACGGATGTAGCGATTCGCCATCGGGCGGCGCGCCAGCATCAGGTTCATGCCGAGCGAAGCGAGCAGCATGACCGTGCCACAGGCGAGGACGAGCCGATAGGCTTTCCGCTCGGCATAGTGCGACGCATAGACCTCGTTGCCGATGTGATCAACGAGCAGCGAATCGGCGGGCGTGAGTGGGGCTTCAGAAGTAGTCAAGCGTTGCGGCATGGAAGGCACTTATCCTTTCTTCAAGCGTGAGAAACAGGCCCACGGTGTAGATCAGGACCACGATGAATAGGCCGATCAAGAGCACAGCAAGCACGTACCGAATGGACCTTGATAGCCTGAGCCGACGGAAGAGCAAGAAGCTGAAGAGATAGGTCCACATAACGCCCCCTCAACCGGCCATCATGGCGATAGAAGCAACTGCGCCGCCGACCTTCGAGACGCTGTCAGCCATGCCTGCTGTGCCGCCAAAGATCGCCTGCGTCATGCTCGGGATAAAGAGCATATTGATGATGAAGGCGAGGTAGACCATTGTGCAGGGAATCAGATTCGCCAGCCACATATCCATCGAGTAGGTTCCGTTGAAGGTTTGCTGAATGAAGGTATTCAGGAAACCGGCCCACACGAAGATGAATGCGGCGGCCACGGCGCGAATCATCGCGAAGCTGAGCAGTACATCGAGAAAGTGGAAGAACTTCCCGCGAAAGGTTCTGGTCATCAGCAGCGGAATGAAGACCGGACCGAACAAGGCCGTCACGCCATAGAGAATGAACGATGAGCAGTTGATGAGGAAGAGAATCGCCGATGCAACGCCCATCAGAGCCTGGACGTAGAAGTAGCAAAGAATCTGGACCGGAGCGGTCAGCGACGGCATCGGCGTATTGTCTCCAGCCGTCTTCATGAGCTGGAGTAGATTGTCGAGCGAACTCTGGTCGAATGCCGCAACCATAGCCTGCGCTATGTAGCTGAAGAAGTGGTTGAGTCCGAAGCTCGCACCGGGCAACGGATTCACCCAGTAATTGATGAGCAGGCAGCAAATGATGAGCCGCATCAGAAAGTGCGTCAGATCGCCCGCGCGAACTGGGTGCGCGTGAAAGCGCCAGACCGTCATCCCGGAGGTGTTCCAGTTGATGACCATGTTGATCAGCGAGAAAAGGGCGATGCAACTCAACTCGGTCAATCCAAGCTGCGTCAATACGCCGCCGTTTTGCGTGGTGAGATTCGTCAGATTGTTGGTGAACTGGTAGAGCCAGTCCACGCCGGAACTCGTGCCCGGTAATGCCTGGGCCAGCAGCGTCGGTGAAATCATAGTCGTCACCTCGTAGTGGAAGGGGCGGCGCTGTCAGAATGACCAGCGCCGCGTGGGTTGCACTTACGGAAGGTAGGTCTTCCAGGTATTGCTTTCGCTGGCAGCACTGACATTGTTCGTCGAGCGTTGCTGCTGCACGAAGGCCGCCGTATTGATGTCTTCGACGGCGGCATTGCGTCGTTCCATGTTGGCGACGGTCATCTGCCCAGCAAGGCAGGATTGAAGCGTTCCCTGCGATTGCATCTCGCTGAGCTTTTGCGCCTCAGCCGCATTCAAAAGATTGAGTTGTTGAACCTCGCTGTTCGTGCCGCTCGAAATGTCGAACTGACTCGAAAGGAGCGAGGAATTGGCCGTTGAGTTCTCGGTTCTGTTGGTCCGGTACTGGCCCACTGCGGTTAGGCAGTCGGGCGAGATGGAATCCGACGTTTCGACCATGGCAAGCTGCGAAATGCGCGAACTGCCGAGTGACTCTCCAGCAAGGTAGCTGTTCGTGCCGCTATTCATCGAGACCGTAGCCGTCTTCCACGCCGTGGCGGAAGTGGAAGGGGCGTTCGAGTTGAGCGCAATCTTTATGCCAGCCGTTTCGCCAAACATATTGGCGACGTTTGCGTTTTCAAGCTTGTGCAGCGTTGTTTGCCACTGCTGCTTGAGCGAGAAATGTGTGATGTTGTTTTTGACCATGTTGTACTGCATCTGGAGCGTGGTCAGTTGTTGAATCAGGCTGGCGTAGCTAGTGGGATCAAACACGACATCGCCAATCCCGAAGAGCGCAAAGCTGGGTGTTGCGGTCAACAGAACCGCGGCGGTGATTACGAGCCACTTACGCTGCTTCTTGAGTTGAATTGCCATACTACCTCCTCGTTGTTGGTTGAATTGGCTGCCGCGCCGCGTCATAGCCCTTCGTCGAGAAGCTCGCGGGCAATCCGAGGAATGACGACAATCCATTCCTCACCTGCCTCCTCGATGGCTTCGGCGAGGGTGCAGCCAAACTCTTCGAGCCAGTCGGCACGATTGAGCACAAGCGCAACTGTCACCTTGTCGCTCAAGTTGAACGCGGCCCACGCATCATGACCGCGATGCATTGCGCGGCGCGAAACCTCAATCAGATGCCGCGATCGTTCGCTCTGCTCAATCATGGCCAGTCTCCGGCTCTACAGGGTTGGGTCCATGCGGTGTTCCGGATAGGACGGAATCAGAATGTCGCGGCCCACATAGACGCGGGCGCGCGAACCTTCTTTGAGGGTGATGACCGGCAGGCGGTTGAGAAAGTGATTTAATATCTGTTCGCCTTCGCTTGCCATCTGCTCCGAGATGCCGTTGCGAATCTCGGTGGAGGGATTGAGCACGCTACCGTTGTTGCCGATCTGCGCAAGGCCGCCGATACCACCGATGGCGGCGGCAGCGGCGAAGGCCTGGAAGTATCCGTGATCGACCTTGGTTGCGAGTCCGGTCGTACCCAGCGGATCGAGGCCGATGTATTTGTCGAAGTCAAGCGAGAATCCATCGGGGCAAACGGCGCGATGGAAGGTGACGAACATCTTGCGCTGCTGGGAGCTGCCCACGCTCTGCACGGTGCCTATCAGGCGCGTGCCTTGAGGCATAAGCAACTGTTGATGGTCGTGAGAGTAGTAGTCGGTGGTCAGCATGACCAGAATCGGCCCGTTGAGTCCGCCGTCGATGTGGTTGGTGACGACGCCTTCGAGAACCGTACCCTCGAAGATTCGATAGAGACGGCCTTGATACTGATCGAATGGATACGGCCCCATCGGATCGGTTTTGGTGTTTGCTGGAGGCAATTGCTCGGATGCTGCCGTCGCATTGGAACTCTTCTGGGACGGCGCGCCAGCAACGGGCAGGGTGGACGCCACTTCTTCAGATTTCGCTGAAGACGGCGCTTCTGCACGTTCCGCGAGCACAGTGGCAGTCGGCGGATTTGGTGATGAGCCGGTCGTAGATTCTCCAGCGCGCCCAAAATCAATCGCCATCGTGTCACTGTTGATGGCCTCCTGCTTCTGCCTTTCACGCGCCAGTGCCCGTTGCTTTGTCTCGGCCTGCGCCTCCGAGACATTCGAGGTGCGTTGCGGCGCATTGGAACTCCCGCCGTAGATCGCATCGCGTTGCGCCGCTGTCATCGGCGCGGCGTTAGTCGATTCGGGGCTGGGCGTGCCATCGGCGTTCTGGAATTGTTGCATCGCCGCCAACAATTCTTGCTGACGCTGCTTTTCATCGGCATCATGCTGCGCCTGCAACTGCTGCTGTGTCTCGAAGCTCGATACCTGCTGCGCGCTGGGCGAGGCCGGGCGCATCGGCAGCGCGCTTGTTGGCGCTGTCTTCTTGTTGCCGCGCAGAAGGCTGGTTACGTTGGCGATGCCGAGTATGGCGAGAATCGCTACCAGCGCAATGACCACTGGCATACTCTTCCTGAGTGGCGGCTTGGCATCCGGCTGCTCTGGAATTGTGGCGGGCGTATTCGGAGTCTGTTCCGTCATGGTTACTTTGCGCCTCCCTCGCGATGGAATTCGACCTTCTGTTTGCCGATGGCAAGATACCCGTGCTCCAACTGTTTCGGCACGGTGTAAAGCCCACCGTTGAAATCGAAGTTGATGAGCGAGCCTTTTCCGTCCTTCAGCTCGTAGAGCGCAGGCGTTTCCTGGAACTGGCCGCGCAGGTAGGTGAACTTGTCGTCTCGCCAGATTTGCTGGAGTCCGAGTTCTTTCCCCTTGCGCTCGTCCCACATGTAGTCAAAGTGCAGCGAGCCGGGGTATTCGCTGCGATACTGCTCGACCTTTGTCTGTTCGGCTTTGAGTACGGCCTCCTGAGCAGCCTTCGCGGCAGCAGTTTCCTGTTTCGCCTTATCCAATTCGGCAACCGGCACAAACACCGGAAGCTGTGCCAGCCGGTCCTTGGCGGCCTGATCGCCGGGAGCGATGAAGACTTTGGAATCGAAGTGGGGATCGGAATCATCGGAGACCTCGCGCAGTGCAAGGGTGTATTCGTTGCCGTGGTCGGAGACGATGTGAATGTCCGTGGCTGTGTTCGCCGTTTTGGGCTTGACGCTGATGAACCGCGAAGCCACATGGCCGCCGTCGAAGATCCAGTTCACCGTGTCGCCGGCGAAGACGTTGGCCACTTTCTCTTCGTTGGGCAGCACGATGAGCGTCGATTGCAGAAGGCCAGCGCGAACCTGCGGCGGCGTATCCGCTTCCGACACCATGACTGTGCGCGGTGCACTCGGTTGCAGGGGATGCGTTTCGGTTGAAGCATGAAGTTGGCTGGCAGCCAATATCATGCAAACGGAAAAAGAGACAAAAATGGTGGGGCGCATATTCTCAAGTCCTTTCTGCGGTGTGGTGTTAGGGTTATTCGGACTCGCCTTGAGCGAATCGAGTGATGCCCTCCGTGAGTCCGTACTTGGCGATGAGCCTGGTCCGGCGTACACGATCTTTCGGCTTCGTCGAAAAGACTGCGTAGCTGCGGTTGTCGAGATTGAGCTTGACGACCTTGGTCAATCCGTCGCGACGCATGTAGAGACCTTCGCGGTCCTGCAAGCTCTCGAACAACGTGAGTTGCTGCTCGTTCATCTTGAAGAGTTCTGCGTAGCGTTTCCGATTGAAAGTGGCGTCCTTCAAGAACAGGAAGGATGTGCAGGAATTCACAATGCTGTCAGCGTTCGCTCCCAAGTCCTCGGCTGATTGGCCGATCATGGTTACGCCGCCAAGGTTCTTGCGCACGGTCTTGATCGAAGCGAGCGCGCCTTCAAGCAACTGCCGGTTCTTCATCGAAGAGAAAATCTCTTCGATGAGAATGTGCTTGGGCACGCCGAGATTGGCCGGGTTGTAGAGCACGTCGTTGATGCGGCGCAGCAGCCACACCATCAGCGGCTCGACCAGGTCGGCGTACTGCTCGTTGTTCACGCCTTGGAAGTCGAAGCATTGCAGGCGCGAAAGCGAAAGGCTGTCTTCGATGTTGTCGAAGATGGCGGCGTAGACGCCTTTGCCAACCCACTTCGAGAGATACCGGTCAAGCTTCTTTGGCAGGAAGAGATTCGAGAGACGGCGGTTTTCTCGGTCGAGCAGGTACATATCGCGCACGGCTTTGTGGATCACGTCATCGTCTTCCGGCTCCAGATCAGCGCCGCCATTCATCAGCAGGAGCTTGACGAACGAATAGAGAAAGGTAACGTTGCTTTCTGTCGGCTCCAGCCGAAACGGATTGACGCGCGGCCCATCTTTGCCTATGCGGTCCACGCGGCCGCCATAAAGTTCAACGACACTCTCATAGCTGCCGCCGATGTCGAAGATGTAGGTGAACCCGCCGTACTTCTGTTCATGGGCAATGGCCAGATTGCCGTGGACGCTTTTGCCGGTTCCGGTCGGTCCAAGGATCAGCATGACGCGCACGCCGTCCACATATACGTCCTGAAAGAACGGCGTCCGTGTGCGCGTCTCGAAGATGTTGAGGTATTCGCTGTCGAGGTCTTCCGAATACGGATGGCCGAGATTGGGCGCGAAAGCCGACGAAAGCCGCGCGTGATGATCCTCTGCCAGCCACATCGGAAAGACGTTGAACTTTCCATTGCCGGGAAACATGGCGTAGAAAGCCGATAGGTTGCCCAGCGTCTCTTCCATCACCTGCGCCCGCGCATCGACGAAGACGCGATGCACGGCGGGCGCTATGCCGCGCAGCTCATTCAGGCTGAGCGCGGCCACAAGGAAGCGCAGCGAGAATTCGCCCTGCGCCTTCTTGTCGAGCGAGCGAATGACATCGCCCAGGTCATCGACCTGGGTGTTCGCCGCCCGCGCTCCTGCGCCAGTTTCAAGCGACGCTGTGTCGCGCCCGCTCATCACGCGCGTCAGTACACCAACTTTGAAAAAGGAGATGAACTTCTCCTGCGCGTCGATCTCGCTGCGCGCGGCGGTGGTGGACATGGGACGCCAGGTCGTCAACAGGATGCTGTCGCAATCGAGCGCCATCAATCCAGAGAACAGGCAAGGCCGCGACGCTTCAGGCGTTGTCTTCAGCGAAAACATTTGAACGTACCGGCGGCCAATCGTCAGATGGTCGCTGTGCCAAACCACCGGGTTCTGCACGATCAGGCGGTCCACGCCGTCATCGACGCTCAGCATGTACCCGGCTGCCCACTCTTCGAGATTGAAAAGATAACTGAAGAACTGGAAGACGGCGTTCTTTTCGAGCAGTTTCAATCCAAGCGCACTGCCGAGGTGGCCTTCGAACAGCTTGGCCGTCTTTTCCAGATCGGCCAGCATCCGTGTCGTATCGGTACCGTGCTCCTTCGGCTTGCGCGACAACGTCGCTGCCTTCGGCGGCTCCAGCGTCAAGCACCAATGTAAATCGATGCGGCGGAAGTCCGCCGATTTGCCCAGAAAACTCAATCGGTCATCGACGAAGACCTGCGTGACCGAATTTCCGTACTGCTCTTTCCTGGGTAGATCGAAGCCAGACATGACGCGTGTGTATTGATACAGGCACGCCCCTTCCGGCAATCCACGCAACGCACCTTCAATCGAGCGCACCTGCGCTTCAAGCCCCTGATCGGTCACGCCTTCTTCATCAATACCGGCGAGCGAAAAGAGGCAGCCATAGCCGCCGCCCTTCAGCGCGAATATCCGGTCGTTGACGAACCGGCTGATCGGGACGATTGAGCACGCGGCTCCGGCCTTGGCGAACCATGGTGTGTATCTCTGTTGCTCAGTGTTTACGCGGGTCATAGTAGGACCTCTGGCTCAAACTCAAGCCCCAAAGTTCGAACATCTTCGGATGTTTGCGGACAACGAGCCACGCGCCGATGGCGAGCGACGGGAAAGCGATCAGTGCAACGACGCGGAACCCAACGAGGAAAACCGTTACGCAGACGAAGACAATCGCCATCCATGCGCCGAGGTCCAATCCGAGCTTGGCTCGTGGCCTATTGAGCGCCTGATTGATCGGTAACGGCTCTCCTCGCTTGCTCATGGCCGCCTCCTACTGCATCGTCTGCCCGGTTAGCGAGCCAATCCAGCCAGCACCCCAGCCGAGAACTCCAGCGCCAAACAGCGCACCAAAAAGCCCTGGAATAGCGTCCTGGAATCGTCCCGACATCATGCGGATTCCGGCGAAGATCAGTCCGCCGAAGCAGATGACCGCGCCCGCATAGATGGCGAAGGTTTTGAAGGTAGTCATCAGCGTGGTCGCGCCGGAGAAGTCCATCGTCCCTTGGGCATGGGCCACGCCGACAAGCGAAAGGGCGAACAGGGTGGGAGCCATCGTGCGGATGGCCGAGAAGAGTGTGGTTTTGAGAGTTGGTACCGTCAGCCGGTTGGCGGACGGAATTAGCAGCCGATTACGACTGGCGTCGCGTCGGAAGATACGGCGGAATCGATTCACTTTGCACCTCCGCTGACTCGTGCGTCAGCATTAGCGCAAAGTTAGAGCGGTTCCGAGGCCGCGTCCAATGAATTCCAGGGAGACCGCTATTCCATTTGGGAATAACGACCGGGTTTTGTGGGGGAGGATTGGCCTAGAATTTGTAGTCGCGGATGGTTTCCGGTGCTCCAGTGCCACCCCTATATAAGGATGCTTCCACGGCTGGACGCACCGTGACGTAGCAGGTGAAGCTGGTTCCGTCTGTCAGCTCGATCTGGACGCTCGACCCGTCGCCGGTGTCCCGGTGAATCCTGAGCAATTGAATTGTCTTTCCTGCCACTTCCGGGCAGTCGATGAAATCTGTGTTCACAAAATCTCCCTCCTCTCCTTTGAATCGTATTCCACCCACCCCGCTGCGAAACCGGGTTCCATGAATTTCCCGTCATCTTCGGCTGTTTCCAGTAGCGCACAGAGCGAGAGTGGCCCATCGACGTAAACTTTAACCAGGACTTTATCACACTCATCGTGTGTAGACGCATAGTGGTCAGCCTCCGAGCATGGAGATGTGGCCCCACACTCCGTTAAGCCTTGGGGGTCACCCAAATCCGGCCATAGAGGGTCAGCTGAAAACCGGCCATAGCAAATGACCTGAGACATGAACTGCAGCCGAGGAATTTAGCCTCGGTTGGCATGGGAAATGTCTTGGATAAAACGAAGCAGGAACAGGTAATTGCGCTGGGGCGGCTTGGTTGGTCGCTACGGCGGATCGAGCAGGCGACGGGTGTCCGCCGCGAGACGGCAGGCGGTTATTTGCGCTTGGCTGAAATAGCACTGCGTTCACCAGGTGGCTGGGGTCGCAAACCGCCAAAACCGGCCAAGGAAGTGACCACCGGCTTCGACGTTCCAAATCCAGACGACAATTCAAAACCGGCCAAGGAAGTGACCACCGACTTTTCGCCACCGGCGACACCGCCAGAGAAGGATCGCAAGCGCACGGCAAGTGCCAGCGAAATATATCGCGAGACGATTCTGCTGGAGCTGTCGCGAGGTCGTAACGCGATGGGCATTTGGCAGGACCTGGTTGACCGCCACGGTTTTGCGGGCGGTTATCAGAGCGTCAAGCGTTTCGTGCGCACGTTGCACGGCGTCACTTCGCCGGAAGCACGCGTGATCATAGAGACGCGTCTGGGCGAAGAGTGCCAGGTAGATTACGGCACCGGGCCGATGGTGCGCGATCCTGACAGCGGCAAGTATCGCCGTACGCGGCTATTCGTCATGACGCTGGGATGCAGCCGCAAGTCGGTTCGGCTGTTGACCTTCAAGTCGAGTTCGCGGATCTGGGCGGAGTTGCACGAAAAGGCATTTCGACGTCTGGGCGGTTCGCCACGAGTCGCGGTCCTGGACAACTTGCGCGAAGGCGTACTGTCGCCCGACATCTACGATCCCCGATTGAATCCCTTGTATCGTGACGTTCTGGCGCATTACGGCGTGACAGCCTTGCCGTGCAAAGTACGCGATCCGGACCGCAAGGGCAAGGTCGAATCCGGTGTTGGTCATGCGCAGAAGACACCGCTGAAGGGCAAGAAGTTCGAGAGCCTGGAGGAAGCGCAGGCGTATCTGGACCACTGGGAAGAGAACTGGGCGGACAAGCGCATCCATGGCCGCACCAAGCGGCAGGTGGCGGCGATGTTCGCCGAAGAAAAGCCCTTTTTGCAGCCGCTGCCGCTGGAGCCGTTTCGCTACTACCAGTATGGCGTGCGCACTGTTCATCTGGATGGTTGCGTCGAGGTTGAAGCGGCCTACTACGGAGCGCCGCCAGGCTGGATCGGTCGGCAAGTAAATGTGCAGTGGGATGCGATGTTCGTGCGTCTGCTTGATCCTCGTAGTGGTGAGTTGTTGCGCGAGCATCTGAGCGGCAAGCGTGGCGGGCACCGCATCCGCGACGAGGATCGTCCGCGCCGTACGCCACCGCAGTTGCTTCAACTGCTGACTCGTGCGCACAAGGCTGGAGCCGACATCGGCGCTGTCTGTGACGCCATCCATGCTCGTCAGGGCGAACTCGGAACGCGTCGTATCCAGGGCGTGCTCCAACTGGCCAAGCAATACGGCAGTGCGGCTTGCGATGGAGCCTGCACGGTGGCTCTGGAGCTGCGTGTTCCGGAGTATCGCTTCGTGCGCCGCTATCTGGAGCGCAGTCTGCAAGCACCTCTGAGCCTGCGGCAGATCGATCCTCTGATCCGCAATCTCACCGAATATCGCGAGATAATCCAACAACGCATCAACTTCGAGGAAAGCCAATCATGAACCTGATCGAACTCAGTCGTTCCCTGGTGCAACTGCGCCTGAGCGGCATGGCCGCGGTGATGGAAACGCGTCTTCTGCAAGCACAATCGGAGAACATGGCTCCAATCGACCTGGTCTCCACGCTGGTCTCCGATGAACTGACCTGCCGCAGCAAGCGGCTGCTCGAGCGGCGCCACAAACAGGCGCAGTTCCGCGATGCCGACAAACGCCTGGACAACTTCGACTTCCAGTTCAATCCCAAGATGAATCGCAATCTGATCTTCGAACTGGCCACGGCGAACTGGGTCGGAAAGCGCGAAGATGCCTTGTTTCTTGGCCCACCTGGAAGCGGAAAAAGTCACTGCGCACAGGCCATCGGACATGCCGTCATCCAGCAGGGCTACCGCGTTTTGTATCGCGAAGCCCACACACTTCTGGAAGAACTGACCGACGCCACGCTCGATGGCAAACGCAAGGAATTTATGGAACTGCTGACCACCGTGCCGCTGCTGATCATCGACGATCTGGGAATGCGCAAGCTGCCGCTAACCGCCGCCGAGGAACTGCTGGAAATCATCATGCGCCGCTATGAACGCGCCAGCACTCTTCTCACATCAAATCGGCCCGTAGATGACTGGGGGAAACTGCTGGGCGACAGCGCCGCTGTCACCGCCATGCTGGACCGCTTGCTACATCACGGACACGTTCTCAAGTGCGGCCCGCGCAGTTGGCGCACCAAGACCAGCAGTCCAGCGGAGGAAAAATGACAAAAGCCAAACCGATATGGATGCCGGGCAAAGAACGCCCGGCGGCGTCGCGACTCGGGATCCAGAAGCCTCGACGCCGGAGCCTCACCATAGGAATCTCGCATCAACGACGAAACCCTCTGTCAGCCAGCCCATCGGGCCAACCACAGAGGGTCTCGATTACCGATTCCTTCGGAGCCAGCCCCGTGTCATCGGCCCTGGATCACTCCGCAAGGCGCGACCCCGGCGGAGCGACTACCACCTTACCATGCATCCAGATGCCTTGAACATCACGCTCGGCCGCATCCGCTCAATCTGCGCCTTGCCCAAACACCCTGCGGCACGGTAAAACAATCGTAAGCGTGACGTTCTGGCCGTCTGGACGAAGGACGGGGTTCTGTGAGGGATGGGGCTGTATGTGTCCACGATCGATTGGAGTGGACACGACTGGTCGCAAGAAGTGTGTATGTCAGCTCCGAGGAGTGTTGACTTCGTCGACGTAGATATCGTCGATGGTGGCTTTGGCGATGGCGGTGTCGAGGCGGGCGAGCAGTTGCTTGAAGGGTTCGTCCTTGCGCCGGCGGAGCATGGCCAGGGTCTGGCGTCCCTCGGAGGCGATGGCAACGCCGCCGATGGGTTCGATGTGTCCGATGACGATCTGGCCGTGCTCGGTGAATTCGTCGATATGCGGGTACATGGAGACGGCGAAGGGCGAAGCGTCGTAGGCGGTTGGGTCTAGGCGGCTTTCTGTAATGCGGGGAGCAGTTTTCCGGCGACGTTCCATGGCAGCAACTCCTCGATGCGATTGATAGGATGCTCGCCGACGCGCGCGAGCACGTAGCGCAGGTAGGCCTCAGTATCCAGGCCGTTCAGCCGCGCTGTTCCTATCAGACCATAGAGGATGGCCGCGCGCTCGCCGCCTGCGTCCGAGCCGGCAAACAGATAGTTCCGCCTTCCGATCGCCACCGGGCGCAGAGCACGCTCGGCGATCAGGTTGTCTATTTCGATGCGGCCGTCGTCGAGATAGCGCGCCAGCGCATCCCAGAGCTGAAGGGCGTAGTGGATGGCCGCGGCAGTTTCCGACTTCGGCGTCAGTTGTGTGAGAGCTTGTTCGAGCCATCGTTGCATGTCGTCGAACAACGGCTTGGCGCGTGCCGAGCGAACGGCGCGTCGTTCGTCTGCCGATCGTCCCTTGATCTGCTTCTCGATCAGGTAGAGCGCGGCTATGCGATGCACTGCTTCCGTGGCGATGGGCGAGTTATGCGCCTTCATCAGGTCGAAGAACTTGCGCCTGATGTGAGCCATGCATGGCGCTTCCTGAATCGTGCCGCCTTCGTAAAGCTTGTTGAAGCCGGCAAACGCGTCAGCTTGCAAGATGCCCTCGAACTTGGCCAGATGCCGCTGCGGATGTTCGCCCTTGCGGTTGGGCGAGTATGCGAACCATACAGCAGGCGCTGTCTTGTCGCCTGCCGGGCGGTTGTCGCGAACATAGGTCCAGAAGCGGCCGGTCTTGGTCTTGCCGGTCCCGGGCGCAAGCACCGGCAGCGGAGTATCGTCGCCGTGCAGCTTGTCCGTCGCCAGCACATAGCGGCGCAGAACTTCGGCCACCGGTGCCAGCAACGCGGCGGCTTCACCTACCCAGCGGGCAAGAATCGAACGATCCAACTCGACGCCTTCGCGAGCGAAGATCTGTGACTGACGATATAAAGGCTGGTGATCACAAAATTTTGCAGTGACAACATGTGCCAGCAGGCCAGGTCCCGGCAGACCACGATCGATCACGCGATCCGGCGCCGGAGCCTGCACCACGCAAGAGCACTTGCG
>Ga0224554_1001449_pt1 | contig 14937 bp, 13 predicted proteins | sample 714S22024metaG_FD_180666 | JGI IMG/M metagenome (GOLD analysis project Ga0224554, IMG submission 180666) | Peat soil microbial communities from Stordalen Mire, Sweden - 717 S2 20-24 | ecosystem: Environmental > Terrestrial > Soil > Wetlands > Peat | place: Sweden: Norrbotten County, Stordalen...
CAACACCACGGCGCTGGTGGTGCAGGTGGTTTAATCATCCTCGTGCTCCTTCTCGTTCTCGTCCTCGATTTTTCTCCCGATTACGAGGACGAGGAGGATTTGAAAAGCAAAAACGGCGGGCAACTTGCGTTGCCCGCCGTGTGAATTTCAAACTGGCCGGCGATCAGTCGTGATAGCCGAGTTCGCCGTGTTCGGATTCGTCGAGACCGGTCATTTCGACTTCTTCCGTCGGGCGCAGACCCACGAGCAACTTGGTGATGTAGGCGATGACAATCGTGCCGACGACGCTCAAGACAATCGTGATGCCGACCGCTTTGAGCTGCTCGTGCACAAGCGGTTGATTCCATTTATCGGTGACATATTTGCTCAAGTTGGTGGCGAAGTTCGGATTCGCCACGTTACGGGCCAGCATGCCCGTCATGATGGCACCGGTCGTTCCACCGATGGCGTGGACGCCGAACGTGTCCAGCGCGTCATCGTAACCGAGCCACGCCTTGACCTTGTAGCACATGAACCAGCAAATGGTGCCGGCGGCAATGCCGATCCAGATCGAGCCTTGGGGCGTGACGTAACCGCAAGCGGGCGTGATCACGACGAGGCCGGCGACCGCACCGGAGCAGAAACCAAGCACGCTCGGTTTGCCCTTGACGACCCACTCCCACATCGGCCAGACGAACGAGGCGATGGCGGTGGCAATCGTCGTGGTGGTGAAGGCGTTGGCCGCAATCACGTCAGCCGCAACTGCCGAACCGGAGTTGAAACCATACCAGCCAACCCAGAGCATGCCGGTGCCGATGTAAGTCAATACCAAGCTGTGCGGCGCAAAGTTTTCTTTGCCGAAGCCTTTGCGCTTGCCGAGGATCAGGCACAGCACGAGCGCCGAGTAGCCGGAGGTCATATGCACCACCGTGCCGCCCGCGAAGTCCATGGCCTTGATCGGTGCGTTCGCGTTCCACACGCCATTCATATAACCGTTAATGCCCCAAACTGCGTGGCCCTGGGTGAAATACACGATCAGCATCCACAAGGTCATGAACACGAAGATGGCCTTGAATTTCATGCGTTCCGCAATGGAACCGATGATGAGCGCCGGCGTGATGACGGCGAACATCAATTGGAACATGGCATACACGTTTTCCGAGACCCAATAGGAATAATTGCCATTGGGCGCGGAGGTGACGTTTTTAAGCATCCAGCAAATCATTGGATTGCCAACCCAGCCGGAAATCCAGTCTTCCTTGGCCGGTGCACCCGTGCCGCCGAAGATCATGCCGTAACCGACGAACACCCAGAGGATGGTCACGAGCCCGGTGATCAGGAAGCATTGTGCCAGCACGGACAGCACGTTTTTGCGGCGCACCATGCCGCCGTAGAACAGCGCCAGACCGGGCAGCGTCATGAACAACACGAACGCCGTGCTGGTGAGCAGCCAGGCATTATGACCCGCGCCGGGATAGGAGACGTTGGCGCCCGTGCTGTTGGCGAGGTTGGTGTTGATGATGGATGGACCGGCGGCAAAACTGACCGTCCAGTTGCCGTTCGTGTCCTTGTAGGGCAAGGTTGGGTCGGTGTTGATGAAATACGCCTCAACCGATTCCATGCGTTGTTCCATGGACGGCGCGTTGGTCGGGGCCGGGGCCGCGGCGACCGCGTTGGTTACGGCAGCCACGGCGTTCGTGGCCGTTTGCGCGCGCAACGAAGTGGCGCTGAACGCGGTGATTGCCATCAAGGCTAGTGTCAATAAGTGTTTTTTCATTTTTATATTTTTATGGGGTTCAAGTTGCTGGGTTAGATCAGACCGCTGAATCGCCTTTCTCCTCGGTGCGGATGCGGATGGCCTGTTCGACGCTGGAGATAAACACCTTGCCGTCCCCGATCTTGCCGGTCTTGGCCGCCTTGATGATGGCAGCCGTCGCCGCATCGGTCTGGCCGTCGGCGACGACGAGTTCGATTTTGATTTTCGGCAGGAAGTCCACGGTGTATTCGCTGCCGCGATAGATTTCGGTGTGGCCCTTCTGGCGGCCAAACCCCTTGACCTCGCTCACGGTCATCCCTTCGATGCCGAGCTCGTTCAGGGCGTCCTTCACTTCTTCGAGTTTGAATGGTTTGATGATGGCTTCAATTTTCTTCATATTTTTCTCATGTTGTTAATCCGCGTTGGCCGAACCAACCTGCACTCCAAGCGCAACCCGCCTTCCGCCGTTACTCGCGGCAGAACACAACTCCCGCCCCTGCGTGGCTGTTATCGGCACAATGCCTTTAGCAACGCCGGTGCCAATTCAGAAATCTCCGCGCCCAAGTGAAGAAACTCCTGTATTTGCAGGCGTTTTATCGCGGTGAAAAATTTAGCGGGTTTTGCCGGAGAGTTTTTCCTGCTTTCTTTTGCCCATGCGATGAAATTTTAGCCAGCGTTGCCAGCCTTGAAATTTGTGAACAACCCGGTGAATAACTTCCGTGAATTTCCGCTAATAAACTTTCCACTCGCGTGTCGTATCCATTGAACCTAATGTCATTTTGCTTTGTAGAAAACTTCTCATTAACACCCGGCTTCAGCCGGGTGTGAAAGGTGCGCGAAGGGAAAAAACCGTTTAAACGGTTTTTTTTCGGGCGCGTTCGTGGTTCACCGCGTTAAAACGCGATGTTAATGAAATGGTTTCTACAGAGCAATGTCATTTCAAAACCGGCCACCGCAAAAAATGCTTTATTTTAATTCCATCTGAAGTAGGCTGCCAAAACCAATCCGCCCAACTCCGCAAAACCATTATGAAAAAATTGACTCCCATCCTCCTGCTCGCCGGCCTGTTGGCGGCGGGAATGGCCGGGGCCGAACCGGCGCTCACCATCTACAACCAGAACTTCGCCGTCGTGCGCGACACCGTCACGCTCGACTTGAAGTCCGGTGCGACGCCCGTCACCTATGCCGGCGCAACCGCGCAGGTCGAACCGGACTCCGTGATTTTGCGCGACCCGACCGGCAGACATTCGCTGCAAATCCTCGAACAGAATTACCGCAACGACCCCGTCAGCGAACCGCTGCTGCTGTCGTTGTTTGAAGGCAAGACGATTGGTTTTTAAAGAATGCGGATGAAAGACAACACACAGACGCCCGAAACCATTCAGGGCAAAATCATCCGCAGCGGCTACGTCCCCGGCGGCGGCAATGTCTCCGTCGGCCCGGATGCGGATCCTGCCACCGGTTTGCCTTTGCCCAACGGCGGCAGCGGGCAGCCCATCATCGAGGTGGACGGAAAATTGCAGTTCAAACTTCCGGGAACGCCGCTGTTTCCCGATCTTGGCGATGACACCGTGCTCAAGCCCGCCTTCAACTGGCTGCTGCAATCCGACAAGCCCGGCAAATTTGACGCCGAAATCGGCTACGTCACCGGCGGCTTCGACTGGAGCGCGAGTTACAATCTTGTCTCGCCGGAAAAAGGCGACCTCGTGGATTTGGTCGGCTGGATCACGATGAACAACAACAGCGGAAAAACATTTGAGAACGCCAAAATCCAACTGCTGGCCGGCGACGTGAACAAGATCCAGCCGCAAGCGCCAAGACCGATGTTTGCCCGGGGCGCAATGATGGCGATGGCGGCGAACGACGCCTCCGAACCTGCCGTCACCGAAAAAGCCTTCGATGAATTTCATCTTTATTCCGTCGCGCGCCCGACCACGCTGCATGACCGCGAGACGAAGCAGGTTGAATTCGTCCACGCCGAGAAAATGCTCGCGCCGACGATCTACGTTTATGACGGCGCGTCGGACTATGGTTTTTACGGCGGGTTGAACAACGACCGGAATTACGGCACCCAAGGTAACAAAAAAATCACCATCATGCGCGAATTTGTCAACGCGGAGACCAACCAGCTCGGCATGCCGCTGCCCAAGGGCAAGCTGCGCTTCTACCGCCGCGACAGTGACGGCCAGTTGCAGTTCGTCGGCGAGAACGAGATTGACCACACGCCCCGCAACGAAACCGTCCGCGTGACCACCGGCAACGCCTTCGACCTCGTCGGCGAACGCAAGCAGACCGATTTCAACACCGACCGCGCCGACAAGTGGATGGACGAAACCTTTGCAATCACACTCCGCAACCGCAAAAAAGACGAGCCGGTGGAAATCCGCGTCGTCGAACATCTCTACCGCTGGAACAACTGGAGCATCACCGCCAAGTCGGATGAGTTCACCAAAAAAGATTCGCAGACGATAGAGTTTCGCATTCCAGTCAAACCCGACGAAGAACGCACCGTGACCTACACCGTGCATTATTCCTGGTAACCGCCGGGCTTCGGAAATCCAACGCGCTGCGGATGGAGACGCCTGCCCGCAAACAAGCCGGCCGGCCGGTTATTTTGACCGGATTGATTTTCTTCGTGTCCATTCGTGTGGATTCGTGGTTTAATTTTTGAAATGACATTGTCACTGTTATCCATCCTGCTGGGTGCCGGCATGAGCGTGCCGCAATTTTTCGGGCTGGCCCGGCCCGCGCAGTTCGCCGCCGCCGCGCGCAAGTTTCCGCGCAGCCTGCCCGTCGGCATCGCATTGATGCTGCTGGGCACGGCGTGGTTCCTGTGGATCGTCAACCAGGAGCCCATCGCGGATTTCTCCACGTTCAAACCCTACATGATGGGCGTCTTTGCGGCGGTGGGAATCGGCTCCTGCATTTTTGTGCAGGATTTTCTGGCGGTGCGCGGCCTCGCGGTGCTGCTGCTGCTGCTGGGAAGGCTGATGGTGGACACTGGCCGGCCGCATCTGGGCGCCACGCATTGGGTGCTGGTAATCCAGACATGGGCGTATGTGTTGATCGTGGCGGGCATCTGGTTCACGGTCACGCCGTGGAAATTGCGCGACTTTTTGAACTGGGCGACGGCAACGGAATCGCGCGTGCGCATCGGCAGCGCGCTGCGGCTGGCGTTCGCCCTCTTCATTGTCGCGCTCGGGCTGACGGTGTTCCGCGCGATGTAAAATGCTTCCGTAAAAATGAAACCGGCGGACATTAGGCGGGAATATCAGCGCGGCAGCCTGGACCGCGCGGAGCTGGAGGCGGATCCGCTGGCGCAGTTTGACGTGTGGTTCGCGCAGGCGCATTCGGGCGGCCGCTGGTGGCGCATCGGCATCGCGCTCTATAAATTGTGGCAGGCCATTCTCGGCCGTTCCCCGGCGGACGTGAATGCGATGGTGCTTTCGACGGTGGATAAAAACGGGCGGCCTTCGTCGCGGAACGTTTTGCTCAAGGGCGCGGACGGGCGCGGCTTCATTTTTTTTACAAATTACGACAGCCGCAAAGGGCTCGAACTTTTGGATAATCCGAACGCGGCGCTGACGTTTTACTGGCCGGAACTGGAGCGGCAGGTTTGCGTCGCAGGCCTTGTGGAAAAAATTCCGCACACGGAGTCGGAAAATTATTTCAAGTCGCGTCCGCGCGGCAGCCGGCTGGCGGCGTGGGCGTCAAACCAAAGTGACGCGGTTCCCGACCGCGCCGCGCTGGAAGCGAAGTGGCGCGAGATGGAAAGGAAATTTCCGGGCGAGGTTCCGCTGCCGCCAAACTGGGGCGGCTATGTGCTGAAGCCGGAGCGGATTGAATTCTGGCAGGGCCGCGCGAGCCGGTTGCACGACCGGTTTCAATACACGAAGCAGCCGGACAATTCGTGGAAACTGGAACGGCTCGCGCCGTAATTATTTTTCCTCGACGGCGGAATCTTCCTTGTCCTCGCCGACGACCGGCGCGATGGCTTGAAGTTTGTCCTTTTCGGCAAGATTCACCAGTTTGACGCCTTGCGTGTTGCGGCCGGCTTCGCGGATGCCTTGCACGGGGATGCGCACCATCTGGCCGCCGACGGTGATCAACATGATTTCATCATTGTCGCGAACGGTGAGCGCGCCGACAACCGCGCCGGTCTTCTCGTTGGTCTTCATCGTGATGATGCCCTTGCCACCGCGCGACTGGACGCGGTATTCCTCGAAATCCGTGCGCTTGCCGATGCCGTTCTCGCCGGCGACCAGCAATTTCGCATCCGGCACAACGACGGACAACGCGACGACGGCGTCGCCTTTGTAGAGGCTGATGCCGCGCACACCGCCGGCGGGCCGGCCCATCGGACGGGCGTCTTCTTCGTTGAAGCGGATGCTCATGCCGTCGCGCGTGATGATGACGACTTCGTTCTTGCCGGTCGTCAATTTGACTTCGATCAGGTTGTCGCCCGGATCAATGCCGATGGCAATGATGCCGCCCTTGCGGACATTCGCAAAATCGGCCAGCGCGGTTTTTTTCACCGTGCCCTGTTTTGTCGCGAAGAAAATATAGCCGGGTTGTTCCCAGGTGATGTCTTCCTTGTCCGCGTTTGTTTTTGAAAGAACACGGATGAGCGCGGCGACATTTTCGCCCGCTTTCAATTCGAGCAGATTCGCGATGCTCCGGCCCTTGGCGGCGCGGCCCATGTCGGGAATTTCATGCACGCGCTCGACGTAAACACGCCCGGTGTTCGTGAAAAACATCAGGTAATCGTGCGTGCTCGCTGTGAAAAGATGCTCGATGAAATCCTTGTCCTCCTCGGTCGCGCCTTCGCGCGTGGTCATGCCGATGACGCCCTTGCCGCCGCGCCGTTGCGAACGGTAACTGGAAACATTCGTGCGCTTGATGAGGCCGTTGTGCGTGAGCGTGATGATGACGCCTTCGTTCGTGATCAAATCCTCGATGGCGATCTCGCCTTCGTCCGGCACGATCTGGCTCTTGCGCGGCGTGGCGTATTTTTCCCTGATGACCTTCAGTTCATTTTTGATGATGGTCATCACTCGCGATTCCTTCGACAGAATGTCGAGCAAATCCTTGATGCGTTCGATGAGTTCCTTGTATTCGGCCTCGACCTTGTCAATTTCCAGCGCGGTCAGTTGATACAGGCGCAATTCCAGAATCGCGTCCACCTGGCGTTCGGTCAAAGCGTAACGCCCGGCATCGAGGCGCGTTTCGCTGCGGATCAAAATTCCCCAGCGCTCGACCTGTTTTTGCGTCCATTCGAAGGCGAGCAGCTTGACGCGCGCCTCCTCGCGCGTCTTGGATTTTCGGATGATGGCAATGAATTCGTCGAGGTTTGCGAGCGCGACGAGATAACCTTCAAGCAATTCGGCGCGTTCCTCGGCCTTCTTCAATTCAAACCGCGTGCGGCGCAAAATCACTTCGCGGCGATGCTCGATGTAGCACTGGATGATTTCCTTGAGTGCGAGCGTCTTCGGCTTGCCATGGTCAATCGCGAGCGAGTTGACGCTGAACGACACCTCCAACTGCGTGTGCTTGTAAAGATTGGCGATGACGACTTTGGGATTGCCGTCGCGCTTGAGTTCCATCACGAGCCGCGTGTTCTCGTCGGATTCGTTGCGCATCGCGGAGATTTCCGTGATGATTTTTTCGTTCACCAGCTCGGCGATTTTTTCCTCAAGCGCCGCGCGGTTGACGTTGAACGGAATTTCCGTGATGACGAGTTGCTCGCGGTTGCCGCGGATTTCCTCCGAACCGACGCGACCGCGCAATTTCACGCTGCCCTTGCCGGTCGTGAAATAATTCTTGATGCCCTCGACGCCGCAAATCATGCCGCCCGTGGGAAAGTCCGGGCCTTTGATGTGCTTCATCAATTGCGCGATGGTGATCTCCGGGTTGTCAATCTGCGCGCAGATGCCGTCAACCACCTCGCCGAGATTGTGCGGCGGCATATTTGTGGCCATGCCGACGGCGATGCCAGTGCCGCCGTTGACGAGCAGATTGGGAAAAGCCGCCGGGAAAACCGTCGGCTCGGTCATGCGCTCGTCGTAGTTCGGGACGAAATCCACCGTCTCCCGGTCCATGTCCTGCATCAACGCCGCGCCGAGATGCGTGAGCCGCGCCTCGGTGTAACGCATCGCCGCCGGCGGATCGTCTTCGATGGAGCCAAAGTTGCCCTTGCCGTCAACGAGCCGCTCGCGCATCGCCCACGGCTGCGCCATGTGAACGAGCGTCGGATAAATCACCGCTTCGCCGTGCGGATGGTAGTTGCCGCTCGTGTCACCGCAAATTTTCGCGCACTTGTAAGGTTTGCGTCCGGGAAAGAGCGACAGCTCGTGCATCGCGTAAAGGATGCGGCGTTGCGAAGGTTTCAGCCCGTCACGCACATCCGGCAATGCGCGCGAGATGATCACGGACATGGAATAATCGAGGAACGAATTTTTAATTTCGTCCGCGACATTGATCTTCGCGATCTTCTCGTTCGCGGCAAACAACGGAGTGTTGCTCACGGGCAATTCATTCGGGTCTTTGGATTTGTTTTCGTCAGGCATGGAAATCAGTTGGTTTTAATTTTGGAAAGTTCTTCCGGGAAACACGGCAGCCCGACGCGTTGCGCGGCAGCGCGCATTTTGCGGTCAGTGGCGCACAGTGAACCGCGCGAATGAAGCAGCGCGGTCGCCACATGAATCGCATCGAGCGAGCGCAAGGCGACTTCCGGATGACAACTCACGAGCAAGCCGGCAGCACGCTCGACTGCCAACAAGTTCAACGGATGCAATCGCACCTGTTCTGTGTTGCACATGAATTGAAAACGGGCGACGGCGTTTTTTCGTTCTGCCGCAGAAATGTATCCGGTGCGCTCCTTGATAAGAATGGCCGAACGCACTTCCACCAGCGACAATTCGGAAGTCCACAATGGCTCGCCCGCGAGATTTTTCTCGAACCATTCCGAGTCATCCTCGCGAACGAGCAACTTCGTAATTATGGCGCTGTCCAGATACATCAAAATTACGGGCGCGAATCACGCTCGGCGCGAATGATTTCATCTGCCGTCGGCCCGCCATGAATCGGCTGCTTCATCAGGAAATCACCCATGCCCTGAAAAACTTTTCCAGGCTCGCGGGTTTCCGCCTTGATCAGTCTGGCCTTCGGCTTGCCATCACTGGTGATGGTGATTTCGCGTCCGCCAGCCACCAACTCGAGCAGCGCCGACAAATGAGCCTTCGCCGAACGGACGCTGATGATTTCTCCAACGCCCGGCATCAAAGCGACTTCACGCATGACCATGGGTTCTGATGTTTCTATTTTCATTTTCAAAGGCCGCAAACGCCGCCTGTATAATGGTTTTTCTTTCTTCATGGGGTAGCGTAGTCACACGTGACTACATTGTCAATGCTTTTCCAAAGATTTCGTCAAACGTCCAGATTCCTCACGTTCAATGCGTTGTCCTCGATGAACTGGCGGCGCGGCTCGACTTCCTCGCCCATCAGGCGCGAGAACATTTCCTCGGCTTCGACCGCGTCGGTCAAATCAATCCGCAAAAGTTTTCGCACGACCGGATTCATCGTCGTCTCGAAAAGTTCTTTCGCGTCCATTTCACCCAAGCCCTTGAAGCGGGTCATCTGGATACCTTTTTTGCCGACGGCTTTCACGCTGTTCAAAATTTCAGGAATCGAGAACAGCGGCGTCACGGTTGCCTTGTCGCCTTCGCCCTCGATCAATTCATACAACGGCTTGTCCTGCGCGGCGTAGTGATCCACAGCCAGTCCCTTCTTGGAAAGTTTGCCGAGCAGTTCCGCGATGGCCTTACTTTCAAGGTGCAAATCCGCCTCGGCAGCGCGGCGAGTCTGGTTTTTCGGCTTGTCGGATTTTTCCTTCGAGTCGCCGTTGCCGTAAAGGTCGGAATTCTTGTCCTTGAATTTTTGCACGTCATCAAGGTCGTCAAAATAATGAACCGTCTCGTCGTTGCCCTCACGGACTTTGATGATGAAAACCGGGAACGTGCCCTTCTTGCTGCGCTTCTCGACGTAATCGCCGAAGTCGCCGCCCTGACGCCGAATGAACGTCGCGTATTTGTCGAGCGATTCGAGCAGCGTCAGAATTTCTTCCAGTTGCTTCGGCGCAAGTTCACGGCCATCCGCGAGGTTTTTCAATTTCACTTCTTCTGTGCCGTTTTGCAACAGAATGCGGTTGAGCTGCACGTCGTCGTCAATGTAATCGGTCTTCTTTTTGCGCGTGATGCTGTAAAGCGGCGGCTGCGCGATATAAACGTAACCGTCCTTGATGAGCTTCGGCATCTGCCGGTAAAAAAACGTGAGCAGCAACGTGCGGATGTGCGAGCCGTCCACGTCGGCATCGGTCATGATGATGATTTTGTGATAGCGCAGCTTGGCGATGTCAAACGCGCCTTCACCCTCGCCGTCGCCGATGCCCGTGCCGATGGCCGTAATCATCGTGCGGATTTCGTTGTTCTGAAGAACCTTGTCGAGCCGCGCCTTCTCGACGTTAATCAGTTTGCCGCGAATCGGCAGAATCGCCTGAAATTTCCGGTCGCGGCCCTGCTTGGCCGAGCCGCCGGCGGAATCACCTTCGACGATATACAATTCCGTGTTCACCGGATCGCGATCCGAACAATCCGCCAATTTACCGGGCAATCCACCGCCGGTCAGCGCGGATTTGCGGACGGCTTCACGCGCCTTCCGTGCCGCTTCGCGGGCGCGCGCGGCATTCAGACTTTTATCAATGATGCGTTTCGCGACCGGCGGATTCGCGTCGAAATAGCTCATCAAACCTTCGTAAGATACCGAGCCGACAATTTTTTCAACTTCCGGCGAAAGTAATTTCACTTTCGTCTGCGATTCAAATTTCGGATCGCTGTGCTTCACCGAAATCACCGCCGTCAAACCTTCGCGCACGTCGTCGCCGGTAATCTGCGGGTCTTTTTCCTTCAGCAACTCATTCGACTTCGCGTATTGATTGATCGCGCGCGTGACCGCGCTGCGGAAGCCGCTCAAGTGCGCGCCGCCGTCGGGATTGAAAACCGTGTTCGTGTAGCAAAGCACCTGCTCGCTGTAGCTGTCGTTGTATTGCAGCACGACCTCGACGTGGACTTCGATTTCCTTGTCGTCCAGTTTTTCCTTCGTCTCCTTGTTGAACGAAATCGGTTTTGGATGCAGCGGCTCCTTGCTCTTGTTCAACTGCCGGACAAATTGCTCGATGCCGTCGCGATAAAAAAAGACTTCCGGCTTCATGTCCGGCTGGCGTTCGTCCAGAAAAGTAATTTCCAAACCCGAATTCAAAAACGCCAGTTCGCGCAAACGTTGCGAAATGATGGCCGCCTTGAACTCGATCGTGTCACGGAAAATCTCCGGGTCAGGCTTGAACGTGATCAATGTGCCGGTGCTTTTGGTTTTGCCGATGACGTGAAGTTTTTGAATCGTCTTGCCGCGCTCAAATTCCATGTGATGCACTTCGCCGTCGCGCGAAACTTCAACTTCAAACCATTCTGAAACGGCATTCACGCACTTTGCACCAACGCCGTGCGTGCCGCCGGAAAACTTGTAACCGCCCTGGCCGTATTTTCCGCCAGAGTGCAACGTCGTCAGCACCATCTCGACGCCGGGAATTTTGTATTGCGGATGAATGTCCACCGGAATGCCGCGCCCGTTGTCGCGGACGGAAAGCGAGCCGTCCATGTGGATGTTGACTTCAATCTTGTCACAATGACCGGCGAGATGTTCGTCCACGGAATTATCCAAAACTTCCGAGACGCAATGATGCAGCGCGCGCTCGTCCGTGCCGCCGATATACATACCGGGCTTCTTGCGGACAGCTTCGAGACCCTCGAGTTTTCCGAGCTGGGCCGCGCCGTAATTTCCCTTCACCGCGCCGCTCGCGGGCGCATTTTTCTCTTCGGAAGAATCAGAATTTTTTGCCATAAATTGAGTCGCTAAAATCCCGCTTTGCGGGTCGCAGACGAGTTGCAAAATAGTAAAAAATCCGACCGTTTTGCACAATGTTTATTTGAAGTTTTTTTGCCTGAAAAACACCATTAGTTGTGGCGGTTTTGGCTTGCTTATCGAATATCTTGTGGTTTCAGGAAAAGCCGTTATTTTCAATTTTGTGGAAAATCAGCGCCACTGCGAACACATTAAAAACTCCGGCGAAAATTGCGCCTACGATTTTATGTCACGCACCTGAAATGCCATGCAGCCGATGATGAACACCGTCACGCTCACGGCCGTGAGGATAATTTCGGATTGCACGATTTGCGACCATGGGATCGGGTTTTGGAACACCATCAACCAGCATTTGAAATGATGCGTGACGAACCAGTTTTGGTAGCTGGAAAAGATCGGGATGTTCTCAAACACCAGGCTCAACAGCAGAAAAGACATCGCACAGATGGTTGCCGCCGCCGGTTTCATGTTGAAGCACGAGAACATGAAGGCCACCGACAGAATCGCGCTGGCGTTCATCGCCAGAAAAATGTGCGCGAACGCAAACCGCAGCAGGCCTTCGCCCGCCGGCAGCACACTGAACGCCTCGCCCGGCACAAACACAAACATACCTTTCCATGGAAATAAAATACTCGCCGCGCCCAGGGCAACCGCGCCGAGCGCCAGCACCAGCAGCATGGCGAAAATAATTCCCGCGCTCCATTTTACCAGCAGCAGCCGGAAGCGGGAGATTGGCCGCGACAAAATCATCCGCAACGTGCCGTCCTCGGATTCCTTCGCCACCATGTCGCCGCCCACAAGCGTCGCGTAGAGCGGCATGAGCAGGGAAATTTGCGGGGCGAGCATCACCACGGAAACCGACAGCGCGGAAATATAATCGGACGCGTCGTAGCCGTTGCCGGAAAGCATCCGTTTGAAACCATCCTGCACATGGCCGAACCGGAACAGCAGCAGCATGAGCGTCTGCGCCAGCAGGAACGCGCCGAAGCCGATGTAAGTGCGCTTCTTGCCGAAGAGCTTCCAGAGTTCATTGCGGAGCTGAAGATAAAACATATCAGTTGGCTTTGGTTTCGCTCATCAGCGACAGGTAAAAACTTTCCAGCGTCTCCGCCGCGCGCGCGATTTCAAAGACGCCGACGCCCTGCTCCACAAGTTTCCGCACGACGGCATCCGTCTCGACATTGGCGGCCAGTTCGATTTCTTCGCCGTCGCGATGGCCGGAAATCAATCCGGCGGCAATGAGAATTTTTGTTGCCAGCGGAAAATCATTCACGCGCAGACGCACCCACTGATTGGAGCGTTTCGTGTCGGCGAGCGAACCTTCAAAAACTTTCTGGCCTTGGTTCAAGACCGCGATGCGCGTGCAAAGCTGCTCCACTTCGCTCAATAAATGCGACGAAAGCAAAATGGTAAGCTTCAGTTCACGATGCAGCCGCAAAATGGTTTCACGCATTTCGTGGATGCCTTCGGGGTCAAGTCCTTCGCCCGGCTCGTCGAGAATCAAAAGCTCCGGCTGCGGCAACAGCGCCTGCGCCAGCGCGAGCCGTGCGCGCATTCCGTGCGAATAAGTCCGCACCTTGCCATGCTCGCGACCCGTCAGCCCGACCCATTCGACCACTTCGCGGATGCGCGCGTCGGAAGTGCGCGCGGTGAAGTGCGTGAAAATTTCCAGATTCCGCCAGCCGCTCAAGTAATCGTAAAACGCGGGCGTCTCGAAAATCGCGCCAACTGCGTGCAACGCCAAGTCGCGGCGCGTCGTCACGTCGTGGCCGCACACGCGCACCTCGCCGCCCGATGGCCAGACCTGCCCGAGCATCATGCCGATGGCCGTGCTTTTGCCCGCGCCGTTGTGGCCGAGCAATCCGAAAATTTCCCCCGCCGGAACGGTGAGCGAAAGATTATTGACGGCCAGCCGCGCGCCGAATTTCTTTTGGACGTTGATGAGCTGGATCATTTTTGGATCGTTCCTTCAATCGCCAGCAAGTTTTTGATGTGGCTGTCGGCATAAAGATAATTCACTTCCTTGCCCGCGCCGCGCGCCGCGTGAAATCCCTCCTTGTCGTAAAAAACTGGGATCGCGTGCGGGTCAAATGCCATCCCGAACACGACGAGATGAGCATCGTTCTCGCCGTTGAGCAAACTGTTCCACGCATAGCTCGAACCCGTCTGCTCGAACAATTGTTTCTGGTCGGACTGGCAGCGCAGGACGTTCAGGTTACCGAGGTAATTGCTCAACACCTGATCCGGACTGGGCAATTCATTTGTCATCGTCACGGATTTGTCGCGCATCATCGGGAGGATTTGATGGTTGTCATCCACATAAACTTGCAGCGCGACGCCGATCTGGTGGAGATTGCTGACGCACGCCGTCGCGCGTCCGGCTTCCTTTGCGCGTCCGAAAACCGGCAGAAGCAGCGCCGCCAGAATGCCGATGATGGCGATGACGACAAGCAGTTCGATGAGCGTGAAAGCCCGGCCAGTCATTTGCGAAGAAAAATTCATTGACGTGGGTTGCGCATCATTCGTCCGCTTTCCATCGCGCGCTGCATTTCTTCCAGCAACGGCGCGAGTTCGGCCTTCGTCTCGGCGGAACTCTGGCTGTAAAACGATTTCAACCCGACGGTTCGCATCTTGGCTTCCAATTCGGGGCTGATTGGCGGACGGTTTGTTCCGCCGCCGTTTGCCTGATTGCCGCTGGCCGCATTTGCGTTCTGGTCGCGCAAACGCTTCAACGCATCGTCAATGATCTTGCGCCGCCTGTCCTCCGGCTGCTGCTCGAACGCCGCGAGCATCTGCTTGATGCCGGTCGGCATCGTCGCCTCGATGAACGCCTCCTTCTCCGCCTCCGTCATTTCCGTGAACCATTTGTCCGTCACGCGACCCGGGCGCAACTGCTGCCGTTCCTCCAGCGAAAGCGCGTTGAGTTCGTCGGCCAGCTTTTTGAGCGCGCGGGCGCGGTCCGCCGCCGATAATTTATTCAGGTCAACTGATTCGGCAAAAGCACGCACCTTGTCCGCCGTCACCTTGAAGCTCTGCACGAGGTAATATCCCGCCACCGCGAAAACCCAGATTCCCGCAATGACCACCACCGCCGAAACGACCGTGCGTTGCCGTGGATTTGCCATGCCGCAGTTTAGTCCAGAAAAAAACTTCCGCCACGAAAAAGCGGCAGGCTTCAAATCCAACTCGCTTTTTCCCCGCGCGAACTTTATTTTCGCCGGATGTCGT
>Ga0224554_1001451_pt1 | contig 14920 bp, 15 predicted proteins | sample 714S22024metaG_FD_180666 | JGI IMG/M metagenome (GOLD analysis project Ga0224554, IMG submission 180666) | Peat soil microbial communities from Stordalen Mire, Sweden - 717 S2 20-24 | ecosystem: Environmental > Terrestrial > Soil > Wetlands > Peat | place: Sweden: Norrbotten County, Stordalen...
TGGAGCTCATCCAGCATGCGCTGCCGAAGATGGGTCATGGTAAACCTCCTGTGACCAGAGGCTTACACAGCCAACAATGCCCGGGGAACGCCCATGCCGCAGCGTCCGTCGCGCCAGCGACTTAGTTCAAACGCCGTTTGCGACTGCGATTCTCACCTGAGGACGGGCTGCGGATTCGGGTCGCCATGCCGACTTTGCAGTACTCAACGTTCCTTTAATTCCTGGATGAGCGCCTCGGCGATTTAGCATCAACCGAACGGTCCGAACCTCTCGAAACTTCCGAAGCCGCGGCAGTCTAACGGAGACGAACCCAATGGGATAGAGGGTTGGTCGCTGCGTGCTGGGCCGGCTAAAGTGACCGGCTCACAGATATGTTGGAAAGGTGCTGCCGAACATCGGAGCCTTGCTCTTGGATTGCTCCTCGGTTGCTTCATCTTGAATGACGTCCCAATGCTCCACTAGGATGCCATCTTCAATGCGAAGAATGTCCGCCGCAATCCAGTTGACCGGCGATCCGAACCCGGAAAACCGGCCATGCACAATGACGAAGTTCCCATCTGCAACAATGGTTCCTGCTTCATATCTCAAAGTTGAGGGTATCCTTTTGGTGAGGTTGAAAAGGCCCTCACGCCCAGGCTCAATGTGCGCGCTGTGCTGGATATAGTTGGGCGACCAATAGCGTTCCGCTGCGTCATAGTCGCGCTTGTTGAAGAGCGTTTCGAATGCTTCAAGGACGATTGTCTTGTTCTGTTCGGGCGTAGTCTTCGGCATAACATTCTCCTTTTATGTTTGCGCTTAGGCTCCCTTGTCGAGCCGGCGGATCGTGAACTATGTAGACTCCAGCAAGCTGGCTGAGCCCCGATTCTGGGTCTCTCATTTGCAGCCGTTTGCCAGCTGATTGACTGCATCAATCGTGTTCGGTCCCAGTTTCGGATGGTCCTTGTCCATCCCATAAGCAGGAAGCTGGATATAACGCAAAACGAACTTGTACGTGGGCTGTTTGAGGAATGCTGCGAGGCCTTGAGGGCCGTCCTGCGCTACGATGGCCTCCGCCATCACGTATGCGATGTTGTAGACCACCCCATGGCCGAGGAAATCGACGGCATACATCTCATCGTATGGCACTGGCTTGGAGGCATTCAGCCCGATGAAGGACATCTCCAATAATGTCACGCTGTTTTGAATGTGTTTCTGGCCGTCGTTGAGGTCAGTCAACGTTCGCGTTGCCGCAGGCGAGTGTGACTTTGGCAGAAGAGAAAGATCGCCAACGTACATGGCGGAGGCTTCCTCATAGAGGCTGTTGAAGAGGTGGCCGGAGGCGATACAGGCCTGTTGCGCATGCCCTTGGGGGTTATCGATCTTCAGTTCACGGTCAGCGGCGAGCGCCCCTTGCACTGCGTGATACAACTCATGCGTCGTCGTCTCTTGCGCAACGACAATGTCGTCTACGATGCCGATGTCGAGGAAGAACTCTGTCCCTCCGAACGCGTAACCACCGCCGTCCCCAGCGGCGACGACGTAACCCTCTAGATGAATGTCGCTATTAGGTGGTACGAACAGGGAGATGCGCTGCTCAATCCTTTGTTGAAATGCTTTTGGACTCGCATCGATTTCCTGGAGAAATGCGAGGAGTTGGGGGATCTTGGGCTCTTCAATCTCAAAAAGAATGTCCTTTTCGTTCTCCTTCGTAATCGGCTGACCATGCGCTGTGGCATAGAGAGCATTGGCAAAATCCTCAGTCGTCGAGGTGATCTTGAACTCGTGAAGCTTCTGGAGGACTGCCTGATTGCCATGCATCTGCGCAATCTTCATTGCATCTTCGTGGTTTAGCGACCGGTTCTGCAGGGCAAGGAGGATTGCCCGCGCGTCCTCGGTATGGATGGTAACCGTAGTCGCGTAAGCTTGCTGCGCAAGGGCTGCAACCAAGGTCCAGATGAACAGCAGTCGAATTGGTAGAAGGAGCATAAGAGGTTCCTCGGAAGTCAATGGGTAGAGAGGTCTGCAGCAAGCATGAATGTGTTCAGGAGATCACTTCGATGGCATCGACTCGTGCGGGATAGAACGCCAAATAATCCTTGATTCTGGCGACTGCCTCATACGGTTCTTCGTATGTCCAGACAGCGAACTCCGATTTTGCGCCACCCATGGGAATGCTGTAGTAAGTGCAATCGCCCTTGTACGGGCAATAAGTATAGTGAGCAGTGCGAGCGAGCAACGACATATCCACGTCATCGCGCGGGATGTAGTAGACGGGCGGATACCCCTTTTCTTCCAATCGAAGGGCGTGAGACGATTCGGCAATGACCCGGTCTTTCACTCTGACACGCACCCTCGTGCCAGCATTAGTAATTGAGATCGGATGGTCCGGACCCGGAGTTCTCACTTCTTTTGTCATCGTTGACTCTCTTTCGATAACTGTTCGGTTTTTGAGTTCGGCTCAGAGCTTGGACCCACCATCAACCGGAATGCTGGCTCCTGTGATCCATCGGGCGCCGTCGGACACAAGAAATGTGATCACATCCGCCACGTCGGACGGCTGTCCGATACGCTTGAGCGCCTGCATGGAGAGCGCAAACCCGCGGCCCGCTTCAGTCTTCGTGAAGTTGGACATGTCCGTTTCGATCACGCCTGGAGCAACAGCATTCACGCGGATTCCGCGCCGCCCAAGCGTCGCCGCCCAATGCTTCACGAGGGTTTCAATCGCTCCCTTTGTGGCCGCATAGGCGGGAAGGGATGGTGTGCCCGGCTGTCCTGGATTGCCTGGTGTAACACGCGCCGCAAGAGACGAGACCAGAACGATGTTCGATCCCTCGCCGAAGAGCGGCAGTAGCTCCTTCACCAGAAAGAAGGGGCTGCGCACATTCGTGGCGAACAGTTTGTCGAAATCCTCTATTGTGTGATCCTCGATCGAGGCAGCTTTAGAGATGCCGGCGTTTGACACAAAAATATCCAAGTGTTCGCCGACAATTGCGCGAACCTGCTTCGCAAGCGTTGCGGCTCCCTCGGGAATCGACAGGTCCGCTTGCGCGGCATCCGCGCAACCGCCTGCCGCTCGAATCTCTTCGACTACCGTGTTGGCCTCTGTCGCAGCACGGCCGTAGTGAACGATGACGTGCGCACCTGCATTCGATAAGGCCTCCGCCGTCGCGCGACCAATGCCGCGCGATGCCCCGGTTACGAGCGCTGTTTTATCTGTAAGAGTGGCCATGTTGTCATCTCCCCGAGTTGCTCGATTGCGCGTTGCGATGTACTGCGTTCCATTCGCCGTGCCTCGATCATGAAAGGATGCCACGGCGCAATATCCTAAGTGTGTCGTCTAAGAAATTGTGCCTACTGTCAGCTCCACGCCGGCGGGATAATCGACATACCCTCTTGGCCCGGATGCATACACCGTTGGCCAATTGATCTCGGCAAGAGGAGAGTCAAAGAAGAAGCGCTCCGGTAGATCTGGATTTGCAATATACGGCCGGCCAAATGCGATAGAGTCCGCCAATCCCTCCTCAATCAGACGGTTTCCACGTTCCTGAGTCATCTCGACGTTTGCGATGATGTGCCCGTTATAGAGCGGCCTGAAGTGTCGAAACATACCATCGCCAGCCAGATCTTGCAGCAAACTTCCGGTGAAGTCCGTCGTTGCTCCCATCAGCAGCAGATGCGCGAGGCCGTAGCAGCTCAGCCTTCCGATGACATACTCCATGTCGGGAAGAGTATAGGCATTGGAGGCAAACGGTCCTGACAAATGCATCGGGCCAATCTTGATGCCGACGCGGCCTGGCTCGACATGTTCGAGGACTGATTCGGTGATTTCGAAGAGCAGGCGGGCGCGGTTTTCGGTCGATCCCCCGTATTCATCCGAACGATGATTGGTTGCGCTATTCAGGAATTGTGCGATGAGATAAAGGTAGTTGGCCTGAATCTGCACTCCATCGAATCCCGCTTTCATTGCATTGCCGGCCGCATTGCCAAAGTCAGCTACAGTCTGGCAAATGTCAGCCTTGCACATGGGCCGAGGCGCAACCGTCGGCTTTCTGCCTGAAGGCGTGACACTCTCCTGCTCAGGATTCACATCCGAAGCGGACATCGGCAGATCTCCGCCAAAGAAGTCCGGATGGGACATCGCCCCGGTGTGCCAGAGCTGCGCATACATCATCCCACCTCTCCGATGAACTGCTTCGGTCACCACTCGCCATTCCCGTACCTGTTCTCGGCTCCAAATGCCGGGACTATCAGCCCAGCCGTAGCCATCGGGACTGACCTCGGTGCATTCTCCGATGATGAGGCCGGCAGAGGCGCGTTGCGCATAATACTCTACGTGGAGTTCAGTAGGCGTGTGTCCAGGATTGTTCGCTCGCATACGGGTGAGCGGAGCCATGACGATCCTGTTAAGCAATTCCAACTTGCCCATGCGAATGGGGGTAAAGAGCGGCCGCGGCTTTGAATTTGAAGGCATGAATCAGGCTCCTTATGAAGGCGCATCAAACCGACACGACAATCTTTCCAACCTGCGTCCCGGATTCGAGGAAGCGGTGTGCCTCCGCAATCTCGTTGAACGGGAACGTCCGAGCTATTGTCGGTACCAGTGAATGGCTTGCGATGCCCTCGCTCACAAACTGTTTCGCTGCTGCCAAACGCTCATCATTGCGTGCGACGGTCGGAAAGGCGAACCCGCGGATGGTGAGATCGCGGCCGAAGATTTGAAATGGAGGCACCACTGTGGGTTCAACACTCAAGGCTCCGTATAAAATCAATGTGCTTCCATTTGCAGATGCCTCAGCCAGCTTCGCGAAGCCGGATCCGCCCACTGCATCGAAGACGAGTTCAGCTCCCTTGCCGCCGGTAAGCTCCTTGACCTGCTGCACAACATCGACTTCTTCGGTGGCTAGAACTGCCATCGCTCCGTGTGATCGCAGTTCGTCTGACTTCACAGATCTGCGAGTCAGGGCAATCGGTCGCGCCCCTACTCGAATGGCGGTTTGAATAGCTGCGAGCCCGACACTGCTCGAAGCGGCAGAGATCAGCACGGCCTGCCCCTTCTTCAAATCGCCAACTGAGATCAAACCAGCCCAGGCTGTACCAAACGCCGCCCAGGTTGCCGCGGCCTGTTCGAACGTCTGGCCGTTCTGAATTGCAACCAGAGAGCGTGCCGGCACGTTAGCGACGTTTGAGTAAAGCGCGTACTGTGCCGCACTGTATGCGGGAACAAGTGCAACCCGATCGCCTGGACGCCAACCCTCCACGCCCGGTCCCACCTCGTCGATCACGCCCGCAGCTTCCCAACCAATAGACGCCGGCAGGGGTGGCTTCGCCGGAGATCGTCCAGATCGGAGCGTGATCTCGGTACGGTTGAGACCAATGGCACGGATCTCCAATCGAACTCCACCCGAGCCAGGTGCGCCCACCACGGCATCCTCGACGCGCAATACCTCGGGGCCGCCGAATTGATAAATGCGTACGCTGCGTGCTTTTCTCTCCGTCATATCGATCCTCCCTAGTTCGCGCAGTAACTCCATTCGCACTCAACGGCTGAGCATGGCCCTGAGACGGGCAGTACGCCCAGAGTTCAGAAAGGTAGAGAAGCATTGAATTGCGTCACGAAGGCACCCTCGTGGGGCCCGGGATTGGAACGAAGCTGCGCCGCATTGCCTACAAGGATCTCCTCTGCGCCCGCTTCCAACTGCGCTATTGCCTCCTCGATAAATTCATCAAGCGGCATCGCCGCTTCAGCTTCACGGCTGTTCATCAGGTCGGTTCTGACCCATGGGGGAGCCAGTTCTAAGACCTTCACTGAGGAGTTCCGCAGCTTGAATCGCTGAGACAGAACATAGGAGTGAAGCGCCGCCTTGGTGGCGGAATATACAGAGGTGGCGGCCATTGGCACAAATGCCAGAACTGAAGTGTTGTAGACGATCGTTGCCGACGACTGTGCCTTCAGATGGTCGATCAGAGCGGACGTCAGACGGAGCGGTCCGATCAGATTCGTCGTCACGGTGGCAACGAGTTGTGCATCGTCCTGCGCATCGCCAGCCGTATCGAGCAGCATGATCCCGGCGTTATTGATGAGGACATTCAAGTCCGAATACGTTGCAGTCAGGTACCTCGCAGCCGCCTTTATGCTCGCAAGATTCTCAACATCAAGTTCGATCGATGCCATTCCAGCGTTTGCTTTTGTCGTTTCCTCCAAAGCGTTTTTCCTGCGGCCCGATATGATGACCTTGTTTCCGCGCTTATGGAATGCCTCTGCGAGGCCTCGGCCAATCCCGGAGCCCCCGCCTGTGATGAAAATTGTATTGCCCGTCATTTTCATTGTTGGAATCCTTTGGAAGTGCGCGTGGACGTGTTTGGACGAATGCAGCGTTGATGTTGCGGCTGCCAGCCTTAGCTATCGAGAAAACGATTAGCCTCGAAGACAAAATCCTCGCGATTCTGATACCAAGAGCCGTGGTTCGAATCCGGATAAAGAATCAGCCTTGCGTTGGGCATGTTCTGGACGAGATGAAGGGAGTTGACGGTGTAGACGATGACATCGTGATTTCCGCTGACGACCAAAGTCGGATGGTGGATGTTCTTGAGATAGGCAAAACGCTCACCGGGCTGTGCCCCCCATTCACCAACGGCTGCAATCTGCGCCGGGACCACCTTTTCACTAATGGGAGCGTCGCGGTCCTCTGTACGTGATAGATAGCGCTTGAGAAATGCGCGTCCGGCGGCCTGGCTGGCTTCGGAATCGGTAAAGAAGACCTTGAGCCAGAGATTCTCCGGCGGGTTATAGGCGGCGCCGAAGATGGCCGCGGTCTCCGGGGTAATGTGGCCTTGACCATCGCCCGCGTCATGGTTGCGCGGGGCGGTTCCAATCAGGATGAGCTTGCGAACCAGCTCCGGTCGGTCCACCACGATCTGCTGCGCAACCATGCCACCGATGGAAAACCCGAGCAGGTCGATTTGCTTGAGGTCGAGAGCATCGATGAATGCCTCTGCATTCTTCGCCATGCCTGCGAATGTCGACGACACCTCACCGGTAGAACTTGCTACGCCGGCATTATTGAAGAGGATGACTTCGCGCTCTGGAGTCAGGCCATCGAGAACGGCGGGGTCCCAGTTATCGAGATTGCCGGTGAAGTGCTGGTTAAAAACGAGGGGCAAACCGCTTCGCCTGCCCCACCGCCGGTAAGCGAAGCGTATGCCATTGGACTCAACGAACTGAGTCGGAACCGTCGTCGCAGTATAGGGGCTCATTGTCCAGTCCTTCTTCGTATGGATCGACGACCGGTTTGGCCGTCAATCCTCAAATGCCGCTCTTCCCAGCGATGTATCCGCCGGCTCGGGTTACCAACTCAGTCCGCAGACACCGCATCGGCTACGAGCGCTAGGGCTGCGCTCGCGACATCGACGTCGTTCTGCACCGCGGGCGCTCCGCTCACACGGATCGCCCCGATAACTTCTCCATTGAACTTGATGGGAAACCCGCCACCCCACGCCGCCATACGCGAAAGCGTGGGGATGCCGGCCAAGAGTGACGGGTCGTCCTTGATGAAGTCGAAAAACTCCTGGGTGGAGATGCCGAATAGAGCTGTATAGGCCTTATTCTGCGCCATCTCGATGGTAGGGAGCGGTGCCCCATCCATTCGGCCAAAGGCCTTGAGATTGCCCCCATCATCGAGAATCACTACGTTCTCGCTGACACCAAGTTCTGTGGCTTTCGCCACGGCTTTATCAACCATTTTCCGTGCTAGCTCGAAAGAGATGCTGTGTTTCTTCACCACATTAGCCATCGGACACTCTCCACTTGATGTGCACTGCGTTGATTTGTACTGCGCGCTGATCATGCCACAATCGCGCAATGGAAACGGCCTTAACTGTCCTACGGAATCACATTGCCAAGATTCACAGGTGGACGTTATGTGCGTCGGCTCAGGCGTTGGTCCCGCCGTCCACCGTCAGATTCGCTCCGGTAATGTAGGCGCCCTCCGGACTGGCTACGAAGGCCACAAGGGCGGCCACTTCGTCCACAGTCCCATAACGGTTGAGCGCTGTGTTGGCCTTCTGCGGCGCTGCCCAATCGCCCGAGGCGGGATTGAGATCGGTGTCGATCGGACCAGGCTGGATGGTGTTGACCGTAATGGCGCGGCCACCGACTTCCCGGGACAATCCCTGGGTGAACATCTTGACGGCGCCTTTGGTGGCCGAGTAGGCAGCGAGCCCAGGAGTCATCATGCGCTCGCCGACGCAGGAGCCAATATTTATGATCCGGCCGCCGTTGTTCATGTGCTTTAGCGCCGCTTGCGTTGTGACAAATACAGCGCGAACGTTGAGGTTAAGGACATGATCGAACTCTTCGAGCGTCGCCTCCTCAAAGGCCTTGGGAATGGCCGTTCCGGCATTGTTCACAAGAATGTCGAGCGAGCCAAAGGCCGCGACGGTCTTTGCAACCGCACCCTTGATTGCTTCGGCATCGACTGAATCGGCCTGGATGGCGATGGCCTTTCCGCCAGCGCCTTCAATTGCATTGACGACGGCAGAGGCCGAAGTGGCGTCTTTGGCATACGTGATGGCGATGCTCGCTCCATCTGAGGCCAGGCGCTTTGCGATGGCGGCCCCAATACCACGCGAACCGCCGGTAACGAGTGCGAATTTCCCTTCAAGTTTCTTTGACATCGCGTTTCTCCTTGTGGTTGGCCGAGAGTGCATCTGTCTCGGTGTGTTGGACAAATTGAGTGTCACCGTGCAGATACGATCTGTATCGTATCTATGTCGCTTCTTTTGATACAGGATGTATCATTTTGGATTCAGGGGCCTTCACATTTTTTGAGGAGCGTTGTGGAATCGGAAGAAAATCAAACAGGAACGCATGGGACTCGCGGAGGGCGTCCAAGAAGCCCTCGGATTCAGCAAGCGATCTTGAAGGCCGCGGTTGACCTGGTGCTTGAGAGCGGCTTCAAAGCTCTGAGCATGGACGCCATCGCCGGAAGGGCCGGCGTTGGGCGCATGACCATCTACCGCCGTTGGCCCAACAAGGCTGCGATCGTTATGGATGCGTTCATAGCGCGCGTGGACCCGGGCACTCTTTTCCTGCCCGCTAAAACCTACACGGAAAGCATTCGGCTCCAAATGCGTACCATGGCGAAGGCGTTCCGAGGAAAGGACGGAGTGCTTATTCGTGCGCTGCTCGCGGAGGCGCAATTCGATCCTGAACTCGCCTCTGCCCTTCGCGAAAGGTGGACGATGCCCAGAAGAAAGATGGCCATTGCCTTTTTTCAGCATGGTATCAAGAATGGCTTTCTGCAGGCCGATACGGATCCTGACGCAATGATCGACGTCCTTTATGCCCCCATCTATTACCGTCTTCAGATGGGTACTGGCCCGTTGTCTGACGCGTATATCGACGAAATCTTCGATCATGCCATGAAGGGGCTCAGGAAGGGCTGAGTCCTGCTGCATTCTGATTCCCGTTGCTCCCCGTCGGATTGCTTCAATCGGCTTATACGTTACGGCCATCGCGGTCCCCCGGTTCTCTCGTATTCATTTCGATGAGCGCCATCCTCAGTTGCTGATTCTTGATCAGGGCACTACGAGCGGCCGTGAAATGCAATCCTGCTATTTTCAGAACTGCTCTCCGCCGAACTTACCCCTCCAGATGCGCCTCTTTATCGATCCAGTCCCTGATGTAAGGCGAACAGAGGACCATACAGATTCCATCGTTTTCGCACTGGGCTAGAAAGCGAACCGCCTTGACGTCCACCAAACTGAGTTGCTCCAGGTCCAATGCAATCTTCGCACTGCCTTTTTCAATCTCCGCCTTCAAGTCATCCAGGTGCTCCTCTTGCATTCGACCAATCAGCCTGATTGTTGTGCCGTTACTGTCTGAAATGCTCTCGATTTTCAGCGTCATGTTGTCAGAGGTCTACGACAGTGAGGGAAGCACGAAGGATGCCATCTATAACTCGCTGATTAAACGAGGCTTGCGGTAGGAAGTGAGAGCCGACAATTCGGCGTTCGCTGAAATATCGGCTTGAGGTCGTCGAGTTTCGGCGTGCCGACGCAAATCGCGTCGTTCGGCCGTACCCAGTCTGAGCGAACGCACAGCTGGCGCCGCTTGAAACACTCAGGGATGAAGATTGGGAGTGAGCCGGCGATCAAGAGGTCTTGTAGCGATACCGATTAATTCCTAATTTTCTTATCTTTGATTCAAGCGTCTGCCGGGGAATTCCGAGCTTGGAAGCCGCGCCGCTGGGACCGCCGATTACGCCCTTGGAGTCCCGCAGCGCCTTCTCGATCATTTCCTTTTCTCGTTCCACGAGATCGGCAACCAGCGGGACAGTTTTCGCGGCTGACCTTGGAGTCGCTCGCGTAAGCCAGGCTTCGTCCACCGAAAACGTCTCACCTTCACAGAGAATTACCGCGCGCTCAACTACGTTCTGCAACTCCCGTATATTGCCTGGCCATTCGTACGCGCGGAAAAGATCCATGGTCTGCTTATCTACAGGCCGAATTTTCTTTCCCGCCTTCTGCGCGTAACGATCGATCAGATATCCGACCAACAAAGAGATATCCCCAATACGTTCGCGCAAAGGCGGCACTCGAATCGGAAAGACATTAAGTCGATAGAAAAGATCCTGACGGAACGCGCCATCGGCTATTGCGGCATCGAGATCTCTGTTTGTCGCCGCTATCACTCGTACGTCCACCGCAATGGTTTGGCTCCCGCCAACTCGTTCAAATTCACGTTCTTGTAAAACGCGCAGTAGCGCGATCTGTGTCTCTTGCGGAAGCTCGCCTACTTCGTCGAGGAAAATGGTACCTCCGTCGGCCAATTCAAAGCGGCCCACGCGGCGTTGAAGCGCTCCTGTGAACGATCCTTTTTCATGCCCGAACAGTTCGGACGCGATGAGCGACTGGGGAATTGCTGCGCAGTTCACTTGAATAAAAGCTTTCTTTGAACGGCGGGAGCGATTATGAATCGCGCGGGCCAGCAACTCCTTTCCAGTTCCGGTCTCTCCCAGGATCAGCACGGTGGAATCGGTGGGAGCCACTTTCGAAACTTGCACCAAGGCTCGGCGCAATGCATCAGAGGAGCCCACGATTTCCTCAAACATCGAATTCCGTTCGATCTCTTCCCTCAGATAGATCCGCTCGCGAGCTAATTGGTCGCGCGAAGCAACAATCGCATCATGTTCGAGAGCGTTGGCAACTGCGATAGACAGTTGGCCGGCCAATGTCTTCAAGAAGTCGGCTTGTTGTGTTTTGAATTTGCCTCCGGCGTATTTTGTGAGCTGAAGGACAGCAATTGCCTCGCCCTTGTGGACCAACGGCAAGAAATATCCACTTGGAACGCCTTCTGTTAGAAGTAGCTGATAGAAGCGCTTGCCTTCCGGTGTGTCGTAAATCTCTGGGTCTGGCTGGTCCCCTTGAGAGCCGTCCATGTACACCAGCTCCCTTGTTCGAAAGGCCTTTCCCGAAGCGGATCCGTGAAGTGGAACTGCCATTCCTTCCTTGAGCGCGCCACGACTTTCGCGATAGTTCACCATACGCTGCCGAAGTTGACCTTTCGTTGGATCGGGTAGCGAGAGACCAATCAGATCGCAGCCGGTGACATCTCGCAGTCTTGCTACTAACGACGCAAAAAGACCTGGCAGATCCAAGTTGGCTACGAGTGCCTCCTGAACATCGAGCAGCAAGCGCAAGCGGTCGCGTTCCGCTTCCAACAAAGACTCCGCATGCTTAAGGTCCTCTATGTCGGTTCCCGTAACGTACCAACGGATGAGATGCCCTTGCTCATCACGGAAAGGGTTATAGCGAATCAGGAACCAACGATATTGCCCGTCCTTCCTCAGTGCCCGTTGTTCCAATTCAAATGGGGCGCCAATTTCAAGTGCGGCCTTTCGCTGTTGCTGCAAGCGCGCTACGTCGTCGGGATGAAACATCAGTTGGCGAAAGTTCGGCGAGTACAAATCTTTGGCAGCCAGACCGGTATAGTCGAGTGTGGCCTGATTGGCGTAGAGCATGGCGCCGCCCGGGTCCACTACAACAATGGGCTGCGCAATGGCGTCGGTAATTTGACGAAGCTCATGCCGCTCGTCTCGCAGTTTCTCTTCGGTTCGCTTGAGATCGTCGATGTCGGTGGCGATTCCGTACCACCTGACGATCTTGCCCGTCTCATCGTGCAGCGGCTCGCAACGAAAGAGAAACCAACGATACACTCCATCATGGTGGCGAAGACGCGCCTGATTATCACCGGGTTCGCCCGTGGCCAGGAGCGCCCTCCATATATCCATGGTCCTCGGCAAGTCTTGCGGATGAAACGCAGCTTGCCATCCCCATCCGCTCGACTCTTCAGAGGTCAGACCCGTATAGTCCTGCCAACGTTTGTTCGAAAACTCGTTTGTGCCATCGGGCAGATTGCAGTATGCCTGCGTGGGAATCGTGTCGATAATCTTGCGAAGCCATGCCTCCGATGACCTCGCCTCGGCCAGGGTTTTCTCCAATTCCACTCGTGTTCGGCCTTGCCCGGACCTCTCGGCGATGTGTTCTTCTTCAGATTCGGGAGCGCGCATCGTTTTCTCCAGGGGCCACTTAGGTTTTACTATTATCGCCGTCTTCGCTTCTCGCTGCCAGTCAATTGTTTGGGCAATACTTCAGAGCGGATAGCCGCGCTTTTGAATGAGTTGATCGAATTCCTTCAGCAGATACTCTTTGAGCGATGCGCCCGTTCCACTCAACTGTGGCATAAAACTGTTCCAACTCGAGCACAATTGAGAAGAAATGCTCCCAGAGCGCACGCTGAGGCTACCGCAGGCACCGATTAGAGCTGTCTAGTTCGGACGACGCTCGATTCGCGATATCAGCCCAATGCACTTATTCAGCGTGCTTTATGGAACGGCGTTTGGATCGGTCCCGGAAAACGCCGCAGGGCCTTGTAATCAACGGATAGCCGAACTTTCTGAATCAGAAGTGGTGCAGTGAAGCTTCGAGACGGAGCGATTTCTCTTCTCCTCTCGCGGCTCTCTTAAGGGCCCAACCTGTTTCCGGTAATCCTCTACGCCGACTCAGGCTTCTTTGGCGATGACGGTGATGTTGCCGCTACCTGCTGCAGAGGCGGGAAGAGTTGCCCACAGCAGGTCCGGCGTGAGCTGCGGACGGTACGGAACCGAGAGCAGCAAACGGTCGCTGCTCCGGATTTCGTAGGAGCTCAGCGGCCGTGCTCCTGCGATTGCGGTATTCCAGCGAACGGTAACCTGATCACCGCCATTCACCTTGTCGACCTTAACCTCTGTAGGCTGGATGAGGCCGGACGCCTTTAGCTGGAAGTAATTGGTCGTAGCTCCATAGCGTTGCGCCATCTCGCGCTCGATGCGCTGCCGTTCAGCGGGGGAGGCGAGATCTTGGGTCGCGGCCGCCAGATTGGATACGAGCTGATCGTTCTCCGGCTTTTCCCGATCGATCGTTCCGATACCCGTCACGGCGCACGACACCCCCGGAATGGAGAGGGAATAGCGTACAAGATCCTGATACCGGGCGGCATTGGGCTTGCCAACTGTCCGGACGACGTCCGCGGGGACCTTGGAAAAATGCGGGTCCTTTCCATAAAACGTTCCGTCGCCAAAGAGTTTCATGGCGATCACTCCCATGCCGCGTCCCACGGCCAGTTGCAGAACATTGAATTGATGCGAGGTATAGAGCGTATCGTTCGCATTTAAAGCAACCAGCAGGGTATCCAGGTTGTTGCCCGTGTCGCGGCGCAGCATCTCCATCAGCACGGGAGAACTGAGGTGTCCCGTCGCTCCAATGTGGCGGACGTAGTGGTTGTTCTCGGGATTCAGGCCGGTGTAGTTGGTACCGTCGCGATAGTCGAGAAGGGCCGGGAAGGCTCCGATGCGGTCCGGCATCTTGGAGCCGCGCTCCGCCATGCCCAAATAGAGCTGATCGACTTCCTCCATCGTGGAGATGGCGTGCATCTGAATGGCGTCCAGATACGCGCCGTCGGGGATGTATCCCTTCCCGTCGCCGAACATCTGCGTAAGCGAGCGCTTGATATCGGTTATAGCCGTTGCGCCCGGCGAGGTGGCTGACGGACTGGATGGACCGAGCGCGAACCGTTCGCGGGTTTTCGTCGCGATATAAAGGCTCTCGCGAAGCGGAGCGTTGTAATCCGGGGCTCCTGGCGCCAGATGGATACGCCGAAATGCCTCTCCATAATTCATCTGGCTCGGTCCATAGATATTGGCCGAGTCCAGATAGTTCAGTCCCAATTGGACAGCACGCACAATAATGTCCGGGGCGTCGATCCCTGGAGCGGTCCACTAGAGCGATGCTTGCCCGCCAAGAGCGAGGGGCGTCACCCATCTGCCGGTCCGCCCCAGTAACCGTTTGGGAAGTCTCTCGCTTGCTGTTTCTGCCCATACATGGTTGGTGGTGAGGTACCCGGCCGCCGGAAGGGTGCCCAGCAACTTCAGAATATTCCGTCTCGAGATCATCAGGACTCCACCTTTCTGCGCAGATTATAGTGCAGAGTGGGTTCAGTTCTGTGCGACGAGGATCGCTGAAGATCCACGAGCCATCTGCAGGCCCTGCACTTTTCTCGCGAACATACCGGTCGATGCCAGGGAATGACCTCGTGGACTGTTCGAAGGAGACGCGGGGACGCGTGGAACCGACCAATTGGGAAGCTGCTGCAGGATGGCCGTGCTGGTTCGGACGGGATCTTCGACAATCTGGAGGTTTGGCAGGATTCGTCCTGTGAAACGCCGCAGGGTCCGGGAGCCCCAGAAAAAATACGAATGCGGAAGCAATGCACATATTCCGCACACAGATGTGGCGGAGGGCAAGCGGTTCGGGGGAATTTCACAGTATCTCGCTGGTGGGAAGTCTTAGTGTCCAATACAACCCTGTCAGGGTTTACCTCTTGAACTGCTCGTTGAGGGCGAGG
>Ga0224554_1001453_pt1 | contig 14911 bp, 12 predicted proteins | sample 714S22024metaG_FD_180666 | JGI IMG/M metagenome (GOLD analysis project Ga0224554, IMG submission 180666) | Peat soil microbial communities from Stordalen Mire, Sweden - 717 S2 20-24 | ecosystem: Environmental > Terrestrial > Soil > Wetlands > Peat | place: Sweden: Norrbotten County, Stordalen...
TGAAATTGGTGTCATTCCGCTTGTAGCCCCAGGTGTCGTTCATGGTCATGCACGTTTCCCAATCGCGGCCCGGATAACCTTGCGCGGGGATGGTCTGCTCCGGCGTTTCGGTGTCGCCCTTGAAACTGCCGCCGAGCCGGTTGTTCATGATGATGCCGGGGCGCAACGCCTCCACCGTGTCATACAATTTCCGGGCGCGGTTCGTGTTCATGTTAATCGCCGTGTCCCACCAGAGCACGGCGGGAAACGGCCCGTAATGGGTGAGAATCTCCTTCACCTGCGGCACCGCGACGTGGTCAATGTAATCATCCATGTCGTGCTGCTGGTTCGTGTCCCACTTGCCGCCGCTGGCCGAGCCGCCGTTGTTCCAGTCCTGCGCCTGGGAATAATAAAAACCGAGCTTGATGCCCTCCTTTTGGCAGGCGGCGGCAAGTTCCTTCAGCGGATCGCGCCCGAACGGCGTGGCCTTCATGATGTTCCAGTCGCTCGCCTTGGAGTCAAACATGGCAAACCCGTCGTGATGCTTGCTCGTGATGACGATGTATTTCTGGCCCGCCTCCTTGGCGATTTTCACCCATTCCTCCGCGTTGAATTTCACCGGGTTGAATTCCTTGGCGAACAACTGGTATTCGGCCATGGGAATCTTGCCGCGGTTCATGATCCACTCGCCGATCCCGGCCACCGGCCTGTCGTGATAAAAACCGGCCGGCACGGAATAGACGCCCCAGTGGATGAACATCCCGAATTTCGCCTCGCGCCACCACGCCATGCGCGCGTCGCGCCCGGCCTTGGTTTCCACTTTGTCCGTTTGCGCGCGGGCCGGCGCAGCCGCGGCCAGGGTGAAGAGCAACAATACACAGGCCAGTTTGTTCGTGTTCAAGCGAGTTTCCTTTGGTTCAATGGATTTCGGGATTCATCTTATTTTTTCGGAGCCGCCGCCGCAATCTCGAAATGGCGGTCGAAGGTTTTCGTCCCGGCCTCAATTTGCCTTTTGCATTTCCTTCGTCCCCTGATAAGAATTGCCGCGTTCCTTGAATTGGAACCTTGAGATCTGACTTGTGAAACCGACCGATCTGCGGGAAATCCTGCAATACATACCGCGCTTCCGCGAAAAGATCTTCGTCATCAGCGTGGATGGCGGGATCGTTACCAGCGAGAATTTTGCCAACATCCTTCTCGACCTCGCGGTCTTGCGCTCGCTCAACATCCGCGTCGCCCTGGTCCACGGCGCGGCCGCCCAGATCAGCGCCCTGGCCGCCGAGCAGAATATCCAGCCCTCCAATCTCGACGGCACCGGCATCACCGACGCCGCCACGCTCAAACTCGCCCTCACCGCCTCCAACCGGCTGACGCACGAAGTTCTGGAGGGCCTGAGCGCCATTGACCTTCGCGCCGCCTCCTGCAACGCCCTCATCGCCCATCCGCTGGGCATTATTCACGGTGTGGACCATTTGTTCACCGGCAAGGTGGAACGGGTGGACGTGGAAATGTTGCAAGGGTTGCTCGCCCAGGGGATCGTTCCGGTCATGCCGCCGCTTGGTTTTGACGGCGACGGCCGGACCTTCCGCGTCAATTCGGATGCCGTCGCCCTCGAACTGGCCAAGGCCCTCAACGCCGCCAAACTCATTTTCATGGCCACGCAGGACGGCCTGATTTGCCAGGGCAGTTTGATCCGGCAAATGCTGGTCGCGGACTTGGACGCCCTGCTGGCGCAGCACAAAAGCGAATTCGAGCCGACGATTCTTTCCAAGGCCCTGCACGCTTCCGCCGCCTGCCGCGCCGGCGTGCCCCGCGTGCATATCATCAATGGCCGCGTGGACGAAGCCCTGCTGGCGGAAGTTTTCTCCAACGAGGGCATCGGCACCCTGATTCACGCCAACGAATACCAGCAGATCCGCCGCGCCATGAAAAAGGACGTCCGCGCCATCATGTTGTTGATAAAGGATTCGGTGGAAACCGAGGAACTGGCCAGGCGGAGCCGCTCCACCATCGAAAAATCGCTCGCCGATTTTTATATTTTTGAGACGGACAAAAATCCCGTCGCCTGCGTGGCGCTGCATCAGCTCGACCAGACCAAGGCGGAACTGGCCTGCCTCTACGTCAGTCCTTTGCACGAGAACCAGGGCATTGGCCAGAAACTCGTTCAATTCATCGAGAACAAGGCCCGCGAACTGGGCATGACCGAACTGGTCGTGCTTTCCACCCAGGCCTTTACCTATTTCCAATCCAAGGCCGGTTTCGCGGAAGGGTCGCCGGAAGATTTGCCGCCGCCGCGCCGCGAAAGATACGATCAAAGCGGCCGGCATTCCAAGGTGCTGATAAAAAAATTCACCCCGAAATGAGCCGGTGTTGCCTGATGAAATCCGCCGCCAGCCCGCGGCGCGGCCTGCCGCCGGAAGTTTTGCGCGCCTGCGCCCGGCACGGCGTTCCGCCCAGCCGGTTTGTTCTGGTTGTCAACATCGCCCGCCAAACCACCGCTCTCTTTGAAAAAGTTGTAGCGTCGAGCCTGCGGCTCGACCCGGTCACGTCGGGCGCGCGCCCCGGTTACACCCTGCGCAAAACTTTTCGCTGTTCCACTTCCAAATTTGGCATCGGCGAAACCGCCGGCTCCAATTGCACGCCGCGCGGTTTGCATCGCGTCGCCGAAAAAATCGGCGGCGGCTGGCCCGCCGGCACGGCTTTCACGGGACGCAAGCCGGTGGGTTTTACCTGGCGCGGAAAACCGGGGGCCACGATCACCAGCCGCATTTTTTGGCTGGAAGGACTGGAGCCGGGGCTGAATCGCGCCGGGCGGGTGGATTCGCATTCCCGTTTTATTTACATCCACGGCACCGGCAACGAACCAGCCCTGGGCCGCCCCGATTCGCATGGCTGCGTCCATCTGGCCGCGCAGGACTTGATCCCGCTCTACGACAAAATCCCCCCCGGTTCCCTCGTCTGGTTGTCCGAAACCTAACCTCTATCTACTAGTCACTAGCCACTGACCACTTCCAACATGAGCATTCGCGTCCGATTCGCCCCCAGTCCCACCGGCTTTCTTCACATCGGCGGCGCGCGCACCGCCCTGTTCAACTGGCTTTATGCGCGGCACACCGGCGGCACTTTTATCCTGCGCATCGAGGACACCGACGCCGCCCGCAACACTCAGGAGGCGACCGAGGTCATCCTCAGCGGCTTGCGCTGGCTCGGTTTGAATTGGGACGAAGGCCCGGTCAGCAGCGATCCCGCCGGAGCCAGCCTGGGCAATTGCGGCCCTTACTTCCAATCGCAGCGCGCGAAAATTTACCGCCGCCGCGTCCAGGAACTCAAGGACAAGGGCATGGCTTACGATTCCGAGGGCGCTGTCAAGTTCAAAATGGACCGCCAGCCGGTCCTGATCCCTGATCTGGTGGTGGGAAACGTCCTGCGCGAGCTGACCGACCGCGAGGCGGCCGACCCCGATTTCGTCATCGTCCGCTCCGACGGCCAGCCTGTTTTTCATCTGGTCAATGTGGTGGACGATTTGGAGATGAAGATCACCCACGTCATTCGCGGAGAGGATCATCTTTCCAACACGGCCAAGCATATCGCGCTCTTTCGCGCCTTCGGCGTCGAGCCGCCGCGCTACGCCCACATCCCCCTCATTCTCAATCCCGACGGCGCCAAGATGAGCAAGCGCGACATCGGCGCGTCGCTTCGCTCCTACATCGAAGACGGCAGCGTGCCCGAAGCCGTGCTCAATTATCTTTGCCTGCTCGGCTGGTCACCCAAGCACAACCGCGAAAAAACGTCCGTGGACGAAACCATCCGGCTTTTCGACCTGCCGCAAATCCTCCGCCACAACGCCCGTTTCGACCTCAACAAACTCCGCTGGCTCGACGCCGAATACATCCGCGAGATGGGCGAAGACCGTTTCCGGGAATTGGCCGTTGCCGCCCTGCTGCGGGCCGGCCTTCCTGTCAACACTTATCCGCCGGATTACGCGCGCGCCGCCCTCGCCACCTGCCGGGGAAAAATCAAGCGCTTCGGCGACCTCCCCGCCTATGCCGGCTTTTATTTCAAAGAAGAAGTGCCGATAGATCCCGTGCTGGCGGAAAAGGAATTTACGCCGGAAAACAAGGAGCGGCTGCGGAAGTTTTCCGCCGCACTGTCAAATTTACAGGAGTTCAACGCCGCCGCCATAGAGCAAGCCCTCAAGGCCTTGGCGGCCGAACTGGGCGTCAAAGCCGGCGTCCTGGTCCATCCCGTCCGCCTGGCCTGCACCGGCAGCCCCGCCGGCCCGAGCCTCTACCACCTGATGGAAGTCCTCGGCAAGGAGCGCGTCCTCAAACGCCTCGCCCTTTATGTCTGACCCTTATGTCAATTATACTTTTGGTCGGAGTTGTTCGGCCATTTTCATTTAACCACAAAGAACGCAAAGATCACAGAGAACAGGAGGCCGCAATACATTTCGCTTCTTAGGGTTGCTTTTGCATCCGCCTAAATTCGCAGAATCCAACATGGATCTGATAGGCTGTCTGCCGTGCTTGTTCGCGCAGCAGCTCGATGTCCCTCATGGTATCTTTCTAAGCGTTCTATGTGTTCTTTGTGGTTAAATCAATTCCGCCCCTCAACTCGACACAGTGGTGGGTTGGCGGTCACCATCAATGTGAGCTATTTCCATTTTGGAAATAGCTGCCTCATGCGTCAACTCTTCGCTGGCGTAAATGCACTTCAAATGGCGCCACACAGCCGGCGTCTTCACCTCAAAAAGATTGGCCATGTCATTTAACCGCAAAGAACGCAAAGAGCGCAGAGAGCAGAGGAGTCGCAAGACTTTGCGCTTTCTGCGGCTGTTTTTCCGTCCACACAAATTTGCGCATCTCAAACCTGTAAGAACCAAAATTGATGAGCAGTCCGTGCTTCAAGCGGGCGGATTTCAGATAGCCGAGAATCTGCGCCTCGTGCTCCGCCGCGAGAGCCTTCGCTGTTTTGAGTTCGATAATCAACTCACCCTCAACCAGCAAATCCGCCAGATAATCACCGAGCGGCGTCCCATCCTCGTCATAAACATTGATCGGATACTGCTGTTTCACTTCAAGACCGGCTTTGCGCAAGCGATGCGCCAGCGCGTTTTCATAGACCTTTTCCAAGTGACCGTGCCCATGATAAACATGGATATTATAGGCCGTCTGCCGCACTTGATCGCTCAAAACATTGATGTCCTTCATGGTATCTTTCTTTGTGTTCTATGTGTTCTTTGCGGTTAAATCAGTTTCTGCCGTCATTGCTTTGCCGTCGCAAGTTGCCGCAGCACGAATGGCAGTATCCCGCCGTGCTGGTAGTAGTCTATCTCTATCGGCGTGTCTATGCGGCAGCGGACGGTCACGTCTTCCGTTGCGCCGCTGGCGCGGGTAACGCGCAGGGTCAGGTCCTGCTGCGGTTTGAGGCCGTTCCCCAGGCCGAGGACGTCGTAAGTTTCCGTGCCGTCCAATTTCAGCGTTTGCGCGGAAACGCCTTCCCGGAATTGCAGCGGCAGCACGCCCATGCCAACCAGATTGGAACGATGGATGCGCTCGAAGCTTTGCGCCACCACCACCTTCACGCCCAGCAACCGCGTGCCTTTCGCCGCCCAGTCGCGCGAACTGCCCGTGCCGTATTCCAGGCCGGCCAGCACGATCAGCGGCGTGTTTTTTTCGGCGTACTTCGCCGCCGCGTCAAAGATGCTCATTTGTTCGCCGCCCGGCTGGAATCGCGTCACGCCGCCCTCGACTCCGGGCGTCATCAGGTTCTTGATGCGGACGTTGGCGAACGTGCCGCGCGTCATCACCCGGTCGTTGCCGCGCCGCGAACCGTAGCTGTTGAAGTCCATGAAATTCACCCCGTGCTCCATCAAGTATTTGCCCGCCGGCGAAGTCTTTTTGATGCTGCCCGCCGGCGAGATGTGATCGGTCGTCACGCTGTCGCCAAAAATCCCCAGGGGCCGCGCCCCTTTGATCCCGGCGATGTCGCCGGGTTGCCGGTTGAAGTTCTCGAAAAACGGCGGTTCCTGAATGTAGGTGCTCCGCCGGTCCCACTGATAGACCTGGCCCAGGCTGGCCGGGATTTCGTTCCACTTGGGATTTTGCGCCGCGAAATCACGGTACAACCGGCGGAACACTTCCGGCTTGAGGGCGGATTGCATGGCCTGCCGGATTTCGGCGGTCGAGGGCCAGAGGTCCTTCAAATAGACCGGCTGGCCGTCCGCGCCCGCGCCCAGAGGCTCAGTCGTCAAATCTATTGTTACGCGCCCGGCCAGGGCGAACGCCACCACCAGCGGCGGCGACATGAGAAAATTGGCCTTGATGTTCTGATGAATGCGCGCCTCAAAATTGCGGTTGCCGGAAAGGACCGAGGCGGCGATGACGTCGTTTTTGACCACCGCCTCCTCCACCGGCGCGGCCAGCGGACCGGAGTTGCCGATGCAGGTGGTGCAACCGTAACCGACCAGGTTGAAGCCAAGTTGGTCGAGGAAGGGTTGCAAGCCCGTCCTTGTCAAATAATCCGTGACCACCCGCGAACCGGGCGCGAGCGAGGCCTTGACGAGCGGATGCGGACGGAGTCCCTTCTCCACCGCTTTTTTCGCCAGCAAACCCGCCGCCAGCATGACGGAGGCGTTGCTCGTGTTGGTGCAACTGGTGATCGCCGCGATCAAAACATCCCCGTGCCGGACCTGGCTTTCCTCTTCGGAGCGGCCATCCGCCACCGGAAAGGCGAGAGTCAAATCCCCGGCCGCCTTGCCAAAGCCGTTTTCAGCCACGGGCCTGGAAAAAGCCTTGCGAAATTCCTCTTTCAGCGCCGCCAATTCGATTTTGTCCTGCGGCCGTTTCGGCCCGGCCACGCTCGGACGCACATCGGCCAAATCCAGTTCCAGGTCAGTCGAATAGGCGATGTCGCCTTTTTTCGGCATCCCGAACAGGCCCTGAGCGCGAAAATAACTCTCGTAAAGCCGGCAATGCTCCTCGCTGCGGCCCGTTTTACGCAGGTAATCCACGCATTCCGAGTCAATAGGAAAAAAACCCATGGTCGCGCCGTATTCGGGGGCCATATTGGCGACGGTGGCGCGGTCCACCACCGGCAGCGCCGCCGCGCCGGGGCCGTAAAACTCCACGAATTTGCCGACCACCTTGGCCTTGCGCAACAGGGCGGTGACCGTCAGCGCAAGATCGGTTGCCGTCACTCCTTCCCCCAGTTCTCCTGTCACGTGAACGCCCACCACGTCGGGCGTGAGAAAATAAACCGGCTGTCCCAACATGCCCGCCTCCGCCTCGATGCCGCCGACGCCCCAACCGACGATGCCCAGGCCGTTGATCATGGTGGTGTGCGAATCGGTGCCGACCAGCGTGTCGGGATAATAAACCGGCGGCGTCTCCGCCGTGGCCAGCACGCCTTTGGCCAGATATTCCAGGTTGACCTGATGAACAATGCCGATTCCGGGCGGGACGACTTTGAACGTGTCGAACGCCTGCATCCCCCATTTGAGGAATTGATAACGTTCGCGGTTGCGCTGAAATTCCATGTCGAGGTTGCGCGCCATCGCCTCCGCGCTGCCGGCGAAATCCACCTGCACCGAGTGGTCCACCACCAGGTCCACCGGGACGAGCGGCTCGATGATTTTGGGATTCCCGCCCAAACGCACCACCGCCGAACGCATGGCCGCCAGGTCCACCAACAGCGGCACCCCGGTGAAATCCTGCAGGACAATGCGCGCGACGATGAAGGGAATTTCCTGGGTGCGCGGCGCGTTGGGCTGCCATTGCGCCAGTTCGCGGATGTTGTTTTCCGTGACCTTCTTCCCATCGCAATTGCGCAGCACCGATTCGAGGACCAGGCGAATGGTAACCGGCAGCCGGGAAATTGGGCCAATCCCCGCCTTTTCCAGCGCCGGCAGAGAATAAAAGGCCGCGCTCCGGCCGTTGCCGGTGTCGAATTGCTGGAGGGTTTCAAAAGTATTATGTGCTTTGTTCATGGTATGTCGCGCTGGCTCGCTGCGGACGCCAAAAAGTGGCCTCTGGGAGGGGCGGCGTCAAGCCTCGTTCGCCGCGATTGCCCGCATTTTGAATGCATTTGATGTTTTTGGTAACCGCTTCCGACTTCTTAATCTTAATCCTAATCTTAATCTTCAAACGCAGAAGGGGGGATTAAGATTAAGAAATCGGAAGAGATTACCCAAAAATATGGAATGCGCCCGCCAGTCACGATTGTGTGGAAAGGGCGCAGACTTGATCCGTAGCTTTGCCCTTCATTCTGCATTCTTCATTCTGCCTTCTGCCTTCCCCCCTATCTCGTCTTCTCCCGGGCCAAAAAACAATTCCGCAAAAAATGGCACGGATCATCCGACGTCCTCGTCAAATACCAATCGCACCCCCGCGCCTGGCAATTCGCCTTGATCTCGGAAAGAAAAGACTCAAACCGCCGCCGGTAAAGCGTCCGCACCACGTCCGGCTCCGCGTTGAAGTGGCCCGTCCCCTCCGTCTCCACAAAGCGGGCCGACATGACCTCCGGCAACTCCAGCTCCTCCGGATGCGCCACTTGAAACAACATCACGTCAAAACGCGACCGCCGGAACAAATCCACCGCCTTCCAAAAACGCGCGTCCGTTCCCAGAAAATCGCTGAACACCGCCAGAATCCCCCGCCGCCGCGTCTGTTTGAAAACCTGCTCCAGGCACGCCCCCAGGTCCGTCCGCCCCTGCGCGCGCGCCTTCCCCAATTGGTCAAGCATACGATTCATCTGCGCCCACGAGGCCGCCGCCGGCAGATGGCTGTGCAGCCGGTCGTCCGCCAGCGACAGGCCCGCTTCGTCCCCCTCCCTCAGCACCAGATAGCCCAGCGCCGCCGCCAATCGTGCCGCGTGTTCCAGCTTCGACGCCGTCCGGATCACCGCCCCCTCGAACTCCATCGAGCCGCTTTTGTCCACCACCAGGTAAGTCAGCAAATTCCGCTCCGCGTCATACAACCGCACATAATGCCGGTCCGTTCGCGCGAACACCTTCCAGTCCACCAGCCGGATGTCGTCCCCCTCCGAATACTCCCGGTAATCCGCAAACTCCACCGCCGTCCCGCGAAAATGCGATTTGTGCGGCCCGGCGAAAGTCCCTTCCGCCGCCCCGCGCGGCTGCAGGCGCGCGTGCCGCAACGCCTCCATCGCCGCCAGGTCCAGAAAACGATGTTGCAAAATCGCCACAATCTCAGCGCCCGCCGACGGGCGGGACGGCGTTCTCCAACAAATGTTTGACAATCGCGTCGCTTTCGATTCCCTCCCCCAGCGCGTTGTAATTGGGAATGATGCGATGGCGCAGCACCGGCGCGGCCATGCGCCGCAAGTCCTCCGCCTCCGGCGTGGGCCGCCCGTCCAGCAACGCCGACGCCTTGGCCGCCGTCACCAGATGCTGGCTGGCGCGCGGTCCCGCTCCCCACGCCACATAACGCTTCACATAATCGTCCGCGCTGCCGCCCTTGGGCCGGCTCGCCGTCGTCAGCGCCACCGCCTGCTCCAGCAGCGGACGCGACACCGGCATCTGGTCCACGATTTCCGTGAACCTGCGAAAATCCTCCTTCGTCGCCACCGCTGTAAATCCATCCCACTTCGCCCGCAATGAGCGCCCGGCGATTTCCAACTCGTCCGCCCGCGACGGATAATCCACCTGGATGCTGAACATGAACCGGTCCAACTGCGCCTCCGGCAGCGGATACGTCCCCTCCTGCTCGATGGGATTCTGCGTCGCCACCACAATGAACGGCGCCTCCAGCCGGTAAGTCTTCCCGTTCACCGTCACCGCCAGTTCCTGCATCGCCTCCAGCAACGCCGCTTGCGTTTTGGGCGGCGTCCGGTTGATTTCATCCGCCAGGATCAAATTTGCAAAAACCGGGCCGCGATGAAAAACCAGGTCCCGCCGCCGCCCGCTTTCATCGCTTTGCAAAATCTCCGTCCCGGTGATATCCGCCGGCATCAAGTCCGGCGTGAACTGGATGCGGCGAAAATCCCACCCCAGCAAATCCGCCAGCGCCTTGACCATCATCGTCTTGGCCAGGCCGGGCACCCCGATGACCAGCATGTGTCCGCCCGAGATCAGCCCCGTCAGCAGCAGGCGGACCACTTCGCTCTGGCCGATCAGGACCGTGCCCATTTGTTTTTGAAGAGTTTGGCAACATTGGCGAAGACGCGCCACGTCGTTTTCCGCAGCCTGCAATTCATTTGGATTCATGCGTGGATTCCAGTTAAAGGTATGCGCTTCTTGTAGCCCTCTTCCCCGCCCATGTCAACCAATTGAAACCGTGCCTTTCATCTCCTCTTTGCCTGCCCGAAAAACCCGGCAACGCTCCTGCTCCGGCCATTTTATACCGCCTGGGTGGGACGGGCGACCCGCCCGTCCCGCCGGGCCACTGGCCCGGCGGAACATTGTCTGACAACCCTCTCTAAAAAATCGCGTCTCACGGCAGAATGTTGTCCCGCACTCCGGTCGGCGAGTCGCCGACCGGGACAGGCGGGTCGCCTGTGCCACCCTCCGGATTCGGGAGCGGGCCTGAAAAGTCCAGTTTAACTCGCCCGCTGCCGCGTCAGCCACAGAATGCTCCCCAACGCGCCCAACATCGCTGTCAACTGCAACGAAAGCAGCACGATCAGTGTCGTCCGGTGCCGTTGCGGCCACTGGCCCAGCGCCGCCCACGTCCAGCTCTGCTCCTTTGGCGGCGTCAATCGCGGCGGAGCCTGCGCCCCCATCAGGACGCCGTTCGGACCGACTTGGAGCCCCATCTTCACAACCACATTCAAGTCGCCCGCCTGTGCCTGGACCGTCCCGGGACGGAGCTGCCCGTTCATCCCGTTGGACATCCTGAAATCCGTGGTTCACTGATAATGTCCCCAATCATTAGCGACTTTTTGGGGAGCGCGACTGTCTCGGTTGCACCCGTCGGCGTCCCGCCGACGGAATCTTTCGGACGAAACCGGTCCACCTGCCGGATGAGTCTGCAAGCTTATCGCTCATGATTCGGGATAATGTCGAGGAACCACAGCGACCGTCAGAGGTCCTTGGGGTCGCCCATGCACATTCCGATCAGCGCCAGAATCGCCCCCAGCACCACCGCCGCCGCCCCAAAAAACTTTTCATTGCCCGTCAGCGGGGCCGGGCTTTTACACATCACCAGCAGCGCCGTCGTCACCAGCGCCAAATCCGCCCCAAACAAGTACCATCGCGGAATGCGCGCCGGCCGCTTCTGCGTTGAAGAAGTTGGGTGACCGCGAAAGAGCGAGCGCATCCCGGAGCCGGAAGGCTGGTCCGCGCTCGGGGGCAGCGACGGCACCCCCGCGGCGCCCGGGCGTTTGCCCATGAGCGCCTCCAATTTTCGGCCTATGACCGTTTTCGGCACGCCCTCAGCGTGCGGTTTGAACGGATTCTCCACAATAACAATATAACACCTCCGCCACGAATTTGCGAAAGCACTCCCCTCAACTGCATCAACCTCGCAACCCTCCGCCAACCAAAGACAGGCGAGCGCCATTTCCTCTCCCAGGGGGAGAGGACCAAGGTGAGGGCCATCGTCAACCATAAAACCAATTTCAGTGTGAAGGCTCGACCTCACCCCGGCCCTCTCCCTGGAGGAGAGGGAGAACCATCCGCCGTCTCACCAAAAAACCCGCGACTGCTTATGCCGGACAACCCTCCTCCAACCCATGACTGCCGATGACTCTTTCCTCTCCCAGGGGGAGAGGACCAAGGTGAGGGCGAGCCAAAAACTCCCTAACATATTGACTTGAAGCACCTTGCACGAGACGCCCGCCCAAAACGCCTGAGAATCCCGCCATCTCCCGCCCCGCCTTTTATCATTTATCATTTATAATTTATAATTTTCCCCAAGCCCCCTTTGACTTTGCCCTCCGCATCCGGCATTCTGCTGGCTTTGATTTACCTTGAGAACTGATTACAAAGACACACTCAACCTGCCGCAGACCGGCTTTCCCATGAAAGCCGATTTGGTCGCGCGCGAACCTCTGCGCCTCCGAAAATGGCAGGACGCCGCCCTCTACCAAAAAATCCAGGCCGCCCGCGCCGCCGCGCCCAGATTCGTCCTGCACGATGGCCCGCCCTTCGCCAACGGCGACGTCCATATCGGCACCGCCCTGAACAAAATCCTCAAGGACATCATCGTCAAATACAAAACCCTGCGCGGATTCAGCGCCCCTTACATCCCCGGCTGGGATTGCCACGGCCTGCCCATCGAATTCAAGGTCACCCAGGAGATGCGCAAGGGGAGCGCGGGCGGCCCGCCCGCCGCCGCCGACTCGCCGGCGGCTTTGAGTCCCGTCTCCATCCGCCAGGCCTGCGAGCTTTACGCCCGCAAATTCATTGACATCCAGCGCCTCCAGTTCAAGCGCCTCGGCGTCCTTGGCGATTGGGAAAACCCCTATCTCACCCTCAACAAGGAATACGAAGCCGACGAACTCCGCCTGTTCGCCGACATCGTGGAAAAAGGCTTCGTCTATCGCGGCAAAAAACCCGTCTATTGGAGCATCCCGTGCCGCACCGCCCTGGCCGAGGCCGAAGTCGAATATCACGACCACACCAGCCAGAGCATTTACGTCAAATTCGCCATCCTTGGCCAACCCGGCGACTTCGTCGTCATCTGGACAACCACCCCCTGGACACTGCCCGCCAACCTGGCCGTCGCCTTCAATTCCACGCTGAATTACTCCCTGGTTCGCGTCGGCGCGGAGCGGTATTGGATTCTGTCGTCGTTGGTTCCCACTGTCGCCGAAAAATGCCAATGGCAGAACTACGAAACCGTTCGCACCGTCCTCGGCATCGAACTGGCCGGGCTGGAATATCAGCATCCCTTCTGCGCTCGCACCGGGCGCCTTTACGCCGGCGACGCCTTCGTGGAAAGCTCCACCGGCACCGGCTTTGTTCACATCGCCCCCGGCCACGGCCTGGAGGACTACCAACTCGGCCGCCAAAACGGCCTGCCCGTTTATTCGCCCATTGATGACGACGGTTGCTTCGCCTACACCGACGATCTGCCCCGCGAACAGCAAATGCCGCCGGAGCTGATCGGCAAATCCACCCTGGAAAAACACGGCAAAAGCGACGCCAACATCGCCGTCCTCCACCTGCTCCGCAGCCGCAACGTCCTCCTCCACGAGGAGAATTACCCGCACAGCTACCCTTTCTGCTGGCGCAGCAAGACCCCTGTCATCTACCGCGCCATGGACCAGTGGTTCATTCGCATTGACCATCCCGTTGACGGCCGGCCTTTTCGCCGGGCCGCGCTGGACGAAATTGACCGTGTCAACTGGATTCCCGCCTGGGGTGTCAACCGCATCAAAGGCGCGGTGGAAAGCCGCCCCGACTGGTGCATCTCGCGCCAGCGCTCGTGGGGCGTTCCCATTCCCGCTTTTTACGACGCCCAGGACCGGCCGATTCTTGACGCGCAAATCATCCGCAACACCGCCGATCTCGTCGCCCAACACGGCTCCAACGTCTGGTTCGAGAAAACCGCCCAGGAACTTTGGTCCCTTGTCAAACCGCCCGGCTGGGCCGCGCCCGACGCCGCCACCAAATCCAGCGACACCCTGGATGTTTGGATTGATTCCGGCTCCTCCTCCCGCGCTGTCCTCATGCGCCGTTCTGAATTGAATTCACCATTCATAATTCAAAATTCAAAATTGCCCTGGCAGGCCGACCTGTATCTGGAAGGCAGCGACCAGCATCGCGGCTGGTTCCAATCCTCCCTCCTGCTTTCCCTGGCCGGCAGCGGCGCCGCCCCGTTTAAATTAGTTTTGACTCACGGGTTCCTGGTGGACGCCGACCGTGAAAAAATTTCCAAGAGCAAGCAGGGCGCCTACGAAAAACCGCAGACCGCCGAGGCCTACGTCAAAAAATACGGCGCCGACGTTCTCCGCCTTTGGGTCGCCTCCCAGGACTATCGCGCCGACATCGTGGTCAGCGAGGAACGCATCAACAAGGTCGGCGAAACCTATCGCGCCATCCGCAACGCCCTGCGCTTCCAGCTTTCCAACCTCTTCGATTTCGACCCTGCCAAAAACACCGTTCCCGACGACAAACTCACCGGCCTGGACCGCTGGATTCTCGGCGAATTTACCAAGCTCGAAGACGAAGTCATGGCCGCCTACGACGCTTACGAATTTCACGTCGTCTATCAAAAAGTCAGCCAGTTCATCGCCGTCGAGTTGTCCTCCATCTATCACGACGTCATCAAAGATCGTCTTTACACCGACCCGGCCAATTCGCAACGCCGCCGCTCCACCCAGACCGCGCTCCACCGCCTCGTCACCAGTCTCTGTCAAATGCTTTCCCCCATTCTGGTCTTCACGGCGGATGAAGCGTGGGAATTCGTGCCGGGCAGGAAAGCCGAATCCGTCCATGAAACGGCCTTTCATCCCTCCGGCTTTGTGGTGTCGGCGACGGAAATGAGCGAATGGAAAAACCTCTTCGCCTTGCGCGAGGTTGCCCTTCCTGAACTTGAGAAAGCCCGTCAAGCAAAGCAAATAGGCAAAGCTCTCGAAGCCGCCGTCATGTTCATCGGACGCGACGCACGCTTGGAGACGACTCGCTTGCAGTTGTTGCCGGCCCTTGCCGAACTTATTAACGTCTCCGATCTGGATTTTTGCTTCGCGGAAGAATCCACGGACGATTTGCGCGTGCAGGTTTCAAAAGCCGACGGCCAGAAATGCGAGCGCTGCTGGCATTGGGAAACCGACGTCGGCTCCAACCCCGATCATCCCGCCATCTGCGCCCGTTGCGTTGAAGCTGTCAAACAGCACGACGCATGATCGGGACTTCCGATCCGGAAAACATTGGCTGTTTCTTAACCGCAAAGAGCCTGGCGCGGCACAGCCGCAACAGAAATGAATTGACCACAAAGATCGCAAAGAAAATGGTTTGTGGTTTTGCCCA